>Ga0137455_1000612_pt1 | contig 9875 bp, 6 predicted proteins | sample EasRivERMGT600_2_FD_102334 | JGI IMG/M metagenome (GOLD analysis project Ga0137455, IMG submission 102334) | Soil microbial communities from meander-bound floodplain in the East River, Colorado, USA - East River MetaG ERMGT600_2 | ecosystem: Environmental > Terrestrial > Soil > Floodplain ... | reverse complement strand
TACGTCGAGCCCCAGCACGCCCCGTGGCAGCCGATCCCGGAGACCCCGGTCGTCGAGCTTCCGGCGGCGGCGCCCGAGCTGGCCACGACCACGACGGGCCGGTTCGACTGGGTCGACGCGGCGCGGCGGGGGCTCGACAGCGTGGGCGCCGTCGCGATGCTCGCGCTGTCGACGCCGATCTGGGTGGCGCTGTGGATCGAGGCCCGCCGGCGCGGTGAGCGCGAGATCGTCGTGCGCGAGGTGCGGGTCGGCCGGACGCGGCGCCGGCGCCACCGCCGCAACACGGCGGCGCCGCCGCGGATCGACCGCCGCGCCAACGAGCGGCGCGTTCAGGACCTGCTCGGGCAGCCGTTCGAGTGCAAGCGATTCCGCTCCGACCTCGGGTCGTTGTCGCGCTGGGTCGCGCGCCGCCGCCTCGACAAGATCCCGTTCCTGCTCAACGTGCTGCGCCGCGAGATGACGTTGGTCGGCCCCCAGCCCGAGCTCGAATCGCTGGTGCTCCGCTGGCAGGCGCTGGTGCCCGACTATACCCGGCGGTTCACCGTGCTGCCGGGAATCACCGGTCTGGCCCAGGTGTCCGAATGCTCCGACGCGGACGCGGATGGCGTCGTCCGTCGGATACACTACGACCTCTACTACGTGGACCACCGCTCCCTGCTGCTGGACGTTCGCACGTTGGGCCGCACGCTCGGCACCGTGCTGAGCCGGCCACGTGGCGCACCCATCCGACAGGAAGCGGTAGGGGCTGTCGCGCCCCCCGGCGTCGACGGCAGGGGGTCTGCCCGGCGACAGCCGGTCGTCAAAGGAGTGACGCAATGACCAAGCGCTGCACGCTGGCATGGGGATGGTGGTTGCCGCTGCTGCTGCTCGCGCCGATCGGCGCCGTTCACGCGCAGGATTACATCATCGGCCCCGACGACGTCCTCACGGTCTCGGTCTACCTGCATCCGGAGCTGGAGCGGACCGCGACCGTCAACGCGCAGGGCAACGTCACCTTCCCGCCGATCGGCGAGATCAAGGCCGCCGGGCTCACCGCCAAGCAGCTCGGCGAGCGCCTCGGCGACCGGCTCTCCAGCTACCTCCGTGCCACGACCGCGGTCACCGTCACGGTGAAGGAGTTCATGAGCCACAGCGTGTTCGTCTCCGGGGCCGTGACCAGGCCCGGCCGCTACGGCTTCGAGCGGATGCCGAGCGTGATCGACGTGATCGCCGAGGCCGGCGGAGCGATGGCGGGGGCCGACCTGAGCCGGGTCGAGATCGTGCGGAAGGAGGGCGACAAGCGGCGCACGCTCACCGCGGACGTCGGCGCGGCCCTGCGCGACGGCGTCGGCGTGCCGCTGCCCGAGCTCAAGCCCGGCGACACCGTCATCGTTCCGGCCGTCATCGGGCTTCCCGGCACCAGTGTGGGTGGGCCCGGCGTGGGTGTGCTGGGCGAGGTCGGGCGCCCCGGTCTCTACCCGGTGAGCGAGGGCATGGATCTGTGGACCATGCTGGCGGTCGCCGGCGGCCTGACCCTGAGGGGCGACCTCGGCAAGGTGTTCATCATCTCCCGCGACGGCGGCGCCCAGACCGTGGCCAAGGTGAATCTCAAGGACGTGCTCGACAAGGGCGCGCGCGGCCCGCATCTGCTCAAGGCCGGCGACGTCGTCTACGTCCCCTCGTCCACGGCCTCGCAGGTCGGCCGCGTGGGCAGCGCGATCGCCGTACTGATGCAGATCTCCGTCGACCTGGTCAACGTCTACGTGATCGCGGACGCGATCAAGGGCGAGTAACCCGCCCTGCGGCGGGAGAAGGTGATGCATGAGTAACAACGCCGGCAATGCTCCTCCGATCGACGTGCGCGAGATCTTCCGCGTCATCCTCCGCCGCAAGTGGCTGCTCGTGATTCCCTGGGCCGCGGCCGTGGCGGCCGGCCTGGCCGGCGCCTTTCTGCTGAAGCCGATCTACGTCAGCGAGGTCAAGCTGTTGCTCGAGCGGCCGGCGACGTTGACCGGTCGGCTGAGCGAGGCGGTGGGGTCGCAGCGCAACTCCGACGCGCAGGCCGATGTCATGCGCGAACAGGCCAAGAGCAGCCTGTTCCTGTCCAACGTCATCACCGCGACCAACCTCTTGAACGACCCCCGGACCCGCGCCTGGGCGCTCAAGAACGCCCGGCGCCAGCCGGGGATGTCCGAGGACGAGGTGGTGGAGCGCTTCCTGATCGAGTTCCTGCGCACCGGGGTCATGATCAAGCGCAGTCGCGGCGACGTCTTCCAGATCACGGTCGAGGACTATGACCGTCACCGCGCCCGCCTGCTGGCCGAGGGGATCGCGAACCACTTCGTCGCCTCGTCGAAGGAACGCGAGCTCGAGGCGGTGCAGCGGACGCACGAGTTCAGCCTCGAGCAGCAGAAGCTCTACAAGCGACAGCTCGAGGAGAGCGAGGCCAAGCTGGAGGCCTTCCGCCGCAACCTGCTGACCATGAACGTCGTCGGCTCCTCGGTGGGCCTGGCGAACATCGGGCGCGCCAAGTCGCTGCTCGACCAGGCCCAGTTCGAGGCCGAGGACCTGCGCCAGCGCGTGGCGACCCTGCGCGGGCAGCTCGCCGGAACGACGCGCGAGAACGACGCCAAGCAACTCGACAGCCCGCAGGTCAACAGCCTCGCCGCCTCGATCGCCACCCTCGAGCGCCAGCTCGCGAGCGCTCAGGTGGGCGAGACGGCGACCGGGCCGGCCGACAATCTCGGGAGCTTCCGGCTCGGCATCGTGCGCAAGCACGCCGAGCTCGAGGTCGAGCTCGGCGTCAACGCCGCCCGGGCGCTGCCCATGCTGCCGCAGTCGGCGCGCGACGCGCTGGTCGCCTACCGCCTGGCCCAGGCGGACCTGGCCGGCGTCGAGGCCCGCCGGCAGTGGCTCGCCGCCCAGGTCGCCAGCTACGAACGCAGCGTGGTCATGACGCCGAACACCGACGCGGAGCTACAGCGGCTCACCCAGCAGGTCGAGAGCGACCGCCAGCTCTACGTCTCGTTCCTCAACCAATCCTCGTCGGCGCAGATCGCCGAGGCGTTCCAGCAGGCGAGCGTGAGCGGGCGTTTCGACTTCATCGAGCACGCGTCGCTGCCACTCTCGCCGAGCAAGCCCAACCGGCCAATCCTGATCATGCTCGCCCTGCTGGCGGGGTGCGTGATCGGCGTCGGCACCGTGCTGCTGGTCGAGCACCACGACCAGTCGGTCAAGAACGCCGACGAAGTCGAGAGCCTGCTCGGGCTGCCCGTGATCGGGATGGTGCCACGGGTGCCGGAGCTGGATCGCTCACGGCATCGGCGGCGCCCGCAGCCGGCGGGCGCGGTCCCCGGGGCCGCGGGCCGCGACCACGGCCTGCTGCACCGGCTCAAGGTCGAAAGCCCGCTGGGTCTCGAGTTCCGCCGCAGCTATCTCAAGCTGGCCAAGACGCGCGGGCGCCAGCTCCCGCGCTCGCTCGTGGTGACCAGCGCGACGCGCGCCGAGGGCAAGACGACGACCACGGCGTGCCTGGCGATCACCCTGGCGCGCGAGCTGCGCCAGAAGGTGTTGCTGGTGGACTTCGACCTGCGCAGCCCGGCGATGCACCGCGCGCTCGGGCTGCCGAGCAGCAGCTGGGGGCTGGCCCAGATGCTCCATCAGCGCCACTTCGACGAGCGCTTCGTGCGCGCCACCGTGCTCCCTCACCTCGAGTTCCTGCCGGCCGGCAAGAGCGAGCGGCCGGCCTCCGAGCTGATCGACACCGAGGCGGTCGAATGGTTCGTGAAGGAGGCGACCGGCCGCTATCCCATGGTCATCATCGACTCGGCCCCCAACCTGGCGGTCCCGGACTCGCTCATCCTGGGCCGGGCGGTCGAGGGGGTGCTCTACGTCATCAAGGCCGGCAGCACGGTGCGCAAGGCGGCCGAGTACGGCGTGCGGGTGCAGCGCGAGGCGCGTGACAACGTCCTCGGCGTCCTGATCAACGACTCCGGCGAGGTCCTCCCGCATTACTACGGCTATCGCTACAACTATTACGGCTACTCCGACGAAGCCGCCGGCGCGGACACGTGATGGTGCGGAGGGCGGGGTTGTGAGCCTCGACGCCAGGGGCGTGCCCGGACTCCAGGTCCACGACGTCCGCAAGGCGGCCAAGCAGCAGGCGCGGTCGGTCTCCGCCGGGCTGGTCGCGCTGCTGGGCGCCGGCGCCGCGATGGTGCTGGTGATCGGCTTCGTCCTGCTCGACTACCAGTTCAACCAGGCTTCCCACCGGCTGTTCAAGATCCTCCTCGGCTGCATGGCTGCGGCGGCCATCCTGCTGAAGCCGCGCTTCGGGCTGTGGCTGATTCCGATCGCGGCGCCGTTCCTCTCGATGATGCCGAAGACGCCGATCCCCGGCGTCAACACGCTGAACGCCCTGCTGCTCTCGGTGTTCCTCACCTTCGCCTTCAGCCGCGTGCTGGCCCGACGGAACATCATGCGGCCGGCGCGGCTGGGTGGCTGGATCGGGGGCTTCATGCTCGTGGCCGCGCTGTCGATCGTCCGCGGCGCGGCCGTCCCGACCGGATACAGCTACAACGCCGGGGCGACCTCGCTCGAGCTGTTCCGCGCCGGCGTCAGCTTTCTCGGCTATTTCATCGCGCTGGCGATGGTGCAGGGCGAGCGCGACCGCAAGACCTACGGGCTGGCGATCGTGATCGGGCTCGCGGCCGAGGCCGTGATCACGATCCTCTGGGGCCCCAACGGAAGCCAGGGGCGCGCGGTGGGATCGATCGGCCAGGCCAATGAGCTCGGCGCGTTCATGGCGACCTACACGGTGGTCGCGGCCGCTCTGATCTGGGGCGTGAAGGCGATCCCCGCGCGGATCCTGCTGCTGGCCATCGTCGTCACCGGTACCTGGGCGACGATGATGTCGGTCTCGCGCGGCGCGATCGTGGCGCTCTCGGCCGGTCTCTTGTTCGTCGCGTTCCGCAGCTCGAAGTGGATGGTCGCGCTGGTCCTCGCCGCCCTGCTGAGCAGCCCGGCGTGGGTGCCGGCGAACGTGAAGGACCGGGTCCTGTCGACTTCGGGCGAGGCCGAGGGCACCGACGAGGTCGAGCTCGAGGCCTCCGCCATGGCCCGCGTGGAAACCTGGAAGGCGATCATGAAGGTGGTCTCGGAGCATCCGATCGAAGGCGTGGGGTTCGGCGGGCTGGGCTACGTGCTCGAGGACGTCGGTGCGGGGCTGGGCCTGTACGAGGTCAAGGACTCGGCCCACAACACCTTCCTCCGCATGTGGGGCGAGATGGGCCTGCTCGGGATCGTGGTCTTCGTCGGACTGCTGATCGCGTGCATCCGCCTGGCGCTGGACGGCGCACGGGTCGCGGTCAGCCGGTTCGACCGCCAGCTCTCCGTCGGTCTCGCCGCGGCGGTGATCGCGATGGCGGTGTCCTGCGCCTTCGGGGACCGCTTCTTCCGTTTCGAGCTGGTCGGCAGCTTCTGGATCCTGTGCGCGCTGGTCAACGATCTCTGGCTCGAGCGCCGGGAGGCGAAGCGATGAGCGGGCGCACCCTGCGCTGGCTGATGAGCCTGCTCCGCCCCCAGACCGGCGGCGGCGGATCGGGCGCCGACGCGCCCCGACTCACCATCCTGCGCCATCACCGCGTCTACCCGGCCGGCACGCGCCCGCTCTACCGGCTGGGCGTGAGCGAGCCGGTGCTCGCGGCGCAGATCGATCTGCTGCGCTCGCTCGGCGTCGGGCCGGTCAGCGTGCTCGAGGGTCTCCATCGGCTCGATCAGGGGAGGCCGGGGCACCACGTCGCCCTGAGCTTCGACGACGGCTACGCGGACAACGTCCGGCTCGCCCTGCCGCGGCTGGCCGCCGCGGGCGCCGGCGCCACCTTCTACCTCACCGCCGGCCTGATCGAGAGCCGCCGGGCGCCGTGGTGGGACGTGCTGGCGCACGCGCTCGAGACGACGCGGCGGCCCCGGCTGCGCATCGCCTTCGGCGCCACCGCGCTGGATCTGCCGCTCGAGGGTCGCACCGCGCGCGTGCGCGCGCTGACGCGGCTGCTGCCGGTCTTCCGCACCCCACCCGAGGAGCAGACCGAGCGCCTGGCCCGGCTGCGCGATGCGCTCGCGGTGGTCGAGGAGGCGCCGTGCGAGCTCGCGACCTGGTCCGAGGCCGCGGCGCTGGCCGGCGCCGGCATGGAGATCGGCGCCCACACGCTCTCGCACCCTTTTCTCAGCCTGGTCGGCGCCGACGAGCAGCGCCGCGAGATCGGAGGGTCGGTGGAGCGGATCGCGGATCGGCTCCGCGTCCGGCCGCGGGGTCTGGCCTACCCCGGCGGCGATCACGACGCCGGCGCGATCGCGGCGGCCAGCGACGCCGGGCTCGACTACGCGGTGCTGACGCGGGCCGGTGACAACGGCCCCGGCGCGCCGCGCTACGAGCTGCGGCGGCGCGGCCTCTACGAAGGCGCCTGCCTGGCGCCGGGAGGCCGCTTCTCGCGGCGGCTGGCGATCGCCGAGCTCGAAGGGGCGTTCGACCGGCTGCGCGGCGTGCAGGTGGCGTCGTGAGCGGGACGCCGATGGCGCAGCGCATCCGCGTGCTGTACGTGGTCAACGACTTCGTCGCCGGCGGGGCTGAGCGCCACCTGATCGAGCTGTGGCGCCGACTCGACCGCGGCGCCTTCGAGGTGACGATCGCCTGCTTCCGGCGCGAAGGGTCGTTCGCCGCCGAGGCCGGCGCCGTCGGCTGGCCGATCGTCGATCTCGGCATGAACCGCCGCATCTACGACGCGGCGGGGCTGCGCGGCCTGCTGCGTCTGGTGACGCTGATCCGCGAGTTCCGACCCGACGTGGTGCACGGGTACCTGTTCGGCCCCAACCTGTTCGCGGCGATCGCGGGTCGGCTCTGCGGCGTGCCGGCGGTGGTGGTCGCGAAGCGCAACGTGGACGCGTTCGAGTCGCCGCGCCAGGTGGCCGTGCAGTGGCTCGCCCACCGGCTGGCGACCCACGTGACGGCGGTGAGCGACGCCGTGGCCGAGAGCTCGGTGGCCCTCGGCGTGCCGCGCGCCCGCATCACGGTGATCCCGAACGGGGTCGACGTCGCCCGCTTCGCGGACCGGCCGGCCGACCGCGCGCGGCTCGGGATCAACGGCGGGTTGCCGGTCATCGGCAGCGTCGGCTGCCTCGCGGCGCGCAAGGACTACGGCACGATGCTGGAGGCGCTGGCGCTGATGCGGGCTCGCGGGCGCGAGGTGCAGGCGGTGCTGGTCGGCGACGGGCGCGACCGCCTCGAGCTCGAGGGCAAGGCGCAGTCGCTGGGCCTCGCGGATCGGGTGCGCTTCCTCGGCGAGCGCTCCGACGTCGAGACCCTGCTGCCGGCGATGGACGTCTTCGCGCTCTCGTCGCGCGAGGAGGGCATCCCGAACGCCCTGCTCGAGGCGATGGCGGCCGGACGGCCCGCGGTGGCGACCGCGGTCGGCGGCACGCCCGAGGTGCTGACCGACGGCGAGACCGGCTGGCTGGTGCCGCCGGGCTCGCCGGAGGCGCTGGCGGCCGCGCTGGAGCAGGCGATCGGCGATCCCGCCGAAGCCGCGCGGCGCGGCGCGGCGGCGCGGAGCGCGGCCGAGCAGCGGCTCGGCATCGACGCGATGGCGCGGCGGCACGAGGCGTTCTATCGCCGCGCCGCGGGGAGAACCGCGGCATGAGATCGGTCGCCTACGTCACGACGGCCTTCCCGACCCTGGCCTTCTTCATCGAGGCGGACGTCCACCGGCTGATCGCGCGCGGCGTGCGCGTGAAGGTGTTCACGCTGCGCAGCCCGCGCGGGCGCAAGTACCAGCCCGAGCACGCGCCGCTGCTCGGCGTCACCGAGTGGCTCGGCTCGCCGCTGGACCCGCGGTCGTGGCTGGCGCTGGCGTGGTGGACGCTGCGGCGGCCCCACGTGCTCCTGCCCGAGATCGCCCGCGTCCTGTGGGCCTCGCGCGGCAGCCTCTACGCGTTGTCCGGGCACCTCGGCTACCTGCCGGCGACGGCGCGGATCGCCAGCCGGGTCGAGCGCGAGGGCTTCGACCGCGTCCACGGCGCGTGGTCACACTTTCCGGGCACCGTCGCCTACCTGGTGTGGCGGCTCACCGGCGTGCCGTTCAGCCTGTCCGCCCACGCCGGCTCGGACCTCTACCGCACCCAGGCCTTCCTCGCCGAGAAGGTGCGCGCGGCCGACTTCACCGCGGTCTGTGTCGCCGGGAACGGGCGCATGCTGCAGCGGCTGGCGGGGGAGGAGGCGCGGATCGCGTGCGTCTACCACGGCGTCGACCTGGCCCGCTTCGACGGCCGCGATCGCGCGCGCGCGGCCGAGCCGCTGCTGCTGGCGGTCGGGCGCCTGCATGCCGTGAAGGGCTTCGACCTGGTGATCGAGGCGGTGGCAAGGTTGGCGGCGCGCGGCGTCGCGGGCCGGCTGGTGCTGGTCGGCGACGGCCCGGACCGCGTCCGGCTCGAGGCCCAGGCTCGGGAGCGTGGCGTCGCCGACCGCGTCACATTCGTCGACGGCATGCCGCAAACCGAGCTGCTCGACCTCTACCGGCGCGCCTGGCTGCTGCTGATGCCGAGCCGCGTGCTGTCCAACGGGCGCCGCGATGGCATCCCCAACGTCGTGGTCGAGGCGATGGCGATGGGGCTCGCGGTGGTGGGGACGCGGGCCGCGGGGCTGGAGGAGGCGATCGCGGACGGGGTCGACGGCGCGCTGGTCCCGCCGGACGACGCCGCGGCGCTGGCTGCCGAGGTCGAGCGCCTGATCACGCACCCGGCCGAGATCGACCGGCTCGGCGCGACCGCCCGCGCCCGGATCGCCGAGCGATTCGATGCCGAGGGCAACTTCGAGCGCCTGCTCGCGCTGATGAACGGCGCGCGGGCGGCGGCGGTCGAGCTGCCGGCGCCGGCCGTGCCGGGCGTGGAGCGGGCATGAGGGTCATGCACGTCGTCGAAGCGATGGGCCATGGCGGCGCCGAGTCGCTGATCGTCGAGCACGTGCGCCACGCCGGCGCCGGGGTGTCGACGGTGGTCTGCGCGATCAACCGGGGCGGCGCCAGCCTCGAGGCCGCCGCGGCGCTGGGCGCCCGGGTCCACGTGCTCGAGTCCCGCGGCTCGCGCGCCGCGCGCTGGGGGCGCCTGGCCGCGCTGATGCGGGCGGAGGGCGTCGAGGTGGTCAACGCGCACAACCCGACGGGCTCCTTCTACGCGGCCCCGGCCGCCCGGTTGGGGGACGTGCCGGTCGCCTTCCGGACCGAGCACAGCATCCACTACCCCGGCCGTCATTCGTCGCTGTATCCGCTGATCGAAGCCGCGACCACGTTGCTCACGCGACGCGTGGTGTGCGTGTGTCGGGCAGTGCTGGAAAGCCACGTCAGTCGCCTGCCCTGGGCGGCACGGCGCTTCGTCACCGTGGCCAACGGCATCTCGTCCGCACCGCACACCCGCCCGCGTGGCGAGACCCGCGCCGCGCTCGGGATCGCCCCCGGCGATCGCGTGGCGCTGAGCGTCGGCAGCCTCACCCGCCAGAAGGCCCAGCACGTGCTGCTCGAGGCCTTCGCCACCGCGGCGGCGCGCGTGCCGGAGGCACGGCTGGTGCTGGCCGGTGACGGCCCGCTCCGCCCGCGACTCGAGGCGCGCATCGCCGAGCTGGGGCTGGGGCCGCGGGTGACGCTCCTCGGGCCCCGCAACGACGTCGCGGACCTGATCGAGGCCTGCGACGCCTTTGTGCTCTCCTCGGTGCGCGAGGGACTGCCGGTGACCGTGCTCGAGGCGATGCGCGGCGGTCGTGCCGTGATCGCGACCGGTGCGGGCGGCACGGCGGAGGCCGTGCTCGACGGCGTGTCGGGGCGGATCGTGCCGATGGAGGACGCCGCGGCGCT
>Ga0137455_1000610_pt1 | contig 9893 bp, 10 predicted proteins | sample EasRivERMGT600_2_FD_102334 | JGI IMG/M metagenome (GOLD analysis project Ga0137455, IMG submission 102334) | Soil microbial communities from meander-bound floodplain in the East River, Colorado, USA - East River MetaG ERMGT600_2 | ecosystem: Environmental > Terrestrial > Soil > Floodplain ... | reverse complement strand
CCCCGGCTTGAGGCCGCAGCGGCGGCCGGCACGGCTCGCCGACGACATGGTGCGGAAAATCAGCCGCACGCTGCGGAGCATACGGTGGAGAGACAGGGACGCTGCGCGATTCCTTGGCTGCTACCTCACCGAGCCCAAGAGCCACGTGCTGTTCACCCGGCCGTCCCGCCCGCTGACCGAGGGTGCGTTCTCGGCGCGGGCTGCGCGCTGCGGCGTGCGCCTCGCGGCTCCGACGCGGATGCTGTTCCGGGACGGGACGCTTTTCATCAACGGCGAGGCTCATGCGCCCGCCGCGCCCGCCGCGCGGAGGTTGTCCCGGCTCGCCGACCGGCGCGCGCTGCCGCCAGTGGCCCGCGCCGACCGCGAGACTGTCCATCTGCTTTACCAGTGGTACCGCGCCGGTTATATTCAACCAGGAGTTTGTCGGACTTAGGCCCGACAAACTCCTTATGCAGAACCGCCCGCACGAAAACAGGAGTCAATGACAGTGAAAAACTCATTTCCATCCTGTGCGCGTGCCCATCGCAGGCCAATCGGGGTCGTTACCCTGGGGTTCAATTGAAATTCGCGGGCGGTTCTGCTGTTAGCAGCCTGTCGGGCACCTAAGTCCGACAGGCTGCCAGGAGAATGACATGCGCGGCGATGAATGCGGAATGATTGGCGGGATCGACCGGGCGACGGCGTACCCCATTCCGCATACATTATTGAAGGTTGTTCATTAAAGATTGTGCGTGGCATCCGGCTATGGAATTCACGCACAATCTTCCGCATGCCGAATACCGCCGCTTCGAGGGCGTGCGCGAGTACGAAGAGTTGATCGACGGGCTGATCCCGCAAACCCAGCGCGCCATCCGGGTCTTCGACCGGACGCTGTCGCACACCTGGAACTCGCCGCGGCGCCACGAGGCGCTGCGCCAGTTCCTGCTGACGAACCGCGTGAACCGGCTGTTCATCGTGGTGCACGATGCCGAGCCGATCGAGCGCGAGTGCCCGCGCGTGTTGGACCTGGTGCGGCAGTTCAGCGCCGCCGTCCGCATCCACGAGACGCTGAGCGCGGCGCAGCACGTCTACGACCCGTTCGCCGTGTTCGACTCCAGCCACTACGTGCACCGCTTCCATTACCGCTACCTGCGCGCAGCCCACGGCGCCAACGACGTCATCGGGGCGCAGCAGCTGCTCGACCGTTACGCCGAGATCTGGGAGGCATCCGCCCACGCGGTGAGCGCGGGCACCAGCGGCCTCTAGAAACCGTGAGTCGTGAATCGTGATTCGAAGATTCCGCTGCCCGCATTGCGGACTTATTCGACTAAACCAAGGAGTAGCCAGCCACTCGTGACCAGTGGTTTGTGGGTCGTAACCGACAACTGATAGAGTTCACGCTCCTGGCCCACACGAATCACAAATCACGATTCACGAATCACGGTCTCCATGAAGATCTCGAAAATCCAGACGCAGGTCATCCGGGTGCCCGTCGATGAGCCGCTGGCGGGCGGTCCTGCCGTGCCGGGCGCAACGCGCGAATTCGTTACGCTGCGCATGGGCACCGATGCCGGGATCGAAGGCATCGGATATACGTTCTTTGGCGCGGCGCTGACCGGCGCCCTCAAGCACGCGGTCGACGCGCTGGGAGAGCTCGCGATCGGCGAGGACCCGCTGCGCACCGAGGCGGTAGCCGCCAAGCTGCGCACCGCCGCCGCCGGCTCCGCTCCGGGAGGCATCCTCACCCTCGCGCTGTCCGCGATCGACATCGCGTTGTGGGACATCCGGGGCAAAGCCCTCAACCTGCCGCTGTGGCAGATGCTGGGCGGCCACCGCGAGCGCGTGCCCACCTACGCCAGCGGCGCGCTGATGCGCACCTTTCCGCTGGAGCATCTCCTGAAAGCGGGACCGCGGCTGGTCGAAAAGGGCTTCCGGCAGATGAAGACGCAGCTCGCCCTGCCGGGCGACACCTCGCCGCAGCGCGAAGTCGAGCGCATCCGGCGCATGCGCGAAGCCATCGGCCCGGACATCGACCTGATGTGCGACATCAATCAGCGCTGGCGGGTCGACCAGGCGATCGATATTGGCCGGCGCATCGAGGACGTCCACTTGTTCTGGCTCGAGGACGTGACCACCGCCGATGACTATCAGGGGCTCGCCCGCGTCGCAGACGCGCTCGCGACGCCGGTCTGCGGCGGCGAGTACCTCTACGGCCCGGCGCCGTTCCGCCAGATGTTGGAAGCGCGCTCGGTGGACATCATCATGATCGATCTCGTGCGCGCGGGCGGCATCACCCAATGGCTGAAGATCGCCGGCATGGCGGAAGCCTACAACCTGCCGGTGGTGAGCCACCTGGTGCCCGAGATCCACGTCCACCTCGTCGCCGCGGTGCCGAACGGCCTTACGGTGGAATACATGCCCTGGACCTTCAGGATATTCGAGGAGGTGCCGGTGCCCGAGCGCGGCGAGCTCGTGGTTCCGAAAAAGCCCGGCCTGGGGCTTAAGTTCGACGAGGCGGCATTGAAGCGCTACGCCGCGTGACCCTCTCACCGCCAGGAAACATCAAGACAACAATTGAACCGCCAAGCACGCCAAGAGAACCAAAATCTTTAACCACGAAGGACACAAAGGAATGACAAAGAGTCGAATCACGATTCACGAATCACGACTCACCGCAGTTTGGAACCGCCAAGGCCTGTCCTGAGCAAGTCGAAGGGACGCCAAGAGAAACAATAATGAAACCACGGATGAAGACAGGTAAACACGGATAAAGACCAGAACTAGTCGAATCACGACTCGCGGCTGTTGAGCCGCCGATGAACGCCCCCTTCGGAGAAGGTAGGTTACAGCGGGTCGAGTTTGATGCCTGCGGTCTTGATAATCCTGCCCCACTTGATCGTTTCGTTTCGCATGTACGCCGCAAGCTCCTCGGGGCTCGACGACAGGGCATTGGCGCCCTGAATCTCCAACCGCTGCTTCGTCTCGGCCGCCTGCAGCGCCGAGGTGAGCGACGCATGCAGCTTCGAAACAATGTCTTTCGGCGTCGCGGCGGCGACGATGATCCCATACCAGTTATCGGCGTTAACCGATGGGTAACCCGCCTCGGCCATCGTGGGAACCTCTGGCAGGGCCGGTGATCGCTTGCCGGTCGCGATCGCGAGTGCGCGCACCTTGCCGGCCCTCGCGTGAGGCAACAGCACCGGGACGTCGAGTATCGTTGCGTGTACGTGCCCACCGAGGAGATCCGCGACCGCCGGCGCAGCACCCTTGTACGGCACATGCAGGATGTTGACGCCGGCCGCGATCTTGAACGATTCCATTGCGAGGTGCGGCATGTTGCCATTGCCGGTCGAGCCATAGATGAGCTGTTTTGGTTTCGCCTTCGCGAGTGCTACGAACTCCCTGGCAGTCTTCGTCGGCAGCGAAGGGTGTACTACCAGAAGTTCCGGTACGGCGACCGCAAGCGTGACCGGCACGAAATCGCGGTTAAGGTCATACGGAAGCTTGTCGTACAGATTGGGATACAGGGCGAGCACGGCGCTGCTCGCAAGGTACGCGGTATAGCCATCGGCAGGAGCTCTTGCGACGTGCTCGGTCGCGATGATGCTGCCGGCGCCCGGGCGGCTATCGACGATGATTTGCTGTCCCATGACCTCGGTGAGTTTTTGCGCGATCGTCCGGCTGAAAATGTCGGCAGGACCCCCGGCAGGAAAGCCGTGAACCAGTCTCACGGGCTTGCTCGGATAGGTGGCAGCCGCCGTCTGTCCGAAAGCGTTCACTGCCGCAAACGAAGCGCAAATGGCGAAAATCAATGCGGGAACCCGGAGCATGCGAATCCTCCTGCCTGGTCTGTTGTGTGATGACTATTCGAGTCTTGCAATCGTTGAATCCGCGCTTATCTGCGGTTCCATTATCGGATTTCTTGGCATGCTTGGCGGTTCAGTATTCTATTTTATTTGATCTTGGTTCTCGTGGCGTCTTGGCGGTTCAATTATTATTCTTGAATTCCTGGCGGTTAAGTAATCTCGCGCCAACCGAAGCCGTCCTCCTGCGTCGCCACCCCTATCCACCCTGGCGCGCAGCCGAGCGCGCCCGCCAGCGCGGCGCGCGCCAGCTCCGCCGTGTTGTTCGTCTGCGAGAGATGCGCCGCGACGAGATGCTGCAGCCGGCTGCAATCCATCGCCTGTGCCAGCTCAGCCGACGCCGCATTGGCGAGATGCCCCAGCCGGCCCGCGATCCGGCTCTTCAACTGCGCGGAATACGGGCCGCTCATCAGCATCTCGAGGTCGTGATTGCACTCCAGCACGAGGGCATCGACCCCCGACAATGCCTGGGCGATGTGCGGTGTGGGCTGTCCCGTATCAGTCAGCACCCCGAGCCTCACCGCTCCGTCAGAAAGCACGAACTGCACCGGCTCGCGCGCGTCGTGCGGCACCGGGAACGGCCTCACTTCAATGCCGTCGATCGCAAACGTCGTATAGGGGTCGATCAGGATCCGGCGTGGAATCGAGCGGCCTTCCGCGCCCAGCGCCGAGAGCGTTCCGCGTGTCAGGTATATCGCAACATCGAAGCGCGATGCGAGCATCGCGACGCCTCCGCTGTGATCGCCGTGCTCGTGGGTCACGATGATGGCGTCGAGACTCGATGCATCCAGGCCGAGCCGCGACAGGCGGGAAATCGTCTCGCTCAGCCCGAAACCGCAGTCGAGCAGCACCCGGGTGTCGCCGGATTCGATGAGAAGGGCGTTGCCCTGGCTGCCGCTGCCCAGTGATGCGAAGCGCATCACTGGGAGTGACCGGCGACGGGTGACGGGTGACGAGAGTGAGTTAACGTCCGGGCGTGCTCGTCGCTCATGACTCGTCACTCATCACTCATCACTCACTTGAGTTGCTCGTAGAGCAGCGTCAGGATGCGGCTCGCGGTATCGGATTGCCCCGGCGTGCCGTCCTTGTTGAGGACGTTGACCTGGCAACCCGCCGCCTCGCCGTCCTTGACGTGGATGCGGAACTGCTCGTTGGGCTTGGGCTTGTCGCTGCCCCAGAACTTCAGCTTCGCCAGAAAACTTTCCTGGTCGGCGCTCTTGTTGTCGATCTGCGGGTCTATGTAGCGGACGTAGTAGAGGCCCTTGTTGCGGTCGCGGTCCTCGACCGTGAAGCCGACGCGGTCGAGCGCAAGGCCGACGCGCCTCCAGGCGCGGTCAAACTGCTCGTTCAGGGCCAGCGTGCCGGCGCCGTTGTCCATTCTCGACAGCGTCGCGCGCAGCGCGGCAGGCTGGGTGGAAGCGATTTGCGACTTGGCGCGCGAGTCGTCGACCCCGAAGCGCACCATCAGGCGGCTCAGCATCTCGGCCTCGAGATCGGGGTCCGGCGGGCGCGGCTGCCAGCGGGTATCGGCCCGATCCGCGGTCACGTGCCCGGTATAGACCTCCTCCATCCCGCGGTGGCTGATGTAGATTTCCGTGGTGCCGGGCTGGGCGCCGCGCTCGAGCCGCGTGCGAAACTTGTCGCGCTCGCTGGTGGAAGACATCAGGTCGAGCGCCCAGCTCAGAAAGTTACGGATGACTCCGGCATCGACCTTGGCGCGCTTCTCGGCCCAGTCGGTTTCCATGACACCCGCCTCGGGTTTCTCGACATTGACGATGAAGCCGGCCTCCTGCCAGAAATCCTTGACTCTCAGCCAGACCTGCTCAGGCGCGCCCTTGACCACCAGCCAGCGCTGGCTGCCGTCGCGCACGACGCGTGCATCCGGTATCTCGGGGAGCACGCCGGGCACCCCCGAGCGCACCTGCCCAGCGCGTTCACGGCTGTAATCGGAGAAGGTCGCGGTGCCCGTGGGGTTGACGTCCGGCACCCTGAAACGGTCGTCGCCCCCCGGGCGCGTCAGATCGGGGGGCACTTCGAGCGGGGCCGTCTGGCCCGCCGATTTGTAGTCGACTTTCCTGCCCCCGAAATCCATTCCGCTGCATGCTCCGAGCGCCGCGCAGGCCAGCAGGCAAAGCACCCAGCGCGCCTTCTCAAGCAGCGGCATAGCGTCCCTCCCTGGCCTCCGCGCGGATGCCGGCGTGGCGCATCGCTTCCCGAACCGGTTCGTGGCACGCGGCCGACAGCGGCGTCAGCGGCAATCGGATGCCGCCCCTGATCAGCCCCATTTGTTGCACCGCCCATTTGACGGGGATCGGATTGGCCTCGAGGAACAGATTGCGGTGCAGCGGCAGCAAGCGGTCATTGACCTCGCGTGCCTTCGCGACATCGCCGGCGAGCGCGGCTGCGCACATCTCGTGCATGAGGCGCGGCGCGACGTTCGCCGTGACCGATATCACCCCGCGGCCGCCAAGCAGCATCAGGGCGAGCCCCGTCGCGTCGTCCCCGCTGTAGACGCTGAATCCTCGCGCCAGGCGGCGGACCAGGTCGGAGCCGCGCTCGAGGTTGGCAGTCGCATCCTTGATACCGATGATATTGGGGACTTGGGCCAGCCGCAGCGCCGTTTCGTTCTGCAGATCGGCCACGGTGCGCCCCGGCACGTTATAGACGATCATCGGCAGGTCCACCGCCTCGGCAATCGCCTTGAAGTGGCGGTAGAGACCCTCCTGGGTTGGCTTGTTGTAATAAGGAACGACCGAAAGTGCGCAGTCGGCACCCGCCTCCTTGGCATAGGCGGAGAGTTCGATCGCCTCGCTGGTGGCATTCGCTCCGGTGCCGGCCACGACCGGGACGCGCCTCGCGGCGTGATCCACCGCGGTCTTGATCAGGAGCCGGTGCTCGTCCCAGTCAACCGTCGGCGACTCGCCCGTGGTGCCGACCACCACGATGCCGTCGGTGCCCTCTTTGATGTGCCAATCGATCAACCGGCGAAACGTGTCGAGGTCGAGCGCGCCATCTTCCTGCATCGGGGTGACGATCGCGACCAGACTGCCCTGCAATGCGGCCATTTCAGGAATTTCCCTTACGAAACAGTGACGGGTGGGGCGTTGAATCCTGCGATTCTACCCCATCCGGCGAGCGCCGGATAAGACTCCGACCAGGATTTCATCGGGTTTTGCCCGACGAAATCTTTAGCAGGGTCTACTTTCAACCAGCCTAGAAGGGCGAACTATGGATGCATCCCGCGTCAACCAGCGCCGTACTCGGCGGGTAGGACCGCTCAGGGGAGATCCGGTTCAGTTCGGGGCAGACTTATATAAGGAAATTGCCGGACCTTGGGCCGGCAATTTCCTAACCTTGCTGGGACCGGTAGAAGCTGGCCAGGAAACCCTCGGCATCATCCGTCGCCAGCTCGGTGACGGGCTCACGGCAGGCCTCGATTGGTTCGGCGAGGGTCGCCGCCAGCGGATTCCAATTCGCGCACAGCACCTCCAGGCCATACTCGTCGCGTTGGTCTTCCACCGGATTGTCGGGCGTTGGTTCCATGTCGCTACTCTATAACGATCGAAACGAAAAAAGGTTGAATGGTTCTTTGGTTCGCGTATTTTTCCTGAGTAATGTTGCATCATTACGACAACGACTCGTCGCATGCGTTGCCAATAGGAACGCGGTAATCCTGATCTCCTATCTTGAGTAGGATACTTCTCCTACATTACCGATGGCTTGATCGCGCAGATGCGCTGGACCACCGCCGGCTTGGGTTCAGAGACGTAGAGTTCCTCGTAGGCGATGACCCCCAGCCGCCCGTGCACGACCTCCAGCAGCTCCCCGGGCGCCAGCAGAAAGGCGGGATTGGAGGGCCGGCCGTAACGCTCGTTGCCGGCGGCGAAAGTCTCATAGATCAGCACTCCCCCCGCCGCCAAGGCCGCCAACAGATGGGGAAAAAGCGGCCGGTGCAGGTAGTGGGTGACGACGATGCCGGAAAACAGCTGCCCCGCGTAAGGCCAGGGCCCCTTTTCAAGGTCGGCGCTCTGGGCGCTGATACCCGGGATGCCGGCAAGCAGGGCAAGCTTGGCGGGGTCGCGATCCACCGCCTCGACCCCGTGGCCGCGGGAGGCGAAGAAGCGGGCATGCCGCCCGTTGCCGCAGGCGATATCCAGCACCCGCCCGCCGGCGGGAACCAACCCGGACCAGCGGACCACCCATGCCGAAGGGGTCTGGAGATCGTGGGGGTCGCTGCTCATGGCCCGACAGCGTGAAGGGTGATGGGGCGCGTCGAGGGGCGGAAGCGGGATCGGCGGAGCGTGGAGCAGGGGCCCGCTTGCGGGATGCGACCGTGGAGCCGATCGAAGGCGCGTCGTTTAATGCCGATCCCACGCGCGTCTCGGGGGTCAGATCCCAGAGGGTCCCTCTTCCTCCCCTCGACGCGCCCCGGTGATTTTGCGGGGATCTGGCCCCCGGTGACGCGCAGAGCGGCCGAAAACATGGGATAGGTAACTTGCGATGGCATGGCTGAGGCCGCTGTTGAGTAATGGATCGCGTTCATCTCCAAATCCACAGCCGGTATGAACCGGCGGAAGCAGACGGGTAATATACCCCCACAAGATCGCTCAACCGCTGCCCAGACCCGAGGGGAACATCGTGAAAACCTGGCTTCGTTTCACCGCACTATTGTTCGCCGCCATGACTGTCGCCTTCCCCGCAGCCGGGCAACCATACCCGGTCAGGCCTGTCCGGATGCTGATCGGCTTTCCTCCCGGTGGAGGCACCGACATCGTCGGCCGCATCGTGGCGCAAAAGGTGTCGGAGAACCTGGGCCAGCAGATCATCGCGGAGAACCGGGGCGGAGCGACCGGCATGGTCGCCGCGGAACTCGCGGCCAGGGCCGCCCCCGATGGCTACACCATTATGATGGCGCACATCTCTGCAATGTCCATCCTCCCGTCGCTGTACCCCAAGATGGCCTATGACACGGCGAGAGACTTCGCCCCAATCACGCTGGCAGCCATCGGGCCGAATCTGCTCGTGGTCCATCCCTCGCTACCGGTAAGAAGCGTGAAGGACCTGATCGCGCTCGCCAGGGCCCGCCCGGGCCAGCTGCATTACGCCTCCCCCGGCAGCGGCAGCGTGCAGCACCTCTCCGGGGAACTGTTCAAGCTCCAGGCGAAAGTGGACATGCTGCACGTTCCATACAAAGGCAGCGGGCAGTCCATCGTGGACCTCATCGCCGGTCACGTTCAACTGAATTTCGATGCGGTGCCGGTCGTGCTCGGCCACGCGAGGCAGGGCCGATTGCGCGCGCTTGCGGTCACTTCCGCCAAACGCTCAGCGCTTCTTCCGGATATCCCAACCGTTAGCGAATCTGGCGTGGCGGGATTCGACATGAGCACCTGGTGGGGGCTGGTCGCGCCATCCGCGGTAAGCAAGGACATCGTCTCGAAGCTGCATGCCGAAACCGTCAAGGCGCTGAAGCTGCCCGAAGTCAGGGAACGACTGGGTAGCGTTGGCGCCGAACCCGGGGGCAACACGCCGGATGAGTTCGGGGCGTTCATCCGCTCCGAAACGGCGAAGTACGCACGGATCGTGAAGGACGCCAACATAAAGATAGATTAGCCGCCGATGAACGCCGATTCGCGCCAATGGAAACAAAGCTGAACCACGAAGGACACGAAGGAACAACGAGATAATATTTGAACCGCCAAGACGCCAAGAGAAACCAGAAAGGAACCACAGACAAAAACAGATAAGCACGCATTAGAAGGAGCGGGGGTCAAGAAAACGGGCACGCACGCGTGCCCGTTTGCGTTTTGTCCTCCATACTCGTCTACTTCCGCAATTCCCTCCAGAGTCCGGCCGCCAGGCCGGCGGCGATCAACAGACCGGCAATGCTGAGCCACGTGGGAACAACCGCGCCGTTGAAGGTGACTTCCCAGCCGAAGACCAGCCGAAGGAGATGGAGGAGCGCGACCAGGGCGAAGACCACTACAGCGAGCATCGTGAAAGGCTTGTTCATGTCGTGCCTCTAATAAGTGGCGTATTTGACCGGACCAAATT
>Ga0137455_1000609_pt1 | contig 9896 bp, 11 predicted proteins | sample EasRivERMGT600_2_FD_102334 | JGI IMG/M metagenome (GOLD analysis project Ga0137455, IMG submission 102334) | Soil microbial communities from meander-bound floodplain in the East River, Colorado, USA - East River MetaG ERMGT600_2 | ecosystem: Environmental > Terrestrial > Soil > Floodplain ... | reverse complement strand
GGCGGCACTCATCAGCGCGACAATCGAGCTCGAGTCGATGCCGCCCGACAGGAACGCGCCGAGCGGTACATCCGCCATCAGTTGACGCTCGACCGACCTCTTCAGCGCGGCCTTCAGCGCATCGGCGGCATCGGCATCGCTCCACTCTCGAATCGGCACGTCGGCCGCGTCCCAGTAGCGATGCACCGTCGCCTGGCCGTCGCGATACTTGAGGAAATGTGCCGGCGGTACCTTGTGCACGCCCTTGAGCATGGTCCGCGGCGCGAGCACGTATTCGTAGGTCAGGAACTGATCGAGCGAGATCGGATCGAGCTCGCGCGACACCTCAGGCCTGACCAGCAGTGCCTTGACTTCCGAGGCCAGCAGCAAACCCTGCGCGGTCTGCGTCCAGTAGAGCGGCTTCTCGCCGGCGCGATCGCGCGCCGCGATCAGCGTGCGAGTGCGGCCGTCCCAAATCGCCAGCGCGAACATGCCGCGCAGGCGCACGAGGAAGTCCTCGCCCCACTGCTCATAGGCGTGGACCAGGACCTCGATGTCGGAGTTGCGCGAATGAAAGCGGTGCCCGTGCCCTTCGAGCTCACGCTGCAGCTCGCGAAAGTTGTAGATCTCACCGTTGGCGACGATCTTGATGTCGCCGGTCTCGTTCAGGATCGGCTGCTGCCCGCCCGCGAGATCGACGATGGCGAGGCGGCGCATGCCGAGGCCGACTCCGGGCAGCGTGACGCTGCCCTCTTCGTCCGGGCCGCGATGGTGCAGCATGCGCACCATCCGAGCGAGCTCGTCGGCGACGACCGGCCGATCGAGATCCCTTTCAACAATTCCAACAATCCCGCACATGGCTAGGGCTCTTTGCGATTGCGCGTGACTTTCGCAGGGATTCCGGTGGCGATGGAGAATTCCGGAATCTCGCCGACAACGACCGCGCCTGCTCCAATGATGGCATCACGGCCGATGGTCGATCCATCCGTCACCACCACATGCGTGCCGAGCCACGTGCCGTCGCCGACGTCGATGCCGCGCGCGGTCCGGCCCTGCTGCAGCACCGGGATATCCGTGCGGTCGTAGAGGTGATCGCCCCCGACGAGATAGGTGTAGGCGGCCATCAGGATGTCTTTGCCGACGCGCACGCGCGCGGCCGAGAAAATCTCGCAGTTGAACCCGATATTCGCCCGGTCCTCGATGACGATGTCGCCGTTCTTGCAGCTCAGGATCGTGTTGCGGCCGATGAACACGCCATTGCCGATCGTGATGCCCTTGTTGTCCGTGCCCTTCGCATCGAGGCAGCACAAGTCGTCGATGACGACGTTATCGCCGATGTGAATCTTGTGCGGATGGCGCAGCGTCACGTTCGCGCCGAACACGACATTACGTCCCACCGAGCCAAGCACCAGCGGGAACAGCCGCGATCGCATGATGAGGCCAATCGCGCCGGGCACCCAACTCGCGAGCACCATCGCCAGCTCGTACTTGACGAGCGCCCAGAGCCCCGGCCGACCGACGAAGAGCTCGCGGTACTTATCCGACTTCGATCGGTTCTCGTTGAACAGTTCCTGCTGAATGACGGTGATCCGCGGATCGTGCTCGCGCGATGGGCGCGCCGTCATCGTGCCAGTGTTCCGTGCGCCCGCTCCGCGGGCGCGGCTTGGGCCTCGCCGTCCGTTTCGCGGACCTCGCGAATCACGTAGGTGGGCTTGTCCTGCGACTCGTAGTAGGTGCGCGCCATCACCTCGGCGAGCAGGCCGAACGTCAGCAACTGGATGCCGATGAACACTAGCATCACGCCCAGCAGCAAGAGCGGACGATCGCCGATGCCTTGCGTGGTGAACAGGCGAATGTAGGCGAGGTAGGCGACGATCACCGCACCGCCGCCGCCGGTGATGAGGCCGATCAAACCAAAGATCTGCAGCGGCCGCGTCGAATAACTCAACAAGAACTTCACCGTCGCGAGATCGAGGACCACGCGAATCGTGCGCGACAGCCCGTACTTGGTCACGCCGGCGCGGCGCGGACGATGATTGACGACCATCTCGGCGATCTTGACGCCGATCTGACTGGCGATCGCCGGCAGAAAGCGATGCATCTCGCCGTAGAGGCGGAGCGGCTTCACGACTTCCGCGCGGAACACTTTCAGCGAGCAGCCGTAGTCGTGCAGCGGAACTCCGGTTGCCCACGAAATGAGCTTGTTGGCGAGCAGGCTTGGCACGCGTCGCGTCACGAACGTGTCCTTGCGGTCCTTGCGCCATCCGCACACGATGTCGTTGCCCTGATCGATTAACGCGACCATCGCTGGAATGTCGCGCGGGTCGTTCTGCAGATCGCCGTCGGAGGTCACCACCAGCCGGCCGCGGGCGTGCTTGATGCCCGCCGCGAACGCCGCGGTCTGACCGAAGTTACGGCGGAACCGGACCACACGCAGGTGCGGATCGCGGGCCTGCAGCGCCGCCAGCTGATCGAACGAATCGTCCGTACTGCCGTCGTCGACGATGAGAATCTCGTAGCTGCGCCCGTACTGGACCAGCGTTTGGGTCAGCTCGTCATACAGCAGCTTGATGTTCGGAGACTCGTTATGGACCGGAATGACGATCGAAAGCTCAGGAACCATTAAGTGGGTTAATCAAGGCATTATAGAACGAGACGGTGCCCTCCTTCGACCGACTTTCGCGTGCCCTGGGCGTTCTCGCCGCTATTCTGGGCACAATCGCCGCGACCGTGTATTGGCGTGCAGGGCTCTCGCTGAGCCATTACGACGCTAAAGCGCACCTCGTGGTGGCGCGGCGGATCTTCGACAGCCTGACGCCAAGCTGGGAGCAAATCGGCGCCGTGTGGCTGCCGCTGCCCCATCTGATCAACGCGATCCCCGTCCAGATCGATTTTTTCTATCAGACCGGCGCCTTTGCGATCGCGGTCTCGATTGTGTCGTTCGCGATCACGACGGCGTGCGTGTCTGCGATCGTGCGGTCGCTCAGCGGATCGCGGACCGGCGCGGTGCTCGCGGCGTCGCTCTTCGCGCTGAATCCGAACGTGCTCTACCTGCAGAGCACCCCGATGACCGAGCCATTGTTGTTCGCGCTGACGTCGCTGGTCGTCCTGCAGCTGCTCGAGTGGGCGAAGTCCGAGACGCCCCAGGCGCGCGCCGCGGTTGGTTGGACGATCGTCGCGGCGTGCCTGACGCGCTACGAAGCCTGGCCGATCGTCGGCTCGGCGATCGTCGCGGCGGCGTACTTCAAGTGGCGCAGGGGCCTTCCCGCGATCGCGGTCATCCACGAAGCGGCGCGGCTGACGGTCTATCCGATCGCGACGGTGATCTTCTTCATGGGCATGAGCTTCGCATCCACCGGTGAATGGTTCGTGACCGGCGGCTTCTACGTGCCCGATCCGAAATTGCAGTGGCAGGCGGCCGAGGTCTATCGCGCGATTCGCCAGGGCTCAATCGATCTTGCCGGCACGAGATTCGTGACGGCGGCGACCTATGCGATTCCGATCCTCGCGATCGCCGCGTTGATTCGTCGTCACTGGTCGGGGCTGGTGTTGCCGATCGCCCTCATGGCCTCGATCGCACTGCCCTTCTACGCGTTCTACTCCGGCCATCCGTTCCGCATCCGCTACGAAGTGCCGTTGATTCTCGGCGGCGCGGCCTGCATCGGCGCGGCCGTCTCGATGCTGCGGTTCGCGGCTCCGCTCGTGGCCTTGCCGTTGCTGATCGCGATCGTGCTCCAGGCATCGCCCTTCGATCGCAACGCGCCGATGATCGTCGAGGCGCAGCTCGATCGCGAGAACGGGATCGGCCGCCGCGCGGTCACCGAATGCCTTCAACGCTCGTATGACGGCACGACGATCATGGCGAGCATGGGATCGCTCGCGCATTACATGCAGGAGCTGTCGCTCGCGGGCTTCGATCTCGACGACTTCATCCACGAGGGCAGCGGCCCGATCTGGCAGCGCGCCTACTATTACGAGCCATCGCTGTTTGCGGGATGGGTGCTCGTCGAGGAAGCCGCCGAAGGCGGCGACATGCTGGCGCAGAAGCAGCGATCGTGGCCGGGGTTTCTCGCCGCATACGATCGCGTCTGCGAAGGCGGCAACGTCGCGCTGTATCGTCGTAGGGGCGGGTCTTCAGACCCGCCCGCCAGGCGGGACTAAAGTCCCGCCTCTACGAAATAATCCGCAAGATCTCTTCGTGAATCAATCCGTTGGTCGCAACGATGTGGCCGGCATCAGGATCCCACTTCTTGCCGTCCATTCCAGTCACCTTGCCGCCGGCCTCTTCGAGGATCAGCGCCGCTGCGCGCGTGTCCCAGGGCTTCAGGCTCGCTTCCCAGAATCCGTCCATGCGTCCCGCGGCGACCCAGCAGATGTCGATCGCCGCCGAGCCAAGCCGGCGAATCGCGCGCGCGTGCTTGAGTACCTGGCCGAACACCTTCAGAAACTCGTCGGCCTTCTGGTGAATGTTGTAGGGGAAGCCGGTGACCAGCATCGACTCGAGCACGGTCGCGTTCGCCGACACCCTGAGCCGGGCGCCGTTCATCCACGACCCGACGCCGGCCTCCGCCGTGAAGAGCTCCTCGCAATTCGGATCGTAGACGGCCGCCACCACCGCCTCGCCGTCGATCTCGAGGGCGAGGGAGGCACAGAAAATCGGTACGCCGTGCGCGAAGTTGGTGGTGCCGTCGAGCGGATCGAAGACCCAGCGGTGACGCGCGCCGGTCGAGGCAATCTCCATCTCCTCGGCGAGCACGTCGTGATTGGGATAGCGTTCCGCGACCATCGCGCGGAACATCCGTTCGACTTCGAGATCGACTTCGGTGACGAGATCGATCGCGCCTTTCTTCTCGACACGAACGCCCGTGCCGAACTTGGCCATCTGGAGATCGCCGGCGCGCACGACCGCTTCGATCGCGGTCGCGAGGAATTGCGGATCGGGCTTACCCGCCGCAGCCTTGGCGGAGACGGGGATCACGCGTCCGCTTTTTGGAGCTTCTTGACCATCCGGATCTCCATGCCGCCCTGTGTCTTTTTCAACACCGTTTCGTCCATGAAGTTGCGAATGAGGAAGATCCCGCGGCCGCTCGACTTGAGGATGTTTTCGGGCGCCAGCGGATCGGCCACTTCTTCCGGCACGAACCCCTCGCCCTGGTCTTCGATGCGAATCACGAGCTCATCGGACGCCGTCGGCGGCACCGGGCTGAACTCGACGATGACGCGCTTGTTCGGATCGTTCTTGTTGCCGTGCTTGATCGCGTTGACCACCGACTCGCGCACCGCGACGCTGACCCAGTGCAGCTGATCCTCGTCCAGCCCCGCGGCTTTGCCGACGTGATCGGACACGGCCTGCACAAAATCGAGCATGTCGAAGGCGCTGAGGAATTCGATGCGGACCGTGTGCGGAGGAATCATCTAGTGGGAGGCCCGACGGTCCGCACGCGGCATGTGCTGGTTAAGTACCATAGCGCTTTCAACACGGTCAAGCAGTTATAGTTGAACGTTATGCGAGTGGCCGACATCGTAACCGTCACCCCCGCGCTGTCGATCTCCGGCACGCTCCGCGTGCCCGGAGATAAATCCATTTCGCATCGCTACGCCCTGCTTGCCGCCATCGCCGACGGGCGATCCACCATTGCCAATTACGCGCCCGGCGCCGACTGCGCCTCGACACTGTCGTGCGTCGAAGTTCTCGGCGCTATCGTCTCACGAACCCCGTCCGCCGCGGGCGACGAACCGGCGCTCGTCACCATCGACGGCCGCGGCCTCCGCGGCCTGCGCGCGCCCGCCGCGCCCCTCGATTGCGGCAATTCCGGCAGCACCATGCGCATGCTCGGCGGCGTGGTCGCCGCACACTCTTTTATATCGACCCTTGTCGGCGACGCTTCACTCTCACGCCGGCCGATGCGCCGGATCATCGGGCCGCTCGCGCAGATGGGCGCGGCCATTACCGCTGGTCCCGGCGATCGCCCGCCCATCACCATTCACGGCGCGGGCCTCGCCGGCATTCATTTCAAGCCGGAAACACCCAGTGCCCAGGTGAAGTCCGCCGTGCTGCTGGCAGGACTGCAGGCCAGCGGGGAAACCTCGGTCTTGGAGCCGGCCTCTACTCGTGATCATACGGAACGGGCGCTCGTCGCGTTCGGCGCCAGGGTCACCGTTGACGGCCGATTTATCTCGATTCAGGGCGGCCAGCGGCTGGCCGGCAGCGCATTGACCGTGCCCGGCGACCTCTCCTCCGCCGCGTTCATGGCCGTCGCCGCGGCGGCCATCGCCGGGTCGGACGTCTCGATCACAAATGTGGGGTTAAACCCCAGCCGATCGGCGCTGCTCGACGTGCTGAGACGATTCGGCGCATCGGTCGAGGCGACGGTCGATGACCATTGGAACGGCGAGCCGGTCGGGCGCCTGCGGATTCGCCACGGCGCGATGACCGATCTCGTGATCACGCCGGACGAAGTGCCGGAAGTGATCGACGAGCTGCCCGTGCTCGCGACGCTCGGCACGTTCGGCGGCAGCGTCACCGTCTCCGGCGCCGGCGAGTTGCGCGTCAAGGAAAGCGATCGCATCGCGGAGCTCGTCGCCGGCCTGCGCGCAATGGGCGCCGACGCGGATGAGCGGGCCGATGGATTCCAGGTGAGATCCGGCACGCGCCTGACCGGAGGCACCGTGCACGCGCGCCACGATCACCGGCTCGCAATGGCCTTCGCGATCGCCGCGCTCGGCGCGACCGGACCAACCACGATCCAGGGCGCGGACGCGGTGGCTGTGTCGTACCCCGCGTTCTTCCGGGATCTCGATCGACTCGCCGCGCCGAGATAGAACTTGAAGACCGATAAGATCTACCTCGTGGGCTTCATGGGCGCTGGCAAATCGAGCGTCGCGCGGGCCCTCGGCAAACGACTCGACTGGAAGGTCGAGGACATCGACGCGCGCATCGAGCGCGCCGAGCGGCGCGACATCCCCGCCATCTTTCGCGAGAAGGGCGAGCCGTACTTCCGCGCCCGCGAGCGCGAGGCGTTGATCGGCCTGCTGCCCGAGCGCGGCACGGTCGTCGCGTCGGGCGGGGGGACCTTCGCCGATGCGTCAAACCGTGAACTCATGTTGAGGGACGGCGGGGTCGTCTGGCTGGACGCGCCCTTGGAAACTGTGCTGCAACGCGTACCCCTCGATGGGCGGCGCCCCCTGGCCGCGGATCGGCTGGGCATGGAACAGCTTTATAATCACCGCCTCGCGGCCTACCGCCAGGCGCACCTCCGGGTGGACGCAGGACGCGGCTCCGTCGAGGAGCTCGTCGATCACATCATGGAGTGGCTGGACACTTAATAGTGCGTATCAACGATTTCGCCCGAAGCAGCAGCGTCCCTCAAACCAAGCTCTGGGACCGTTCCGTAGGAACGGTCCGAGTGGCGATCGAGGTTGCAAACCGTTAGACATGCGCTACCTCGTCATCAGCGATATCCACGCAAACCTCGAGGCGTTCGAGACGGTGATGGCTGCAGCCAAGCCGCTCGGCTACGAGAAGGTGCTGCTGCTCGGCGATCTCGTCGGCTACGGCGCCGATCCCAACGCCGTCTGCGAGCGGGTGCGCGACTTGAAGCCCGACGCGTTGATCCGCGGCAACCACGACAAGGTCGGCTCCGGCGTCGAGAGCCCCGAGGGCTTCAATGCCGTCGCCCGCAACGCGATCAGGTGGACCTACGAAAAGCTGAACCAGGAAAACCGCGCGTGGCTCGCGGCGCTGCCGGCGGGCCCGCTGATCGTCGACGACATGATCGAGATCTGCCACGGCACGCCGTTCGATGAAGACGCCTACGTCTTCGACGATCTCGACGCGCTGCGCGCCATGCATGCGGCGCGGCGGCCACTCTGCCTGTTCGGCCACACGCACGTGCAGGTCGGCCACTACCTGTCGCGCGATCAGTTCGGCCTCGCGACGCCGGACGATCACCGGCCGCTGGCCATTCCGCTCGACGATGCGAATCGATATCTGGTGAATCCGGGATCGGTCGGCCAGCCGCGCGATGGCGATCCCCGCGCCGGCTTCGGCATCGTCGACACCACGGCGAAAGAGATGACGATCTATCGAGTGGAGTATCCGATTTCGAAGGCGCAGGCGCGAATCATTGAAGAAGGGTTGCCGGACGTCCTCGCGCAGAGGCTTGCGCTAGGTCGCTGATTTATTGCGGCGCTCTTCGCGCTTGCGAAGCTCCGACGCCATCGCATCCTGCGCGGCGCGCGAGCCGAGAATCCAGCCAATCACCACGCCGATCAACAACACCGCGGGAATGAAGATGAAGTGCGCCGCGGTTGGAACGCCAATATCCATCTACCGCTTTCTGGATTCAAGCTCGGTGAGCTCGGCTTCCACTTGCTTGAGCCGGCTCGCGATCGACCACACGTAACCGAGCACGGCGACCCAGACAAAGCCGTAGGCCGCCGCCACCATGTTGATCGCCGGAATCTGCTCGCCCGGCGGAATGTCGTCCACCGGCACGAACTCCTTGGGCGGCTGCGGCTGGGCCAACAGCGCCGCCGGTGTGACGGCAACGAGCGCCACGAACAGGGCGTACACGCGCAGCAATCGCATCATGCTTCGTCCTCGGCGAGATACAGCGCTTCGACACGCGCGCGCTGCAATTCGAGCGTGGCGCGCAGGGTCAGCAGCGCCAGGAACAACATCGTGAAAGCGGCGAAACAAAACCAGAGCGGAATGCCCATGTCGGTCGGCAGCGTCGGCACCACCGACGTCATCGGATGGAGCGTGCGCCAGACGTTCACCGAGACGTAGATGAATGGCACGTTGAGCATGCCGAACAACGCCATGCCGGCAGCGAGGCGCTCCGACCCCGGCCCGCCGTACTTCCGAAGCATCAGGTAGGACGCGAAGATCAGGAACAGCAGCAGGCTCGACGTCAGGCGCGGATCCCACACCCACCACACGCCCCACGCCTTGCGCGCCCAGAGCGGGCCGGTGACGAGCGTCAACGCGCCGAACAGAAGTCCCAGCTCCGCCGCCGAGAGCGCCCACGCGTCGGCGCTCTGCCGCTTCATGAACAGAAACCGGAAGCTGTGCACGCCGCAGATGATTGATGAGACGAGGAACAGGATCGCCGACGGGAAGTGGAAGTAAAACACCTTCTGCACCAGGCCCATCGTCGATTCGTACGGCGCCGCGTTGATGATCCACGGCGCCACGAGCAGCATGCCGGCGGAGAGTCCGATGAAAGGCGTGGTGAGCTTGCGCATACCCGTCTCGAATTCTACTCCGTCATGACAGGCTCGAACGTCCAGAGCGCCAGCGTCAGGAAGATCGCGTCCCAGAAGATCAGGAGACCAATCCAGAAGCGCGCCATCGGTTCGTCGGGCGTCGCCTGGAACAAGGCAGCGGTGCCGCGGACACCGGCAATCATCACCGGGATGGTGATGGGGTACAGCAGGACCGGCAGCAGCGTGTCACGGCTTCTCACCCGCACCAGCATCGCGGCGAACAGCGTGCCGACCGCCGCGAATCCGATCGTGCCGGCGGCCAGCAGCGTGATCAGCATGATCGGATAGGAGAAGATCGGCGCGCTGAACAGCAATCCGACGAGCGGCACCAGGACGATCTCGACGAGACCGAGCAGCAACAGGAGTCCGAGGAGTTTGCCCGCGTAGACGGCGGGACGATCCGCCGGCGCGAGCAGCAACGCGCGTAAGGTGTCGTTGTAACGCTCGCGCTCGAAGGTCCGCCCCATCGCGAGGGTGCCGGCGAAGGAAATCGCCACCCAGAGAATCCCGGCAGCGACATCATCCGGCGCCCGCCCTTCACGTACGATCGCGAAGGAAAACACGAGCACGACCGAGACCGCGAACAGCAACGTCGTAAACAGGATTTCGCGGCTGCGGATCTCGACGGTCATGTCCTTGCGGACGAT
>Ga0137455_1000608_pt1 | contig 9901 bp, 9 predicted proteins | sample EasRivERMGT600_2_FD_102334 | JGI IMG/M metagenome (GOLD analysis project Ga0137455, IMG submission 102334) | Soil microbial communities from meander-bound floodplain in the East River, Colorado, USA - East River MetaG ERMGT600_2 | ecosystem: Environmental > Terrestrial > Soil > Floodplain ... | reverse complement strand
GGCGCATCCGGATTACCCGCTCGACGGTGTAAGCCTGCTCGATGTGCTGGAAAACCCTGCCGCGGCGTTCGAGCGCGACCTGTTCTGGCGCATGAAGTACCGCAACCAGCGCGCCGCGCGCTCTGGCGACTGGAAGTACTTCGCCAGCGACGATGGGGAGTTCGTTTTCAACCTTGCGCGAGACGCGCGCGAGCGGGCCAATCTGGCGCAGCGCGAGCCGCAGCGGCTCGCGGAACTGCGCACGAAATTCGAGGCCTGGGAACAATCCATTCCCGCGATGCCGCCGGACGCGGCCTACTCCATTCCCTACACGCGCGCCGACCTGGCGCAGCCTTCCTGACGGCCATGAGCCGACGCGCCTACCGCATCCTCCCGACCGAGTCCCGCACCTTTCATCCCCGACTCATGGGGACGCGCGGCGCGGTGGCCGCGAACAGCAACCTGTCGGCCGACGCCGGCGCGGACGTGCTCAAGGCGGGCGGCAACGCGATCGATGCGGCGGTGGCGGCCTGTTTCGTCGAAGGGCTGGTGAATCCGCAGATGCACACGATCGGTGGCGAGTGCCCGATCCTGGTGCGCCTGGCAGGCGAGTCGCGCGTCATCGCGGTGAACGGCAACATGGCGGCACCGGCGAATGCGACGCCGGAGGCGTTCCGCGCGCGAGGCCTGGCCGACATCCCCGATTCCGGCATCCTCGCCGCGGGTGTGCCCGCGGCATTCGGCGCGCTGGTCACGGCGCTGCAGAAGTGGGGCACGATGCCGCTCGCCGAAGTCATCGCGCCGGTGATCGAGCTGGCCAAGCAGGGCTTCCCGGTGTCGGAAGGCCTGCGCAACCAGCACAAGTACGGCATCGCGCCGATGCAAGAGCGCTTCGCGGCCGAGTGGCCCGGCAGCGCGAAGCTCTACCTGCCGGTGCCCGAGGTGGGCGCGCGCCTGCGCAACCCGGCGCTCGCGCGCACCTTCGAGTACCTCGCCGCGGCGAAGGATCCGCTCACGGCGTTCTACAAGGGCGAGGTCGCCGCCGAGATTGCGAAGTTCTCGCGCGAGAAGGACGGATTCCTCGCCAGGGAAGACCTCGCGGCCTTCGAGACGAAGATCGAGGCGCCGGCGTCGCTGCGCCTGGGCGACACGGAGCTGTTCAAGACCGGGTTCTGGTCGCAGGGTCCGGCCGAGCTGCAAACGCTCGCGCTGATGTGGCAGTTCGACCTCGACGCCATCGGCTTCGGCACGCCGGACTACTGCCACCTGCTCATCGAGGCGATGAAGCTCGCCTACGCCGACCGCGAGCAGTACTACGGCGATCCGGCATTCGCGAAAGTGCCGGCCGACGCGCTGCTCTCGACACAATACGCGAAGCAACGCGCAGCGCTCATCGACATGAAGCGGGCGAGCCTCGAACTGCGTCCCGGCGACGCGTGGAAAGGCGCCGCGCTGCTGCCCGAGAACGAGAAGCTCACGCCCAAGGACTGGGGGCCGGGCACGGTGCACGTGGACGCGGTGGACGCGAAGGGCAACATGGCCTCCTTCACTCCGAGCGGCGCGTGGATCTCCTCGGCCGAGGTGATCGAGCCGCTCGGCTTCCCGTTGTCGGTGCGCATGATGACCTTCTATCTCGGACCGGCGCACCATCCGAACGTGGTGGCGCCGGGCAAGCGCCCGCGCACCACGCTTACGCCCTCGATGGCTTTCCGCAACGGCAAGCCGTGGATGGCCTTCGGCACCATGGGCGGGGACAACCAGGGCCAGTGGCTTCTGCAGTTCTACCTGTGCCGCGCGGCCTTCGGCATGTCGATCCCGGAGGCGATCGAGGCGCCGCGCCTTTCGTCCGAGCACACGCCGGGATTTTTCGCGCCGCACGCGAGCGAGCCCAACCGCGTGCGCATCGAGCCCCGCTTCGGCGCCAAGGTGCTGGACGAGCTGCGCCGGCGCGGCCATGATCTGGACGTGGCGCCGGACTGGAGCGAAGGATTCGTGTCCTGCGCCGCCTTCGATGCAGACACCGGCCTGATCGAGGCGGGCTGCGACCCGCGCGGCTCGAAGTCCGAATGCTTCCCTTCATTTGCGATAGCGTGGTGAAAATGTCGACCATCCTGGGCAGCGGCGAGCACCGCTACGGCGTCGTGGAGAACTGGGCGAAGCTGCCCGACGGTTGGGAGTTCAAGGACGTGGCGGCGGTCGCCTGCGACAGCGAGGACCGGGTCTACGTGTTCAACCGCGGCGAGCACCCGATGATGGTGTTCGACCGCGACGGCCAGTTCCTGCGCTCCTGGGGCGAGGGCCAGTATCCGCGCGCGCACGGCCTGCACATCGACGCCGACGACATGCTGTACCTGACCGACGACGGCGGCCACGTGGTGCGCAAGTGCTCCACCGACGGCAAGGTGCTGCTCGAGCTCGGCGTTCCCGGCAAGCCCGCGCCGTACATGAGCGGCGAACCGTTCCACCGCTGCACGCACACCGCGCTCTCGCCCCGAGGCGAGATCTATGTCAGCGACGGCTACGGCAACGCGAAGGTGCACAAGTATTCGCCGGACGGAAAGCGGCTGCTGTCCTGGGGCGAGCCGGGCACCGATCCCGGCCAGTTCAACATCGTGCACAACATCGTCACCGACGCGGATGGCTGGGTCTACGTCGCCGACCGCGAGAACCATCGGGTGCAGGTCTTCGACGGCAACGGCAAGTACGAGACGCAGTGGGTCAACATGCACCGGCCCTGCGGCCTTTATTGCTGCCGCGGACCGCGGCTGCGGTTCATCATCGGCGAGCTGGGTTCCGGCATGAACGTCAATCGCAATCACCCGAACATCGGGCCGCGCCTGAGCATCGTGGACCGGGAAGGCAAGCTGATCGCGCGGCTCGGCGGCGAGGCCGGCCCGGGCCTGGAAACCGGCAAGTTCGTCGCCCCGCACGGCCTGGCGGTCGATTCGCGCGGCGACATCTACGTCGGCGAAGTGAGCTACACCGAATTTCCGCGCATGTTTCCGGACCGGTCGATACCGAAGGGCATGCGTTCGTTGCAAAAGCTGAAGAAGGTTGCCTGAAAGGGGAGACAGAAATGATTCATGTCATCGCCGTCGTCACCGCCAAGCCCGGCCAGCGCGAGCCGATCCTGCAGGCTTTCCGTGCCAACGTGCCCGCGGTGCGGGCGGAGAAGGGCTGCATCGAGTATGGCGCCGCCATTGACGCGCAGAACGCCCTGCCGTTCCAGACCAAGTGGGGCCCGGATACCTTCCTGGTGGTCGAGAAATGGGAGAGCATGGAAGCGCTCAAAGCGCATGCGGCCGCGCCGCACATGGCCGCCTACGGGGCGAAGACGAAAGAGTTCATCGCCAGCCGCGCGATCCACATCTTGTCGCCCGCGTGATGTTCGCGGCGCGCCGCGGCCGCGCGGCGGCGATGCCGTTCATCATGCTGGCGACACTGATCGACATGATGTCGATCGGGCTGATCATTCCCGTGCTGCCGGCGCTGGTGGGCGATTTCACCGGTTCGCAGGCAGAGCAGGCCTTCTGGTACGGCGTGATGACTTTCGCCTTCGGCCTGGCGAACTTCCTGGCCTCGCCGATCCTGGGAGCCCTGTCCGATGCTCATGGCCGCCGGCCGGTGCTGCTGCTCGGCTTTTGCGGCATGGCGGTGAGTTTCCTTGCCACCGCGGTGGCGACCGCCTTGTGGGTCCTGGTCGCGGTGCGCGTGGTGAGCGGCGCAATGCAGGCCAACATGGCGGTCGGCAGCGCGTACGTCGCGGACATCACCCCGCCCGAGGAGCGGGCGAAGCGCTTCGGCATGCTCGGGGCCATGTTCGGCCTGGGCTTCATCCTTGGGCCGGTGATGGGCGGGCTGCTGGGCGCGATCGACCTGCGCCTGCCGTTCCTCGCCGCCGGCAGCCTTGCGCTGCTCAATCTGCTGTACGGCTATTTCGTGCTGCCCGAGTCGCTGCCGGCCGAGCGCCGGCGCGCCTTCCACTGGAAAGCGGCCAATCCGGTCAGTTCGCTGCGTGGCCTCGCGCAGCTGAAGGGCGCAGGGCCGCTGATCGCGGTCATCGCCTGCAGCGGGCTTGCGCAGTTCGTGCTCTACACCTGCTGGGTGCTGTACACGACCTTCAAGTTCGGCTGGGGGCCCTCGGAGAACGGCTGGTCGCTCGCGGCGGTCGGCGTCGTGTCGGTCATTGTGCAGGGGTTCCTGCTCGGGCGCCTGCTGCGCTGGTTCAGCCCGCGGCGGCTGGCCGTGCTGGGACTCGTGTCGTCAACACTTGCCTACGCGATGTGGGGCGCCGCCAGCCAAGGCTGGATGATGTTCGCGGTGATCTTCGTCAACCTGCTCGGCGCCACGGTGGCGGCTTCCATCCAGAGCATCATTTCCGGTGCCGCTGACGCGCGCAGCCAGGGCCAGGCGCTCGGCGCGGTGGGCGGGCTGAACAGCCTGATGGCGGTGCTCGCCCCGGCCATTGGCGCACCGCTGCTGGCGGCGGTGTCGCACCTGCCGCCGGGGGATTGGCGCATCGGGGCGCCGTTCTATTTCTGTGCCGTACTGCAGGCCGCCGCGCTGGTGCTGGCGGTGATGCATTTCCGCCACGAACGCCCCGCTATACTGCATCCGAAGTCTTCATCCTGAGGGATCTGTCATGTCCGTCCACTCGCTTACTTCTCTTCGCGCCGCCGACCCCGTGCGCGAGGCGAAAATCCATCTTGCCGCCGCCCATCGCCTGGCCGTACTGGATAGGCTGGAGGAGGGCATCGACAACCACTTCACGGTCACCGTTCCCGGCGCGAACGACCGCTACCTCATCCTGCCTTTCGGCCTGCACTGGTCGGAGGCGCGCGCAAGCGACATGATCGTGTTCGACGAATCCGGCGCCACGCTGGAGGGGGAAGGCACCGTCGAGCTCTCGGCGCAGTGCATCCACGCACCCATCCACCGCATCTGCGGCACGCGCGTGGTGCTGCACACCCACCAGACCTGGGCGGTGGCGCTCAACATGCTGAAGGACAACCGCCTCCTGCCGGCGAGCCAGACCGCGGCCTACTTCCATGGTCACGTGGCCTACGACGATACTTACCTCGGCACCGCGGATTTCCCGGAGGAAGGCGAACGGCTGGCGCGCGTGATCGCGGACAAGCACGTCTTATTCATGAAGAACCACGGCGTGCTGGTGACCGGCGACACGGTGGCGCAGGCCTACAAAAGGCTCTACAAGCTGGAGCGCGTGTGCCGCGCGCAGGTGCTGGCGATGGGCACCGGCAAGCCGCTCGAAGTGCTGTCGGACGCGATCGTGGCGCAGGTGCAGGCGCCGCCCGCGAACGACCGCCACTCCCGCACCGAGCGCGAACGCATGTTCTTCGAGGCCATGATGCGGGTCCTCGACCGCGAAAACCCCGGCTACGCCGACTAGAAGATAGGGACAGAGACCCTATTTCTTCTTGCGCGCCAGCGCGGCGCCGGCCCCCAGGGCCTTCAGCTTGGCGACGGCGATCTCGCGCGACATCGGCGCCATGCCGCAGTTGGTGCAGGGGAACAGGCGGTTCCGCGGCACGTACTTGAGCGCCAGCTTGATGGTGGCAGCGACTTCCTGCGGCGTCTCGACCTTGTCCGAGGCGACATCGATGACGCCGACCAGAACGTCCTTGCCCTTGAGCAACTTCATCAACTCCGGCGGCACGTGCGAGTGGATGCACTCGAGCGACACCTGCTTGATCTTGCTCCGCGCGAGCGCCGGGAAGATCTGCTCGTACTGGCGCCATTCGCCACCCAGCGTCTGCTTCCAGTCGAGATTGGCCTTGATGCCGTAGCCGTAGCAGATGTGCACGCAAGTCGTGCACTTGAGTCCCTGGGCCGCACGTTCGAGCGCGCGGATACCCCACTTCTTCACGTCGTCCATGTAGACGTTGAAGGCGGGCTCGTCGAACTGGATCACATCGACGCCGTCCCTTTCCAGCGCGCGCGCCTCCTGGTTGAGGAGTTCGGCGAAGGCCATCGCCAGCTTCACCTTGTCGCCGTAATGCCGGTCGGCGATGGTGTCGACGATGGTCATCGGGCCGGGCATGGTGATCTTGAGCTTTCTTTTCGTGTGCGCCCGCGCGAGCTTCGCCTCGGCCTCGTGCACGCGACCCTTGAGCCGCAGGGGCCCAACCACCACCGGCACCATGGCGTCGTAGCGATTGTCGCGGATGCCCATTTTCACTTTGTGCTCGAAGTCGATGCCCTCCACCGACTCGAGAAAGCCGTGCACGAAGTGCTGGCGCGACTGCTCGCCGTCGGTGACGATGTCCAGGCCCGCGTCCTCCTGCTCCTTCAGCCACAGCAGCGTGGCGTCGCGCTTCGCCTTCTCCAGATCCGCGCCCTGCGCCTTCCACGCGGGCCAGAGCTTGTCGGTCTCCGCGAGCCAGAAGGGCTTGGGCAGGCTGCCAGCGATGGTGGTTTCGAACATGAAGCGGGTCAGCGCACACTGAACGGCGCAGCGTACGGCTGGCCGAAGGCGATGCCGCCCACCACGGTGTTCGTCGGCTTGAGGAACACCTTGCCGGCGCGCTTGTTGGCGCGCGTGTCGACGAACTCCACCGGTCCGTCCTGCACCTCGAGCACGGTCACGTCGCCCGGCGCGCCGACCTGCAGCGTGCCGTGCTTCGGCAGGCGGTTGATGATCTTCGCCGGCGTCACCGTGGCCATCGTCACCACCTGCTCCAGCGACAGGCCAAGCGCCATGAACTTGCCCATCACGTTGGTGAGGTAGGGCAGGCCGGGCGAATTGCCGGAGAAGACGTGGATGTCCGAGGACAGCGTGTCGGGCGGCACGCCCTCGGCCATCGAAGCTTCCGCGACAGTGAAGTCGAAGCTGCCGCCGCCATGGCCGACGTCGAACACCACGCCGCGCTTCTTCGCCGCATGCGCCGCCGGCAGGAGCTTGCCGCCCTGCACGATGTTGGTGAACTGGCCGGCGTCATTGGGCGCGCCGGAGAAGCAGTGCGTGAGGATGTCGCCGGGGCGCAGCGCGTCCAGGATCTGCGACATCAGCTCGACGCTCTCGACGCCGCCGATGTGGCACATCACCTTGCCGCCGGTGCCGACGATCTCGCAGGCGCGGATGGCGCGTTTGAGGGGCTCGAGGCCGTGGCGCGCAATCACGTTCTGCGACATGCGTACCTTGATGCCAATGGCGATGTCGGCGTTCTCCGCCAGCGTCTTGGCCGCCGCGTCGGTCTGCGCGAAGTCGATGTTGAACAGCTCGGCGATCGGGAATGCGGAAAGCCCGATGTTGGCGATGTGCACGAAGGCGAAGAGGCGCGTGCGCGAGCGCTCCGCCATGGCGCGCCGCACGAGGGCGAAGGCGCTCGAGCCGGCGTCGCCCGCCGACACCGCGGTGGTGGTGCCCTGGAACGGCACCAGCTCGTCCGGCGGTATGCCGATGCCCGTGGTGTAGACGTGCGAATGCAGGTCGATCAGGCCCGGAACGACGAGCCTGCCCGCCACGTTCATGACGCGGTTGGCGCGCGCGGCCGGGATATCGGCCTCGAGCGCCTCGACGATGCCGAAGCGGATGCCGACGTCGCGCTTCGCGCGCAGCTTCTGGCTCGGGTCGAGCACCTCGCCGCCCTTGATCAGCAGGTCGAACTTGTCGTTCGGGCCCATTGCCGCCTGCACGCCGGTGGCAATGCCCGAAACTGCAAGCGCGGATGCGCCCGCGAGAAAATCCCGCCTGGTTTGTTTTTTCATCGGCCCCTCCCTTTGGTGCGAGATTGAGGCGCGCGCGCGCCGGAGTCAAGACGCGGCGCAATACCCGCGGAAGCTTACGGCGCCGGTCAGCTTGTTGGGCGGGATTCCCGCATCGGCGCGAGCCACGCCAGTGCGGCGAGTTGCAGCACACCGAGGATGACGAAGGCCACCGTGTAGCCTTCCGGCGCGTAGCGGCCGTCGGTGACGGGATACAGGCGCAGCACCGCGCCGATGCCCCACTGGAAAGCGAACGAGCAACCGAACATCAGCACGTTGGAGGCGGTGTTGACGCGGCCGGTCATCTCGGGCGGGAACAGCGGCGTGAACAGCGCGTAGGCGAGCGACGCGGCGATGGCCGTGAAGCCGTAGACGGCGAGGATCGCGGCGAGTCCCGTCTGCACGCCCGCCGCGAGAAGCACGAACATGGCGAGCGAGACCGACAGCCCCAGCTTGTACATGGTCATGCGCGAGATTCCGGCGCGCGCGAGGCGATCGCTCGAGACGCCGAAGAACACCGAGCCGACGGTGTAGGCAACGGCGCAGGTGAGCAGGAGATTCGCCACCGCGCTGCGCGCCTGCCCCGCGATGTCGTACAGCCACGGCGCGAGCCACAGGCCCTGCAGCGCCTGGTAGCCGGCGTGGCAGACGACGAGCGGCATCGCGATGCGCCAGAACAGCGCCGAGGCGAACACCTGCCTGAAGCCGGCGATCTGCGCGCGCAGCGTCTGCCCGCGTCCCGGCAGCGGCTTCTCCGGCACGAGGAAGAAGATCAGCGCGGCGGCGGCGACCGAGGCGAGCGCCAGCCCGTAGAACAGAGCGCGCCAGCCGAAAGGCCCGAGGAGCATCTCCACCGGCGCGGTGGCCGACAGGCCGCCGAGCCCGCCGATGCCGAGGTACAGGCCGTTCAGCGTCGCCATGCGCGAGAGCGGAAACCAGAGCGAAAACGCCTTGATCGCGCCCATCAACCCGGCCGATACCCCTAACCCGATCAACGCGCGGCCGATGGAGAGCGTGACGAAGTCCTGCGCCAGGCCGAAGGTGAGCGCGCCCGCGGCGGCGACGCACATCAGCCCGGCCACCGCGCGGCGCGGCCCGTAGCGGTCGAGCAGCACGCCGAGGGGCAGCTGGAACGCCGCGAAGGCGAGGAGGTAGGTGGAGGTGAGAAAGCCCAGGTCGGCCGGAGAGAGCGCGAAGTCGCGCGCCAGGTCCCGGGAGATGACCGCGTTGACGTTGCGGAAAAAGAAGGAGAGGAAGTAGCCGCAAGCGAACGGACAGAAGACGACCAGCAGCAGCTTCGGATTCACCGCCGAATTGTAATGGGCTAAGCTTGCGCGCATGGCAGCGAAGCGGCTCATCGTCGGGATTACTGGCGCCACCGGCTCCGCCTACGGCATCCGCCTGCTCGAGGAGCTGCGCGCGCTGAAAGGCTGGGAGACGCACCTCGTGCTCACCGACGCGGGCGTGCTCAACGCGCACCAGGAGCTCGGCCTGAAGAGGAAGGACATCGAGCGCCTCGCACACCAGGCTTACCATCCGAAGGACATCGGCGCGGCGATCGCGAGCGGGTCGTTTCTCACCGAGGGCATGGTGATCGCGCCCTGCTCGATGAAGACGCTCGCCGCGGTCGCGCACGCGCACGCAGACGACCTGGTGTCGCGCGCGGCGGACGTGGTGCTGAAGGAGCGCCGGCGCCTGGTGCTGCTGCCGCGCGAGGCGCCGCTCAACCTCGCGCACCTGAGGAACATGGTGGCGGTGACCGAGATGGGCGGCGTCGTGTTCCCGCCGGTGCCGGCGTTCTACGCCAGGCCGAAGACCATCCAGGACCTCGTCGAGCACACGGTGCGCCGCGTACTCGACCTGTTCGGAATCCACTCGCCGAAGCTCGTGCGCTGGAAGGGCATCGATGGCTGACCTTTCGGTTTTCTCCGATTCCTACCTGGAGGCGCGCGGCAAGTTCATCGACGCGGCGCGCGGCGCGGGCGCCACGGTGTACGAATACCGCCATCCGACCCTCAAGGGCCCCGACGGGGAGCCCTTGTGCCTAGACGTGGCGGTGGCGGGCCCGGAAGACGCCGAGCGCGTGCTGGTGGCGGGCAGTGGCACGCACGGCATCGAGGGCTACTCCGGTTCGGCAGCGCAGACAGCGTGGCTGCTTTCCGGCGGCGCGACGCGCCTGCCCAAGCGCACCGCGATG
>Ga0137455_1000606_pt1 | contig 9927 bp, 2 predicted proteins | sample EasRivERMGT600_2_FD_102334 | JGI IMG/M metagenome (GOLD analysis project Ga0137455, IMG submission 102334) | Soil microbial communities from meander-bound floodplain in the East River, Colorado, USA - East River MetaG ERMGT600_2 | ecosystem: Environmental > Terrestrial > Soil > Floodplain ... | reverse complement strand
ATCTTGGCTATCGAGCGTACCCCCGCGCTCATCCGGCGCTGCCGCCGGCTGCGGGAGACCCGCGCATGAGCACCGCCATCAGCCCCCTGGCCGGCAAGCCGGCGCCGCAGTCGCTGCTGGTCGATGTGCGGCAGCTGCTCGCCGTTTATGCCGACCTGCGCCCCGATCCCGCGGTGCCGGCGCAGCGCGTTGCGTTCGGCACCTCCGGCCACCGCGGCAGCTCGTTCGAGCGCAGCTTCAACGAATGGCACGTGCTGGCGATCAGCCAGGCGATCTGCGAATACCGCAAGGACAAGGGCATCGACGGCCCGCTGTACCTCGGCATCGACACGCACGCGTTGTCGCAGCCGGCGTTCGAGAGCGCGCTGGAGGTGCTGGCCGCCAACGGCGTGGAAACGATGATCGCGAAAGACGGCGAATTCACGCCGACGCCGGCGGTTTCTCATGCGATCCTGGTCTGCAACCGCGGCCGCGCGTCGGGCCTGGCCGACGGTATCGTCATCACGCCTTCGCACAATCCGCCCGACAACGGCGGCTTCAAGTACAACCCGCCGAACGGCGGCCCGGCCGATACCGGCGTGACCGGCTGGATCGAAGCCAGGGCGAACGCGCTGCTCGAAGCGGGCTTGAAGGGCGTGCGGCGCACGCCGTTCGCGCAGGCGCGCCGCGCCGCCACGACGCGCGAGCACGATTTTCTCGACGCTTACGTCAGCGATCTTTGCAACGTGCTCGACATGGATGCGATCCGCAGCGCCGGCATTCGCATGGGCGTGGATCCGCTCGGCGGCGCGGGAGTCCATTACTGGGCCGCGATTGCCGAGCGCTGGGGCCTCGAGCTCACCGTCGTGAACGAGGCAGTCGATCCGACGTTCCGTTTCATGACGGTCGATTGGGACGGCCGGATTCGCATGGATCCGTCCTCGTCTTACGCCATGCGCAATCTGGTGGGCTTGAAGGATCGCTTCGACATCGCTTTTGCTTGCGACACCGACCACGACCGGCACGGGATCGTCACCCGCAGCGCGGGACTGCTCCCGTCCAATCACTATCTTGCGGTCGCCATCCATTACCTGTTTCAGAATCGGCCCAAGTGGGGCGGGCAAGCCGCGGTGGGAAAGACCGTGGTGAGCACCCGGATGATCGACCGCGTGGCCGCCAGGCTCGGCCGGAAACTCCACGAGGTGCCGGTCGGCTTCAAGTGGTACGTCGAAGGCCTCCTGGACGGCTCGCTCGGCTTCGGCGGCGAGGAGAGCGCCGGCGCAACTTTCCTGCGCCTCGACGGCGCCGTCTGGACGACGGACAAGGATGGAATCGTCCCCGCATTGCTGTCCGCGGAAATCACCGCGCGGATGGGCCGCGATCCCGGCGAGATCTACCGCGAGCTGACGCGCGAGTTCGGCGAGTGCCTCTCCGACCGGGTCGAGGCGCCCGCGACCCCGGAGCAAAAACGCATGCTGTCGGGACTCTCGCCGCAGCAGATCCTGAGCAAGGACCTGGCCGGCGAGCCGATCCTGAGCGTCCTCAGCCGCGCACCCGGCAACGGCGCTCCCATCGGCGGGTTGAAAGTGATCGCCGAGAATGGGTGGTTCGCCGCGCGTCCCTCCGGCACGGAGAATATCTACAAGATCTATGTGGAGAGCTTTCGCGGCGAGCAGCACCTGCGCCGCATCGCGGAGGAAGCACAGGCGATCGTGGACGCGGCTCTGGCCGCGGGCGCTCCGGACGCGAACTCTCATCGGCCGGCGCGCGGGGCACGCAGGGTCCCCGAACCATGAGCGGAAAGCAACCGAGCGTCGAAGCCGAGCTGGAAATTCTCCTGCGCGAATCATTCAGCTACTTCGCGCATGAGACCAATCCCGCCAACGGGCTGGTGATCGACAAGACGGCGCCGGACTGGCCGGCCAGCATTGCCGCCACCGGCCTGGCGCTGGCGGCGTACCCGGTGGGGGTCGAGCGCGGGTGCATGTCGCGCGCCGCCGCGGTGGAGCGCACGCTTGCGACGCTGCGTTTTTTCTGGAACAGTCCGCACGGCCCCGAACCCGATGCCACCGGCTATCGGGGCTTTTACTATCATTTTCTCGACATGCAGACCGGGCGGCGCGCCTGGCAATGCGAGCTGTCGACGGTAGACAGCACCTTTCTTCTGGCCGGCGTGCTGACGGCGGGAAGTTATTTTCAAGCGGATACGGCCGAGGAGCATGAGATCCGCACCCTCGCCGACGCGCTCTATCGCCGCGCCGATTGGCAGTGGGCCCAAAACCGGGGTGCAACCTTGACGCACGGCTGGAAGCCTGAAAGCGGCTTCCTCCAGTGCCGATGGGAGGGTTACGATGAAGCGCTTCTGCTCTACGTGCTGGCGCTCGGCTCTCCCACGTATCCGCCGTCCGACGGCAGCTACGCCGCGTGGGGTTCGACCTATCAGTGGCAGCACTGTTACGGATACGACTATCTTTACGCCGGATCGTTTTTCACGCACCAGCTGTCGCACATCTGGATCGATTTTCGCGGCATCCGGGACGCGTTCATGCGCGACAAGAACATGGACTACTTCGAGAACAGCCGCCGCGCCACCTATGTGCAGCAACAATACGCGATCGACAATCCGCTCAAATTCAAAGGCTACGGCCGGTGTTGCTGGGGGATCACTGCGAGCGACGGCCCCGGGCCCGACAGCCTCGAGGTCGACGGCATCCAGCGGCAGTTCTTCGATTACCTGGCGCGCGGAGTGCCGCACGGGCCCGATGACGGCACCCTTGCGCCCTGGGCAGTCGTGGCGTCCTTGCCGTTTGCGCCCGAGATCGTATTGCCGGCGATCGAACATTTCATTCACCAGCTCGAGCTGAAAGCGGGCAATCCCTACGGCTTCAAGGCGACGTTCAATGCGACCTATCCGGGAAAATCCGGCAGGGCGTGCGGCTGGGTGTCGCCCTGGCATTACGGACTGAACGAGGGGCCGATCGTGCTGATGGTCGAGAACTATCGCAGCGGCCTGTTGTGGCGATTGATGCGAAATTGCCCGTACATCGTCAGCGGCTTGCGGCGAGCGGGTTTCACGGGAGGTTGGCTGTGAAGAGGCCTCGGCGACACCCGTGATTCGATCTCTCATCGGCCGATGATTCTCGCCGAAAGCAGGTTCTTCGTCGCGGAGTTTTCCCTCGAGCGAAGCGAAGGGCCCCTCGGAATGACAACGCGCCGGGCAAACTATTGGACATGAACCAGATCCGCGGGCGCGGGCTTGCTTCGGCTTTGAGCCCCGGGAATTCTTACCTCGACCGCATGTTCCAAACGGTCGTCGACCAGAGGAACGGTCTCGTCCCGCAGCTCGACGCCGTCCACCGTGACACGCGTCTTCTCGTCCGCGGTTTGAAGAACGACGATGTGGTGGAGCGTTTCCCGGTAGCGGTAATGCAGCGTGAACGTTTTCCAGTCTGCCGGAAGGCAGGGCGCAAAGCGCAGTTTGTCGACTTCCAGCTTCAACCCCAGCAGGGACTCCACGATGAGCCGGTACATCCAGCCGGCGGACCCCGTGTACCAGGTCCAGCCGCCGCGGCCGGTGTGCGGCGCAACCCCATAGACGTCGGCCGCGACCACGTAAGGTTCCACTTTGTAGACGGCAATCGCCGCCTCGGAATTCGCATGGTTGACCGGGTTGATCATGTCGAACAGTTCCCACGCGCGCCGGCTGTCGCCCAGGGCAGCGAACGCCATCACCGTCCAGATTGCCGCGTGCGTGTATTGCCCGCCGTTCTCGCGCACGCCCGGCACGTAGCCCTTTATATAGCCGGGGTTCAAACCCGACTTGTCGAACGGCGGATCGAGGAGCTGGATCAGCGCGTGCTCGCGGCGCACCAGGCGCCGGTCCGCCGCTGCCATCGCCGTGCGCGAGCGCTGCAGATCCCCCGCGCCGGAGAGCACGGCCCAGCTTTGCGCGATTGCATCGATCTGGCATTCGGCGTTGCCCGCCGATCCGAGCGGCGTACCGTCGTCGAAGTAGGCGCGACGGTACCACTCGCCGTCCCAGCCGTTGCGCTCGATGTTCAGGCGCAATTGCGCCGCCTCCGTCCGGCAGCGTTCGGCGAGCGAGGTGTCGCTCCTCATGCGCGCAAGCTCGGCGAATCGCATCAGCACCTCGTACAGGAAGAAGCCCAACCACACGCTTTCGCCCTTGCCGTGCGCGCCCACGAGGTTCATGCCGTCGTTCCAGTCACCGGTGCCCATCAGCGGCAGGCCGCGCTCGCCGAAGCTGAGACCTTTCAGGATGGCCCGCACACCGTGCTGGTATAGACTGGCCGACTCTTCCGAGCGGACGGGCAAGTCGTAATACGAGTCCTCTTCGGGGTTCACCGCACGGCCCTCGATGAAGCGTACGGGTTCATCCAGCACACCGGTGTCGCCGGTGCTCGAAACATAGCGGCACATCGCCAGCGGCAGCCACAGATAGTCGTCCGAACAATGCGTGCGCACGCCCCGGTCGGTTGTGGGATGCCACCAATGCTGGACATCGCCTTCCCGGAACTGATGGGCCGCACAGCGCAGCAGGTGCTCGCGCATGAGCCTGGGCTCGGCATGAATGAGCGCCATCACGTCCTGCAACTGGTCGCGGAAACCGAACGCGCCGCCCGACTGATAGTAGCCGCTGCGCCCCCACAGGCGGCAGGCCAGGGTTTGATACAAGAGCCAGCCGTTGGTCAACACGTTGAGGGACGGGTCGGGTGTCTCCACCTGCACCGCGCCCAGCGTGTGCTGCCAGTATTGCCGCACTTTTTCCAGCACGTCGCGCGCCGCCGCCGAACCGCGGCAGCGCTGCACCAGCTTGCGTGCATCGTCGAGGTTGCGCCCGGCGCCGAGCCTGAAGATGAACTCACGCTCTTCCCCGTCGGCCAGCTCGAACGCAACCTGGAGTGCCGCGCACGGATCCAAAGCGGCTCCCACCTTGTTGGAAAGTTGCGGCCGGGTCATGCCCGCCGGATTCCTGAGCGTGCCGTTGCGCCCGACGAACTCGGCGCGGTCGCCGCTATAGGTCCGGGTCCTGTCGTCGACGTCGAAGAACGCAATCCGATCGGCGAACTCGGTGTTGTAGGCGTTGCGTGCATGGAACGCGCCGCTCGCCCGATCGATCTCGGTAATCACGTGCATGGTCGATTTCGGCCGCAGATCTCCGAGCACCCATTCGACGTATCCCGTGGCGGAGAGCCGGCGCGCGCGGCCCGAGTCGTTCTTCACCTTCAATACCGAGAACTTGACCGCGGCGTCCAGGGCTACGTAGACGGTGAGCTCCGAGCTGATGCCGTCTTCCGCGTGCTCGAAGCTGCTGTAACCGAAGCCGTGCCGGCTGACGTAAGGCGTGGCGCCGCGGCTGGGCAAGGGCGTGGGCGACCAGAAGCGGCCGCTTTCCCTGTCACGCAGGTAAAAGGCCTCGCCGCCCGCGTCGCTCACCGGATCGTTGCCCCAGGGGGTCAGGCGGAACTCATGGGCATTTTCGCTCCAGGTGTAGGCCATGCCGTTTTCGGAGATGACGGTTCCAAAGTGCGGGTTCGCCAGCACATTCACCCAGGGCGCGGGGGTCACTTGCCCATGCGCGGTCGTGATGACGTACTCGCACCCATCGGGGGTGAAGCCGCCCAGGCCGTTGCCGAGGATCAGATTGCGGCGCGGCAGCTCGGCGGCCGCCGGGAGTTCGAGAGGGGAGATTCCAGCCGGCAGCAGGCGTGAGATTCGCTTCTCGATAAAGCTGCGACGGTCGATCTGTTCCGCCTGCGAGACTCGCTTCTCGATAAAGCTGCGACTGTCGGCCGGTTCCGCCCGCGAGACTCGCTTCTCGATAAAGCCGCGACGGTCGATCTGTTCCGGCCGCGAGACCCGCTTCTCGACAAAGCCGCGACGGTTGATCTGTTCCGCCAGCGCTCCACGACTGTCGGTGATGATGGCGCGCGCGACCGATTGGAGCAGAATGCGATCTTCATCCGATATCTGTTCCGCCCGCCGCACGAAAATTCCGCCGGGTTTGTCCATCACGTGGGCTTCGACGCCCGCGGCGATCAGTCCCATGATTTGTTCCTGCAGCAGCTGCCGGTAACCGGCGTGATCTTCATTCCAGATCACCAGGTCCACGGTGAGTCCCTTCAAGCGCCAGTAGGCGTGGGCCTGCACCAGTTGGCGTACCAGATCGATATTCGCCAGGTCGCCGATCTGCAGCAGCACGATCGGCCAATCGCCGGAAATGGCATAGCCCCACAAGCCGGATTGTCCGCGGCGATTCTTGCCGAGAACGTCCGCATCCGCACGCAAACTGGAATTGGCGTAGATGACGGAGCCCGCAAGACGTCCATAAAGCTGCGCGTCGGCCTCGGTGGCATTGATCTGCCGCAGCACGACCTGGCTATGGGCCCACACCAGCTCGAAAACCCGGTCCGCAAGATGCCGATCCTGGTATTTCCCGGCCAGGCTCAAGGCGGCGTCGCGGGTGGCGCCGATGCCGGAGACCATGTCTATCGTTGCCGCTTGCTCCGGATCGAGGGTGATTCGATGCCGGATCGCGACGATCGGATCCAGCACCGAGCCTGCGCTGCCCGAGAGCGCCGCGGAATCGCCCATCGCCTGCGGGGCGGCAACGGTGCGCCCGCGGCCGATGAAGCGCATGCGGTCTGTTTCGTACGAAATCTCGCCGAGCTTCGCTCCGCGCACGGCCATCAGGTGAAACATCCACGGCGCCTGCTCGGCGAGCGAGCGGGGCCGGCGCGTGCACAGGACAGCCTGCCGCTCGCGGACGATCTCGGTCTGGACAAAAAGATTGCCGAACGCCGGATGCAATGCGTCCTCGACAGGTGCGGCGAGAACCACTTCGGCGTAACTCGTGACGTCGATCGTGCGACGCATCCGCGCGCGGTTGGTGATGCGCACCCGGCGCAGTTCGATGTCGTCTTCCGGAGAAACGACGATCTCGGTATGCGTATCGTAGTCCAGGTCGCGGCGGCGAAATTCCGCCCGTCCCTCCGAGAAAATCGCTTCGTAGGACTCCGCTCGTTCGAGCGTCGGCTGATGGGTATTCGACCAGAACACCCCGCTCGTCACGTCGCGGATGTAGCAGAACGTGCCCCAGTTGTCGCAGGTCGTGTCTTCGCGCCAGCGGGTCACGGCGAGGTCCTTCCAGCGGCTGTAGCCGCCGCCCGCGTTCGTGACCATCACGTGGTAACGGCCGTTCGACAACAACTGCACCTCCGGTATCGGCGTGTCGGGGCTGCCGAGTATGCGCACCGGCATCCCCGGACCGCCGGAAATCGCACGAATGTGGGAAAGTGCGGCCGTGTGAAAATAGAACGCCGCGGCCTTTGGAATTCGCTCATGCAGCAGCAACGCGGTCGCCTGGAACGTCGGGTCCGACTCGAAGCGCTTCTGCATCGGACGGTCCAGGATCAGATAGGACAGAGAGAGAAGATTCATGCCCTGGTGATGCGTCATGAACGAGCGCACCACGGCGCTCGATTGCCCGCGCGGCAGACGCGATGGCGTGTAGTCGATCGCTTCGTAAAAGCCGTAATTTCCTTCCATTCCTTCAGCGGAGAGCCGCTGAAGGTTCAGGCATGCCTCCTCGGGCGCCACCATCAGCGCGAGCGCCGAGGCATACGGCGCAATCACCAGATCCTCGGCCAGTCCGCGCTTGAGTCCCAGGCCGGGCACGCCAAATGCGCGGTACTGGTAGTTGAGACGAACGTCGGTCATGTTGTAGCCGGATTCCGATATGCCCCACGCGACGCCGCGTTGTTTCCCGTACGCGATCTGCCGCCTCACCGCCGCCCGATAGGTCTGGTCGAGCAGCGTATTTTCATACGTCGGCATCACCAGGAGCGGCATCAGGTACTCGAACATCGAACCGCTCCACGACAGGAGAATCGTTTCGCCCCCGGTGGTCGTGAGCAGGCGCCCCAGGGCGAACCAGCTTTCCTGCGGCAGTTGTCCCTGTGCGATCGCCACGAAACTGGACAATCTCGCCTCCGACGCCAGCAGATCGTAGCAACTGGAGTCCTGGCGGCGCTCGCCGACGTTGTAGCCGATGGCGAGCAGATGACGCGCCTTGTCATAGAGGAAGTCATACTTCATTGCGGCCAGCTCGCCCAGCTGCAGTGCCAGGCGTTCGATGACGGCAATCCGCTCCTTGGCGAGGCGGCTTCCCGCGGCGAGGTGCCCTCGCAACTCACCCAGCCGCTCGCGCTCCTCGGGCGTCGCCTCGGGGGCCAGACTTTGCTCGATTGCCGCCAGCCCCTTCACTTCCATGGTTGCCAGTTCGCGCAGCGTCGGGATCTCGATGGAATCCAGGGCGTTACTGAGCCTGCCCGATGCAGCCGGCAGCGCGAGCCACGGTGCGAGCAAGGCCAGCTCATCGAGAGCGCTCCGGCATTGCCGGGTCAGCGCCCGCGCCCACCGCTGCGCGTCGCTCTCAGGTGCACCCGCGGGAGCCCGATCCAGGCCGGCCGCCACCTCCGCAGCAGAGTCCGCCAGCCGGGCCAGCCACGTTTGCGCCGCCACGAGCGTGGCGGGCCGGGAATCGCAGGCCGCCTCCAGATCCTTCTGCAGCCGAACGAGCGGGACGCGTGCAGCCGGTGGTGCTTCTGCCGCAGCGTCCATGAGTACTCGAAGGGTGTCGAACAGGCCGTCGGACCACCGCGCCCCCAGGATCTTGTGATCGGGCAGCGCGAGCAGTCCCGGCCGCAACGTGAGCAGATGGCCCGCGAGGTTTCCGCTGTCCACCGACGAAACATAGAGCGGGGCGAGCGGCTGCAGCGATTGCGTGTCGTACCAGTTGTAGAAGTGACCTTCGTGACGTGTCAAGGCCGCCATCGTCGCGAGCGCATTCGCGGTGCGCTCGATAAGGGGCCCGGCCGCGATGTAGCCGAAGTCGTAGGCGGACAAATTGGCAAGCAGGGCGAGCCCCATGTTGGTCGGTGAGGTGCGGTGCGCCACCACGGCAACCGGGTGCTCCTGATAGTTGTCCGGCGGCAACCAGTGGTCTTCCGGACCGACGAAAGTCTCGAAGAACGCCCAGGTCTTGCGCGAAATTTTCCGGAGAAAAATGATCTGCTCGGCCGTCAGCCGTGCTTCGCGGCGCGAGAGAGGCCGGCTGATCCACCAGGCGATTGCGGGCGAGGCAATCCACAAGAACAAAATCGGTCCCGCCACCGACTGCGTGACCGAATCGGATGCCGCCAGATAGACTGCCGTGGCGATGGAGAGCGCGGGTGCGATCCACATCGACTGGTAGCTTGCGGCCAGACCAACGCGATCATCGCAATCCGGGCTGCCCGAGGGAGCCCATTCCAGCAGTTTTCTGCGAGTGACCGCTATCCGCCAATTGGTGCGCAGGATAGCGTCCAGGCTGAAGCTTGCCTCGTAAGGCAGACAGGCAAGCGTCAGCACCGCCTGGGCGAAGTGGCCGCCGGCCGAGTGCAGTGCCGCGGCGAGATGCTGGCCGAGCGGCACGTCATCCGACTTGCGGAACAGGTCGAGAATCGAGGCGATCAGGGGCGGAATCAGGATGACGCCGATCACTACCAGGGTCCAGAGCCAGGCGGGCGACAAGAGGGTCCAGCCCAGCAGCAACAGGAGCGTCAACGCCGCGGGGACGAGACTGCGCCGCAGGTTATCGAGGATTTTCCATTGGGACAGTGCCGAGAGCGGATTTTTCCGGTCGCCGCCTTCGCGGGCGCGCCGGCGGCCGGGTTCGGAATCTGCGCGGTGGCCGGGTACGCGCGGCAGCGACCACGATGCAATCTGCCAATCCCCGCGTATCCAGCGGTGCCGACGGCTCACATCCGCGCTGTAGCGGGACGGATATTCCTCGTACAACGGCACATCGCTCAACAACCCGGCCCGTGCATAGCAGCCTTCCAGCAGGTCGTGACTGAGTATCCGGTCTTCGGGGAAGCGTCCCTT
>Ga0137455_1000603_pt1 | contig 9955 bp, 10 predicted proteins | sample EasRivERMGT600_2_FD_102334 | JGI IMG/M metagenome (GOLD analysis project Ga0137455, IMG submission 102334) | Soil microbial communities from meander-bound floodplain in the East River, Colorado, USA - East River MetaG ERMGT600_2 | ecosystem: Environmental > Terrestrial > Soil > Floodplain ... | reverse complement strand
GCGTGTGTCGCCGACGCACGCGAACTTCATCATCAACGACGGCTCAGCTAGCGCCGCTGAGATTCATCAGCTCGTCGAACAGTGCCGCGGCGCCGTGAAAGAACGATTCGGCGTCACTCTCCAAAGTGAGATCATCTTTCTGGGTGACTTCGAAAACAGTCAGCAGTCGAGAGTCGACCGTTAAGAGTTGAGAGAGAACTGAATGTCCACATTGGTGATTGAAGGCGGCCACCGCATCGAAGGACGCGTTGACGTCGAAGGCAACAAGAATGCGGCGCTGCCGCTGATCGCGGCCTGCCTGCTGACCGACGAGTGGTGCACGCTCACCAACATGCCGCGCATCGCCGACGTCGAGGTGATGGCGCGGTTGCTGCTCGATTTAGGCGCGGAGGTCGAAGGCATCGGCAGCACCACGCTGCGGATCCGCTGCGCCAAGGTGACCAAAGACGAGCCCGACAGCACGCTGGTGGGGCGTCTGCGGGGTTCGGTGCTGCTGATCGGACCGCTGCTGGCGCGGCGCGGCCGCGCCGTCGTCGCGCCGCCGGGCGGGGATTTTCCCGCGCGCCGCAGCATTAAGACGCATCTCGAAGCGTTGGTCGCGATGGGCGCGCGAGTGATCGCGGGCTCGGGCCATCGGCTCGAAGTGCCGGACGGTTTGAAGCCGGCCTCGATCTATCTCGACGAAGCATCCGTGACGGGAACGGAAACCGCGCTCCTCGCGGCCGCGGCGGCGCCGGGCATTTCGGAGATCCGTCACGCGGCCTGCGAACCGCACGTCGTCGAGCTCTGTGAGTTTCTCCGCAACATGGGCGTCGGCGTGACCGGCGAGGGCTCGCACACGATTCGCGTCGAAGGCATCGCCAAACCGAGAGGCGCGACGAAAACGCTTTACGGCGATTACATCGAGGCGGGGAGTTGGGCAGTGGTCGGCGCGATCACCGGCGGGCACATCGACGTCGGCGGCACGCGGCCCGTCGACATGGAAGTCGTCGCATCGGTGCTCACCAAGATGGGCGTGAAGTGCGTGCAGGACAACGACGTTTTCCGCGTCGAGGTGAAGAAGCTCGTCGGCGCGGGACGCATCACGACGGGCCTGTGGCCCGGGTTCCCGAGCGACCTGGTGAGCCTGGTCACCGTGCTGGCGACGCAAGCCGAAGGCGCCACGCTCGTGCACGACTGGATGTATGAGCTGCGGTTGTTCGCGCTCGAGCAGATGAGCGGCATGGGAGCGGATCTGTTCCTGTGCGATCCGCATCGCATCATCGTCACCGGATCGCGGCGGCTGCGCGGCAAGACGCTCGACAGCCGCGATATTCGATCGGGAATGGCGCTGATTGCCGCGGCGTTGATCGCCGACGGCCAGAGCCGCGTGGAACCGTTGGAGACCGTTGAGCGAGGCTACAGCCGGCTGGTCGAGCGGCTGCAGAAGCTTGGCGCGTCGGTAGGCAAGATCTAACCCTTAGGAGGCGGCTTCACTGGTGCCGGTGGCTGGAGCGGCGTGGCAGGTCCCGGTGAGGCGGGGAACTGCGGGGCGGCCGAAGGCGCGGCGTCGCCGCCTGGCGGCTTCGGTAACGGCAACGGCAGCGGAATCGGCAGCTGGGGCACGACATCGGTCAGCGGCGCGCCCGCGTCGCGTCCCACCCTGAAAGCCTGGAGATCTTCGGCCGTCAGGTTCAGCACGCGAATGATGCGCGGCGTGAGCGTCAGGATGATGTCCGTCTCCTGCGTCTCCTTGTGGTTATACGAGAACAGCTTTCCGAGCACCGGGATGTCGCCAAGGCCGGGAATCGTCGCGACGGACGTCCGTTCCTCGTCGCGAATCAGGCCGGCCAGCATGTTGGTCTCGCCGTCCTTGAGTCGAATCACCGTGTTGATCTGCCGGCTGCCGAACGTCGGCAGATCGCCGAATCCCTTGCCGGAAATGCTGCTCAAGTCCACCTTCAGGGCCAGCGACACCGCATCGTCGTGATGCATGCGGGGCGTGATGTCGATGTTGACGCCGATCGACTCGTAGTTGAACGAGGTGATCGGCTGCGTCTGCAGGCCGCCAGCGGCAATGGGCGCGAAGGTCGTGACTGGCACCGGCACGCGCTCGCCGAATCGCGCCTGCGCCGGAATGCCTTCGGTCGTGCGCAACTGCGGATTGGCGAGGATGCGCGTCGCCGAATCGTTCTTCAGGAGGCGGTAATAGAGCGACGGCAGGTTCGTCAGGAGGACGTCGGCGCTCGTCAGATTGGAAAGAGCCTTCAGAGAGAGGCCGCCCTCAGGCTGGTTGATGCCAATGGAGCCGCTCAATCCCGGTGAGCCGGGCGACGCGATCTGCAGTCCGTACTCATGCAGGTGCGTGCGATTGACCTCGAGCAGCTCGACGTCGATGATCACTTCCGGCCGCGCCTTGTCGATCGCCGTGATGATCTTGCCGGCGGCGGTGATGCGCTCGGGCGTGTCCTTGATGGTGATCGCGTTGGTCGCGGTAATGGCCGAGATGCGGCGCGCATCGACGACGATGCGCAGCATGTCGATCGTTTCCTTGAGATCGGCGTTGCTCAGGTAAAACGTGCGGACGATTTCCTCTTCGTACTCGCGGCGCTTGGCGGCGGTGTCGGGGACGATGGTGATCGCGCGCTGCGAGGTGACGCGCCAGAAATTCCGCGTCGTGAGCGAGAGCGCGTTAAGCGCGTCTTCGAGCGACTGGCCGCGCAGATCGATCGACACGGCCTGATCGCGGAACGTCGGGTCGAACAACACGCTGAGATTCGTGAACTTGCCGATCGCGGCATAGACGTCGCGCGCGGTGGCGTCGCGGAAGACGACCGAGTCGGGAAGCTTGGCGTCGGCGGGTAGATCGGAGCCCGGCAGCGGCGCCGCGAGGCTGTTCGCGATCAGCGATTCAAGGCGCGTCTTGCCGTCTTCGCGAATCGCGATCTTGGTCCGCAGCTGCGTGCGCGTGTCCTGCAACTCGCGCGCGATCTCGGCGTTCCCCGGATTGAGCTCCGCGGCGAGCTGGTACTCGACGAGCCCTTCTTCAAGCTTGCCGGTCGCCGTGAGACGGCGGGCGGTACTAAAGTGATCCTGCGACGCCCGCAGCTTGGCGCGCTCGAGGCCCTGGCTCGCGTCGCGGCTGTTCGGATTGTCGCGGAGGAGCTTGGTGTATTCGGCGACGGCGATGTCGTAGTTCTGCTGCATCTCGGCGTTTTGGGCGACGCGGAGTGATCCGCCGCTGCTGCTGGCGCAGGACACCAGCGTGCCGACGACAAGCGCGGCAAGGGCGACACGGGATGAGCGGGCGAGGGAGCTATTGAACACGGCCACCATTAGTTACCACATCGACGCCGCGTGGAATGCGAAACTCGAATTGTTTATCGGTCAACCCCCGGTTTTCCTTCAGGTTACTGAAAGAAAACGACGATCGGCCGCCCTGTGTGTCGACGGCGGTGAGGAACTGAATCTGGAGCGTCGTAGGGTCGACGCCGATCCCGATCGATTCGTATTCCTCGCTCTTCTTCCTGGGTACCAGCTTCAGCGTGACGAGGCCGGGTGCAGCGCCGGGCAACGGTGTGAAGGACGGCGTGTAATCGCGCGCGAGGTCCGACTGGCCGGCGAGGAACATCGCCGGGATGTCGCCCTGATCGGGGCCGGGCGCAGGGCTCACGATTACCTGCTTGTCGGCGACGAGATGTGTGTAGAGGCGATTGCCGTCCGAAACGAACTCTTTCTTTTCCGGCTTGATGTAGGTGAAGCGCATCTTGCCGGGGCGTTTGATTGCGACCGTGCCGCGCTCAGTGGTCTTCGTGCGCAGCACGCCGCCTTCGTAGGTCTGGACGAAGTCGCCCTGGATATCCTTGATGCCGTTATAGCGTTGTTGCACCTTCGCGGCGAGTGCGACGGGATCGGCGTTCTGCGCCTCGAGCGTCCAGACGGACGCCAAGGCTAACGCCGCGGCAACGAGCACCTTCATGGATCCCATACTAGTTCGACTGCTGATGCGCCGATCTGGTTGCTTTGGGGTAGGGGAGGAGTGGTGGACGGCAGGAGGATCGAACTCCCGACCTCAGCGTTGCGAACGCTGCGCTCTCCCAGCTGAGCTAGCCGCCCGACGAGCCAATAACCTATTTACTGTATCAGACTTACAGGCGAAAGAGAACCGTCGTGCTTTTCAAATATAGTCGTTAGGTGCCATCGATTAAACGCATTGGCGTGCTCACCGGCGGTGGTGATGCACCCGGCCTCAACGCCGTCATTCGCGCCGTCGTCAAATCCGCGTTCAACGCCGGGATCGAGGTCGTCGGCCTCGAGGACAGCTTTGACGGCCTGCTCGATCCGTCCCGCTCACGCATCCTGACGCCCAGGGACGTCACCGGCATCCTGCGGCTCGGCGGCACCATTCTGGGAACCACGAATCACGGCAACCCGTTCGAGTATCCCGTCGACACGCCCGAGGGCAAGGTCGACTATTCCGATCGCGTGGTCGACACGTTCCACAAGATGGGGCTGCAGGCGCTCGTCGTGATCGGCGGCGACGGATCGCTGAGCATCGCGCACCAGTTCTATCTGAAAGGCATTCCCGTCGTCGGCGTGCCGAAGACAATCGACAACGACATCGTCGGGACGACGAGCTGTTTCGGTTTCGACACCGCGGTCTCGTTCGCGGCGGACGCGATCGATCGGCTGCATACGACGGCCGAAGCGCACAAGCGCATCATGGTCGTCGAGGTGATGGGCCGCTATGCCGGCTGGATCGCGCTGCAGGCCGGCATCGCCGGCGGCGCCGACGTGATTCTCCTGCCGGAGATTCCGTACAGTCCTGATAAGGTCGCGGCCGCGATCCGGAAGCGCGAAACCCTCGGTGCGAAATTCAGCATCATCGTCGTTGCGGAAGGCGCCAAGCCGATTGGCGGCAACTTCACGGTGCGTGAGGCGGCGCGCGCGGGATACGTGGAGAGGCTCGGCGGCGTCGGCATTGTCCTCGCCGAGCAACTCGAGGACATGACGGGGCGCGAAGCGCGGTGCGTGGTGCTCGGTCACCTGCAGCGCGGCGGAGGGCCGACGGCGTTCGATCGCGTGCTGGCGACGAGATTCGGCGGCGCGGCGGTCGCATTGATCCAGCGCGGTGTGTTCGGAAAGATGGTGGAGAACAACCCGCCCGACATCGTGCCGATCCCGCTTGCCGACGTCGTCGGACGCACGAAGACCGTTCCGCTCGATTCAGATCTGATCAAGACGGCTCGAGCAATCGGCGTCGCGTTAGGCGATTGACGATCGCCGCGTGAGCACGGCCACGCCCGCGACGAGCAGGATCCCAATAATGATCGCGCCCGCCACTCGCATGAGCATCGGCCAAGCCGACGGCGGCTGCGGCGTTGACGGTGCTCGGCCGATTTCCTCGAACAACGATCCATCGTCAACGGTTGAGACCGACAGCCGCTGTGAGAGGCTCGAGTGCCCGTTACCGATGGGCAGCTCGCCGATCGACAACCGCCGCAGCGGGCCATCCATCACAAAGATCACACGCGTCAGTGCGGGAATCCGATCCAGGACAGGACCGAGCAGAGCGGGCATTAGATCGTCGGCGATTCGCGCCACGCCGGCGCGATCGTTCTGCGCAACGTAGGCGTCAATGCGCTCGACGGCCGTTGCGATCTCTGCTGATGGCTGCAATGGGTATCCGATCAACGTGTCGCGATCGAAGGCCCATGCATACGCGTGGCTTTCGCCGACGAGGAAGGTCATGACCATGTCGCCGGGACGCAGGGCCGCGGCCAGGTCGGCGCGAGATCGCACCTGCTCAGGCTGATCTGTCCTGGCCCGCGCCGCGGCGTCGAAGGCGCGCTCGACGAGCTGGTCACCCGGCGACGACGACTGCATCATCAACGCGGTTGTGAGCGAGGCGTAAGGGTCGGCATCTCGCGGCGTCTTTGACTCTGCCGCGGAGCCGCGCCACTGCTCATAGGCCGCGACGGATTGTTCGAGGTGGGCGATGGCCGTGAGCGGATCGTGGGCCGCAAGCGCGGCGCGTCCGAGACCGTGCTGCGCCTGCCACACCAGATCGAGACGACCGTTGTCGCGGCCAATCTCCAGCAGTCGGTTGTAAGCGCCGCGGGCCTGTGTCGAGTCGCCAACCACGACCGAATTGGCACCCGATTGGATCAACGCTTGCGCCTGTTGTTGGTCGACGCGCGTCCGTTCGGGTGATGGGCTTTGCGCGAAGACCGTGATCGCGAATCCGCACACCAGGAATCCCGCCCAGGGAAGGTGCTTGCGATTGAGCATCGATAGGTTATGTTACGCCGCGGAGGACGAGATGCGAGTCATGCAGCTCTCAGCTACTCGGGTTCGGCTGCGCTACGCCGCTGTCGCGGGCATGATCGTTGTCCTTGCGGTGCTGTGGATGACGATGCGACCGGTGAACGAGACGCCTCAGCTGGTGCGCGTCGTGCCGACGGAACGGCTGAGCACGGCCGAGGAGTTCGCTTGGGAAAGTCCGTTCCAGGCAGCGCGATATCGCGTCACGCTGCGCGATTCAAACAATGGGCTGATCTTCACCGGCGAGGTGCGGCAATCACCCTTTCTTTCGGATCGCGCGCTCCAATCGCAGCTGCGACCCGGTCAGAGGTACAGCTGGAAAGTCGAATCGCTCGATGCCACCGGAACGGTCATCGCGCAATCCGTCCCGGTGACGTTTGTCTATAAACCCTGATGCAGCAGGTCGAGGTACTTCAGCGCGCCGCCGGTGTTGAAGATGACGACGGTGTCGTGCTTCTTGATCTTGCCGTCGGCGACCAGCTGCCGCACCGCACTCAGGGACGCGGCGCCTTCGGGTGCCGCCGAGACCCCTTCGTCCCGGCCCATCACCTTCATGTCCTCGACCATCTGCTTGTCGCTGACGGCGACGGCGGTGCCGCCGCTTTCGCGAATCGTACGCAGGATGAGAAAGTCCGCGATCGCGCGAGGTACGCGCAGGCCGTCGGCGACGGTGTGCGCATTCTCCCAGGTGCCCGCGGTCTCGGCGCCACTGGCGAATGCGCGGATGATCGGCGCGCAGCCTTCCGTCTGGACCGACACCATCTTCGGCCGCTGCCCGGCGGCGAGCCAGCCGATCGCTTCCATCTCGGCGAAGGCCTTCCACATCCCGACAAGACCGGTGCCGCCGCCGGTCGGATAAACGATCCAGTCGGGGAGCGACCAATTGAGCTGTTCGGCCAGCTCATAGCCCATCGTCTTCTTGCCTTCGGCGCGGCCGGCCTCGCGAAACGTCGAGACTTCGTACCAGCCGCGCGGCTTCGCCGTCTCCGTCGCGACCCTGCCGGCGTCGGTGATCAGTCCTTCGACCAGCGTCACGTTCGCGCCGTAGAGGCGGCACTCATCGATGAACGGCTGCTTGGCGTCCTTCGGGATGAAGACTTCGCATTTCATTCCGGCCGCCGCCGCGTAGGCGGCCGCCGCATTGCCGGCGTTGCCCGCCGTCGGCAGGTAGACCGTCTCGGCGCGAAGCGCCTTGGCGCGCGAGATCGCGGCCGACAGGCCGCGGGCCTTGAACGAGTTGGTCGGATTGAGCGATTCGTCCTTGATCAGCAATCGATCGAGACCGAGCGAGGCGCCAATCCGCCTGGCATGCAGGAGGGGCGTGAATCCTTCACCGAGCGTGATTGGTTCGTCGCCGGCCAGCAGCGGCATCAACTCGCGATATCGCCACATGTTGGGCGCGCGCTCGGTCAACGATTCTTTCCTCCACGACCGCGCCGCCTTGAGATCGTAGCGGGCGAGCATCGGGAGCTTGCACGACGGGCACAGGAAATGGAGTTGGCGCGGATCGAAGGGCCCCGCACCGCACCCGCTGCTGCATTCCAGGTGCGTGAAGTAACTATTTCCCAAGCAGCTCCTGGTCTTTCTTGTGCTGCAGGTCGTCGATCATCTTGATGTGCGCGTCGGTGACTTTCTGCACCTCGTCGAGCGCGCGCTTCTCGTCGTCCTCCGAGATCTGATGATCCTTGAGCATCTTCTTCAGCTTGTCGTTGGCTTCGCGGCGCGCCACGCGGACGTGGTTGCGGCCTTCTTCCGCCATCTTGTGGACGTGGCGCGAGAGCTCCTTGCGGCGCTCTTCGGTGAGCGACGGGATTGGAATGCGTAATATCTTGCCGTCGCTCGCAGGATTCAGTCCGAGATCCGACAATCGAATCGCGCGCTCGAGCGCGGGCATCACCGACGGATCGAACGGCTGCGCGACGATCAACGCCGGTTCCGGGATCGACAGCGTCGCGACCTGGTTGAGCGGCATCTTCGATCCGTAGGCTTCGACCTGCACGCCGTCGAGCATGCTGGTGGAGGCGCGGCCGGTACGGACCCCGGCGAGCTCCTTGCGGACGAAATCAATCTGGCCGTCCATGCGTTTCTTGATCTCTGCGTGCAAAGCCTTGACGTCGGTGGCATCCATAGCAGAACTCCTACGCGGTCACGAGCGTGCCGACCGATTCACCCATCACGACGCGGCGGATGTTGCCCGGCGTCTTGAGGTTGAAGACCAGGATCGGCAGCCTATTGTCCATGCACAGCGAGATGGCGGTGGCATCCATGACCTGCAGCCGGTCCTGCAGCACCTGGAGGTACGAGATCCGATCGTATCGGGTCGCGTCCGGATGCTTGACCGGATCGGCGGTGTAGATGCCGTCCACCTTCGTCGCCTTGAGAATGACGTCCGCCTTCATCTCCATCGCGCGGAGCGCGGCGGCGGTATCAGTGGTGAAGTACGGATTGCCGGTGCCGGCCGCGAACACGACGACGCGGCCCTTCTCGAGGTGACGGATGGCGCGGCGCCGGATGAACGGCTCGGCCACGGCGCGCATTTCAATCGCGGTGAGCACGCGCGTCGGCACGCCCTGGTGCTCGAGCGCGTCCTGCATCGCGAGCCCGTTGATCACGGTGGCCAGCATGCCCATGTAGTCGCCCGTCGAGCGATCCATGCCACGCGCGCTGGCGGCCAGGCCGCGGAAGATGTTGCCGCCGCCGATCACGATCCCGGTCTGAACGCCGAGCGACTGGATCCCGGCGACGTCCTGCGCGATGCGGTTGGCCACGGCCGGATCGATCCCGTAGGGCTGATCGCCCATCAGGGCTTCGCCCGACAACTTCAAAAGGATGCGTTTGTAATGGGGACTCGGCGGGGCAGACTCAGGCACAAGCAAGGATTATATAACCCTGCTTGTGCCTGCACGACTACTGTTCGGCAGTTTCGCCCAGCTTGAAGCGAACGAACCGCGTGATCGTGACGTTCTCACCGGTTTTCGCGGTGGCCGCGGCCACCATCTGCTTGATCGTCACATTGGGATCGCGCACCGACGGCTGGTCCATCAGGCAGACCTGCGCGTAGTAGCTCTCGAGCTTGCCCTCGACGATCTTGTCGATCACGTTCGCCGGCTTGTTCTGGCCCGCGAACTGCGCGCGATAGATTTCCTTTTCCTTCTCGAGCGTGCCGGCAGGCAGATCCTCGCGCTTCACCACCAGCGGGCTGGCCGCGGCGATGTGCATCGCGATCTCCTTGGCGAGCGTCTGGAAGTCCGGCGTGCGCGCCACGAAGTCGGTCTCGCAGTTCACCTCGACGAGCACGCCGACCTTGCCGCCCATGTGGATGTAGTGGCCGATCATGCCGTCCTTCGCGACGCGTCCGGCGCGCTTCGCGGCCTGGGCGAGGCCCTTCTTGCGCAGGAGGTCGACCGCCTTGTCGAGATCGCCGCCCGCTTCCTCGAGCGCCGCCTTGCAATCCATCATGCCCGCGCCGGTCGCCTCGCGCAGCTCCTTGACCATTTGTGCGGAAATGTTGGCCATCGAGGTTGTCCTCTTGTTCAGTACGGCCGGGCGCGGCCCGGCTCATCATTTATGTCTGCAGGGGTGGACGATAGGCGTCGACGATACGAAGGGAGCCGCAAGCGCGCCGAGACTTACTCGGCCTCGGCGGTGAGTT
>Ga0137455_1000602_pt1 | contig 9962 bp, 7 predicted proteins | sample EasRivERMGT600_2_FD_102334 | JGI IMG/M metagenome (GOLD analysis project Ga0137455, IMG submission 102334) | Soil microbial communities from meander-bound floodplain in the East River, Colorado, USA - East River MetaG ERMGT600_2 | ecosystem: Environmental > Terrestrial > Soil > Floodplain ... | reverse complement strand
CTTCGCCGCCGGCGGGCTCTCGAGCTGGGCGCTGCGGCGCTTCGGACCGCGCTGGGGCTTCACCGAGCTGTATGACGTCGCCTCGATGCCGCTGCTGCTGCTCACCGTCAACCTGGTGAGCTTCGTGGTCCAGGCGCCGATCTACGCCTACACGCGCGGGATCGAGAACGAGGCCGATGTCTACGGCCTCGAGATCACCCGCGACAACGACGCCGCGGCGCGCGCGTTCCTCAAGCTCGGGGCGCAGAACAAGTCGAACCCCGAGCCGTCGCGGGCCGTCGAAGTGTGGCTCTACTCACACCCGCCCGACGGCCGCCGCCTGCGCCTGGCGCTGGAGTACAAGCCCTGGGAACAGGGCCGCCCCAACCGCTACTACCACGGCAACGAGGGGGCCGTGCGTCCGGGTTCCCTACCCTAGCGGGTCGCTGGTACCGGTCGCGACGACCACCACAGCGCGAACATCGCCAGCGCGAACAGCAGCGCCGAGCGCTCGGCGCGGCCGGCGCGGTGCTCGGCGAACAGCGCGGCGACGGCCCGGGGCTCGAGCCAGCCTTCGCGTTCGACCCCGGAATCGCGCCACACCGACTCGGCATAGCGGCCGAGGTCACCGCGCACCCAGCGCGAGAGCGGCAGCGCGAAGCCCTGCTTGGGGCGGTCGAGGGCGCCGGGCGGCAGCCACTGCGCGATGGCGCGGCGCACGAGCCACTTGCCGGTGCGGCCGCGCAGCTTGAGGTCCACCGGCACGCTCGCCGCGAACTCGACGAAGGTATGGGCGAGGAACGGCACCCGCACCTCGAGCGAGTGGGCCATGCTCGCGCGGTCGACCTTGGTCAGCATGTCGTCGGGCAGCCGCACCACGGTGTCGGCGTAGAGCAGGTTCTCGACCGGGTCGCGCGAGACCGGCGTTGGGAAGGCCGCCGCCGCCAGCCTCGCCAGCTCCCCGTCCCCCGCGAAGCGCGCGGCGAAGTCGGGGTGGTAGAGCGCGGCGCGCACCGGGCGCGGCGCGAGCTGGTACTTGGAGAAGAAGCGCTGGAAGGTGTCGGGGAGGGCGCTGTCGTGGCCGATCTTCACGAGCCGCTGGCGCCATGCGTTCCAGCGCGGGTCGGGGAGCGGCGGCAGCACCCGGCCGAGCGCGCCGGCGCCGCGCATCGCGGCGGGCCAGCGCTCGACCAGGCGCTCCGCCAGGTGGCGCTCGTAGCCGGCGAACAGCTCGTCGCCGCCGTCGCCCGACAGCGCCACCTTCACCTGCTCGCGGGCCAGCCGCGACACGTACCAGGTGGGCACCGCCGACGGGTCGGCGAAGGGCTCGTCGTAGCAGCGCGCGAGCGCGGGCAGGATCGAGGCCGCGTCCTCCAGCTCGACCCGGCGCTCGGTGTGGCGGCAGCCGAGGTGGGCGGCGACCCGCGCCGCGTGCCGGCTCTCGTCGACCTCGGGGTCGTCGAAGGCGATGGTGAAGGTGCGCGGTGGCTCGCGCGTGACCCGCGCCATCGCCGCCACCACCGCCGAGGAGTCGACGCCGCCCGAGAGGAACGCGCCCAGCGGCACGTCGGCGAGCAGGTGGCGCTCGACCGTCGCCAGCCAGCGCTCGCGGAAGCGCTCGATCCATTCCGCCTCGCTGGCCGCGGGGGCAGGACGGTAGGCGAAGCTCCAGAACCGCTCGATCCGCGGCTCGCCCTCGGCGCCGATCGTCAGCGTCGCGCCGGGCGGCAGCTTCTGCACCTCGCGGTAGATGGTGTGGGGCGCCAGCACGTGGCCGAAGCCGAAAAACGCGTCGATCGATTCCGGCCGCGGCGTGAACGCCAGCCCCGGCACCGGCGCCAGCGCCTTGAGCTCCGAGGCGAAGGCCAGCCCGCCCTGCTGGAGCGTATAGAAGAGGGGCTTGATGCCGAGCGGATCGCGGGCGAGCCGCAGGGTCCGCGCGGCGCGGTCCCAGATCGCGACGGCGTACATGCCCTCGAGCCGCGGCCACACCCCGTCGCCCCAGGTCTGGAAGCCGCGCAGGATCGCCTCGGTGTCGCAGCTGGTGCGGAAGCGATGACCCGCGGCCTCGAGCTCCCGCTTGAGCGCGGGGAAGTTGAAGATCTCGCCGTTGTAGACGATCGCCAGCCGACCGTCGTCGCTGGTCATCGGCTGGTGGCCGCCGGCGAGATCGATGATCGAGAGCCGGCGCATGCCGAATCCGAAGTCGCCGTCCGCGAGCACGCCCTGGTCGTCGGGGCCACGGTGGACGATCGTCGCGCACTGCGCCTCGAGCACGCCGGCGTCGACCGCCTCGCCGCCGCGACGGTACCAGCCGCTGATCCCGCACATCGCTCAGGTCCTCGGGCGCGCGAGCGCGCGCTCGTAGACGGCCAGCACCCGCCGCGCCACCGCCGAAAGCTCGAGCGGGCGCACCCGCTCGCGGCCGTTCGAGCGGGCTCCGGCGCGCAGCACCGCCTCGGCGGCGGCGGCGAAGGCCGCAGGGTCGCGCGCGACCACGGCGCCGGGTGCGACTCCGGCGAGTCGCTCGGCGCAGTCGCCGACCGGCGCGGCGACCACCGGCAGGTTCACCGCCATCGCCTCCTTGACCACGTTGGGGGAGCCCTCGTGGAAGGAGGGCAGCAGCAGCACGTCGGCGCCGTTCATCGCCAGCGCCAGTTCGGGCTGCGGCCGGCCGTGCACCGCGACCAGCCGTGACGCCAGGCCGCGGCGCTCGAGCTGCGTGCGCGTCTCCTCCGCCAGCCGCCAGTTCTTGCGCGGCTCCTTGGGATCGCCCGCGAACAGCAGCACCGGCTCGGACTCGGCCCAGCCGAGCCGCGCGCGGGCCTCGGCGCGCGGCAGCGGCGCGAAGGCCTCGAGGTCGACGCCGTTGGGGATCACCTCGACGTCGGGCACGTCGTGGATCACGCGGCGCATCTCCGCGGACTTCACGATCGTCGCCTCGGCCCGCTTCGCCGCCATCTTCGACAGCGCGACCATGCGTCCGCTCGCCGTGGTGATGCGGCCGGTGCCGTCGGGCCGCCCGAGCAGGTCGTCGCCGCAGAACGAGACCACCAGCGGCACGCCGCTCACCCGCCAGGCCGCGATCCCGGACAGACCGTAGTGCGCGTGCACCAGGTCGGCGCCCACATGCTCCAGGACGCGGGGCACCTCCCACAGCGCGCGCGCGTAGGCGGCGTGCGTGCGCCAGCCCTGGATCTCGTAGACGTGCGGCTCCACGCCGAGGGCGGCGAGCGACTCGACCTGCGAGCGCACGAACGCGCCCCAGTGTGGACGCTCTTCCGAGGGGTACATGTTGGTCACGACCAGCGCCTTCATGGTCGCGCCCTCTCGGCGAGATGGTAGAGCGACATCGCGAGGTAGCGGGGGTAGGGCCCCGGGTCGGACAGCACGTGGTAGTCGCCGCGCGAGAACGGCAGCCCGCCGTCCGGGCGCTGGCGGCCGAGCACGAAGCCGAAGGCGCGGTCGGCGGCGGCGCCATGGTCCGCCCAGCCCAGGCGGGTCACGGTGTGGAGCGCCAGGCCGGTGGCGTCGGCGTAGTAGACGACTTCGGGCAGCGCCGCGCCGCACGAGGCGCGCACCGCTCCGCTCGCCGTGACGCCCGCGGCGAGGAAGGCAGCCAGCCCGACCGCCAGGCGCCGCGCCCGCGGGTCGCCGAGCCCATCGGCGTGCCAGGCCAGCTTCATGCACTGGAACGCGTGGTACTGGTAGCAGAGGTAGTGCACGCGGCCCGGTGCGCCGGCGCCGGCGATCTCGTAGGGCAGCTCGCCGTTCGGCCGCTGCACCGACTCGAGGAAGGTGAGCAGGGCGGGGATGCGCGACAGATAGGCGGCCTCGCCGGTCGCGACGTGCAGCCGGCCCAGCACCCAGATCCACTCCGCGGTGTTGTTGGGCACCAGGCCGCGCGGGCGGTCGAAGTAGTTCACCGCCAGGCCGTCGCCGTGGGACTGGTAGCCGATCCGGGTCTCGACGTATTCGTGCCACCGCCGCGCCAGGTCGAGGAAGCGTCCGCCCGCCCCGCGACGGTAGGCCTCGAGCGCGGCGATGGCGCCGAAATCGCCCTCCACCGTCGCCGTGAGGTGGCGTCGCTCGGGGAGCGGATAGTCCCAGCCGCCGTCGTGGCGCTGCGCCGCGGCGATCGCCTCGGTGGCGGCCAGCGCGCGGGCGCGGAAGTCGGGCTCGCCGGTGAGATCGTGCAGGGTCCAGTTGGCGAGCGCCCAGTAGGCCTGCCCCTGGACGAAGAAGTATCGGTCGCGCGGCGCGAGCGCGGGGAACCAGCTCTTCCAGAAACGCAACACCCGGATGTTCCAGCGCACCCCCTGGTCCGGGCCCTCGAGTCGGTCCCCATGGAGGTGGCGGCGCGCGACGTGGGCGTGGAGGCGCCGCGCCGAGTCCAGCGCGCGACGTCCGATCGGGGTGGTGGTCTCGAGCAGGGTCGTGACGCTACCTCAGGAGCACCAGTCGCCTCGCCGCGACGCGGCCGCCGGATTCGAACCGGGCCAGATAGAGACCCGCCGGGGCGGCGCGGCCCGCCTCGTCGCGCCCGTCCCACGTGCGGGTGTGAGAACCCGCCGCGCACGGGCCGTCGGCCAGCGTGCGCACGCGCCGGCCCGCGAGGTCGACGATCGTGAGCCGCGCCACCCCCGCGCGTTCGAGCCCGAAGCCGATCCGCGTCCCTCCGCGCGAGGGGTTGGGGCTCGGCGCGGCGAGCGCGATCGCGGGCGCACTCGGCCCGGGCGCGACCGCGACCAGCGGGGGCGGCTGCATCGCGGGATCGTAGAGCAGCACCTGGATCGAGTCGATCGCCAGCCCGTCGTACGAGCCGCCGACGTCGGAGGTCAGTCGGAAGCGGAGGCGCGTGGCCGCGCCCGCTCCTCCCGTGAAGTCGGAGAGGTCCGCTCGCTCGGTGCGAAAGCGGTGGCGCGTGCCGCCGTAGATCGGCAGGCCGACCGGCTGGGTGCCGCTGGGGGCCGGGCGCCCGAGCGACGATCCATTGGCCGGGACCGGGGACCAGGTCGTGCCGTTCAGGCTGGCCTCCACCCAGCCGGCGTCGTAGTTGGCCTCGATGCTCCAGCGCGCGTCGTAGAGCGCCCAGGCGTGGACGCCGGCCGAGAGGTCGAGCGCCGCGGTGCGCGTGAAGACGCGGTTTGAGCTGCTCGGATAATTGCCGATGGGACTCTCGTTGAAGTAGGGGCCGGGGTGGAGGGGGTCGCCGCTCGCCACCCCCCAGCTCGTCGTCGTCCAGCCCGCGGTGCCGGCGTCGGCGTTGTCGGCGAACACCAACGTCGGCGTGCCGCAGATCACCTCGATCGTGTCGCGCGAGAACAGCCCCGGGGCGACGAAGTCGACGCGGAAGCGCAGCAGCCGCCCCGGCGTGACGGTGTCGTCGGCCGCGACCTGGAACGCTTCGCCGGGGAGCAGATCGACGCTGGTGCGCGAGTCGATCGCCGGCAGCGCCGCGGCGTCATGCAGCACCCGCGCGCCGTCGCTGAGCGCCGTGAGCGTGGCGGTGACCGGAGACGACGTGGCGCCGAGCCCGATGTTGCGCGCGCACAGCGTGAGTCCCGCCGAGAAGCCCGCATTCAGGCTCGGGGCGTCGAGCGCCCACGAGTCGACGCGCACGCAGGCGCCGGCGATCGCCGCCGTGAACAGGCAGCTGCGGAGGTTCTCCTCGGCGATCGGCAGGATGCGGGACGGCGGCGGCCAGAAGCCGTCGTCGGGGCCGCCCGCCTCCGGCGTCCAGGTCCAGGCCCGCGGCTTGGCCGTGGTCTCGCCGTAGCACCAGTCGTTGAACTCGCCGTTGACGCGATAGAGGATGCGGGTGCCGAGCCCGGTCTGATAGCCGCTGCCCGCCGACATCACGTCCATCCACTCGTAGAAGGCCTCCGAGTCCGCCGGCGCCGCCTCGGTCCAGCCCCAGGGATGGAGCAGCAGATCGCTGTAGGTGTGGAACGACATCCCGGTCACCGGACGCAGCGCGATGACGGCGTCGCGCTGGGCGCGCGTCTCGGGCTCCGAGAAGGCCGCGGTGCCGCGATAGTTCTCGGCCGAGAACGACCCGCTCGAGCCGACGTTGTCGAGACCCCACTGATAGCCGTAGTTGCGATTGATGTCGACGCCGTCGATGCTGGTGATCGTGCCGCTGGCGTTGTTGTCGCGGAGGTTCTTCCGCCACATGCCGAAGGACGCGCCGCCGCTGGTGAAGAACGTGTTCTGGTTGCGCAGGTAGCCGTCGGGGTTGACCACCGGGACGATGAGGATGACGCGGTCGTCGAGCAGATGGGTCGCCAGCGGATCGGACCCGTAGCCCTGGAGCAGGTGGTCGACGAACCAGAGCAGTGCCTGCATCCCACCCGGCTCGCGCGCGTGGGTCAGCGCGCTGTAGAACACCGTGGGGCGCATGTCCGGCCCGGGCACCGCGCGGCCGAGACGCAGCGCCTCGATGCGCCGGCCCTGGATGGTGACGCCGATCGAGTCGATTTGGTCCGCCACGACGTCGTTCACGTCGTCGTCCACCAGCTGCTGGAGCCTGGCGTGGACCTCTTCAAGGGTCCAATAGCCCGCCAGGCTGCCGGCGCCGAACGGCGGCGGCCCACCGGTGACGCGTGGTGTGCCGCGGGCGGCGATCTCGACGCGCGAGCGGGCGGCTGCGGTGCGACCGGGCGCGGGGTCGAGCAGCTCGACGGCGATCCCGAGCTCGGCCAGCCGGGCCTCGTCGCCGGGCCAGGCCAGCAGACGCAGCTCGCGCCCATGACGCTCGATCACGTCGAATCCGCCGAGCAGGACCTCGGCCAGCTCCCCCTCGGCCTCGACGCGCACCAGGCGCGGCTCGTCCTCCGCGTGGAGCGGCGAGGCCAGCGCGAGCCAGGCGAGCGCCAGCGCGGCGGCGAGCCCGATGGCCCTCATTGCGGGGACTGGACCCGACCGAGGAACTCGAAGTAGTCCCGGCTCAGGTCGGGTGAGGAGACCGAGCGGCCGCGCGTGGGGAGGAACCGGGCTTCGAGGGTGGTGCCGGCGCGCTTGAGCCGCGCCGCCATCTCCTTCGCCTGGGAGAAGGGCGCCCGGTCGTCCTGCTCACCATGGGCCATGAACACCGGCGCCCGGATGCTGTCGGCGACCATCAACGGCGAGCGGGCGCGCCAGGCGGCGCTGTCGCGGCCCGCTTCGCGCACGATCGCCTCACGCAGGCCGGCGTCCTTCGATTCGCGATGGGTCGTCGTCAGGTCGTAGATGCCGGACTCGGCGACGATGCCGCGCACGTCGCGGCGGCGGGCGGCGAGGAGCATCGCCGCGGCGGCGCCGCGAGAGCCACCCCACACCGCGACGCGATTGGAGTCGACGCCGGGCGAGCGGCGCAGGCGGTCGAAGGCGGCGTTCACGGCGCGCATCGTGGCCGGCCCGACGAAGTCCGGCGAGCCTTCCGAGCGGCCGTAGCCGGGCTGGCTCACCACCATCACCGCGTAGCCCTCGGTGCCGATCAGCCAGGCGGTGGGGATCATGCGCCGCGCGTCCGTGCCATCGCCGTGGATCAGCAGCACGCCCGGCATCGGTCCCTCGTAATTGACCTGCGGCGGGACGAACACCATCTCCACCTTGTTCTTGCCGACCGGGACCAGCACGGAGCGGAACTCGCGCCACGACGAGCCCGACTTCGCCCGGACCAGCGCGCTGTCGACGAAGAACCGGCCGTCAGCGGTGTGGGTGTGGAGCATCAGGCGGATGTCGGCCTGCTCGGTCACCGCCGGACACTGGAAGGTGACCACGCCGCTGTCGCGCGCCGAGATGCTGGAGACGTGCAACGTCCGGGTCAGCACCACCCGGTGGGTGCGATCTCCGTGGGTCTCCCCGGGGGCGGTGTCCTCGATGGTGCCGATCAGGCTGTCGGTGTAGACGCCGACCTCGAGCGGGTTGTGGAGCTTGAACGCGAACAGCCAGCTGAAATTGTCGGTGGCGACGATCTCGGTGCGCATCGGGACGATGCGCGGGCCCTCGGCCGCGGCGGGCGCGGCGAGGACACCGATCAGGAACGCGGCGCAGAGCCGCGCGAGCGGAGACATCGCGGGTGCTTTCCTCCACGATTGGCAGGGGGCCGGGCGCGGCCTTCGAAGCGGCGGAATATGCTAGCATGCGCGCCGCCCGCACGTGCCAACGCCCTCCTCTCGTCCCTCCGCGCGCCTCGTCTGGCTGTTCGACGTCGACGGCACGCTGCTCGTCACCGACGGCGCCGCGCGCGAAGCCTTCGCCTTCGCTGCACGCGAGTGTCTCGGCGTGGACGACGACCTCCAGGGCATCGCCTTCGCCGGGCGCACCGACCCGCTGATCCTCGCCGACATCCTCGCTCGGCATGGGCGCACCGCCGCCGACGGCCTGGCGGAGCGCTTCTGGTCCACGGCCTGCGCCCGCATGGAGGTCCTGCTCGCGCCCGCCCGCGGCCGCGTGCTGGCCGGGGTCCCCGCGCTGCTGGCCCGGATCGGCGAGGAGCCCGGGTGGATTCGCGGCCTGCTCACCGGGAACACCGGCGTCATGGCCGCACTCAAGCTCGGCCATTACGGCCTGGCAGACCACTTCGTGTTCGGGGCGTTCGGCGACCAGGCGGCCGACCGCGACGCCCTGGCGCGGTCGGCCGTGGCTCACGCCGGCCGCACCTGGGGCGTGCCGCCCGGGCGCTGTGTCGTGGTCGGCGACACCGAGCACGACGTCGCCTGCGCGCGCGCCGCCGGGGCCCAGGCGGTCGCCGTCGCCACCGGGGGGCGCAGCCGGGCCGAGCTGGAACGCTGCCACCCGGACCTCCTGCTCGACGACCTCGCCGACCCGGCCGGTCTGCTGGAGTGGGCCGGGGCGATCAGCCGGGGAGCGTAAAGCGGGGCATTGGCGGACTCCCGCAGAGACGAGACGACCACCCTTGCCGCAAGGGTGGTCGTCCGTGCTTCAGGCGCCTTCCGTATCAGCGATAGATCGTCTTGATCTTGCCCCAGGTGTCGGTGCGGTTCGCGGTCACGCGCTCCTTGCGCGTGGGCACGCAGAGCAGGCGGCCCGGCTGCAGCTCGAGCGCGCGCTGAGTGACGAACTGATCCGTGACCACGCCCGTGAACAGCCGCTGATCCGGCGGCTGCAGCTCGTAGCAGATGTAGTGCTGATCCGGATCGACGATCGGGTAGAGGTTGCCGTTGGCCAGGTTGCGCTTCTCCACCGGGTTGCAGAAGAAGCGCGGGATGGTCGCCGTGGCCTGCCAGTTGCCGAACTGGTCGGTGAGGCTGACCGGCCGGTTCACCGGCTGCCCCTGGCAGCCGTAGCACTTGTAGTGGTTCGCCGGCGGCAGCGTCCCCGGCGGGGTCTCGTTCTTCACCGCCGGGTTGAGCAGGTAGACCGGATCGAAGACCTGCAGCGTCTGGTCGCCGAACTGGTTGAGGGCCGCGACGGTCGCGTTCCACGGATGGCCGCTGATGCGCCACCACGTGTAGTGGAGCCGGGGGTTGGTGATGAGGAACGGCGGCAGCCCGGGCACCTGCTTTTCCGTCGGGTTCATGAACAGCTCGAGCGCGAACACGCTGTGCTGCTGGTTGGCGATGAACTGGTCGGTGAGCACGACCGGCGGCGCGCCGGTCACCGGGTTGAGCACCTGATACACCTTGTAGTGATCCCAGATCGGAGGCACCTGGGCGCCCGACGGCGTGGCGCATGCGAGCGCGGTGAGCACGGCGAGGGCGAGGAACGGGTAACGACGGGTAGCGTCTCTCATTGCGGAGCACCTCCAAATGCGCTGCACCGGGTGGAGCACGGGGGGTCCCACACCTCGTTGCGGCGCGGGGTCGTGGAACGAGAAGCGAGTCGGTGCACGAGCCTGGGGTGAGGAAGTCGCCGAGCGGCAATCGGTGCGGACTTCCTCGAGAGGCTCCCGGCAGAGGGGGGGAACTCCTGCGCCTCGGGATCGGGCAGCGGGTAGTTGACACCCGTTGAGCCGCGGCGTCCACCGAAAACCAACG
>Ga0137455_1000601_pt1 | contig 9964 bp, 9 predicted proteins | sample EasRivERMGT600_2_FD_102334 | JGI IMG/M metagenome (GOLD analysis project Ga0137455, IMG submission 102334) | Soil microbial communities from meander-bound floodplain in the East River, Colorado, USA - East River MetaG ERMGT600_2 | ecosystem: Environmental > Terrestrial > Soil > Floodplain ... | reverse complement strand
CCCGGAGAAGGTCGCGCGCCCGGAGAAGGTCGAACGCCCGGGAAAAGGACGCTAATAACAGCGCACGGAACGAAAATGCGTGTTTTACTTTCACTCGTGCCCGCTAGTTGACTACGTAAAATATGGGTATACTGATGCCGGTAAAATAGTTTGTCGAAATAGACACTTGGGAGGCCATTCATAAAAAAAATATGGCTTTACGGCATGATAACCACCACCGCCTTGGCGACCCTCCCTGTGGCGGCGGAACCGGGTTTCAGCTTCACCACCGGCATGGATTACAGCACCGGCAAATATGGTGGCACTGAGTCCACCGACATCTTTTATTTCCCTTTCACCGGCAAGTACGAAGCGGACAAATACACTCTCAAGCTCACCGTGCCTTACCTTCAAGTCACCGGCCCTGGCAACGTGGTGAGAGATGTGGGCCAGATCGGGACCGCTTCCACAACCCGCACGAAACAATCTGGCCTGGGCGATATCGTGGTGGCGGGCACCTACATCATGTATGAAGGGCGCGCGAACGGTACCTTGGTGGACGTAACGGCAAGAATCAAGTTCGGCACCGCGGACGCCGCCAAAGGTCTGGGCACGGGCAAGAACGACTATGCCTTGCAAGCCGATCTTTACAAGACCCTGGGCAAGAACACCGTGTTCGGCACCCTGGGCTATAAAGTGATGGGCAGTCCCGCAGACGTCACGCTGAACAACGTGTTCTACGCTTCCCTCGGCGCCGGCCATCAGTACAGCCAGGAAACCAGTGCTGGACTGATTCTGGACCTGCGGGAGAAAGCCTCCGCTACCGGCTACGCCCAGCAGGAGCTCACCGCTTATGTCAGCCACAAACTGGGCAAGACCTGGAAAGCCCAGGCCTACGCGGTGAAAGGCTTTTCCGATGGCAGCCCGGAGTGGGGCGCGGGTGCCATGTTCACCGCTGCTTTTTAGCTTACTTTCCGGGTTTGCAAATCAAAGGTGCCAGGCTCGAATTAAGGGCAGACCAAGAGCGCTTCCTGTCGCCACCCCTGGCACTGTCTTCGCGACCTTGCTTTTGATTCTTATTGGATTCTTCGCGGGCTTGGCGTCCTTTGCGGCAAGGCTTTTTTCTTCCTTAGCGTCCTCCGCGTCCTTTGCGGTAAAGCTTTGACCCAACCCGCACTGCGGTAGACTCATCACCCATCACTCATCACGCATTTGGATCGACAAATATGCTGAAAATCGGGGTTCTGCTGGGCGACGACATCGGCCTGGAAGTCGTGCCCGAGGCCGTCAAGGTGATGAAGGCCGCGGCGAAGGCGACCGGGCTCGAGGTGCAGTGGCAGGAGCTTCCCATCGGCAAGCGCGGGCACGAGCTCCACGGCCACACCATGCCGCAGCCGACGGTCGCGGCGCTCGAGAAGATGGACGGCTTCCTGTGCGGGCCGATCGGGCATGCCGCCTATCCGCGCAACGACCCCACCTGGATCATGCCGCCGCTGCGGAAGCGCCTGGATCTCTACGCCAGCATCAAGCCGGTCAAGTCCTATCCCAACATCAAGTCGGTGCACAAGGACGTGGACATCGTGTTCCTGCGCGAAGTGACGGAAGGCATGCAGTCCTCCGACACGGTCGTCGCGGGTGCAGGCGAATTCCGTCCCAACGACGAGATCACCATTGCCTCGCGCGTCATCACGCGCAAGGGCTCGCGGCGCGTCGCGAAAGAGGCATTCGAGATCGCGCGCACCCGCCCCCGGAGGACGGTCACGTCGGTGCACAAGGAACCGGTCTACCGCCTGGCCTGCGGCATGTTCGCCGAGGAATGCCGCAAGCTGACGAAGGATTACCCGGACGTCAAGCTGAACGAAGTGCTGGTGGACGGCTTCGCGATGAAGCTGGTGATGAACCCGCAGCAGTTCGACGTGGTGGTCACCACCAACCAGTTCGGCGACATCCTGACCGATGAGGGCGCCGGCGTCGTCGGCGGCCTTGGCCTCGCCCCGGGCCTGTGCGTGGGAGAGCGACTGGCGATGTCGCAGGCGACGCACGGCTCCGCGCCGGACATCGCGGGAAAGAATATCGCGAACCCCTACGCGCTGATCATGTCGGGGAAGATGCTGCTGGAGTGGCTGGGCCGCAAGCGCGGCGAGCCGAAAGCGGCCGATGCGGCGAAGCGCATTGACGCTGCGATGGAAAAGGTCATCGCCGAGGCAAAGCACCTGACGCCGGACTTGGGCGGCAGGGCGAGCACGACGGAGATGGGCGACGCCGTAGCGGCGGCGGTCTAGGCCGAAGTGGGGGGAGGGGTGGTGGAAACCGCCGCCGCTTATTTATGAAGCGTGACCGGTGAATCCTGAGGGTCGCCCGACACTGCCAATCGTTGGCAATGCAATGGTCACCGAGTCCCGATTAGCGGTCACGCTTCATTCCGGCTTGATGCCGGCGATTTTCACCACCTCGCCCCACTTCTTCAGTTCCGACCTCATGTAGGCGAGGAACTCATCCGGGCCGGCGGGCGTTGGCACCGTGCCCTCCGACAGCATGCGATCGATGACGTCCTTTTGGTTCAACGTGGCGACGATCTCCTTGCTCAACCGCAGCACGATTTCCCGGGGCATGTTGGCGGGCCCGATCATGCCGCCCCACGCGACGCACTCGAACCCCGGCACGCCGGCTTCCGCGACCGTCGGGAAATCGGGCAGCGACGGGATGCGCTGGGCATTGCCGACGCCGAGCGCCCGGACCCGGCCGCTGCGCACGTGGGGCAATATCGCCGGGATGCTGCTCCAGGTGAGCATGGTTTCTCCGGACAGCACGGCGATGACAGCGGGCGCCGTACCCTTGTAGGGAACGTGCACGGTCTTTACCTTGGCCAGGGATTCGAATAGCGCGGCGGCGAGGTGTCCCGTATTGCCGGAGCCGGGCGAGGAGTAGGCGATCTCGTCCGGTCGCGCCCTGGCGAGCGCGATCAACTCCTTCACGTTCTTCACCGGCAGCGACGGGTGCGAGACCAGCAGCAGCGGGAAGGCCACCATGTTGGCGATGTAAGTGAAGTCCCTCACCGTGTCGTGCGGCAACTTGGCATAGACGAACGGATTGACTGCCAGGGGACCCGCCGACGCGGCCGCGATGGTATACCCGTCCGGGGCGGATGCTTTCAGCGCTTCGAGCCCGACGATGGCGTTGGCGCCGGGGCGGTTGTCCACCAGCTCCTGCTGGCCCAGGCGTTCGGACAAGCTGCTTACCACGATCCGGCAGATGTAGTCCACCCCTCCGCCGGCCGGAAACGGCACGATCAGCCGGATCGGCTTGCTGGGGTAGGCCTGTGGCAGCGCCGTCGCCGGACACAAACTTGCCAGCGCAAGCGCCAGCGGAAGCGTTTTTGTCATCGTAAACATCATTACCTCCCCGTCATCGTGTGTGGTCGAAAGGTCGCTGAATTCTTCCCCAATGTCAATTCCGGGAGTCCTGCGCGTCAGTCCGTCGTGTCGCGATAGCTGAACCGCGTGCCGGCGGGAAAACGCAGCCCGAATGTTTCCGCCAGGACGGCCAGCAGCTCGTCATTGTCCGCGAGCATGCGGCGGGTGACAGTCCCGCCGCGGTCGAGGACGAGCTCCCGGTTGCGGAGCATGTAGCGCACCTCGGGTGTCGGCAGCTGCACGGTGAGCGTCCGGACGAATCGCGAATCCGGGTGCGTCGCGGTGTAAAGGTTGGCGGGCTCGAAATCGACCGCGAGATAGGGCTCCAGCGAGAATGAGTACAGGTTCGTCCAGGAACCGCTCCGCAACGACTGCAGTATCCACTCTCCGTCGGCCTCGGTCACGCGGTAGGTCCAGGCGAACTGGCGCGCTTCCCGGCCGCTGCCGAACGGAAGCGGCAGCAACAGGCCTTCGACGCCGAAACCGACGTCGGCCAGCCACGTGGCGCCATCGAAGTCCACCAGCAGCAGCATATGGGTGCGCGGGAGCTTGCGCCCGCTCCGGTAGATGACCCGCGCGGCCAGTTGCCTGACGGAGAATCCCAGGCGCTGCAGCACAGCGGAGAACAGCAGGTTCTGCTCGAAGCAGTATCCGCCGCGCCCGGCAGTAACAAGCTTGGCCTGCAAGCTGGAAAGGTCGAGGCGTATCGGACGCTGTAGCAGGATGTCGAGATTCTCGAACGGGATGTGAGTCGCGTGCGCAAGATGAATCGCCTCCAGCACGGCATGGACGGGTTGCAGGCGGCCGGAGTAGCCGATGCGTCCCAGGTAGGCTTCGAGGTCGAGGGCGTCGGGGTGAGGCTCGCCCTGCGTCACTGCGGTCATGCGTTTCATGATTTAATGATAAACCAGGAGGAGAGGCAATGAACGGAAGAGATGTGCCGGCGTGGGTATTGTCCGCGCTGGCATGCTGCATGGTCGCGCAGCCGGCCTGGGCCCAATCCGGAAATTTTCCGGAACGGCCGATACGCTTCATCGCCGCGAATGCACCGGGAGGCGGTCTCGACATCACGGCCCGCGCGATCGCCCCGAAGTTGAGCGCCGCCTTCGGCCAGCAGGTGATCGTGGACAACCGCGCGGGAGCAGCCGGCAGCATTGCGTCGGACATCGTCGCCAAGTCGACGCCCGACGGCTATACCGTCATGGTCGCCTCGCTCGGAGGGCTCGCGGTCAACACCAACCTTTACAAGGGGCTCACTTATCATCCGCTGCGCGATTTCGCGCCGATCACCTGGGCCACCTCGGGAAGCAACGTGCTGGTCGTGCATCCCTCCGTGCCGGCAAGATCGGTGCAGGAATTGATCGCCCTGGCAAAGGCGCAGCCCGACAAGTTGAGCTACGGGTCCTCGGGCGCGGGCAATGCAGGGCACCTCGCGGGGGAGCTGTTCAACGGGATGGCCGGGATCAAGATGGTGCACATCCCGTACAAGGGCGGCGCGCCGGCGATGATCGATCTGCTCGCCGGGCAGATCCAGCTGATATTCTCATCGGCGCCGACCGCGGTGCCGCAGGTCAAGGCAGGCAGGATCCGGGGGCTCGCGGTTACGACCGCCAGACGCTCGGTAATCCTGCCCGAGCTGCCGACAATCGCGGAAGCGGGACTGCCCGGCTTCGAGGCCGATAACTGGTACGGCGTCGTCACCACCATGAAAACGCCGCGCGCGGTCATCGACCGGCTCAATACCGAGATCGTGCGCGCGCTGCACACGGCCGACGTCAAGCAGGCGCTGTTGACACAGGGGCTCGAGGTCAGGACCAGCACGCCGCAGGAATTCGGGGCCTACATGAAATCGGAATTCGACAAGTGGGCGAAGGTGATCAAGGATGCCGGCATCGTGGCGAACTGAAGAAACGTGAGGAGGGGGGAGTGAGGAACGAAGGGAGCAAAACCGAAGCGATAAGTCTGGCCCTTGCCGCATGCTGCGTGTTGACGCTTGTGGGCGCTCCTGCGGGCGCGGCGGCGGCGGAGAAGACGGCCGCGAAGTCCGCCGCGCAGAAAGTCGAGAGGCTCGCATGCGGGCTTGGCACGGAGGACAGCCACGCGCGCATCGCCGTGGAGGTGCTGAATGGCCGGGTCAACCGCTTCGCCTATTACAGCAAGTGGAAGCCGCGAACCTGCTCGATGGAGGTCGTGCGGGGTGACGCCTACAGCAAGTGGGCGGATCACGGGCCGACCACGACCGTCCTGCTGATGGAGGAGATGGGCTTTTTCTGGATCGATCATGGGCAGGGCCGCTACCACTTCACCTTCAGCGACATCGACCGCATGCGCTACTGCGGGATGGAGGGCAAGATCAATGGCTACCTCACCATCCGGCGCGCCGATCCGAAGTGCGAGCTCATCGGGCTGATGGAGGAGAACCCGGTCGCGGAATAGCGGCCGGCGCAGCGGAGAGGACGCGCGCGATGACGACGGCGGAGATCATCAAGGGCATTTCGCTGTTCGAGGGGCTGGCGCCATCCGAGATCGAGGGCGTGCTCTGCGTGTGCGAGCGCGTGCACTTCGAGCCCGGGGTGTGCCTGATGCGGCAGGGTCAGCCGGCCGACAGCGCTTTCATCCTGGAAAGTGGTGCCGTGGACGTCATGACCCGGCTGCCGGGGGGAGGGGAAGCGGGGGTTGCGACCCTTGGACCGGGCTGCGTCATTGGCGAAATGGCGTTGCTCGACAGCGGACTGCGGTCGGCAACCGTGGTGGCGCGCGAGCCGGTAACCGGCTATTTCCTCGAGCGCGACGGCTTCCATATGTTGCTCACCCAGCGCAACGGCGCCGCGTACACTATCCAGGGCCGCATCACGCGCACGCTGTGCCGGCGCCTGCGCGAGCTGAATGCCAGGATCGTCACCTCTGACGCCCCGGAAAGCGTTGCGCCCACAGCGGACGAAACGGGCGTATCCCCGGGGGCGCCCCAGCGGGGCCGGTCCTCGTTTGACTACCGCGCTTTCCTGCCGGTGCTGCCGCTGTTCCGAAGCTTCAGCGCCGCGGAGGTCGCTACATTCGCCGGTCTTGCGGAAGTGCTGGAGGTCGGGCGCGGGCAACTGCTGTTCCGGCAGGGCCAGGCGAGCGCCGCATGCCATGTCGTGGTGCGGGGAGCGGTCGAGGTCACGGGTGCGCAAGACGGGCTGCGTCATCGCGTGGGCGTGCTGGGGCCCGGCCGGCTGTGCGGCGTAAACGCGCTGATCGAGGGGCGGCCGCACAGCCTGAGCGCGGTCGCGCGGGAGCGCGCAACGCTGCTCGAGATCGGGAAAGCGGCGTTCGACAGGCTGTTCACCGGCACGGATCGCGTCGCCGCGAAGTTCCAGGGTGCGATCAGCCACGAATTACTGCAGACGCTCGCGCGCACCAACAATCACCTTACGCGCCTCATCAGCCAGTCCCGCATCCGCGGCGGACGCCAGGACCGGAAACAGGCGGAAGAGCTGCAGCGCGCGCTGGCGACGGAGGACTGCCGCACCGCCTAGCGGCGGTTCCGGGTTCCGTGTTCCGCGTTCCGAGATCCAAGTTCCAAGTTCCAAGTTCCGAGTTCCGAGTTTCGAATTCAAGGATTCGGAGCGCGTAGCGCTTCGTGACTCGAAACGCTGAACCCTATACCTTGAACCTTGAACCCGGAACTCGGAACCTGGAACTAGTCGAGATAGTGGATCTCGACCGTCGGCCGTCCCGAGCGCGTGTCAGCGTAGATCATCGAGTACTCGGGCACCTCGAGCCAGGTCGTGGTGTCGCGCGTCAACGGCTCCGAGGCGATCATGATGGAGTCCGCCGTGTCCGCGCCGCCCGTCATCTTCCACTCCCCGTCGTGGTAACCGTACTCGCTCCCCGAGGTGTACCACAGAGATAGAAAGGTCAGGTTAGCCTCGTGCACTTTCGCCGGGTCCTCGGTCTTGTAGCAGCCGAAGTCGAAGCAGTAGCGCATCGCCGCAATCTGCTCGCCGGTGGTGAGGAACAGGTTGACCGAGGAAGAGGTGGCGATGCCGAGCCGCGCGCGCACGTCGCGGATAATGGCGAACGCCTGATCCACCGCGCGCACCAGGTCGTCCGCGGCACAGGCGCGGCTCGGGTCGGCGAGCTGCGAGACGATCAAGGCATATATCCACTCGCTGTCGGTCGTGCCGCGGATAAGATTCGCGATCTCCGGCCTGATGGTATCCAGCAGGTGCGGCTTCATCTCGGAAAAGCGGGCAAGATCGCCGTTGTGGGCCAGCGCGAGCCTGACGCCGGGGAACTGGAACGGGTGCACGTTTTGCAGCGAGATCTCAACTTCGGTGTTGTAGGCAACTCCGCGCACATGCCCGAGCACGCAGGTCGGCCGGATCTTCTCGGCGAGCGCTTTCAGGTTGCGGTCGAACACCGGCAGGGCGGTCGAGGCGTAGCTGTATGGCTTGTGGGGGTCCGGCGAGCCGCGGTCCCATGCCTTCATCCCGAACCCGGCGAGGTTCAGCAGGTGCAGCATCTTCGGCATGAATGACTGCTTCACCAGCGCGGAGTCGGGCTGGTAGAGCAGGTTGTCCAGCAGCACCGGCTGGCCCAGGTAGGCGAGGGCGCGACACATACTCTTAAAGGGGTGACGAGGTACGGGTGACGAGGTACGGGTGACGAGGTACAGGTGACGAGACACCGGCAACAAGCGGCCAAAGTACGTCACCTTTAATCGTCACCATTATTCGTCACGTGTAATCGTCACTATTTTCCGCGTCAGGCGGTCGCCTTCTCGCGGTAGCGGTCGTAGACGACGCCGCCGGTAAACAGTGATGCGATTTGCCCATCATCGTAGCCGAGGCCCTTGAGCACCTCGGCGCTGTGCTGGCCGAGCCACGGCGCAGGCGTGCGCGAGCGCGCGAGCTCGGCGCTCGCCTTGACGGGATTGCCGAGTATCTTCATGCGTCCGATCTTCGGGTGGTCTATCTCCGCCACCATGTTGCGCGCCCTCGAGTGCTCGTTGTCGAAGGCCTGCACGTAGTTGAAAACAGGCCCTCCGGGGACTCCCGCTGCGTCGAGCTTCTTCACCCAGTGCTCGGTCGGCTGCGTGGCGAGCACCTCCTCGATCTCGTCCTGGAGCGCGTCGATGTTCTTCAGGCGCGCGACGCGCGTCCTGAAACGCGCATCCTCGATCAGCCCCGGTCGCTCCAGCACCTCGGCGCAGAACGCCGTCCACAGCTTCTCGTTGTTGGCGCCGACCGTGACGTACGCGTCGTGCGTGCGATAGGCCTGGTACGGCGTGGAGCGCCGGTGGCGCGTGCCGGTCGCGATCGGGACCTCGCCGCCGCCAAAGTAGGCGCCGAACTCCCAGAACGTCCACGCCATGCCCGCCTCCAGCAGCGAGGTCTCGAGGTAGACGCCCTCGCCGGTCTTCAGCCGCTTAATGTAAGCGCCGAGGATGGAGTAGAGGGCGGTGGTGCCGGCGGCGATGTCGTTCATCGCGATGCCGACCTTGGCGGGGCGCCCGCCCGGCTCGCCGGTCATCGACATGATCCCGCTCATGCCCTGGGCGATGATGTCGAAGCCGCCTTTCCGGCTGTAGGGACCGGTCTGGCCGAAGCCGGAGATGGAAGCGTAGATGATGTCGGGGTTGACCGCCTGGATCGCCGGGTAGTCTATGCCCAGGTTGCGGGTGACGCCGGGGCGGTAGTTCTCGACGATGATATCGGCTTCGCGCGCGAGCTTCATGAAGACTTCCTTGCCGCGGGTGCTCTTCACGTTGAGCGCGAGGCTCCTCTTGTTGCGGTTCAACACCGCGAAGCAGTAGCTCTCGCCGTTCACCTTGGGATCGAAGCTCCGCGAGCCGTCGCCCTCCGGAAAAGCCTCGATCTTGGTGACTTCCGCTCCCATGTCGGCGAGCATCAGCGTGCAGTACGGACCCGCCATGATCGCGGTGAAGTCCAGGACTTTGACGCCTTCGAGCGGCAGGGCCATGAGTTCTCTCGATGAAGCGTGCCGGAAGGACTCCGGCTCGACATCCGTGTCGGATATATGGTGGAATTGTATCGCGTCGGACGATCCGCCGGCAGTATCCCGCTGGGAGGCGCCGCAGTCCGCCACGACGCGTGTGCCTCCGCTCCAGGCGGGCGCAACAAGAGACCAAGGAGGAAAGCCATGAAGCGGTATCTCAGCACGGCAGTGCTGGTCGTTCTCGCCGCGTTGATCGCCCCGCTGCTCGCGTTCGCGCAGGCCACTTCGACAAGCTCAGGACAGGCCTACCCGGCCAAGACGGTGCGGGTGGTGATTCCCTGGCCGCCGGGCGGATCCAACGACGTGGTCGGCCGCATTGTCATGCAGAAGCTGGGGGAGACGCTGGGACAGCAGTTCGTGATCGATAACCGGCCGGGCGCCGCGGGCTCGATCGGCTCCGACGTCGTGGCGAAGGCGCCTGCGGACGGCTACACGCTCATGGTGCATTCCACCACTCATGTCGGGAACGCGCATCTCTACAAGAAGCTGCCCTACGACACGTTGAAGGACTTCATCGGCGTCGCGTTGCTGGTTTCCCAACCGGGCGTGCTCACCGTCCATCCCTCGCT
>Ga0137455_1000600_pt1 | contig 9980 bp, 7 predicted proteins | sample EasRivERMGT600_2_FD_102334 | JGI IMG/M metagenome (GOLD analysis project Ga0137455, IMG submission 102334) | Soil microbial communities from meander-bound floodplain in the East River, Colorado, USA - East River MetaG ERMGT600_2 | ecosystem: Environmental > Terrestrial > Soil > Floodplain ... | reverse complement strand
GCCGCCATCGTGCAGGAAGCGCGCCGCGCCGATCTCGGTCACCCTGAGCGCGTTCACGTCCTTGTAGTTGATCATCAGGATCTTGCCGGTCTCCTTGACGTTGACCACGAAGTGCGGGCGATGGTGCTCGGACACGATCGCGGCGACGCGCGGCTCGGGGTGGTATTCCTGCGTGTCGACCGTCATACCGCGAGTCGAGACGATCTTAATCGGCTCGAGCGTGTCGCCCTTCATGATCACGTACTGCGGCGGCCAGTAGGCGCCGGCGATCGCCAACTTATCCTCGTAGCCCTTGGCCTTGGACGTATCGATGGAGCGAGCCTCGAGACCGATCCGGACCTCGGCGACGTTGTCGGGCTTTTCCATCCACAGATCGATCATATTGACCTTGGCGTCGCGCCCGATCACGAACACGTAGCGGCCGGAAGCGGACATGCGCGAGATATGCACCGCGTAGCCGGTCTTGACGATGTTGATGATCTTCTTGGTGTCGCCATCGATCAGCGCCACCTCGCCCGTGTCGCGCAGCGTGGTCGAGAAGATGTTTTCGATATTGTAATTATTCATCTTCTTCTTCGGCCGCTTGTCGACGGGCACGATCACTTTCCACGTCGCCTTCATCTCGGCCATCCCGAATTCCGGCGGTGTCGGCGGCGACTGCTGGATGTAGCGCGCCATGATGTCGACTTCCTGGGCGGTCATCTCGCCGCCCGTGCCCCAGTTCGGCATCCCCGCCGGCGAACCGTAATTGATGAACACCTTGAGGTACTCGGTGCCGCGCGCGAGCGTGATGTCGGGAGTGAGCGGCTTGCCGGTTGCGCCCTTTCTCAGCACGCCGTGGCAACCGGCGCAGCGCTCGAAGTAGATCTGGCGCGCGCGGTCGAATTCGGCCTTGGACATCTTCGGCGCCTTGGGATTCATGTCCTGGTGCATGTCCTCCTTGCCGAGCGGCGAGCCGCCGGCCTGGTAGCGGATCTCGGCATCGCTCACCGGCGGCTTCCCCTTGGCGGGCGCCTTGGCCGCCGGCTTGGGCTTGGCTTCTTGCGCAAAAGACGGGCTCAGCGCCAGCGGCAGCATCGCCAGCAGCAGCCCAAGGAAAAACCGATGCAGATCACCCTGTGTCATGGTCCCTACTCCCCCTTCGGTTGGATTGCGAACACGCGGAATCATGGGACCAAAAAGCCAGACTTTCTTTGACTTAGATCAAGGGTTTTTGGGCAGGCAGCCGCTAAATTTGCCGGAGTCGCCAGGCGGCTGCGGTGCGCCGGCGGGAGGAGCAATGGAGTAATGGTGCGTGCGGGTGAGGGACCACGGGCGCCGGGTACGCTCGCTACCGCGCTCGACGAGGCAGCCTGCGAGGCACCGGGCTGCGGCATCGTTCACCTCGTGGGCGCCGGACCGGGCGATCCGGAGCTCTTGACGCTGCGCGCGCTGCGGTTGCTGCGGCAGGCTGATGTCATCGTCTACGACAACCTGGTCGGCGAGGGCATCCTCGAGTTCGCGCGGCGCGACGCGGAGCGCATCTACGTCGGCAAGCGCTGCGACCGCCACTCGCTGCGGCAGGAGGAAATCAACAAGCTGCTCGTCAACCTGGCGAGCGCCGGGAAGCGGGTGGTGCGGTTGAAAGGCGGCGATCCGTTCCTGTTCGGCCGCGGGGGCGAGGAGCTCGAGGCCCTGGCGGCGTGCGCGATCCCCTTCGAAGTGGTGCCGGGCATCACCGCCGCGAACGGCGTCGCGGCCTGCGCCGGCATCCCGCTCACCCACCGCGATTACGCGCAGTCGTGCGTGTTCGCGACCGGCCATCTCAAGGACGGCACGGTCAACCTGGACTGGGCGGCGCTCGCGCGGCCGCGCCAGACCGTTGTGATCTACATGGGCCTCGGGGGGCTCGTGGAAATCTGCCGCCAGCTCGCGCGTCACGGCCTGCCGGCAACGACGCCGGCCGCGGCGGTGCAAGCCGGCACCACGCGGGATCAGCGCGTGGTGACCGGGACGCTCTCGACGCTGCCTGACCTGGTAGCCGCGGTCGGGCTCGCTTCCCCGGTACTGCTGATCGTCGGAGAAGTCGTCAAACTTCACCGCCGGCTCGACTGGTTCGCTCCCGTGCCGTCCGCGGAGCCGGCCCAGCCGGAAGCGGGGACCGGGCCGCTGTCCGCGATCGACCCGGCAACGGCTGCGCAGATGCAGCGGCACACCACGTGACGGTGCGGCTGCTCCTGATCAACCCGCGCTTCGACGAAAGCTTGATGAGCATCAAGGAAACGCGCTCCGCCGCGCGAATATCCTGTGCCGGCGTGGAGCGGTCGCGGTCGCGCGTCGCCGACGCAGTTCGAAAGGACCATCCCCTTGAGCGATTCCGGCAAGCGCGAACCCCCGGAGGTCCACACCACGCTCGACGCGCGCGGATGGGAGCCGCCCGAGCCGATGATGCGCGTGCTGGAATTGCTCGGCGCTTTGCCACGCGGCCGCAAGATCGTGATGTTGCTGCATCGCGAGCCGCGCCCGTTGTTCCGCATCCTGAAGTTTAACGGCTTCGATTGCCGCAGCCGACTCGTTCCCGAAGGTCACTTCGAGGTGACGATCTGGCACGCGACTGGCGCCGCTGCCCCACGGGGAAGCCCTGAATAGAACGCAGCGCTGACCGCGGCGACCACCGTCAGGGCCGCCCAGGCGTTGTGCGCCATCGCCGCCGCGACGGTCGCCCCCGATGCCACGACCATTGCGCCGAGCGCCGCCTGGGCGACCAGCATGGCGCTCACCGACGCGGCGCCCCTCGCCGTCGCGCGATCGCGTGAGAGCAGGACCAGCGCGAGCGCGACCCAGTAAAGCAACAATATCGCCGCGCCAAAACGATGCGCCATATGCAACGCGCGCCGTGCGGGATCGGCAAGCAGCGCCGCTTCCGGGATCGGATCCGGCGACGCAAATGACGCGCCCGCCGGCCACCACTCGCCGTCGCAGGCCGGGAATGTTGCGCAGCTCGCTGCCGCATGGTGGGCGCTGACGAGCCCTCCCAGCGCGATCTGCAAAGCGAGCAGCGCCACCCCGGACCACATCCAGAGCGCCGTGGTGGAACAGGCGGGCGTCACCGCGCTTCGAGCCTGCAGCCGCAGCGACCAAAGCGTTCCCAGCAACGCCATTCCGGCGAGGAGGTTGCCCAGCGTCACGGCCGGCGATTGCGCCTCGGCAGTCACGATGCCAAGCAGGGCCAGGAAAACAGTCAGCCCGGCAATCACCGCGGCGGTCAGCGCTCCACCGGTCCATGTTCGGCGCACTCCCCAGCACACGGCCACGATCATCACCACCAGCAACGCCTCTGCCGAGGCGGCCAGGCGATGCACGATGCGGGCGAGGCCGGTGAGCCCCGACCAGCCGGGCCCCGCCTGCGAAAGCCGGATATAGGCGCTCGCGACGATCACCGCGAGAACCAGCGCGCAGCCGATCGCCGCGACCCTCGCCGCGAAACGACGCGCGCGCTCGATGCGCCCAGCGTCAGCGGCTGTCACCCGCGTTTCCCGCGGAAAGGCCGCGCCCGCCCCACATGGCGCGCAGCACCACCACCACGAACAGCAGCCCGCCGGCGACCGCAATGAGGCCACCGAGCCCCATCACCCCCATGCCCGCGATCTCGCCCGCGCTGCGCAGCACCTGCTCGCCGCCGGCCACCTTGCGCTGCACGCCGTAGCCGCCCGACCACAGCAGGCCGGTGACGTGCAGCAGCTGGCCGACACCGTAGAGGAAGGGCTGCAGCGTCGCGAGCTTCACGTCCGGCGCGCCGAAGCCGAGCCGCGGCAGCAGCAGGTAGACCACGCCCATCAACGCCAGGGTGACGCCGACGATGCAGCCGTGATAGTGCGCGGGGATCTTCACGTTGCTGCCCTCGACCATGAAGCCGATCAGCCCGCCGACCCCGAACAGCACCACCGAGGAAACGAGTGCGGCGCGCAGCGGCCGCTGTGCGCCCTCGGCCGCGCCCCCGCGCCACATGCCGGCGAGCACCGCAAGCGTCACCGGCAGGATCGCCAGCCCGCCGCCGAACTGCATGAGCCACGTGAGGAGCCGCCGGTGCTCGCCCGAGGTGACCCCGTACGCGAGGTAGATCACCGGCGTGAGGAATACCGACACCAGCGCGATCGAGAACATGAGGAGCGTCACCCGCGGCGTGAGCGGCACGCGCCCGCCCGACTCCGACGCGAGCCACAGCCAGGCCACCAGCATGAACAGCGTATAGGTGAACTGGATGACGTGGCCACCGCCCCAGAACAGGATCTCGAAATAGCCCTCGCGCGGCACCCCCTCAGGAATCGTCAAGTGCGACCATGCGAGCGCGATCAGCGCGACCGCCGCCGACACCGCGGCGGCGTTCAGACCGAAACGCAGCGCAGCGCCGCCGTCGGGACGCACGCCGACGCGCGGCACCGCGGCGAGACTGCGCAGCGTGAGCAGCGCGAAGCCGCCGCCGAATACGGTGAGACCCCACAGGAACCACGGATCGTCGACCACCGGCACGTAATTGCTCATGATCGGCGCCCCGTCCCCGAGGAGCGGCGCGAGGCTCATCTGGACCGTGCCCAGCGCGCCGAGCACCAGGGCCGCCCAGCCCATGCCCGCGAGCCGGGGTGTGCTGTTGAGACTCCACAGCACGCCGCCCAGCGCGAGGAACCACACCAGCACCGAGAGATCGACGTGGAGGATCAACGCAACGCGGAAGAATTCGGGCGACGGGAACAGGTGCTGCAGGTACGGGGTGCGCGCCAGCACGAGCAGGATGGAAAACACGCCGGCGCCGATCAGCGAGGCGAGCCCGAGCATGAGCCAGCCCGCCGCGAGCGTGCCGCGCGCGTCGGCCGGAACCGCGAGATCGTAGTGCGTGACGGCCATGCCGCCGCGCCAGGTTTCCGAGCGAAATACCGGGCGCACGAGATCGATGCATCGGGTCAATGCGGCTTTCATCCGGTCTCCTGCTGCGTTAGGGCCAAGCCGCTTCGCTTGCGCGATGAGGGGCGCGGGGGATTCGGCCGCATCGCAACGAGCGCCACGCGGAACGCCGCGAGCGCGCTCGCGAGGGCCGCCTCCTCGCCCGGGCCGGCCCCTGCAAGCCGCACGCGCTCACGCGCAACACTCGGCCGCAGCCGCGGCTCGCGGCCGCCTGCGAGGCGCTCGTCGAGCCAGCTGTTGCCGAGCCGGTATGCGCATTCGCCCCGGCGGCAAGTCGCAATCAGAACACCATCCGCGCCGTGACGCAATGCGTATTCGATGAACGACGGTGGCAGCATGCCGATACACAGCAGGCTGAACACCGCCACGTCGGGGCCAGCGCAGCCCGCAACTGCGGCGCCGTGATCGCAGCCGAACAGGACCACGCGGCGCTCGCCCGTCAGTTGACCGAGCGCGCGCTCGAGTCGCGCGCGCACCGCATCGATCGGCTGCTGCGGCATGTCGATCCCCGTCACCAGCCGCCCGCCGCTGCGAAACGGGGTCGAGGACGGGCACGCGCCGGTGCAGATGCCGCAGCTCGCGCACAGCGCTGGAATCACTACTGCGTGCTGCCGCCCCGGCCGGCCGCCGGCGCGCGCGCGCATGACGACTGCGCCGTAGGGACAGTCGGCAAAGCAGCGCGCGCAGCCGTTGCAGTTGGCGATATCGACCCGTGCCACGGGCTCAACGGGGCGGCGCACGACGAACGGAAGCAGCGCGAGCACCAGGGTCGCGCCCGCCGCGAGCCACCAGACCGCCTGCGGCGAGAGCGCGTAGATGAGCGGCAGCGGCGCGAGGTAGAACCAGTCGAGCGCGAGCGCCTGCGGCGCCGATGCGAGGTCCGCCGGTGCGTGGCTCGCCGCCGGCGCGAGCGCGGCGATCGCGAGCAGGGCGGCGAACGTGCTCCACGCCAGCGCGCGCGGCGGCGTGACGTCGGCGTAGTTCACGCGCTGGATGTGCACGAACATGCCGGCCAGCAGCGCGAGCGGCACGCCGACGTGCAGGAAGACGAGCAGCGTAAACAGCCGGTCGTTCACGGCGCCGGGTTGAACGAAGTTGCGCACCAGCGGATCGGAGAAGAGCGGCAGCGCATCGAGCCACTCCGCCACCGCGATCGCGACGAACTGGGCAAGCTCATCCCACACCAGCAAGTAGCCCCCCACACCGCTCGCAGCGAGCAGCCACAGGAGCGGCACGCCGGAGAGCCAGGAGAACCAGCGGAATCCCGAGTAGCGCCCCGAGGCAAGCTCCTTCACGAGGTGCAGGGCGACCGTCACGACCATGGCGTCCGAGGCGTGGCGGTGCAGGCTGCGCATGACGCCGCCGAAGTACCACTGCTCGCGCGTCAGCGCATCGACCGAGCGGTAGGCGCCGTCGATGCTGGTGTCGAAGAATATGTAGAGGTAGAATCCGGTCGCGGTCGCGATCCAGAAAAAAAAGAAACCCAGCGCGCCGAGATGGTGCCAGGGATTGGCGGCTGCGAACACGCGATCGAACGCGCGTTCCACGGCGGCGAGCGCGCGCGCCGCACCACCGCTGCGGGGACTGCCTGCCGCCAACCTGTCCAGAGCCTGCTGCATGATGTTCACGCCACCCAGCGGGTGGCTGCAACCTGTTAAATTCGATCAAACCGGCATGCGGCCCGGGTTCGCGTTGAGCCTTTAGAGCCCCTAACATAACGAAACGCGCGTGCGGTGCGAGACAGAATCGTCGATAGCGCGAAGCGAGGTGCAGCCAATACTTGCTGTATTGGCAAGCCGAGCGACAAAGCTAGCGGCGATTTTGGCCGCAACCCCTCGTGGGCTGGCGCGATTTTGGCCCTCGGCGCACCCACACACTCACACCCTATTCGCACGCCCATGCTCCTACCCGCATGCCCCCAGCCAAAATCGTGACAGCGCAGCGTGTGTTTCATTATGTTAGGGGCTCTTAGAGCCTGCGCGTCACATCCGGAACACAAAGCCGCCGGCGGTGGCATTGAAATCGATCAGCAGCACGCGCCCGGCAGCGAGCTCGATCGTGCGCTCCGCGACGTAATTGAACTCGCCTTGCGCATTGTCGGAGAGCCGCGCCCGGATCTCGTGACGGCCCGCCGGCACCGCGAGGCGCCGGTAGACGGTGGACGCCCCGTCGGAGGTGAGCCCGGCGGGCGGCGCAACGATGCGGTAGAGCGGCCTGCCGTCGAGCTCGATCTCGACCATCACCGGCGACCGGGCGCGCGGGCAGACCTGCTTGGCGCGCATGTTCGGCGCGAGCTTGGCGAGTTCCTCGGTCGTGCGCTCGCGGCACGGCTCCTTGCGTTGCGCGGCGTGGCTGAACGAGAGCCGCACCAGCGCCTCGCCCGGCGCGAGGTGGTCGTAGGTGGGCGCGGTCGAGCAGTAGCCCACGAACGCGGCAAAGGCGCCGTAGAGCACGGCCTGGATCGCGTAGCGCACCGGGGCGTTCATGCCCGTCCTCCCAGCCGCACCATCTCGGCGCCCTCGGTGCGCAACTGCGGCGCGAGCTTGAAGGCGTCCGAGAAGCAGTCATGCTCGGACATGCCGTGCGCCACGAACGCGGGGTGCGCGGTCTCGACCATCGCCACCGAGCCGCAGGCGTAGATCTGGTGGTTCGACAGGTCCGGGAAGTCGGCGAGGATCGCCGCGTGCACGAGCCCCGTGCGCCCCGTCCAGTTGTCCTCGGGCGCCGGATCGGAGAGCACCGGCACGAACCTGAAATTCGGGTGCTCGCGCTCCCATTGCCGCGGCAGGTCGGCGAGGTAGAGGTCGCGCAGGCTGCGCACGCCCCAGTAGAGATACATCCGGCGCTTGAGGCCGGTGCGGAACGCGTGCTCCACCATGCTCTTCACCGGCGCAAAGCCGGTTGCGCCGGCAACGAAGATGATCGGCTTCTCGCTGTCCTCGCGCAGGAAGAAGGAGCCGAGCGGGCCCTCGAACTCGAGCGTGTCGCCCTCCTTCAGCTCGTTGAACACGCGCGTCGTGAACAGCCCCCCGGACACCAGGCGGATCTGCAGCTCGATGTGATCGCGCTCGTGTGGCGCGGTGGCGAAGGAAAAGCTGCGCTTCTGCCCGTCGGGCAGCAGCACGTTGATGTACTGCCCGGCGTAGAAGAACGGCACTTCGTCGCCCTGCAGCACCTTGAGATTCAACTGCATCACGTCGTGCGACAGCCGGTTCATCTTCGCAATGCGCGCAGTGTAGACCCGCACCGGCACCTGGCCGGTGGTCTCGGTCGGCACGTATTCGATCTCGACATCGGACAAGGGGGTCGCGCAGCAGAGCAGCACCTTGCCCGCAGCGCGCTCCTCGTCGCTCAACGCCGTCTCCTGGTAGGTGCCGTAATCGACTTTGCCGTAGAGCAGCGTGCCCTTGCACTCGCCGCAGCCGCCGTTGCGGCATTCGTACGGCACCGGCATCTCCTCGCGCAGCGCCGCTTCCAGCAGCCGCTCGCCCTCGCGCACCGGGACGATGCGGTGGTCCGGGTGGGCGAGCATATGGAAGCCCGCGCTCCGCCGCCGCTTGGGCGGCAGCCACGGCGCGAGCAGGAACAGCAGTGTCGCGCCGCCCACCAGCCACCACACCTCGACCGGGGTCCAGCGGTAGAGGAGCGCATAAACCGGCAGATAGAACCAGTCGAGGTCGATCGTGGTGACCGCGACCGCGAGATCGGCCGGCCCCCCCTGGCTCGTCACCGGCCGCGCGAACGACAGCACGAGGAGCGCGACGGTGGTCCCCGCCGCGACCGGCCACGGCGGGTTGGTGTGGGCGCCGGGCACGCGCTGGGTATGGATCCACAGCACCGCCAGCAGCGCGAGCGGCAGCCCGATGTGCACGAACGAGAGCAGCGACCACAGCCGGTCGTTCACTGCGCCTTCGGCGATGAAATTGCGGATCAGCGCGCCGCCGAACATCGGCAGCGCGTCGAACCACTCGGCAGTCGCGATCACGACGAATTGGGCGAGCTTGTCCCATGGAAGCATGTAGCCGTTGATGCCGCTCGCGTAGGTGAGCCACAGCAGCACGACGCCCGAGACCCACGAAAACCAGCGGAAGCTGCGGTAACTGTCGAACACGAAATGCCGGACAAGATGCGCGAGCATCGCCAGCACCATTCCGTCGGACGCATAGCGGTGCAGGCTGCGCATCACGCCGCCCAGCCACCACTGCTGCACGGTCAGATACTCGACCGAGCTGTAGGCCTCCTCGACGCCGGTGCGGAAGAAGATGTAGAGGTAGAGGCCGGTGGCGACCGCCACCCACAGCAGCCAGTAGGCGATCGCGCCCAGGTAGTAGAGCGGATTCAGGTGGTCGCCGAACACCCGGTTGAAGACGGCGTCTGCCTGGTGGAAGAGCCGCCGCCCGGCTGTCTGTATGAGTCTCAGCACGCTTTTCGCATCTGTGGTTCGTGGCTCGTGGTTCGTCGCGGGTGCGTCGCGGGTCCGGTCACCGGTCACAAGTTAACACCGATGCTAGCGTGAGCGCGCCGCCGGCGACTTGACACAAGTCAAGCGCCGCGGACGGACAAAACCATTATCTACAAGGGGTTACCGCAGAAACCGCGGCGCGGCTCAGCGCCCGTGCGCCTTGCGCCGCTTGCGTAGCTCCAACGCGATGAACGAGAGGAGCGCGACGGCGATGACGAGGAACGCCGCGATCTCGCCGATCACCGAGATATCGAAACGATAGGCGTTGGCGCGCGGATCGTAGACCGTGCAGAGGATGCGCACGCGCTCGATGAAGTCCGCCAGGCTCTTCACCGGCACCGGCGTGCCTTCGATGAGTTCCTTCAACGGATCGATGAGCTGCACGATCGAGAAGTCGTCGCCGTAGACCTGGCGGTAGATCCTGCCCCGCTGGTCCACCACCGTGACCTGGGTAATGTGGTCGAAGCCCCACGCGGTGCGCGCGTAATTGAAGCCGAAGTCTCCGGTCAGGGCGGCGAGTTGCCCTTCATACGGCGTGAGGAACTCCCAGCTGCCGGCGTCGAGGCCAAAACGCCGCGCG
>Ga0137455_1000598_pt1 | contig 9984 bp, 10 predicted proteins | sample EasRivERMGT600_2_FD_102334 | JGI IMG/M metagenome (GOLD analysis project Ga0137455, IMG submission 102334) | Soil microbial communities from meander-bound floodplain in the East River, Colorado, USA - East River MetaG ERMGT600_2 | ecosystem: Environmental > Terrestrial > Soil > Floodplain ... | reverse complement strand
CGCGGCCTCGTCGAGCGCCGCGCGCGCGCGCGCGGCGATGACCACCCGCACTCCTTCCGCGGCGAACGCGCGCGCGGTCGCCCGGCCGATGCCGCGGCTGCCGCCGGTCACGATCGCCGACCTTCCCTTGATGCCGAGATCCATCCGGTGTTCCGTGTTTTTCAGCAGGGACTTGAGAATACGCGATTCCGGGCCATTGTAAATCAAGCGATCCGCAAGCGTTGGCGTTGCGGTCTCGCGTTGACGCTCACCCAAGTGTATGGTTGACTCATCGGTCCGACATAGTGACCGGGACCAAGGGGGGAGAGATGACGAGCAAGGCGAAGAAGCCCGCGGCGGCGAGAGCCATGCGGGCGCGCAACATGACGTTCTGCACGCTGGCGGGACGCGACGGCGGCACGCTGGGGCTGAAGACGGAGCGCGGCATCCTGGATGTCGCCAGGGCATCCAGGCTGTTCCGGATCAAGGCGCCGGCGGATATTCACGCCGTGATCGAAGGGGCGGACTGCGCGCCGCTCGTGAAGCTGGCGGCAAAGGCGTTGAGCGACAAGCGCGGCAAGGGCGTGCTGGTGCCGGAATCGCGCGCACGATTCGCCCCGGCCGTTCCGCGTCCCGGCAAGATCATCTGCGTCGGGCTCAACTATCGCCAGCACGCGCAGGAGACCGGCAATCCGATCCCGCCGGCGCCGATCCTGTTCAACAAGTACAACAACACGCTGGTCGGCCATCGCGGCACGATCCCGTTGCCGGTGAAGGTGTCTTCGCAGTTCGACTACGAGGTGGAGCTGGTGTTGGTGATGGGCCGGACGGCGCGCGACGTGCCCGAGGACAAGGCGCTGTCGTACGTGTTCGGTTACGCCAACGGCAATGATTTCTCGGCGCGCGACCTGATGCGGGTCAGCAGCCAGCTCATGCTCGGCAAGACCTGCGACGGCTTTGCGCCGCTCGGTCCCTGGGTCGTGAGCGCGGACCAGATCGCGGATCCGCAGAACCTGAAGATCGCCACCTACGTGAACGGCGAGCGGCGCCAGAGCTCGAACACCGCCGACATGATCTATAGCTGCGCGCAGATCGTAAGCTACTGTTCACGCCACATGACGCTTCTGCCCGGTGACATCATCTATACCGGGACGCCGCAGGGCGTGATTCTCGGCTATCCGCCCGAGAAGCGAGTGTGGCTCAAAGCCGGAGACAAGGTTGTGACCGAGGTCGAGAAGTGCGGAGTGCTCGAGGTGACGCTGGTCTGACGATCGCGGGTCCGGTGATGTCGTAAAGATGTGGACGCACACCGGTTTTCAGATAAATGTATGCGTCCCCTTTAATAATGAGGAGAAAGCGATGAAGCGATTCTTCGGCAGCTTGGTTGCACTGGCGATCGGGGCGATGGTGGCGGGCGCCGCCGCGGCGCAGGCCTTTCCGACGAGGCCGATCCGCATCGTCGTGCCGTTCCCGCCCGGCGGCACCACCGACGTCGTCGCGCGCCTTGTCGCGCAACGCTTGACCGACTCGATGAAGCAGTCGGTGGTAGTGGACAACCGCGGTGGCGCGGGCGGCGCGCTCGGCGCCGATATCGTGGCGAAGGCCGCGCCCGACGGTTACACCCTGCTGATGGCCAACATCACCTTTCCGCTGTCCTCGGTCGCGCAGACGCTGGCGAAGCGCTCGCCGTTCAACGCCGAGACCGATTTCGAGGGGGTTTCGATCGCGGTCTACGTGCCGTTCGTGATTACCGCGCATCCCAGCGTGCCGTCGAAGGACCTGCGCGAGCTCGGCGCGCTGCTGCAGAACAGGAAGCTGCAATACAACTACGGCTCGACCGGTCCCGGCTCGGTCATGCACGTCATCGGCGAGACGTTCAAGCGCGATGCCAGGGTGGACATGGCGCACATCGCCTTCAAGGGCGCGGCGCCGCTCAAGCTGGATTTGCTGAGCGGGCGCATCCAGGTCGGCGGCGACCAGCTGTCCACTTCGCTCGCGGAGATCCGCGCCGGCCAGCTGAAGGCGCTCGCGACCAACGGCTCGAAGCGCATCGCGGAGCTGCCGGGCGTGCCCACCGTGCGCGAGCTGGGCTTCGCCTCCCTCGAGTTCGAGGGCTGGAACGGGTTGTTGGCGCCGGCGAAGACGCCGCGGGCGGTCATCGAGAAGCTGCAGCGCGAGACGGTGTCCGCGGTGCGCCATCCCGAACTGCAGAAGCGGTTCAGCGACCTCGGGGCCGAGCCGGTCGGCTCTTCTCCGGAGGAGCAGAAAGCGATGTATCTCCGGCAGATGAAGCAGTTCACGCCGGTGATCAAGGAGATGAACCTCGACTGACGGCAGGGGAGCGCCATTTAACGCGGACGGCAGAAGGAGCGCGACCCGAGGGTCAGACTCGGCCTTCCTCGAAGGATCGCGCCAAACCCCGGCCAATGCAGCCTGCGGTGATGAGTGATGGGTAGCGAGTCCCGCTACCGCAGCAACAGGTTCGGCACGCCCAGCTGCAACAGCAGGCCGAGCTCGTCGCCGAAGCACCAGCTTTCCTTCAACTTGCCGCCGGCGAAGCGCGCGATCTCGACCGCGGGCACGCCCACGCGCTTGCCGGTCGCGGGCAGGCCGTAGAGATTCGCTGCGTGGGTGCCCAATACATAGAACCGCATCCAGGCCTGGTCGCCCTCGGCGACGAGGCGGTCTATCCGGTCCTGGCGGTCCGAAAGCGCGGATCGCAGGGTCTCCGCGCCGACGCCGCGGGCAACGCCGTAATCGTGCAGGTGCTGGAAGGCTTCGCGCTGCCGCCGGTAATCCGGGCTGCGTTCCGCCGGAGAGGGGGCGGATGACCTGGAACGGGCCGCGATCACCTTGTGGCGGGTGAGCTGGGAGAGCGGCGTCTTCGCCGAGAGCCGCTGCGCGAGCGCATCGCCGCTCTCGCCCGCGTCAGGAACTGGAGACGCGATGATGCGCCCGTCCTTGCGCACCGGCATACTCGCGCCGAGCTGCCGCAGCAATTCCGCTTCGTCCATCATGAACCAGCCTTCGACCATCTGGCCGCTCGCGATCCGCAGCAGCGCGATCTCGTAGACGTCCACCTTCCTGCCGGTGGGCGGGATGCCGAAGAGATTGCCGGTGTGCGTGGCGGTGAGGCGGAACAGCAGGCCCACCGTGTCGCCCTCGGCGGCGACGCGCTCGATGATGTCCACGCGATCGGGGAACGCGGTGCGCAGATACCCGCCGGGCTCCGGCCACCCCTCGCCGCGCGCGTTGCTTGCCAGGTGGAAATTCCCGCCGCGTATCCGGTTGTAGCCGGGCGCCAGCACTTCCTTCTCGACCTGCGGCATGTCTTTCGTGCCCTGCGACTTCTTGAAGCGCAGCGCCACGGCCTTGTTGCGCTCGAGCTCGGGGTTTTGATCGGTGTTGCTCATGGTTCGCCTGCTCGGTGGCGAGTGGTGAGTGACGAGTGATGAGTAACGAGAATCGGGTTGAATCACGATTCGCGGCCGCAAAGGGCCGGCCTGCGAGGCACGCGTCGCGACTCGCGCGGTTGCAGGCTGACGCCCGTTACGGAACGACGGGAAGCACCGCGCCGCTTCTTCCCTTGAGGTACTGATCCTTCAGTTGCTGAACAGCGGTCAGGTAATCGCCCATGCTGGATTGATTGTCATGGTACTGGCTGGCGAGCTTCTGGTAAGCGGCGATGTAGGCTTGGTCGGTCATCATGATATGGGTTCGGTGGGTTAGGGGCCGCTACCCACTATACGCGCCCGTGCCTCGCGGCGGATTATTTCGCCTCTTTCAATATCCCGGCCTTGCCCATGATTTCCCGGACGGTGGTTCTCCGCCTGTCAAAGGCCGGCACCACGTCGGCAGGCTTGATGTATTCCCAGCGCGTGTTTCTCTCGTTGGCGAACTTGATGTACTCGGGGTCCTTTGCCGCCTTCTCGACGGCGTTGACCAGGATCGCCACGATCGCTTTCGGCATCCTGGGCGGCCCCATCACGAAATTGGTCGACTCCCAGCTCACGTCGTATCCGAGCTCTTTCACGGTCGGAACCTTGTCATACGGCGCGGGCGCCCGCCCTTCGCCCAGGGTCGCCAGAAATCTGACCTGCCCGCTTTCGACCATGCTCTTTGCGGAACCCAGGGCCGCAACCCCCAGTTCGGCATGTCCGCCGGCGACCTGGGCAACGGTCAAGGCACCGGCTCCCGGCTGGGGAATCGCGTTGACCTTGATGCCGGTTCCGCCAACGAAGGCCATGGCGGCGACCCACCAGCTCTGCCCGACGCCCGCTGTCGACATGTTCACGTTTCCGGGGTTGGCTTTCGCATAGGCGATGGCGTCCTGGATCGTGTTGAACCGGATCTTGCTCTTGCTCGAGGCGATGACGATGGGGAAAAAAGTTGCGTAGGCACCCAGGTGGGTAAAGTCGTGATAGTCGAGCGGCGAGACTCCCTGCAGCTTGTTGGTGATGATCGTCGCCGATCCCCAGCCGATAATGTATCCATCGGGCCTCGCGCCGTGGATCTCGCGATAGGCTATGGAGCTGCCGCCGCCGGGCTTGTTCACGATGACGATGGGCTGACCCAGCATCTGGGAAACTCTTTGCATGATGGGCCGGACGAGGACGTCTCCATCGGCGCCGGCCTCGACCCCGACGATGCACAAGATCGGCTTCGCGGGGTATTTCTCCGCGGCCTGCGCCGCGCCCGGACCGAAGAACGCCGGAACCAAACAGGCGCTCACGATGGCGGCAAACAGTCTTTTCATGTTCCTTCCCCTTCCTCTGATTGGATCGGACCCCGGTCAAGACATCCCCGGAAACAGAAGGCAAACCCGCCTCAAGCGCCTCGTTCGATGAATGATCCTACTCCCTCCCGGCGCTGTCCGGAACGGGCTCAGAGCAATTTACCCTCATCGACCTTCAGCGCGGGCTTCTTTCCCAGGAGGGGGGCCATGACTCTATAGGCCAGGAATGCAGCCGCCAAAGCCAGCAGCGCGACGGACAGCGGCCGGCCCGCGACAAGAGAGACGTCCCCCTTGAACATCAACAGCGTCTGACGAAGACTGTTTTCCGTCGTCGGACCCAGCACGACTCCAATGATGAAAGGGGCGATCGGATACTTCCACTTACGCAGGAAATATCCACCGACGCCTGCGGCGATCATCACCCACACGTCAAAGAGAGAATTTCTCACGCTGTAGACGCCGACCAGGCAGATCAGGCTGATGACGGGCAACAGGATCTGGGGACGGATCATCGCGATCCTTGCGAACGCACCTACCAGCGGCAGGTTGAGGACCAGGAGCATGAGATTGCCGATATACATGGCGGCAATGAACGTCCAGAAGACGTCCGGATTGGTCACGAACAGCATGGGGCCCGGCTCCACGTTGTGCATCCGGAGCCCCGCCAGCATGATGGCGCTCGGCGCCGCAAACGGGATCCCCAGGGTGAGCAGGGGGACCATCGAACCCATCACCGCGCTGTTGTTGGCGGACTCCGGGGCGACCACGCCTTCCACCGCTCCGTGTCCGAATCGCTCAGGGGTCTTGGATATTCTTTTTTCAAATGCATACGCGACAAACGTGGAAATCACCGTACTGGGTCCGGGCAATAACCCCACGAAAAACCCCAATGCCGAGCCTCGCAGCATCGGAGCGACGGAGCGCCTCATTTCGTCCCGGTTGGGATAGAGCTCTTTCAGGCGGACTTTGCGGACCACCGGTTTCACGTATTTTTCAATGGCGACGTTCAGTATTTCGGAGATGCCAAAAAGACCCACGGCGATGGGCACGAAATCGATGCCCAGCATCAGCTGTTCCGAACCAAAGGTGAAGCGCGGATAGCTATCCATGGGAGTGATGCCGATGGTGCTGAGAAAAAGCCCCAGGGCAATCATCAACGCCCCCTTGAGCGGGGCCTCGGCAGAGAGATTGGATAACAGGACAAAGGCAAGGATCATGAAGCAAAGGAATTCGGGCGGGCCGAAGGAGAGGGCGGCATTCCCCAGGACGGGCGCGAACAACTGCAGCCCCAGAATCCCGATCGTGCCTGCGACGAAGGATCCAATCGCCACCAGTGCCAGGGCCGCCCCCGCCCGGCCTTTCCTGGACATCTGGTAACCGTCGATGCACGTCACCACGCTCGCCGCTTCTCCCGGAATGTTGACCAGGACCGAGGTGGTCGAGCCCCCGTACATGGCCCCGTACCAGACACCGGTCATCATGATCAAACCGGTCGTCGGCCCGTATGGCAAGGTGAAGGGCAGCATCAACACCATCGTCGCCGTCGGCCCCAAACCGGGCAGGACTCCGACGAGGGTGCCGACCAGGGCCCCAATGAAACAGGCGACGAGATTGACCGTCGTGAGGGAATTGACGAATCCGCTATAGAGAAGGCCTAACCCTTCCATGTTCCCGGCCCCTTATTCCAGTATCCCTCGCGGCAAGTCGATATACAGCCAGTAATCGAAAAGCGCGTAAATAAACAGGGCCGTCCCGACGGACACCGCCAGCGGCTTCCGCCACCCCTCGAGTTTCATGATCTTGCAGAAGGCATACGTGGCGAGCAGGGAAACGACGACATAACCCAACCGGGGCATCGCAAGGATCCAAAGACAGAATGTCAGGGTCATGAGGGCAAGCGTCCCGGCGCCCTCCTTGTCGAGCACGGGCTCGCGGGTCCCGGACCTCAATTCCGATATGAGGATGAATAGGGAGAAAACGGCAATCGCCATCCCGACGAAAAATGGATACAGCCCCGGCCCAGGCTGCCTCAGGCTCCCAAAACCGTAGCCCCAGGAGATGACGCAGATGACCAGGCCCAGAACGAGCAGAAGAAAAACAAAGAATGGTTCGAGTCTGGATGCAGGCGCCTTCTCCATACCGCCTCCTCCGGGTTCTGGTCACCCATCACTGCCACTGAGCTAGCGGTCCAGCTTCCGCGTGACATCGTCGAACAGTTCGTCCACCGTGTAGCGCTTCGGGATGAGGCGTTGCTGGTAGACGTAGTCGATTGCGACCTCGAGATTGCGCCGGTTCGCCTCCAGCCCGATGGGGGTCATGTCGAGCTCGCCGGGAGCGGGCGGGGGAGCGCGGCGCTTGCTTTCGCGCAGCAACCGGTAGACCTCGCGCACGGCGTCCGGGTTGGACTTCGACACCGAGTCCTTGACCACGACCATATGGTTGATCTGGATCGCGCGGTGGCGGGCATGCCAGTCCTTCGCCGCCTGGTCCGGATCCGGAATGAGCCGCTTCAAGCGCGGGTCCTTCAACGTCTTGTCGCCGAGCACCATGGCATCCAGCTCTCCCTCCAGCAGCATCGAGAGCATGTCGCGTCCCGCGGGCGCGCGCTCGACCGAGGGCGGGTCCTTGAATTCGGCCACGTGCGCTTCCTCGGACGTCACCCAGCGGACGCTATTGATATCCAGCCCGTAATCGTTGGCGAGTATGCCGCGGAGCCACATGGTGGTCGTCACCGAGTAGGAGCGGATGCCGACGCGGCGCCCCTTCAGGTCGCCAGGACGAAGCTCCCCGCGCGTCGCGTTGTAGACGAGGAACGGGTGCTGGAAGCGGCTCAGCACCACCACCGGCAGCAGGGTGTACGGCTTGCCGTGCGCCTTGGCCATCAGGTAGGTCACGATCGCGAGTTCCGCGACGTCGAACTCGAGATCCCGCACCACGCGCTTGAACGCGACGAACGCTTGCGGGATGTCGGCGATATCGAGCGCAACACTGGGCGAGGCGATCTCGCCTTTCTTCAGCGCGAGCGTGGTGGGGTGATCCCCGAGCAGCGTCTTGAACCGCGTCACCTCAAAGGCCCTCAACGATCCGCAGGTCCCTCACCGCGCCATCTCCCAGCGCCTTCAGCGCGGCCTGGTAGCCCGGGCTGTCGTGCACGGCGATCGCCTGCTGCACGCTGTCGAACTCGATGACCACCACGCGCTGCATGACGCCGTGCTCGTACGTTTTCGCCGGGTCGCCGCGGACCAGGAAGCGCCCGCCGGAGGCCTGCATCACCGGCGCGGCAAGCTTGCGGTACGCCTCGACCTTTTGCGGGTCGTTGATGGAGCGGAACATGTTGATCCAGTAGCCCTTGGCCATGATGGGTCTCCTTTAAGGCAGGTGATGAGTGATGGGTGATGAGTGATGGGGCGAAGCAAAGGCAGAAGGCGGAAGGATGAAGGATGAAGGGTAAAGCCGCAAGACAAGATGCGGCAGGCGGAAGGGAACGCCGGGTAGCCGGCGGTCAGTCCACTTTTGCACCGGTAGATTGAATGATCTTCGAGAATTTAGCCGCGTCGGACTTGATGAATTCGGCGTACGCCTCGGGCTTGCTGCTGACGGCCTCGAGCCCGAGCCCTGCATAGCGCTCCTTCACGTCCCGCAACTCATGGACGCGCACCATTTCCGCATTGAGCTTCGCGACGAGGGCCTTGGGCGTGCGCGCCGGCGCGAAAACACCCCACGAATTATCCAGGGCGTAGCCCGGCACGCCGGATTCCGCGACTGTGGGCATGGCAGGTATCAGCGGAGTGCGTTTCGCACTGGTCACCGCCAGCGCGCGCAGCTTGCCCGAATTAGCGTGCGGCAGCGCGATCGGCATGTCCGAGAAAACGACCTGCAATCGCCCGCCGAGCAGATCGTTGACCGCGATGATGGTGCCCTTGTACGGAATGTGCACCATGTTCACGCCGGCCAGCATTTTGAAGAGCTCGCCGGCCGAATACGCGAGCGTGCCCGCCCCGCCCGAGCCGAAGTTGAGGCCGCCGGGCTTCGCCATCGCCAGCTGGGTCAGCTCCTGCACGGTTTTCGCCGGCACGCCCGGATGCACCACCAGCAACTGCGGCGCGGTGGCCACCAGGCTGATCGGCGCGAAATCACGGAGCGTGTCGTAGTTGACCTTGTAAAGACTCGGGTTGGTTGCCCACTGGGCCATGTTGGCATGCAGCAGCGTATAGCCGTCGGCGGACGCCCTCATGGCGACTTCGGTGCCGATGATGCCGCTCGCGCCGGGCCGCGTGTCGATCACGACCTGCTGGCCCCACTGCTCGGTCATTTTCTGCCCGAGTATGCGGGCAATCGTGTCGGACGTGCCGCCGGGCGACCAGGGCACGATCATGCGTATCGGTTTCGACGGATAAGACTGGGCGGCCACTGCCGCCGGCATCATGGCGGCGCACAGGCACGCCGCACCAAGGATCGCAATCTGTCGCATCTCGCATCCTCCCCAGGAATAGACGGGTAAGTGTAACTTTTCCGCGGCATGCGCTTATCGCTTTCTGGAACCCTTACACTCTCTGAATATTGGGCAGGTCGTTCACTGCGGATTCCACATATTGGCAAGTTGAGGAGAAAGCATGGCATCGCTCAGCCGGCAGCTCGCGCAATGGGTCGTGGGGCTGCGCTACGAAGATTTGCCCGCGGAGGTGGTCGATCGCGCCAAGGGCGTCACGCTTCACTGCCTGGCGTCCGTGCTCCTGGGATCGCAGGCGGCGGGCGGCCGCCAGGCAGTCAAGCTCATCACGGAGGAAGAGGCCGGCGTGCGCAGCGGCGCGACGATCATGGTGGATGGCGCCAGGGTGACAAGGGGCGGCGCCGCCTTCGCCAACTCCGAGATGGCGTTCGCCGGGGGGAAATGGGACACCTTTCGCATGCTCACCCATCCCGGCACGAGCATCGTTCCCGGCGCCTTGGTCGCGGCGGAAACCGCGGGCGCATCGGGGCGGGCGTTCATCACCGGGCTCGCGGCCGGTTACGAAGTCATGGAGCGGATGGCGGCCGACTTCATTCCGACGGTGATGTCGCGCGGCTTCCATGCCGGGCCGGTGTTCGGGATTTTCGGCCCGGCCGTCGCCGCCGCGAAGATCCTGCGCCTTGACGAAGAACAGGTGAACAGCGCGATTGCGCTCTGCGCGAGCCTCGCGGCGGGCAATCTCGAAGGCGCCCGCAGCGGCGGCCGCGCGCTGCGCGAGGGCGCAGCGGTGCGCAACGCCATGCTGGCGGTCGCGCTGGCG
>Ga0137455_1000597_pt1 | contig 10002 bp, 8 predicted proteins | sample EasRivERMGT600_2_FD_102334 | JGI IMG/M metagenome (GOLD analysis project Ga0137455, IMG submission 102334) | Soil microbial communities from meander-bound floodplain in the East River, Colorado, USA - East River MetaG ERMGT600_2 | ecosystem: Environmental > Terrestrial > Soil > Floodplain ... | reverse complement strand
TGAGGGCGGAATCCACATCAAATTCCAGGGACGCTTCGCGGATCAGCATGTCGTAGGCGTGCGCCGCCGGCACGATCGCCATGCTGTCGATCGTCATCGTCACCGAAGGCACAGTCGGCTGCAGTAGAACGTTCAGCAGCTCAGGTTTGACATGGTGAGGAAGAACCATCGCCGCGGTCGCGAGAAGCGCGCTCCGCAGACCGGCGTGGCGCCGGTCACCCTTTCTTCGATCGAGTGCGGACCTGAGATGCGCGCGGCGATCAGCACGGCGGCGATCGCTGCCGTGACGGATACCAAGCGAGTGCGCGCCGTCCGCACGTGAGCTGAACAGCATCGGTTGCTGTTCAGATCAGGAGCAATCGCGGGGCCGCTCGTCAGCTCTTCTGCTTCGGTTGGCTGGTTTTGCTCCAGTCGTCCTTGAACACCCGCTCCATGCGCCTGACGGCTTTGCGCTCGCGGATGACGACGCCCACTTCCCTGGATTGTCCAGCTCGAGTTTCTGAAGTATCGGAAGCAGCGGATAAACGGATGGCGGCGGACCGATCGTGACGGGATACGTGGCCGCGAACTCGTCCGATTGCTGTGGCGCGCAGCCGGCACATCGGAGCGCCTCGACGTGCCGGCGGCCTGATCACTGTTCGGCGGTAACGGGTGTCCACGAGCGATCGGGGTTGAAGCGCTCCAGCTTCGCGAATTCGTCGAGCGTGGCCGTTCCGAAATCTTTCTCGTAGACCACACCGTCCTGGCTGATCATGAACGTCTTCACGCCGGTGACGCCGTATTCAGCCGGAGCAGCGGCGAGAGCGAAGCCACCAATCATCGCGCCGTTGATCACGTAGTCCATCTCTCCAAGCGGCGCCGCCGGTCCCTGTCCCTTCAGCATCTTGAAGAAGTAGCCGTGATACGGTTGCGCGCTGGTCGAGTAGCCGCGCTCGATGGCGCTCGCGATTTTTTCACCCACGGGGCCGTGCCACGTGCCGTCAGCCGTCTGCCAGGCGAGGCCGTCCTGCTTGCCCGGACTGCTGACGATGCGTTGCGCGTACTGGTTCACGTCATAGCCTTCGCGCGGCTTCTCAGCGTACTCGTACTGGGCCTCGTGGTAACCGCGGCAGACCCGGATCGCATCGAGCTCGTTGCTGCCGATTCGGCGATAGAGCAGTTCCTGCCGTCCCGCCTTCGTATCGAATGACCACTTGCCGCCACGCTTGACGATCGGAATTGGAAACGGCCAATCGTCGTCGCCCACGATCACGAAGGCGCGGGTGCCGGTCTTCGGATCAACCGACACGCTGAGCTCGTCGTGTGCCATCGCGACGAAGTCGGCCGCGCGCTGGCGATCTTGTGCGTCTTCGCCCGACAGCAGGACATGCCTCGTGTCTGGACCGAACAGCTCATCGAGCAATCCGACATCAAATACGCCGGCCGCGACCACCAGCGCATCCGCCGCCTGCTGCGGCGTGTCGAACGTTCGAACGCCCACGGCTGATGTCGTTCGTGCATTCGCCCGCGACGCCTGCGGGCCCGCGTAAATCGTCGCGGAGATTAACGTCGTCGACAGGCAAACAAACAGCGTCGTTCTCATGGTTCGCACTCCTCGTGAACCGCCGAGCCTCTCGATTCTTAGCGTCTGCCGCCGCCGCCGCCGCCACGGCTTCGTCCGCCGCCGCTGCTCCGGCTGCCGCCGCCCCGGTTGACACTACCGCTCGAGCGACTGCCGCGTTCAGACCTGACACTCGACGAACCGCGCCGGCTCGCATCGCGCGCGGCGGATCCGCTGAATCCTCCAGAGCCGCCGCCGAATGCGCCGCTGCCGCCGGCGCCGCGTGACAGATCGCGGCCGCCGATGCTATCGGCTCCGCCCCGCGCTCCTACTGTTCCGGCGCCGCTCCCTGGGGCGCGACCGCGACCGCCAACGCCACCACCTGCGCGGTCAGCAACCGCACCTCCGCCTGCGCGGCCTGCAACCGCACCCCCGCCTGCGCGACCGGCAGCCGCACCCCCACCTGCGCGACCTGCAGCCGCACCCCCGCCTGTGCGACCGGCCCCGGTCGTCCCGACCGCGCCGCTCCGCAGGTTGCCGCCCTGTTGGCCAAGCTGCTGTCGCGCTCCGGCCTGCCGATTCGCCAGCGAGTCGCCGCGCGCGGTGCCACCGAACCTGTTGGCCGTTGCCCCATCGCGGTACGGCGCGCCGCCGCGATGCTGCGGGTTGTGCTGCCAGCCGCTGCCGTTTGCAACGCGGTTGCCGCCGTTGATATTGGCGTTACGGTTGAAATTGTTGTTGGTATTGATGTTGATGTCGTTGTGGCCCCAGCCGGCGCCCCAGCCCCAGCCACCGCCCGCGACCGCACCCATCGCGAGGCCGACACCGAAGGAGATCGCGGCGCCCGCGGCGTAATAGCCAGGTGGCGGATAGTAGATGGGCGGATAAGGATAGACCGGTGGTCCGTAGACGACGTCAGGGTTGTACGACGGAACGTACACGACCTGCGGGTCGGCCTGTTCGATCACGATGACCTGTTTGTTCTCGACGACCCTGGTCTCGACCGTCTGCTGTTCGGTCGACTTCAAGTTGCCCTTCATCGTCGCCTTGGCGCGCATGCGCTGCACCGCGTCCATCACGTCGCTCTGTTGAGCGAGGAACGCGTTGCCCAGGTCTGTGGTCCACTGAATGTCGTCGGTCAGCCACTTCACGATGTCGGGCAATCCCGCCATCGCCTGGATGCTGGGATCCCATGGCTGCTTCGACACCGAGTCGAGCAGCGCCTTGTCTTTCAAACCTGCATTCTTCGCAAGCCATTGCTGGAGTTGCACGAGCTCGAGCGGATAGGTCGATGCCGCGAGGATCTGCGCGAGAAGCGGATCGGGATGCAGCGCGATTGGCGCGACCAGCGAATCGAGCTGGTCGGTAGGGATCCGCGACTGATCGGCGGCTGGTGGGGGCGTCTGTGTATGCGCCGTCAGCGCGGATCGTACATTGGCGAGCACGTTGCCGGGAGCGACGGCGAAGGCACAGACGAGTGCCAGCAGACTGCGGACGGATCGGTGCGTTACACGAAATGTGGCACTCATCCCATCACCTCATTTCACGCCCGTCGTCGCACGCGCTTGGCGCCCGAGCGCGTCGGTGAACGCCCGCGCTTCCGCCGGGGCCGCTACCCGGGTCGTGCCCATCGCAATCTCCCGCGCCGAAGCCGTGGCCCCATAGGCCCGCATGTTCGCATCCTTGTCGGGAGCCAGGCTACCACCGGACAGGTTGATGCCGGCGAAGAGGCCCTTCGAGTGCGAGTACGACAGCATCTCTGCCGACAGCTGAACGTCGGTCGCCGCGGTCGCCGCGCGTCCGACGGGGCCGGCCGCAATCGAGGCATCGGTTCCGAGCGTCGTCTTGTTGCGCAGCAGCTTGTCTGCTCCGCTTTCGTTCATCACGAACAGCACAAGTTCAGTCGATTGCGCGCCGACCTGGAAACCTGCGCTGCCTTTCGTCAGTTGCATAAAGATGGGGGCGCCCCACGTGCCGTTCGATTGCCGGCAGCTCATGACGCCCGAGCCGGACTCTCCGCCAACGATGAATGCCACTTTTTTCAACGACGGAATCACGAGCACACAGTGGGCCTTGCTCCAGATCGATCCGGGAATGTCCGATGAGTTCCGGAATTCGCTGAGCACCGCTGTCGCTTTGTTGAGGTCCTTGATGTCACCCTTCGAAAGCGCGCCGAATGCAAGGGTCGCCGTCAGTAGACTAGTGGTTCCGACGACGACCGCGATTGGCATCCGCATAGATCACCTCCCGAGGGGAGACGATTGCAACGGGAGGACCAGTGGACAAATCCGTGTTCTGCGGGTCCGCGTGCGCTCATTCCCGCGGGTGGAGATTTGGATCACGATCTGTCGTGACCCTTGCGACTGATGAGCTGAGGCGCAAGCGCGTCTGCCTTCGGGCCTCTGGTTCAGAATCCCGATTCCTGCAGCGCCAAGGGGAGGCAGACGTGCACCTGGGTGCCAACGCCCTCCTGGCTTTCTACGCGCAGCAGTCCGTTCAGACGCTGGACGACCAGGTTCACCCCGTGAAGACCAAGGCCAGTGTCTTTTTCTTCGGTCGTAAACAATGAGTCGAGGATTGTCGTTCTTTCGTTGGCGGCTATCCCGGGTCCAGAATCACTCACGCTGAGACGGACATACCGACGGGGCTCCTCACGCGGTTCGTCAGCGTCGGCCCCCAGCTCAAAGGAGCTGGTCTCGATCGTCACGACACCGCCGTCCGGCATCGCATCGCGCGCGCGCGCGACCAGATTGAGGAGAATTCCTTCCAATTCGACGGGGGCCGCGCGCACAATTTCGCCCGTCGTCGTAAGTCTCATCCTTAGGTCTATTTTCGGACCGAGTATGCGACTCAGCGTGGCGTCCATCTGTACGACCAGCCGACTGATGTCGATGAACAAGGGCGGCTCGACGGGCCGCGCATGACCCACCACAAGGAGTTCATTCACCAAATCAACAGCGCCATCAATCGCTTGTCTCAGCTCCACCAAGTCCACGGCAACGGTGGTCCCGTCCGGCATTGATCGGCCGATGGACTCGACACAGCCGACCATCACCGTCAAGAGATTCTTCAACTCGTGAACGCGGTTGGCCTGTGCGGCAAAGCGCGGCAATGGCTCGCCAGGAGACTCATCGTGTGGCGCCATGGTTCGGATCGCGGTTGAGCGAGCGGCTCTCGAGGCAACTCGCATCGATTCCGCGGAATGCTACACAGATGAGCTTCATTGTCGTATTGATCCGGATCAAGTTCGCGCGATTCACCGCTCGCGGCTTGGTTTACAGTGCAGCAACCAGCTCGTCGAAGTGCTTCCGATCGACAACGCGAACGATGTGACGACCGTCGAAAGCGACCAGGCCACGGCGTGCCAGGCCGGTGCTGGCGCGGCTTACGGCCTCGAGTGACATCCCAAGGTAGTCGGCGATGTCCGAGCGGCTCATTGGTATCGAAATCGCGCCACGATCAGAAACACGGAGGCCGTCCTTCTCGAGCATCCGGAGAAACATCGCAAGTCGTCCAATGGCATCGCGACGAGTGAGCACGATCGCCCGGCGCTGCGCCTCCCGCAGTTCGTGTGTTGCCTTGCTGAGGAACTGTAACCCCAACTCCGGATCGCGGTTGAAAAGCGCGGTGAGGGAGTCAATTGGGATGCGGTACAGCGTGACGCCTGTAACAGCCTGGGCCGTATTGAGATATCGACCGTTCTCAGACAACCCGAATACGTCAGCGGCAAAGAGGAACGCGGACAATCGTCGTTTGCCGCTTGGCAACTCGCGGAAGGTTTTCACGACGCCTTCGGTGACGATAAAAATCGAGTCGGCATCCGTTTCTTCGCGGTACAGGATGCTCCGGGCCGGCACTTTCATGCGTGTTCCGATGGTGGCAAGCTTCTGGCGCTGCCGATCGGTCAGCAGGCGTTTCGCGCCAACGCCCTGGCTCTTGCCAAACGTAACCGCACGAATCGAGGGGCCCGGATCAGATGACCGACCCCCAGCATGCTTGATCACAGTGTGTGCTCCTCGGTTGGGCTAAAACTCCAAGCGCATCACGAACTGCGGCCTTTGTGAAGGAACTCTCATCGGGGCCTGGTGCAAATGAGTTCCAGCACGACCACATGGGTTCCATTGTGGCTGGGCGATGGATGGCGGGCTGTGCGAATTCGGCAACGAAGCGCGATAGCGCTTGGCCGGACGCTAAAGACGTACACTACGCAGTCCACATTTCGCGAACAAGTCCGGGCAATGTCCAACGTACGGTTGTCCCAACGTCTCCCAACGAGCGCCGTACGCTACGCGGTTCCGTTTCTGCTCGTCATCGCGTCCTTGCTGCTTCGACTGACCGTCCAGCGATGGCTCGGTGTATCCGTGCCATATCTGCATTTCTTCCCGGCGGTGATGATCGCTGGGTGGTTCGGTGGACTTGGACCGGGCGTCGTGGCCACGCTTTTGTCGGCAGCAACAGCAGTCTATTTTTTTCTGGAGCCGCATAGCTTTCTCACACTTAGCCGTGCCGACGCGATCACCATTCCGGCCTTTGTAGCGCTTGGCGTTGTTATTTCGTGGCTGTTCGAGTCGGTGCGGCGGTCGGAAGTCGCCCTGCGGATTGCCGCGTTCACGGCCGACCAGCGCGCGCGCGAGCTCGAGGCGATCTTTGAAGCGATGCCTGATGGCGTCTACGTCGGCACGCCGGAAAGTATTACGCGCGTGAACGTTGCCGGGCTGCGCGTGCTCGGGGCTTCATCGCTGGAAGACCTGAACCTGGGCAGCCGGGAGCGCGGCGAGAAGTTCGAAATTCGGTCTGCGACAGGCGAACGGATTGAGGGCGACCGCTTGCCCTTCTCGCGCGCGTTGCGAGGTGAGGCTGTCGTCGAAGAGCTCATCGCGCGTCGCATCGACACAGGAGAGGATGTCTTTATCCGGACCTCCGCTGCGCCGATCGTCGACAACGACCGAGTGGTCGGAGCAGTCGCGGTGAATGCCGATGTGACGGAACAGAGGCGGGCCGCCGAGCGGTTCAAGGAGACCACTGCCGCGCTGTCTCGGGTCAGTCGGCGTCTCGAAGAGGTCGTCGCCGATGTTCCCGGTGTGGTGTGGGAAGCGTGGGGGCAGCCCGACGCCGCTTCGCAGCGGATCGATTTCGTCTCCAACCATATCGAGGCAATGCTCGGGTACGCGCCGGCCCACTGGACATCGACCCCGAACTTCTGGCTCACGATTGTTCATCCCGACGACAAAGAGCGTGCAGCCCGGGAGGCCCTCGCGATCTTCAACACCAGAGTGGGGGGACGACAGGAGTTCCGTTGGTTGAGTAGCGACGGGCGTGTAGTCTGGGCGGAGGCGCATTCGTCGGTGATCCTGGACGAGCAACGGCGGCCCATTGGAATGCGAGGTGTCACGCTCGACATCACGGGACGCAAACAGCTCGAGCAAGAACGGGCCGCGCTCTTGCAACGCGAGCAGCACGCCCGTGCCGATGCCGTAGCCGCGAATCGTCTCAAGGACGACTTTCTGGCGACCCTGTCGCACGAGCTGCGGACGCCATTGAACGCAATCCTCGGATACTCGCGCATGTTGCGTAGTGGCGTGGTCGGTCGGGACCGTCAGGCTCGCGCGTTGGAAATCGTCGAGCGAAACGCCACAGCGCTGTCGCGGATGGTGGCCGACATCCTCGATGTCTCGCGCATCGTCGCTGGCAAGGTGCAGCTCAACGTGCAGCTGATTGATCTATCGATGGTGATCGAAGAAGCCATCGCGACCATCCGGCCGGCGGCGGAAGCCAAAGGCGTCCGCCTGGTGACCGTGATGGACACCGAGGCCGGGCTTGTCCTGGGAGACGGCGATCGTCTTCAGCAGGTATTCTGGAATCTGCTCTCGAATGCCGTGCGCTTCACACCCCACGACGGCCTGGTGCAGGTACGACTGCATCAGATCGACTCTCACCTGGAGATCGTCGTCAGCGACACCGGCGCCGGTATTGCGCCTGAGTTCCTGCCTCATGTCTTTGAGCGTTTTCGACAGGCCGACAGCCGTCCGTCGCGGGAGTATGGCGGGCTGGGCCTTGGCCTGGCGATCTCGCGTGAGCTGATCGAGCTCCATGGAGGCACCCTCCGCGCCGAAAGCGATGGTTTGGGAAACGGGGCCACTTTTTGGGTGAAGCTGCCACCATCGGTCCCTTTGTCTGCAACACGTTTCCCCGTAGCGAACGAGCGTCGGAGTGCGGAGCCGCGCGACGAGGGGGCGACGGACATGGACCTCGTGGGGCTAGAGATTCTGGTCGTGGACGACGATCCGGATACTCTGACGCTGATACGTGAGATCCTCGAGGCGGCGGGTGCCGAGGTCATCGGCGCTGACTCGGGTCGTGCGGCGTTGAGCGCCTTGGACGAGCGCACTCCTCACGCGATCGTGACTGACCTTGGCATGCCTGGAATGGATGGTTTCGAGCTGCTTGCTCGGTTGCGCCAATCGCCCATGGAATCCCGGAGAAACATTCCGGCGGCCGCCCTGACCTCATATGCCCGCTCCCAGGATCGGACCCGTTGCCTCAATAGCGGGTTTCAGATGCACCTTTCCAAGCCGATCGATCCGAAAGAACTCGTGGCAGCTGTCGCGACGCTGGCGCGCCGTGTGAATACCACGCCGAGCTGATGTGCGCACTCCATCGCCAATTCTGCGATTCCTGAACGATTCATAAAAACCTGGCGCGCCCGGAAGAACTCGTCCACGTTCGATTAGCCATCTTTTCCAGAACGTCGCATTGAGTCAATGAGCGCCGGAATGGCCCGGTCCTCATTCAAGGACCTACGCAAATGCTGACGCTGGCTCAGAAAACGCTCGTGCAAGACAGCTTCGCGACGATCGCGCCGATTGCCGACGATGCAGCGGTGCTCTTCTATCAGCGACTCTTCGAGCTCGATCCCTCGCTGGAACCCATGTTCCGCGGAAACATGGCGGAGCAACGGAAGAAGCTGATGCAGATGTTGACCGCGGCGGTGAAAGGGCTGGACCGGCTCGATCAACTCGTTCCCGTCGTCGAAAACCTGGGCCGTCGCCACGCGGGCTACGGCGTCACCGACGCGCACTACGACACGGTCGGTTCTGCGCTCCTCTGGACGCTCGAGATGGGGCTGGGCCGCGCGTTCACGGCCGAGGTGAAGGACGCATGGGCAACGGTGTATGGTCTGCTCGCCACGACGATGAAAGAGGCAGCGCGCGAGGTGAGGGCGGCCGCGTAGCCTAGCGATCGACGGACGGTCCGGCGACCATCTCGACCCTTCCATCGTTCCAGGCAATGACGATGCGACCGTCCGCGAGACAAGTCAGCGACGCTGGGCCATCCTCGTCGTGAAGCAGTGTCGTCACGAGCCGGGCGTTTACAGCGTCCCAGAGGCGCACATAGCCGTCACATCCGACCGACGTCAGGTGGCGGCCCTCGGTACTGAACGCCAGCGCCACGACGGGTCCGCGATGAGCGTCGAGCGAAGCGATCCGCGCTCCGGTTTCCAGATCGAGCAACTCAATTGATCCTGACGCGAGGCCCGCGGCGATCACTCGAACGGGAGCGCTCGCGGCCAACGCTCGCACGGCGCCGATGTTCACGGCCCACAACTCGCCGCCCGTCGACGTTGATCGAGTGATGACTCCGCCCGCGAGTGTTGCAATGCAGATCGTGCCTGTAGCGGCTACGAATACTGTCACTGGCGGCAGCGATTCGCGTTCATGGTGACGCGCACTACTCCCAGGCGTCGAAATAGGGAAAGCGGCCGCGGTCGGTCGACGGCCTTCGAGAAATCGCTGGAGATCGGCGCCGAGGTCGGCAGCGGTTTGATAGCGACTCGTCACATCGCGCGACATCGCTCGCGCCACGATGTGTTCGAGGGGGCCGCCGAGCGCCGGATTCACCGCGCCGATCGGCGTCGGTGGGGTCTCGAGCACAAGTTGAATGGCCTCCGGCCACGACACTTCGCTGACCTCGAATGGCAGACGCTCCGTCAACAGCCGATAGAGCAGCACGCCGAGCGCATACACATCGCTGCGGGCGTCGACGTCGGCCGAACGTCCGCGCAGCTGTTCCGGGCTCATGTACGCCAGCGTTCCCATCAGCCGACCGTGCGCGGTTTGAATGGTCATCCGTTGGACGTCGGTGCCGGTCGCCCGCGCAATCCCGAAGTCGAGGACCTTCGGCTGGCCACCGTCGGCGACGAGCACGTTGGCCGGCTTGAGATCGCGGTGGATGACGCCACGGTCGTGCGCGTGCTGCACGGCGTCGGCCAGCTTGACGATCAGGCCGATGCGGTCGGCAGTCGACAGCTGCCGCGCGCGCGCGTAGTCGGTGATCGGAGGGCCGGAGACCAGCTCCATCACGAGGTGCGCCGGGGTCGACCGATCGCCCGGGCGGAACGCGTACACCTGCGCGATGCCTGGATGCTGCAGCCGACCGAGCATTTCGGCTTCGTACTCGAACCG
>Ga0137455_1000595_pt1 | contig 10007 bp, 9 predicted proteins | sample EasRivERMGT600_2_FD_102334 | JGI IMG/M metagenome (GOLD analysis project Ga0137455, IMG submission 102334) | Soil microbial communities from meander-bound floodplain in the East River, Colorado, USA - East River MetaG ERMGT600_2 | ecosystem: Environmental > Terrestrial > Soil > Floodplain ... | reverse complement strand
GATGCCGGTCTTCTCGGTGCGGTTGCGCACGATTTTCTCCAGGCCGTCGAACGCGCCGCCGCAGATAAAGAGGATGTTGGTCGTGTCGATCTGGAAGAACTCCTGGTGCGGGTGCTTGCGTCCGCCCTGCGGCGGGACGTTGGCGACCGTGCCTTCGAGGATCTTGAGCAGCGCCTGCTGCACGCCTTCACCCGAGACGTCGCGCGTAATCGACGGGTTCTCGTCCTTGCGGCCGATCTTGTCGATCTCGTCGATGTAGACGATGCCCTGCTGGCACTTCTCGATGTCGCCGCCGGCCGCCTGCAGCAACTTGAGGATGATGTTTTCGACGTCTTCGCCGACGTACCCTGCTTCGGTCAGCGTCGTCGCGTCGACGATGGTGAACGGAACCGAGAGCAGCTTGGCGAGCGTCTGCGCGAGCAGCGTCTTGCCGGTGCCGGTCGGACCGATCAGCAGGATGTTGGATTTGGTGAGCTCGACGTCGTGGCGGCTGCGCGGCTGCTTCTGAATCTCGAGCCGCTTGTAGTGGTTGTAGACCGCGACCGCGAGCTTCTTCTTGGTCAGCTCCTGACCGATCACATACTCGTCGAGGAACTTCTTGATCTCGGGAGGCGAGGGCAGCGAGGTGCGCGTGCCGCGGCTGTCAAAGCGGTTGTCGTCCGCGATGATGTCGTTGCAGACCTCGACACACTCGTCGCAGATAAAGACAGTCGGGCCCGCGATTAGTTTGCGGACGTCGTTTTGATCTTTATTGCAGAACGAGCAGCGAAGAATCTCACCGCCGTCCCCGCTTTTTTTGACCATGTCGCCGTATACCTAGGTTACACCCGTTTACGAATGACGTCGTCAAGAATTCCGTACTCTACCGCCGCCTCGGGACCCATGATGTAATCGCGTTCCGTATCCTGCTGAATCCGCTTGATGTCCTGGCCGGTATGCTTCACGAAAATCTCGTTGATTCGCTCACGCATGCGCAGGATTTCTTTCGCCGCCAGATCGATATCCGTCGCCTGCCCGCCCAATCCTGACATCCACGGCTGGTGAATAAGGATGCGTGAATTGGGGAGCGAAAAGCGCTTACCCTTTGCGCCGGCCGCTAACAAAACTGCCGCGATCGACGCGGCCTGGCCGATGCAGATCGTCTGCACGTCGGGACGGATGAATTGCATCGTGTCGTAGATCGCAAACCCAGCCGTTATCGATCCGCCCGGGCTGTTGAGATAGAGCTGGATGTCCTTGTCCGGATCTTCCGCTTCCAGGAACAACATTTGTGCGATCGCAAGATTCGCGACGTTGTCGTCGATCGGCGTGCCAATGAAGATGATGTTGTCTTTGAGGAGGCGCGAAAAAATGTCGTACGCGCGCTCGCCGCGGTTGGTCTGTTCGACAACCATCGGCACCAGTTGGTTCTGGGGGTAGACGCTCATTGTCTATTTATTATCCTTCGTAGTTATCGGTCGGAAATGGTTCGGAGTGCACCACCCATACGGGCAGGTGGGAGGAAGGGCTAACCCCTTGAAAAATCAGCCCTTTCTAATCTGCGCCTTTGACATCACATGTGCAACGGTTTTTTCGCGCCGCAGCCCCGCCGCCAGGCGGCCGAGCTCGCCGTCCTTCTGCAGCCGGGCCCTGATGCTCGCCACGCTGTGTCCGGCCTGGTCCGCGTAGCGCTGCAATTCCGCGTCGAGATCTTCGTCGGTCACGTCGATCTGATCGCGCTTGGCGATCTCGTCGAGCACGATCGCCGAGCCGACCGCTTCGGTGGCCGGCGCGCGCTGGCCTTCGCGGAACGCGTTCCAGTCGATGTTCGCCTGCCGCGGATCGATTCGCTGGTCCATCAGGCGCCGCGCGAAATCCTCGAGGCGCCGATCGATCTCGCGCTCGACGAGCGAGGCTGGCACGGGGAACGGCACGCGGGTCGCGAGCTGCTTCATCACGTCCTGCCGCACCTGGCGCTCCGCCGCGTGCATCGCCTCGTGCTCGAGATCTTCACGCACGCGCTTGCGCAGTTCGTCGAGCGATGAGAAGTCGCCGAGATCCTTGGCGAGCTCATCGTCGAGCGCGGGGACGACGCGCTTCTTGATCTCCTTGAGGTTGACCGTGTAGTCGACCTTGCCGCCGGCCAGTTCGGGGATCGTGTAGTCCCCGGGATAGGTGATGGTGAAGTTCTTGCTCGATCCCGTGGTCATGCCGATGACTTCGGCGTCGAAGCCCGGAGGATTCGAGGGCGCGCCGAGCTCGATGCTGACCTGCTCGTGCTTGTCGACTTCGCCCGGCTTGCCCTCTTTATCCGTGCCGCGGCGCTCGAGTGCGACGACCACGGTCTGGCCGGCTTCGACGGCGCCGGATTCCACCGCTTCGAAGCGCGCGTTGCGCTCGCGAATGCGCTCGAGCGATTGGTTGACGGCATCGTCTTCGATGGCGCGCGAGGGTTCCGTCGCTTCGATCGTCGACAGGTCGCCGGGATCGAACGCCGGGACCACATCGAACGAGGCTTTGAACGTGAGCGGCTTGCCTTCTTCGAGGACGAGATCCTTGATGTCCGGCGTGGCGATCGGCTCGATGCCTTTTTCGATGAGCACGTCGCCCACGGCCTTCGACACGAGGTGCTCGGCGACGTCCTGCATGATCTGCGGCTTGAAGCGCTGCCGGATCACGTTCGCGGGGACCTTGCCCGGGCGGAAGCCGGGAATTTTCGCGGAGCGGCCTAGCTTCGCGGCGGCGTGACCGATCGCTTCGTCCACGACATCGGTCGGCACCTCGATCGTCAGATCGCGGCGCGTTTCGTTCACGTCAATAATCTCTGATTTCATTTCGCTGAAGAACCTGTCGAATGGTGCGAAAGGTGGGATTTGAACCCACACAGCCTTTCGGCTACCGGCTCCTAAGACCGGCGCGTCTGCCAGTTCCGCCACTCTCGCGCGCGCGGACTAACGCTCTAGCGAGGCTTCGAGATCGAGAGCTGCGCCTCGCTAGAGAGCAGCGTCTTTTTTGCCGGCCTCCGGCCGGCGATTAAGCGTAGCACACGGCGCCCTTCGACTCGGCGTGCGCCTTGCGCACGCCTCGCTCAGGACAAGCCGTCACGCCGTTGCCGGCCGCGGCCGGACGTTCGACACCACGAGCTCCTCGACGGTGCCGCGTTTTTCCGCGTTGGAATTGACCGCGCGACGGGCCGGCACGCGCCAGGTGTGGAGCCCGGCGGCCGCCGCCGCGGGATTGCCTTCATAGAGTGCCGTCACCGACGGCGCGGTCGAGTTGCTGAGCACGACGTGCACGCCGCGCCGCGCCAGCTCGATGACCACTTCCTGCAGCCGCGACTGATCGGCATCGGCAAACATGCGCCCGGTATAGCCGCGGAAGTTGGCGGTCCGGCTCACCGGCGCGTACGGCGGATCGAAGTACGCGAAATCGCCGGCGCGCGCTTCGTCGAGCACGCGATCAAACGCCGCGTGCTGCAGCGTCACGTGCGGTGACGCGAGTGCCTGTGAGGCCGCGGTGAGCAGCGCGCGATCGAGGATCTTCGGCCGGTCATACCGGCCCGGCGGCACGTTGAACTCGCCCGAGGCGTTGACGCGGAACAGGCCGTTGTATCCGGTGCGATTGAGATAGATGACCATCGCCGCGAGCTCCGCGGGATAGTCGTCGAGGTGGCCGCCGCGTTCGCGCCACGCCGCGCGAAGGGGATTGAAGCGCTCGTCGCGGACCTGGAGATAACAGTCGCGCCCGCGCCGCGCGTGATCGTCGGCGAGCGGCTCGAGCTCGGCCAGCACCGCGTCGAGCGAGTGGCCGACGCGCCGGTAGCAGCCGATCAGATCGGCATTGTCGTCGCCGAGAACCGCGCCGTGGCCGTTCAGTTGATGGCGATTGAGCAGATCGAAGAAGACGGCGCCGCTGCCGACGAAGGGTTCGAAGTAGCGGCCGATCGTCTCGGGATAGTAGCGGCGGAGCTCGGGCAGCAACTGACGTTTGCCCCCGACCCATTTGAGAAATGGCCGCAACTTCACGCCGTCATGGTAACAGGCGCAGTCGGCGGTCGCGGTCGGCTTTACTCCCTCGCCGCTTCCGCCCACCACCACAACACGAGCGCCATCGTCAGCAAGACCGCCGACATTGCGATCGTCTGGACCTGGGACAACACCCGCCCGGCCGCCTCCCGGTTGAGCAGCTGGACGATCGTGTCGGTGTCGATCGTGATGGTGAGGAAGCCGAGCGACCACGCCAGACCCGCCGCGCCGGCAAGAATGACGGCGACGCCGGCGGCCATGGCGAGATTGAAGCCGAGATCGATCACGCGCTCGGTCTGCCACTTCTCGCGGCCGACGTGCGTCATCACCGTCGCCGTAAACGAGGCTGATGGCGACGCCACCTCCCGCATCGCCAGGAAGTTCTCGATCGATCGGGCGCGCTCGACAGCGCCGCCGCAGCGCGCGCACGACGCGACGTGCGCCGCGTCTTCGGCGGCCGGCACGTGCGATCCATCGGCGATCGCTTCGATCAACGGTTCCAGGTCGTCGCAGTGTTGCTTCATGAGGCCACGTCAGCGCAACTCCGTTTCGAGCAGATGCCGCAGCCGCCGCTTGGCGCGATGGAGGTGCGTCTTGACCGTGCCCATCGGCATGTTCAGCGCTTCGGCGAGATCCTCGTAACGCATTCCCTTCATGTAGTGCCCGTTCACTAGCACCTGGTACGGCACCGGCAGCCGCTCGATCGCCTTCTGCAGGCGATCCTTGATCGCAATGTCGCCGAAGGCCCGATCCTCCGAGCCCGGCTCACGCCGCGGCCGATCGTCGTCGTCATCATCGAGCGACACGCTCGCGAGCTCCGGGCGCTCCTGCGAGACCACGTTGATGACGATGCGATAGATCCACGTCGAGAGCTTCGACTCGCCGCGGAAATAGGGCAGCCCCTTGTGCACCTTGAGGAACACGTCCTGCGCGAGCTCCTCGGCGCGGGCGCGATTCGAGATGCTGCGCGCGATGAGCCCAAAGACGAGGCCTTTGTACTGATCGACCAGCTCCCGGAATGCGGTTTCATCGCCCTGCCGGCACCGCTCGACCAGCAAGTGCTCAGGGGTCACCCTCATTCGCCGTCAGGGAGATTAGAGCGGGCAGCCAAGGGTTTTGTTTCGCCTGAAACAATCTCTAAAGGCGGCTAGTCTAATCTCCCCAGTTGGCAGAATTGGAGTTGTATGTCGCCTGAATTGTTCGCAGCCGTCTTCGTCCTCGGCATGTTTTCCGGGGTGTTCATCATTTTCATGGGTCTGAAGCAGCGCTCGCAGCAGCTGGAAATGCTGCACCGCGAGCGGATGGCGATGATCGAACGCGGCCAGATTCCGCTCAGCGATCCTGACCATCACGACCGCCGCGTGGTGATTAATACCGGCGCCGCGCCCTCGTCACGATCGCTCTCGATGGGCATCATCGTGGTGGGCCTTGGCCTGGCGCTCATGACGATCATCAGCGTTGCCGGCGAGAGTCCCGAAGTGGGCATCGGCGTCGGCGGTGCGATCGCCATCATTGGCGGGGCTTTCATCGCGCGGAGCATGCTGGTTCGCCCGGAAGGTCCCGTGATGCGCTCAACGGCCATGACCCCTCCCCCCCCTCCTCCTCCGGACAACCGGATCTGACGCCGTCCTGAGCGAGCGGTCCGCACTGTCGGACCGCGAGTCGAAGGGCCCAACTCTCAGTCCTGCCAGTAGTTAACCGGGATCCCCTGACCGACCGATAAGACCACTCGAAAGCAACGGACGGCTGATCGCGTTAACACGACCTAAAAAGTCATATAGAGTCAGCTAGTTGCCCGCCTGATTACGGTTCTGTCTGTAATCGACAGGGCGAAGCTGTGCATGCGCCCGCAACTTAGAGAACTCGCCGCCGCCGGATGCATTGCCGTGATCGCGGGGTGTGTCGCCGCGCCGCAGCAGCAACGGCGCGCGGTGCCGAGCTACGACGATTTCACGGGCAAGCTCATTCAGCTCAACGCCGATCAGAACGGCGACGGACGGATCGATCAGTGGTCGTACGTGGACGGCAGTCGTCCAATCCGCGGTGAAGCCGATACAGATGATGATGGCCGGATCGATCGGTGGGAATACTTCGACGCCTCGTCGGCGCTCACGCTGATCGGCACGTCGAGCCGCGGCGACGGCGTGGAAGACACGTGGACGAATCCGGCGCCCTCGACGGATGGAGAAACGGTGGTCGTGACGTCACGGAACCGCGATCGCGTGCTCGATCATCGCGAGTATTTTCGCGGCGAGACACTGTTGCGCACGGAAGACGACACCAACGAAGACGGCCGCATCGACAAGTGGCAACGCTACGACGGCCCGGTGCTGCGCGAAGCGGCGTTCGACACGTCGTTCCTGCGCGGCCGCGCCGATCGGCGCGTGCAGTATGACGAGAAGGGCCGGTTTGCCTACGTTGAAGAGGATGCGGATGGCGACGGCACGTTCGTTCGTGTTGACAGTGTTGCGGCACAAGTGCCACGACCGCCGGGAGTCGAGAAGGGATGATGCGTAATCCAGTCCGAACGGCGGCCACGGTCATCCTCATGCTCATGAGCCTGATGTGCGCGCCGAGCGAGGCACGCGCGCAATCGGCAGTCGGCGGCGGGCCCCTGACGACCGCATTGAGCGACACCGAGCCGCAAACCGGGGTGCTCAGGATCGGGCCCGTTCGCCTCGCGCCCGGCGTCACGATCAGGGAGATCGGCTACGACACGAACGTGTTCGACGAAACGGCTGACGAGGGCCCGAAAGAAGACTGGGTCGCGGCGGCCACGCCCGACGTCGCGGTGTTCACCCGGCTGCGTTTCCTCCGGATTTCCGCTTACGCCGGATCGGAATTGACGTACTACCACGAGTACGAGAGCGAACGATCGGTCGGGTATGCGGGCCGAGGCCGTTTCGACTTTCTGTTGAGCCGCATGCGGCCGTTTGTCGGCGTCGGCCGTACGCAGACGCAAGAGCGGGCGAATGGCGAGATCGACACGCGCGCCGATCGCACCGAAGAGGAAGTGTCCGGCGGCCTCGCCTTCGACCTGTCGCCGACTTCGCTGGTCTACGGCTCATTCGCGCGGAGCCGTACCGAATTCACGAACGCCTTTGAGGATGGCATCGATCTGGGCGAGTCGTTGAATCGCGACCGCGACGACTATCAAGCCGGATTCAAGACCGACTTGACGCCGCTGCTGTCGGTGCAGGTCTACGGCAGCCGCCAGCAGGACATTTTCAAATCGGATCCGCTTCGCAACGCGACGAGCACCTCCGGCCTCGCGACGTTTCGCATCGCCGCCGACGCGGTCGTCACCGGCATCATCACCGTCGGCTACCGCGACATGCAGCCGGTGGATCCGGTGACCAAGCCGTTCCGGGGCCTGGTCGGCTCGGCCGCGATCACCTATCCGCTTTTCGAGATCGGCCGCTTCATCTTCCAACTGTCGCGAGGCAACGAGTATTCATTCGACGCCGCTGAAGCGTATTACGTCGCGAATGCGGGCGAGCTGAGTTACACCAATCGGCTGTTCGGCGATGTCGACGCCCAGGTTCGCGTGGGGCGATCGGTCTTCGATTACAACGCCCGGATCGATACGCCGCCCCGGACGGAGACCAACGACACGGCCGCCGGGAGCCTCGGCTATAATCTTCGCAATCGGACCCGAGTCGCCGTTAACTACGAGATCGCCAGGCGTCGCTCGCCGGAAAAGCCGGCGAGAAACTACGATCGCCGCCGCATCTATCTTTCGTGGCTGTTCGCGTTCTGATCATGTTGTACACACTGCTCTCACTCATTGCTCTCGTCGCCGCGCAGACGGCCGCGCCGGGACAGGCGCCCGTGCCGCCGATGTCACCGTTGGCGTTCAACATGTCCTACAAGATCGGCGCATCGGATGTGCTGTCGATCAAGGTCTTCAACGAGGACGCGCTGACCAACAAGTACGTGGTCGATACCGACGGCAGCATCACGTTCCCGTTGATCGGTCGCTTTCAGGTCGGCGGCAAGACGACGCGTCAGATCGAGGACGACCTCACCAAGGCCCTGCAGCCTGACTGGCTGAAACGCGCGCAGGTCTCGGTCGAGATTGCGACGTTTCGCAGCCGGTCGATCTACGTCATCGGTGAGGTCCGCACTCCGGGACGCTACAACATTGAAGGGCCGATGACGCTGCTCGAGGTCATTGCCAACGCCGGCTCGACGACGGCCGCGGCGAGCAACACAATCATCGTGCAGCGTTACAAAGACGGTGTGGCTGCTGCCGTTTCCGCCCCGGCGGGGCCCGGCGACCCTCGCTACTCAGAAGTGATGCGCATCAACATGGACGAGTTGCGCGAGGGCAAGCTGTCCGCGAACCTGCTGCTGCAGGACGCCGACATGATCATCGTGCCACCGGCTGAGCGGTTTTACGTCGATGGTTATGTCAAGCAGCCGGGATCCTTCGTGTTGCGCTCCGGTATGACTGTCCGGCAGGCGATTACGGAAGCGGGCGGCATCAGCGAGCGCGGCTCGACGCGCGGCGTCAAGATTATCCGCAAGGATCCCAAAAACGGACGCGAGATTGAGATCGAAGCGCAGATGTCGGACATCGTTCGTCCGAACGACACCATTCGCGTTCGCCAGCGCCTGATCTAGATCGTTCTCATCGGCGGCGGGTCCGCCGCCGATGCCTTCCCATGCATCTCATCATCGAGCCCGGCCGTGCGGCTGCGCATTACTGGCGCGATCTGTGGCGCTACCGCGAGCTGATGTCGTTCCTGGCGTGGCGCGACATCTCGGTGCGCTACAAGCAGACCGCGATCGGCGTGCTGTGGGCGATCATCCGGCCGGCGCTGACGCTGCTGGTGTTCGTGGCGTTCCGCCGGATGGCCGGCCTGCGGCAGAGCGCCGTTCCCGATGTCATCCTGGTGCTCGCCGCGGTCCTGCCGTGGCAGTTTTTTTCGTCGGCGCTCGCGGATGCGTCGACGAGCCTGATCGGCAACACCAGCCTGATCTCGAAGGTCTACTTCCCGCGCCTGATCATTCCGCTCTCCGCCGTCGCCACGGCGCTCGTCGACTTCGCGATCACGCTGGTGATGCTCGCGGCGCTGATGGCATGGTACGGCGTGCAGCCGGACGCGCGGCTGTTCGCCTTGCCGCTCTTCATCGCGCAGTGTTCGTTGCTGGCGCTTGGACTGGGCCTCCTGCTGGCCGCGCTGACGGTGACGTATCGCGACTTCCGATACGTGGTGCCGTTCGCGATTCAGCTCGGGCTGTTCGTCTCGCCGGTCGCATTCGAGAGCGCGCAAGTGCCGGAGCGCTGGCGCGCGATCTACGCGCTCAATCCGCTCGTCGGCATCATCGACGGATTCCGATGGTCGCTGCTTGGCGCCGCGCTCGATCCGCGCCTGGTCTCGTCGTCGATCGTCGTGACGCTGCTGTCGCTCGCCGCCGGGGTGTGGTACTTCCGCCGCACCGAACGCGGCTTTGCCGACGCCATCTGATCGCCCCCAAGTGACCGAACCCGTCCTTTCAATCGAACGCCTCGGCAAGCGCTACCGCCTGAGCCATCGTACCGACGAGGCCCCGTACACGACGCTGCGCGATACGATTGCCGGCGCCGTGACGGCGCCGTTTCGCTGGGCGAGCGGGGCAGGCGTGGCGGCCGCATCGATCGATGACTTCTGGGCGTTGCGCGACGTCAGCTTCAACGTCGGCGCCGGCGAGGTGGTCGGCATCATCGGCCGCAACGGCGCGGGCAAGAGCACGCTGCTCAAGATTCTCAGCCGCATCACCGAGCCCACGACAGGGCGCGTGACGCTGCGCGGCCGCGTCGCCAGCCTGCTCGAGGTCGGCACCGGCTTTCATCCGGAGCTGACCGGACGCGAAAACATTTTCCTGAACGGCGCCATCCTGGGCATGACGCGGCAGGAGATCCGCCGCAACTTCGATTCGATCATCAGCTTCGCGGAGGTCGAGCGTTTTCTCGACACGCCGGTCAAGCGCTACTCGTCCGGCATGTACGTGCGGCTC
>Ga0137455_1000594_pt1 | contig 10013 bp, 11 predicted proteins | sample EasRivERMGT600_2_FD_102334 | JGI IMG/M metagenome (GOLD analysis project Ga0137455, IMG submission 102334) | Soil microbial communities from meander-bound floodplain in the East River, Colorado, USA - East River MetaG ERMGT600_2 | ecosystem: Environmental > Terrestrial > Soil > Floodplain ... | reverse complement strand
GCTGCATGTGGCAGGACGAGGCCTGAGTGGTGGTGTCGCGAGAATGCGTCAAGTGAATTCTTGGTCCAGACCGGGCACATGGGTGACAGATCAGACCGGAGAGACGGGTGACAGTTTCTCATTCGTCTTCCGGCGGTGCTCCACGGGGTCGGCATCCTCGACGAATGAAAGGAGGATCGGTTCACCGACGTTCCTCGCCCCCAGCTGTGAAGGCGCCCGCTCCGACGCTGAACTCAAGGTGTCACCCATGTGCCGGTCCGTTCTGTTACCCACCACCTCGGTCGCACCCTTCGCACGCCGCCGTCGGGAGTGTGAAGGCGGTGGTTCGCTGGCGGCTCTCACCAAGGCCAGGACTCCGCTATTCTGCCGCGCATGCCGTCGATCACGCCGTCGCAGCCGCTCGCCGGCCTCACGATCCTCGACCTCACCCGCGTGCTGGCCGGGCCCTACGCCACCCAGATGCTCGGCGACCTGGGGGCTGAGGTGTGGAAGGTCGAGCGCCCCGGCCACGGCGACGAGACCCGCGGCTGGGGGCCGCCCTTCGTCGCCGGCCAGTCGGCCTACTTCCTCTCGGTCAACCGCAACAAGCGGAGCGCCGCGCTCGACTTCGAAGACCCGGCCCAGTGCGAGGCCGTGCGCCGCGCCGCGCGGGACGCCGACATCGTGGTCGAGAACTTCGTGCCCGGCGACCTCACGCGCTTCGGGCTCGATGCCGCCTCGCTCCGCCGCGACCGGCCGGAGCTGATCGTCTGCTCGATCAGCGGCTTCGGCCAGGACGGCCCGTACGCCGAGCTCCCCGGCTACGACGCCGTGCTCCAGGGCTTCACCGGCCTGATGAGCGTCACCGGCGAGGAGCACGGGCGTCCGCTCAAGGTCGGGGTCGCGGTGATCGACGTGCTCAGCGGCGTGCACGCCGCGGCCGCGATCCTGGCCGCGCTGGTCGGCCGGCTGCGGGGCGCGGGCGGGGTCCACCTCGACCTGTCGCTGTTCGAGATCGGTGTCGCCTCGCTGGTCAACGTCACCCAGTCCGCGCTGGTCACCGGGCGCCCGGCGCGCCGCCACGGCACCGCGCACCCGACGATCGTGCCCTACCAGACCTTCGCCGCCGCCGACGGCGACCTGGTGATCGCGGTCGGCAACGACGGGCAGTGGCGGCGGCTGTGCGAGGCGATCGGCCTGCCCGAGCTCGGCGCCGATCCGCGCTGGGCCGCGAACCGCGGCCGGGTGATCCACCGCGAGGAGGTGGTGGGCGCCCTGGCCGCGCGCTTCGCCACCCGCGACCGCGACGCCTGGCTCGAGACCCTGCGCGCCGCGCGCGTCCCGGCCGGGCCGGTGCGCGAGATGAACGAGGTCGTGCGCGATCCGGCGCTCGTCGAGCGCGGCATGCTCGGGCGCTCCGCCATCGACGGCGGGATCCTGGTCGAGCTGCTGTCGCTGCCCTGGCGGATCGAGGGGGCGCGACCCCCGGTTCGGCTCCCGCCGCCGCTGCTCGGCCGCGATACGGCCGCGTTCATGGAGCGCTGGGGCGCCTGACCGCGCTCCGCGTCCGTGGCGGGCGCGACACATCGGTGGCAGCCCTGAAGAACGGAGGCACGCCACCGGCCGCTACGGTAAGATGCCGGGCCCGTGAGCTCCCGCCACACCCTTCTCGTCGCGCTCGCCCTCGCGTCGTTCGCCGCGCCGGCCGCGGCTCCGGCCATGGCCGCGCCCGGCGACGCACCCGGCGACAGCGTCTATCTGGTCGGCGAGTTCGTCGACCCGGTCTGCTGGTACCAGCACGGCATGCGCGGCGTGCTCCAGCGCTCGTGCGCCATGGTCGACCGGCGGGTCGAGCAGGGCATGGCCTTCCTCGACGTCCGTGAGCGCCGGCTCTACACGGTGATCGGCGTCACCCACTGGTCGGACCCGCGCGCGGAGTTCCTCGCCATCCTCGGCGATACCGTCGCCGTGCGGGCGCGCGTCTGGCGGCGCGGCGACAGCCGGGCGCTGGCGATCGCGGCCGTCCATCCCTGGCGCGCCCAGCCGCTGCCGACCTATCGCTGGTGGCCCTGGCACTGGGAGTGGAGCGTCCTGCTCGGCTGCGGCGTCCTCGCCGCGCTATACCTGCTCGCCATCGGACCCTGGCGCCGTCGCCTCGGCGCGCCTGACGGCGGCGTCGAGTGGGGGCGGGCCGCGGTGTTCCTCGCCGGCATCGCCGTGGTCGTGCTCTCGCTCCAGGGGCCGATCCACGACCTCAGCGACCAGTATCTCTTCAGCGCCCACATGGTGCAGCACCTGCTGCTGTCCCAGGTGTTCCCGCCGCTGTTCCTGCTCGGGCTGCCGCCCTGGCTGCGCGAACGCCTGGTGGCGCCGCGCGCGGTGGCCCGGGTGTGGAACGGCCTGACCCGCGTGCCGGTGGGGTTCCTGCTCTACAGCGCCGTGTTCGCGATCTGGCACGCCCCGACGCTCTACGACCTGATGATGCGCGACCACGACTTCCACATCGCGATGCACCTCATGGTCATGGCGACCGCGGTGCTGATGTGGTGGCCGATCTGCGGCGGCTCCGCGGTGGCGCGCCCGCTGCCCGCGCCCGCCCAGATGCTCTACCTGTTCCTGCTCGGCATTCCGATGATGGGGGTGGCGGCGCTGATCACCTTCGCCGGCCGGCCGCTCTACGAATGGTACGCGCTCGCGCCGCGCTTCCTCGGCATCGACGCGCTCGAGGATCAGCGCCTCGGCGGCCTGATCATGTGGGTGCCGGGGGGCCTGTTCTGGTGGGGGATCATGTCGGTGGTCTTCTTCCGCTGGGCGGCCGACGAGGCCCGTGCCGACGACGCCCCGGTGCCCCAGGGCTCAGCCTAGCCATCGTTTGCGGAGCGCGGCGGTTGATGCGATAGTTCCGCGCCTTTTCCGCGCCAGAGATTCCTCCAGGGGGGTGTGTTCATGACGGGTACGACGACTCCCGCCAAGCGCGGGTTGGACGGCGTGGTCGCGGCGCAGACGCGGCTGAGCCATGTCGACGGGCTCGCCGGCGAGCTGATCATCGGCGGCTACGAGCTCAAGGAGCTGGCGGGACGCGTCAGCTTCGAGGAGGCGGCTCACCTGCTGTGGCGGGGCGCGCTGCCGGGCCGTGACGAGCTGGCCATGCTGCGCCGCGAGATGGCGGTGCTGCGCAAGCTCCCCGCGCCCACCATGGCCGTGATCCGCGCCGCCGCCGCGGCGCCGCCGATCGACGCCCTGCGCATGGCCGCGGCGACGCTGTCGCTCGACGTCGACGACCCCGACGACATCTCCCCGGCCGCCGACCTGGCGCAGGCCAAGATGCTGACTGCGCGCTTCCCGACCATCGTCGCGGCCCACGCGCGGATCTCGTCGGGGAAGGAGCCGATCGCGCCGCGTGAGGACCTGCCGCTGGCCGCCAACTTCCTCTACATGGTGCACGGCCGCGAGCCCGATCCGATCGTCGCGCGTGCGCTCGACACCTACTGGGTGACGGTGATCGACCACGGTATGAACGCCTCGACGTTCACCGCGCGGGTCATCGCCAGCACGCGCTCGGATACCGTCAGCGCCGTGACCGGCGCGATCGGCGCCCTCAAGGGGCCGCTGCACGGCGGTGCGCCGGGTCCGGTGCTCGACATGCTCATGCACATCGGCTCGGCGGATCGCGCCGAGGCCTGGCTGGAGGCAGAGATCGCCGCCGGGCGCCGGATCATGGGATTCGGGCACCGCGTCTACAAGGTGCGCGACCCGCGCGCCGAGGTCCTGAGCAAGGCGGCCGAGGGGATGGCCGGGGCCCAGCTCGAGGACCGGCGGCTGTTCGACCTGGCGCGCTCGGTGGAGCAGGCCGCGCTGAAGGTGCTGGAGCAGCACAAGCCCGGGCGCAATCTCAAGACCAACGTCGAGTTCTACACCGCGCTGGTGCTGCAGTCGCTGGGGCTGCAGCCGCGCACCTTCGTGGCGATGTTCGCCTGCGGGCGCGCCGCCGGCTGGTGCGCGCACGTCATCGAGCAGCACGCCGAGGATCACCTGATCCGCCCGCAGTCGGAGTACGTCGGACCCCGGGGCCTGCGCATCGAGCGCTGAGCGGAAGGACGAGGTGCGCGCCGACGCACGCGGCCGCCTGATCCGCGGCCTGCTGCTCGGCCTCGGCGCCGGCGCCCTGCTGTTCGCGGGCTGGGCGTGGACCGCGCTCTATCCCCGGATCCCGGCCGACCTCGGCGGTGTGACCAATCTCGACGCCGAGGCGCGCCGGGTGCGGATCGCCACCGCGGGGGCCGACTCGATCGACGGCTGGTACCTCGCAGGCCGCGATCCGGCAGTGGTGCTGCTGCTCCACGGCCACGGCCGCGACCACCGGCGCATGTGGCGCTACGGGCAGTTCCTGCATGCCAGTGGCTACGGCGTGCTGGCGATCGACTTCCGCAGCGCGCGCGCCCACCACCGCGCGCCCACCACGCTCGGGCACATCGAGTTGGTCGACGCCCAGGCGGCGCTCGACTGGCTGCTCGGCCAGCCCGACCTCCGCGGCCACGCCGTGGGGCTGCTCGGCGAATCGCTCGGCGGCTCGGTCGCGCTGCTGATCGCGGCGCGCAACCCGGGCGTCGGCGCGGTGGTCGACGAGTCCGGGTTCGCCAGCGGCGAGGAGGCGATCGCGGACTTCTTCACCCGCCTCGCGCGGCTGCCGTCATGGCCCCCGCCGCTGGTGCGCGCCTTCGCCCGCGCCGTCACCGGGGTCGATCCCGGAGCGCTCGACGTGCGTCCGGCCGCCGCCGCGCTGCGCGATCGCCCGGTGCTCTTCATCCACGGCGACCGCGACGCCCGGATCTCGCCGGCGCAGACCGTGGCGCTGTGGCACGCTGCCGGCGGCGACGACCCGCTCTGGATCGTGCCCGGGGCGGGCCACAACGAGGGCTGGATGCGGGAGCGGGCGGCCTACGAGGACACGGTGACGGGCTTCTTCGACCGCCACCTGCTCGGGCGCGACGCGGGCCGGTGATGCCGGCCGCGCGCCTCCGACGTCAGGCCGAGCCGCCTCCTTACGCTTCGCGCCCGCTCAGCGAGGTGACCGCGCGCAGCGCCGCCTCGCGTGCCGCGTCGATCTGGGCCTCGGGCCCCGACAGGTAGAGCCGGCCGAAGGCACCGAACAGCGACGCATCGATCAGCTTGACGTGGGCCGCCTTGAGCGCTTCGTTGGCGGCGAAGGCGACGTAGCCGGCCGGCTCGGTCTCGAGGATGAACAGCGACTCGCCGGCGATCAGCATGTCGCCGTAGCGGATGCGGTTGATGAGCTGGGCGTGGTAGGGCTCGACGGCGCGGATGATCTGATCCGAGACTACCCGCGGCTTGACCCGGTCGTTCTCGCCGATGCCGAGGTGGTCGAGGATGGCGCGGCCGCTCTGCTGCACCTGCCCCTTGTCGGAGTGATGGATCTCGAGCAGGCCGAAGGCCCGCTCGACCACCATGATGCCAGGGGTGGCCTGCGTCGCCTTGAGCGCGACGTCGGTGATGCGGTTGATGATCAGCCCCGGCGCCGTCTCGACGAACATCGCCGCGACGCCGGCGACGGGGAGGAAGCCCCGCGCCGTCGTGCCGATGAAGGCGGCGAGCTGGGGCTGGAGGCTGTCGAGGAAGACGTAGGTACGCAGGGTGACGTCGGCCATCGCGCGGCACGATAGGGGGACGCGTCGCGCGCGTCAACGCAACGGCCGTGCGCCTTCGCATCCTGCTTGCCGCCGTGTCGTCGCCGCTGGCATCCTCCAGGCGGCGCGGGACCGTGGTGGCCCTGACGCCGCTGAGCACGGGGCGCACTCACGCCATGAGAGTCCACAAGCAGGTGTACGAGCAGGTGTCGCGCACGATCGGCGAGATCCGGTGATGTCCGCGGGCCCCACCGTCGAGGAGGAGCTGATCGGCGTCGCCCACGCGTGGGACCGAGCGATGGTCGCCAACGACGCGGCAGCCATCGGGTCCTACATGGCCGACGACTGGACCATCATCGGATCGGACGGCAGCGTCGGTGCCAAGACGCCCTTTCTCGATCTCGTGCTCTCGGGGAAGCTGACCCACGACGTGATGGAGTCCCATGATCTCCGGGTCCGCGTGTACGGCGACACCGCCGTCGTGACCGGGCGGGGGGTTTCCGGCGGGCGTTACCAGGGGGAGCCTTTTCACCTGGTGGAGCGGACGTCCTGTGTCTTCGTCCGACAGCAGGGTCGATGGAGATGCGTGCTGACGCATCTCTCTCAGATCACGAAATCGTAGGCTCCGACTCGGCGCCGCGAGGCCGACTCGCTCTGGAGCGAGTTGAGTGTCGACTGGCCTGCGCTGCCGGGTCACAACCCTGGTGAGGAGCCCAAATGGTTGGTCCGCACGGCTTCAGCGTGCTCGTGATCGCGGGCATGCTCGCGACTCTGGCATCGTCATTATTCGCCGGAGCCGCCATCTACATCAGCCTCGTCGAGCACCCGGCCCGGTTGGCCTGCGGGACCGAGCTTGCGGCTCGACAGTTCGCGCCTAGTTACCGGCGAGCCACGGTCATGCAGGCGATGCTCGCCGTCACGGCCACACTGGCCGGCGCCACGCAGTGGTTCACGGGCTATGGCGGAGGGGACCCGCTGATGGATCAAGGAAGGGCTCTCTGGCTTCTCGGGGCACTGATCATCGGGTCGGTGATTCCCTTCACCCTGGTCGTGATCTATCCCACGAACAGGAAGCTGCTCGAGCCCGGTCGCGACTCGGGCTCGGAGGAGACGCGACACCTTCTCGAGGCATGGGGACGGCTGCACGCCGTGCGCGGCGCCCTGAGCCTCGCGGCGACACTTGTGTTCCTCTACGCACTCGTTGGATCTTGATGCACTCGAAGCGCTCGGACAGGAAGGTTGGACAGATCGAGCAGCCATGCAGCAGGAAAGGAGAGGCACATGACCCACGTGACTGAGGAAAAGATAGTGGCCGCAGCCCCGACCGAGGAAACTCTCGAAGGCTTGCATCGCATCCGGATCTTCTTCCGCGGCTGGCGGCCCGCCGGCAAGACGCGGGCGGTGGTCGTCATCTGCCACGGCGTCAACTCCCACGGTGGCCAGTACTTCTGGGCGGCCGAGCAGCTCGTGGCCGGTGGCTTCGCCGTGTACGCGATCGATCTGCGCGGGCGGGGGAAGTCCGGCGGCGAGCGCTTCTACATCGACGACATCGCCGACTACGTCGGGGACGTGGCCACGCTGGTGAAGCTGGCGAAGTCTCGGGAGCCGGGCCTGCCGGTGTTCCTGCTCGGGCACAGCGCCGGTGGCGTGGTGTCGTGCACCTACGCGCTGGATCATCAGGCCGAGCTCGCCGGGCTGATCTGCGAGAGTTTCGCGTTCAAGGTGCCGGCGCCCGATGCCGCGCTCGCCGTCATCAAGGGTCTGAGCTACATCGCGCCGCACCTGCCGGTGCTGAAGCTCAGGAACGAGGACTTCTCGCGCGATGCCCAGGCGGTTCAGGCGCTGAACCGCGATCCGCTGATCGCCAACGAGATCCAGCCGGCGAGGACGGTGGCCGCGCTGGTCCGCGCCGACGAGCGGCTCAAGCGCGAGTTTCCGCGCATCACCCTGCCGGTGTTCATCCTGCACGGCACCGCCGACAAGGCGACCGTGCCGAGCGGCAGCCAGTTCTTCTACGACACCGTCGGTTCCAGGGACAAGACGCTGAAGCTCTACGAAGGGTACTTCCACGACCTGTTCAACGACGTCGGCAAGGACGCCGTGATGGCCGACACCAAGGCCTGGATCGACCGGCATCTGCCCAAGGCCTGAGCGGCGGCGCCCGCGGCCACGAGCCGATGCTGGAACTGAGTCTCACCCGCTGCCGCGTCCGGTCCTGGCGTGAGAGCGACGCGCCGTCGATCGCCACTCACGCCAACAACCGGCGGGTGTGGATCAACCTCCGCGATCGGTTTCCGCACCCCTATGCGCTCGCCGACGCGCAGGCCTTCATCCGGGACGCGCACGCTCGCACGCCGGAGACCCGCTTCGCCATCGCCGTCGAGGCCGAGGCCGTCGGCGGCATCGGCTACATGCTCCACGACGATGTCGAACGCGTCTCGGCGGAGATCGGGTACTGGCTGGGCGAGGCCTACTGGGGGCGCGGGATCATGACCGAGGCGGTCGCGGCCGTCACCGCCCATGCGATCCGGGCGCACGACCTCACGCGCGTGTTCGCCGTGCCGTTCGAATGGAACGCCGCATCCTTCCGCGTGCTGGAGAAGGCCGGGTACGTGTGCGAGGGTCGCATGAGCCGCAGCGCGATCAAGGACGGTCAGGTCGTGGACCAGCTGCTCTACGCCTTCGTCACCCGGCCGACGCCGAAGACCTCGACCGCCGTCGGAATCGCGAGCAGGAACACGAAGGGATAGGCCTCGTAGTAGTCCCTCATCTCGCCCAGCACACCGAGGAACAGCGACGCACCGACCAGCGGTAGCGCGGTGACGAGCAGTCCCTGGCGAAGGAACTTCGACTTGCGCGCCCAGCCGCTTCCCACCAGCACGGCCAGGGGCAGGACGGCTCCCAAGGTCTTGAGGTAGAAGCCCGGGTCGCCGAACGCGGCGAAGTTGTACTCGAGGTGCCATTCGACCAGCCCGCCGGGGCGGGCCCGCAACGCGTGCGCCTGCCACAGTCGCAGGGCCGCGAACGACGCCAGCGGCACCGCCGCGAGTGCGGCGAGCCTCGTCGGCCCGATCCGTCCGGCCTCGTGGAGGAGGAGGAGTGGCACGAGGAGGATCGCGGTCTCCTTGTTCAGTGCGATGAGAGGGAAGGTGATGAGAAAGGCGACGTGGGATCGCCGGATGATGAGGTACACGCCGAGCGTGAACAGCAGCAAGGTCATCGGGTCGTAGACCAGGTTCGACTGGCGGAAGAAGACCAGCGGAACGACCACGAGGGCGAGGAGCGGGGCGATGTCGGAGACGAACCCCGGCACCTCGGGATGACACCCTCGAGTCAGTGCGCGCAGCAGCCACGCGAAGGCGATCAGGCTGGCCACCGTCAGCACGAAGAGGACGCCGTACTCGTACGACCACTGCCGGGCGTCGGCGGGGGCCCCGCGGTCGGCGAGGAGGCGGGCGCCGAAGGTCGCGAGCGGCGAGTCGGCGCGCGTCCTTCCCATGGGAGCGAGGGCGGCGTCGCCGGCGGCCGCCGCGGCGCGCACGATGCCCGGCACCAGGGCCCGGTAGGCGTAGGGCTTGTGCGCCGCACCGTACACCATGCTCCCGAGCTCCACCCGCTCGCGATGGAAGGGGAGCCTGTCGAAGAACAGGATGGCGACGGTCAGGGCCACGGTGGCGTAGAGGAAGACCATCGTGATCCGGTAGGTGAGGCGCTCGCGCATCATCGTGGGATCGAGCCCATCAGCTCCGTCGGGCTCAGAGGTCGCCCAGTCGCTGCCACAGCGACTCGACTTCGGCCCGTAGCTTCTCGTAGCGGGTCACCAGCTCCTTGGCCTGCGCGCCGTCGTGATAGATCTCCGGGTCGGCGAGGCGCTGCTCGAGGGTCTTGATCTCCGTCTCGCGGATCTCGATGTCGCGCTCGACCCGCTCGATCTCGCGCTTGTGCTTCGAATCGCCGGGACGCCGCGCGGGGGCGGTTGCCTTCGAAGCGCCGCGGACAGTGCGAGTCGCCGCGGCGGGCGTCACCGGGATCGCGGGCGCCGGGGGCGACTTGGCGTTCGCCGCCGCGACGCGCGCCAGGCGGGCCGATTCGTAGTCGTCGTAGCCGCCGGGATAGCGGATCGCGCGGCCGCCCTCCACCGACACGACGCGGGTGGCGAGCCGCGCCATCAGCGACCGGTCGTGGGTCACCACGGCGAGGGCGCCCGGATACTGGGCGAGCGCGTCCTCCAGCACCTCCTTGCCGGCGAGGTCGAGATGATGCGTGGGCTCGTCGAGCATGAGCAGGTTGGCGGGCTCGAGCAGGATGCGGGCGAGGGCCACGCGTTGACGCTCGCCGCCGGACAGCACCCGGCACAGCTTGAAGACGTCATCGCCGCTGAACAGGAAG
>Ga0137455_1000593_pt1 | contig 10021 bp, 8 predicted proteins | sample EasRivERMGT600_2_FD_102334 | JGI IMG/M metagenome (GOLD analysis project Ga0137455, IMG submission 102334) | Soil microbial communities from meander-bound floodplain in the East River, Colorado, USA - East River MetaG ERMGT600_2 | ecosystem: Environmental > Terrestrial > Soil > Floodplain ... | reverse complement strand
TCACCGGCACCGAGCTCGATCAGCGCGCGATCGATCAGAAGATGATTGCCCTCGATGGCACGCCCGCGAAAAGCCGCCTCGGGGCCAACGCGTTACTGGGCGTGTCGATGGCGGCGGCAAAAGCGGCAGCCGTGGCGGAAGGCCGTCCCTTATACGAGTACCTCGCGCGCCTCAGTGGACGGCCTGCCGGCGGAACGTACGTCCTGCCCGTGCCGATGATGAACATCCTGAACGGCGGCGCGCATGCGGACAGCAGCGTCGATCTCCAGGAGTTCATGGTCATGCCGGTGGGCGCGCCGACGTTCGCCGAGGCGCTGCGTGCCGGCGCGGAAATCTTTCACGCGCTACGCGCGATTCTGAAGAAAGCGGGCCATTCGACCGGCGTCGGTGACGAAGGGGGCTTCGCGCCGAACCTGCGGTCCAACCGCGAGGCGCTCGACGTGGTGCTCGAGGCGATTGCAAAGGCAGGCTACTCCGCAGGCGAAAACATCTTCATCGCGCTCGATGTCGCGTCGAGCGAACTATGGGACAACGGCAAGTACGTGTTCAAGAAATCGGGAGAGCCAACCCGTACGTCCGCACAGATGGTCGAGCTCTGGACCGACTGGGTACGGCAGTATCCAATCGTCTCGATCGAGGACGGCCTGGCCGAAGGCGACTGGGACGGATGGAAGGCGCTCACGCGCGAGCTCGGCGAACGGGTGCAGCTCGTTGGCGATGACGTGTTCGTGACCAACCCGGAGATTCTGAAGCAGGGAATCGCGGACGGCGTGGCAAACGCACTCCTCGTGAAGCTGAATCAGATCGGTACCGTGTCGGAGACGCTCGATGCGATCGCCATGGCGCGCAACGCCGGATACGGAACGATCATTTCGCATCGTTCGGGCGAGACCGAAGACAGCATGATCGCGGACTTGGCGGTCGGCACGTCCGCGGGGCAGATCAAGACCGGGTCCGCGAGCCGCAGCGATCGCGTCGCGAAGTACAACCAGTTGCTGCGCATCGAGGAAGAGCTCGGATCCGCGGCGACATACGCCGGACGATCTGCGATCCGGCAGCTGGCACTAAGGTCCGCCTAGAGGAAAGGTCCATGTATCGACTCGTGCTGTTGCGTCACGGCGAAAGCCTCTGGAACAAGGAGAACCGGTTCACCGGGTGGACCGACGTCGACCTCACCGACAAGGGACGTGAAGAGGCACGCGAGGCGGGACGGCTCATGGCTGCCGAGAAGTTCGAGTTCGATGTCGCGCACACCTCGGTGCTCAAACGCGCGATCCGCACTCTTTGGATCGCCCGCGACGAGATGGACCTGCTCTGGATCCCGGTCTATCGCTCGTGGAAACTGAACGAGCGCCATTACGGCGCGCTGCAGGGGTTGAACAAGTCCGAAACCGCAGAGAAGTATGGCGAGGCGCAGGTGAAGATCTGGCGCCGCAGCTACGACATCCCACCACCTCCGCTGACGCCAGACGATCCGCGGCACCCCTCCCGCGATCGCCGCTACACGTCGCTCTCCCTGCGGGAGCTGCCGCTGACCGAATCGCTCAAGGACACCGTCGCGCGCTTCCTGCCGTACTGGCACCAGGCGATTGCGCCCGACATCATTGCCGGCCGGAAGGTGCTCATCGCGGCGCACGGGAACAGCCTGCGCGCGCTGGTGAAGTATCTCGACAATCTGTCGGAAGAAGAGATCGTGGAGCTGAACATCCCGACCGGCATTCCTCTCGTATACCTGCTCAACGATGACCTGAAACCGCTCCAGAAGTTCTACCTGGGCGATCAGGAGGCGGTGCAGCAGGCGATGTCGGCCGTCGCGAACCAGGGCAAAGCCCGTACGTAGAAACTCCCAAGCCCCAACGACCAGCTCCCGAGGTGCTTGGGAATTGGAAGTTGGGAGTTGGGAGTGGGTTTCGCTTCTCTAAACCTCTAGCCTTCGACCGTCGGCTCCTTCGCCTCGTCAGCTCCGATGCGGAGCGAGCGGAGGAATCGCTTGTCGTTCGCAGTCAGTTCGAAAGCCCGGCGCGCCGGCAGCAGGCGGGCGGGAGTGGTGATTTTCGTTACCGCCGCTCCATTGTTGCGGTTCACAAAACCAACGACCGCTTCGAGCGTCACTCGCATGTCGAAGCCGGCTTCGCGCGCCTTCGCGCGACACGCTTCCACTTGCTGGTTTTCGGCTACGGCAGCGGCGATCGCGTCGGCCAGCTCTTTTGCGAACCGGTTTACGACGTCATCCATACCTGCTTCCTCCTCACACCGCCGCCGGGCCGGGATCCGGGGCGTCTCCCGATCCGAACCTGCACATACCGGGGAGGTCTGGCAGGGATCGAGCGCCAAAGATGTTCATCTGTATGGGGTTAGCCTTCGTGAAGACTACGTTTCATTGTAGAGACAGTCCTGATGAGTGTCAACGAACTGGCAGTTTTCGGCCTGTTTTCGCGTAGCTGAACAGATGACCCGCCTGCTCCAGCCACATCACGGCCGTTAACCGCTGGTACACAAGGGGTTGGAGTAGAATCGCGTGGCACCCCCATGACGAGCGGTCCGACGAGCCGTTTCTACCGCACCCCCGACGATCTGTCAGATATCGACCCCGAAACGGATATCGGCTATCCGGGCGCCTTTCCCTACACCCGGGGTATTCAGCCGTCCATGTACCGGGGCCGTCCCTGGACGATGAGGCAGTACGCGGGGTTTGCCGATGCCGCGGAATCGAACCGCCGCTATCGGTATTTGCTGTCGCAGGGCGTCAGCGGGCTGAGCGTTGCGTTCGATCTACCGACACAGATCGGCTACGACTCGGACCATCCGCTGGCCGCAGGTGAGGTCGGACGCGTCGGCGTCGCGATTGACTCGATCGAAGACATGTCGGCGCTCTTCGACGGCATTCCGCTCGATCGCGTGTCAACGTCGATGACGATCAACGCGACGGCCATTATCCTGCTCGCTTTGTACGTTGCCGTCGCAAAGCGGCAGGGGTTCGCGCCCACCGCGCTCTCGGGGACCGTGCAGAACGACATCCTGAAGGAGTATGTCGCGCGCGGCACCTACATCTACCCTCCCCGCCCGTCGCTTCGCATCGTGACCGACATCCTGGCATTCTGCGAGCGCAACATGCCGCAGTGGAACACGATCTCGATCAGCGGGTATCACATCCGCGAAGCGGGCTCCACGGCCGTTCAGGAAGTCGCGTTCACGCTCGCACACGCGAGCGCGTACGTCCAGGCCGCGATCGATGCCGGCCTCGACGTCAACAACTTTGGTCAGCGGCTGTCCTTCTTCTTCAACGCTCACAACGATTTCATCGAGGAGGTTGCCAAGTTCCGCGCCGCTCGTCGTCTGTGGGCGCGCCGCATGGCGCAGCGGTTCGGTGCCACTCATCCGCGCGCGCAGCAACTGCGCTTCCACACCCAGACGGCGGGAAGCACGCTGACCGCGCAGCAGCCGGATAACAACATCGTCCGCGTCGCGCTGCAGGCGCTGGCGGCGGTGCTCGGGGGAACGCAGTCGCTTCATTGCAACGGCAAGGACGAGGCGCTCGCGCTACCAACCGAAGAGAGCGCGACGATTGCCCTGCGAACGCAGCAGATCATCCTGCATGAGAGCGGTGTCGCGAACACGGTCGACCCGGTGGCCGGCTCCTATGCGATCGAGGAGATGACGACGCGGATCGAACGAGCGGCCTCGGAACTCCTTGACCGGATCGATCAGATCGGCGGAACACTCGCGGCGATCGAATCTGGCTATATCCAGCAACAGATCCAGGATGCAGCCTATCGCGCACAACAGGCGGTCGACGCGGGTGATGCCGTCGTCGTCGGAGTGAACAGGTTTACGAGTGGCGAGGCTTCGGGCGGGCAGGTGCGGCCGAACGCCGACCTCTTCCACATAGACCCGGAAGTCGAACGCCGCCAGGTCGAACGCGTGCGGGCGGTCCGCGCTGGACGCAGCGAGCGCGAATGGCGCTCAGCGTTGGACGCGGTCGAATCGGCGGCGCGCGGGACGGTGAACCTCGTGCCGCCAATCATCGACGCCGTCGAGAAACGCGCGACCCTCGGCGAGATCGCTGACGCCATGCGCCGGGTGTTCGGCGAGCACCAGGACGTCCCGCCGTGAGCGCACGCAACCCGTTGCTTGACGTCCAGCACCTGACGGTGAGCTTCGGCGGCTCATCCGCGATACCCGCGGTCGACGATGTGAGTTTCCAGATCATGCCGGGTGAAACACTCGGACTCGTCGGCGAATCGGGCAGCGGAAAGTCGGTCACGGCATTTTCCATCCTGCGCCTCCTTCAGCCCCCTGGCCGAATCACAAGCGGCAGCGTGATGTTCGACGGACGCGATCTGCTTTCCCTTCCGGAACGGGAGATGCGCGAAGTACGGGGCGCCAGAATCGCGCTGATCTTTCAAGAACCGATGACGGCGCTCAACCCAGTGATGCGCGTGGGCGATCAAATCGCTGAAGCGCTGACCGTCCATGGGAGGGGGACACACGCCGAGGCACGTACCCGCGCCACGGAATTGCTCGACGCGGTGCGCATTCCAGACGCTGCGCTCCGGGCCCGCGACTACCCACATCAGCTCTCAGGGGGTATGCGCCAGCGCGTCATGATCGCGATTGCGCTCGCCTGCGAACCGCCGCTGATCATCGCGGACGAGCCCACGACCGCGCTCGACGTGACGATCCAGGCGCAGGTACTGGAGCTCATGCGGGAGTTGAAGGCTCGCTACAACCTTGCGTTGCTGCTGATCACCCACGACTTCGGCGTCATCGCCGAGATGGCCGATCGCGTAGCGGTGATGTTCAAAGGCAAGCTCGTCGAGCAGGGTCCCGTGCGCGAAATCCTGCGTCACCCTGCGCACGAATACACACGCAACCTGCTGGCGGCCGTCCCCGGGGCACGCTGATGCCCTTCGACTGCGCTGAGGGTAAACCGCTCCTCGAGGTCCGTCACCTCGTCAAGCATTTCGTGCGGAAGCAGGGCCTGCTGCGTCCTCCGTCTGTCGTGAAAGCCGTGGACGATGTGACCTTCGCGATCGAGGAAGGCGAGATGTTCGGGCTCGTGGGCGAATCGGGAAGCGGCAAGAGCACGACCGGTCGTTGCATCCTGCGACTCATCGAGCCGACGTCCGGAGAGGTCCTGTTTCGCGGCGAGAACGTCGTCGGATTCTCGCGACAGCGCATGCGGATGGCACGCCGCGACATGCAGATCGTTTTCCAGGATCCGTATTCCTCGCTCAACCCGCGCATGCGGGTCGGCGACATCGTCGAGGAGCCGCTGGTCATTCACAAGCTCGGCTCGAAGACCGAGCGGCGTGCTCGCGTCGCGGAGCTGTTTCAGCTTGTCGGCCTTGAGCCGGAACACATCGCGCGGTATCCCCACGAGTTCAGCGGCGGACAGCGACAGCGTATCGGAATTGCCCGCGCTCTCGCGCTGAATCCGGCGCTCATCATCGCCGATGAAGCCGTCTCCGCGCTCGACGTGTCGATTCAGGCGCAGGTGGTCCGGCTGTTGATGGAGCTGAAGGACCGGCTGAAGCTGACGTACCTCTTCATCGCGCACGATCTGCGGCTCGTTGAGCATATCTGCAGCCGCGTGGCGGTGATGTACATGGGGAAGATCGTCGAACTGGGTGAGACGAAAGCGCTCTTCTCGAATCCCACTCATCCGTACACGAAGGCGCTCCTCAGTGCGATTCCGGTGCTCGATCCGGATGCGCCGCGACAGCGGATCGAGCTCAATCCCGAGTCGTTCGAGCGGAACGCGCCATTGAAGGAAATCGGCGCACGGCACTGGGCTGCGGTCTAAGTCCCAAATCCCAAAACCCAAATCCCAAAACCCAAGTCACAGTGTTTGGATTTGGAGCTTGGGATTTGGGACTTGGGATTTCACATCCTTCTCCACCTGTCCGTCGCGGATGTGAATCGTACGGTGTGCGAACGCGGCGACGTCCGCCTCGTGTGTCACCAGCACAATGGTGTTTCCCGCCTTATGAAGCTTGGCAAACAGCAACATGATTTCCGCGCCGGTCTTTGAATCGAGATTTCCGGTCGGTTCGTCGGCGAGCAGGATCGATGGATTGTTGACGAGCGCGCGTGCGATCGCCACGCGCTGGCGCTGGCCGCCTGATAGCTCATTGGGGCGATGCGTCATGCGATCGCCGAGCTCGACGCGCTCCAGTGCGCCACGAGCCCGCGCCTCCCGATCCGTCGCGCTCACGCCGGCGTATACCAGCGGAAGTTCGACGTTGTGCAGCGCCGTTGCGCGCGGCAGCAGGTTGAACGTCTGGAAGACAAAGCCGATTTCCTCGTTGCGGATGCGCGCCAGCTCGTTGTCGTTCATGTCGCCGACGTGCTTGCCATTCAGGAGGTAGGTCCCCTTCGACGGCGTGTCGAGGCACCCGATCAGATTCATCAGCGTGGACTTGCCTGAGCCTGACGGTCCCATGATGGCGACGTATTCGCCGCGATCGATATCTATCGAGATCCCGCGCAGCGCGTGAATCTCCTCCGAGCCCATCGTGTACGTCTTCCACAAATCGCGGGTTTCAATCAAAGACATGCGCGTCGGTCTCCAGTCCTACAGTCCTACGACCGGGAACCGCGGATGGTTTCAAGGGCCGCTAATGCTCGTCCTGGTACTGTTCCTTCAGCTTCGCGACCACGTTCGGATCGGCCAGCGTCGTCGTGTCGCCCAGCGTCTTTCCCTCGGCAATGTCACGAAGCAGCCGGCGCATGATCTTGCCCGACCGGGTCTTCGGCAGGTCCGCGGTGAAAATGATGTCGTCGGGTTTTGCGATCGCGCCTATCTTCCTGGCAACGTGATCCTTCAACTCGATCATCAGTGCCTCGCTCGGCTGCACGCCTTCCTTCACGGTCACGAACGCGGCGACCGCCTGACCCTTGATCTCGTGGGTTCGGCCCACGACGGCGGCTTCGGCGACCTTCGGGTGATCGACGAGCGCGCTTTCGACCTCCATCGTGCCGATGCGATGACCGGCAACGTTCAGCACGTCGTCAACGCGGCCAAGCAGCCAGAAGAAGCCGTCCTGGTCGAGTTTGGCGCCGTCACCCGCGAAGTAGATGTCGGATGTGAATTTGCTCCAGTACATCGACACGTACCGCTCGGGGTCGCCGTAAATGCCGCGGAGCATTGACGGCCATGGCCGCGTCAGCGTCAGCAGGCCTCCCCCGGTCGGAATCGTCTCACCTTGATCGTTCTTGATCTCCGCCTTGACGCCGGGGAAGACCCGCGTCGCGGAGCCGGGCTTGGTCGTCGTCAACCCTGGCAACGGCGTGATCATGATCGCGCCGGTTTCGGTCTGCCACCACGTGTCGACGACCGGACATTTCTCACCCCCGATGTAGCGGTGATACCAGACCCACGCTTCGGGGTTGATCGGCTCGCCGACGGATCCCAGGAGCCGCAGACTCGACAGGTCACGCTTCTTCGGCCACTCCGGTCCCCACTTCATGAACGCCCGGATCGCCGTCGGAGCCGTGTAGAAGATCGTGACGCCGTATCGCTCGATGATTTCCCAGAAGCGATCCTTCTTCGGCCAGTCGGGAGCTCCTTCGTACATCACCACGGTCGCGCCGTTCGCGAGCGGACCATAGACAACGTAGCTGTGGCCGGTGACCCAACCAATATCCGCCGTGCACCAGTAGACGTCGTCGTCCTTCATGTCGAAAACCCACTTCGTTGTGGCGTAGGTTCCCGTCAGGTAGCCGCCCGTGGTGTGCATGATGCCCTTGGGCTTCCCCGTCGTGCCGGACGTATAAAGGATGTACAGCAAGTCCTCCGAGTCCATCTTTTCCGGCTCGCAGGTGTTCGGCGCATCCTGCATCAGGCGGTGGTACCAGTGATCGCGCCCTTCCTGGATGTGCACGGGCGCGTTCGATTGTCCCTGGAGCCTCTGAACGACGACCACGTTCTTGATCGAGGGCGTGCCCGTCAGCGCCTCGTCGGCCATCTGCTTGAGCGGCACGATTGAGCCTCGGCGCCAGCCGCCGTCGGAGGTGATGAGCAGATTGCATTGCGCGTCGTTGATGCGGTCGCGGAGCGATTCCGAGCTGAACCCGCCGAACACGACGGAGTGCGCCGCGCCGAGGCGCGCGCACGCCAGCATCGCGATCGCCAGCTCGGGAATGAGCGGGAGGTAGATCGCGACGCGATCTCCGCGTTTGACGCCCAGTGACTTCAGCACGTTCGCGAACTGGCTGACCTGGCGATACAGGTCAAAGTACGTCAGCGTGCGGCGGTCGCCAGGCTCGCCTTCCCAGATCAGCGCCGCCTTGTTACGGCGCGGTCCTCGGATGTGACGATCGACGCAGTTGACGCTCGCGTTGATGGTGCCGCCGACGAACCACTTCGCATGCGGCGGTTTCCATTCGAGCACCTTCGTCCAGGGCGTCGACCATTCGAGCTCGGACGCAAAGGCAGCCCAGAAACCTTCGGGATCCTTGTCGGCGCGCGCGTAGACGCCTTCGTCGTTGATGTTGGCCTGCGCGCGGAATTCTTTCGATGGTGGAAATGTCCGGTCTTCCTGAAGGAGATCGGCGATATCTGTCGGTGGTTTCTTTTCTGCCATGGTCTATGCGGACCCCGATGAATATTTGAGCGGGTAAGGATACACCAGCGCCCTCAGGACCCTCCATCGTGTGCACGTGGTATTTCGGCGCCAAAAAGCGCGGCGCCAAGCAGCCCTCCGAGTCCGGCAAAAGGTGTTGCGATGAACAGCTGAAAGAGGAATCCCACCACGAACCGGAGAGGCGCGGATGCGCGATCGCCAAGCCCCTCCAGCCACGACCTCACGTCCGGAGGCATGTCGGACGCGTTGCGCAATATCAAATCCGCAGCACGCTGCTGCAACGGCGCCACCATGAGGTCGACGGCCATCGACGCGATTAGCCAGATCACGGCGCCGACAATACCGGCGCGAACCCCAATCCTGGCTCCCTCGAGGAGACCTATCGAGAGCGGTTGATCCTGTTGCGCCACATAGACGGCGAAGACGCCGCCGCCAATAATCCAGAGGCAGCAGCAGTTGGGGATGTTGACAACGGGCAGCGCGGACAGCACTCCGATGAAGAGGCCGCCAAGCAGAACCGCCTGGGTCAATCGTAATACTCGCGTCCGAGGTGGGTAATCAGCTCCTCGCCCTGCATGTGGCGCAGGGTGTTCTTCAGCTTCATCAGCTGAATGAACAGGTCGTGCTCCGGGTAGACCTCCGGCGCGTGCATCGGCGCCTTGAAGTAGAACGAGAGCCACTCCTGAATGCACGACATGCCGGCGCGCTTCGCGAGATCCAGGAATAACGCCGAATCGAGGACGATCGGCGCGGCCAGGATGCTGTCGCGGCAGAGGAAGTTGATCTTCAGCTGCATCGGATATCCGAGCCAGCCGATCAGATCGATGTTGTCCCAGCCTTCCTTGTTATCGCCGCGCGGCGGGTAGTAGTTGATCCGCACGACGTGGCAGAGATCTTTGTACAGCTCGGGGTACAGGTGGGGCTGGAAGATGTATTCGAGCGCCGATTTCTTGCTTTCTTCCTTTGTCTTGAACGACTCCGGATCGTCGAGCACCTCGCCGTCGCGGTTGCCGAGGATGTTGGTCGAGTACCACCCGCGCACGCCGAGGAGGCGCGCCTTGAGGCCGGGGGCGATGATCGTCTTGATGAGCGTCTGTCCCGTCTTCATGTCGTTGCCCGCGACCGGCGAACCGGTACGGGCGGCGAGCTCGAGCATGGCGGGAATGTCCGCGGTGAGATTCGGCGCGGCATTGGCGAATGGGATTCCTTCGCGAAGCGCTGCGTACGCGTACACCATGCTCGACGGAATCGCATCGTCGCTCTGCTCGAGCCCTTTGTCGAACGACCCCAAGGACGCATGCACCGCCGTCTCTTTCATGTAGACCTCGGTGCTGCCGTTCCACACCATGCCGAGGCGATCACAGCCGTGCGTCTCCTTGAACGCACGGATGTCGGCAATCACCTGCTCCGCAAGATCCCGCTTGTTCTTCCCC
>Ga0137455_1000592_pt1 | contig 10024 bp, 7 predicted proteins | sample EasRivERMGT600_2_FD_102334 | JGI IMG/M metagenome (GOLD analysis project Ga0137455, IMG submission 102334) | Soil microbial communities from meander-bound floodplain in the East River, Colorado, USA - East River MetaG ERMGT600_2 | ecosystem: Environmental > Terrestrial > Soil > Floodplain ... | reverse complement strand
TGCTGCGTTGAACCCCTGCCCGCCAAGCCGCTGTTGGGTCTCTCGAAGGAGTTCCCGGCCGAGTCCCCGACGCCAGCACGAAGGATGGAGATTGATCGCGAACACCTCGCCCGTCTTCGGCACAGAGTCAGAGTCTCGTGATGCACCATAGGCGCTGAAGCCAACGATCTCGCCGTCCAGCTCCAGCACCAGAGCCGACAGGTTCGCGCGAAGGCGGCTTTCGAAGCCTGGTAGTGTGGCTTCCGCGTTCAGACCGGCAAGATATTCCGCAGGCATGAGCCCCGCGTACGCGGCTTGCCACGCGGCCACCCAGACACGGGCGATCGCGATGCCGTCTTGGACCACTGCGTCTCGACAGACCATTCTCTGATCGCCCGTCAGATCCTTAGGGGCTCACATCGCCCACTCATTACTGCGGATTGTCTACTGGCGGCTTACGCGAATCGCACCTTCCGGCCAGTCGCCCCTCAGAAACCGATCGACCGCCGGAAAGAATACGTCTGGGGCTTCCACGTATGGGAAATGACCGATGCCTTTCAGCTCGAGAAGGCGCGCGTCTGGCATCGCGGCGGCCCACCGGCGCGCACCCTCTATCGGCAGCGGATCACGCTCACCGTGGATGAGGAGCGTAGGGACGCGGACGCTGCGAAGCGATGTCGTCCACTCCCAGTTACCAAGCGAGGCGAAAGTGAATTTGTCGACGTTCTGCTTGTTCCTGAGGGACTCCGAAGACCCGGCGCAGACATTCCCCTTCATCCGGCTCGCCGCGCTGCTCGTTCCGAAGAACGGTGTGAACCACAGCTGGTAATACTCGCGGCATGCCGTTCGATCATCGGGGGTGGCGAGACGGATCCGCGAGAGCTCTTCCATGCGCCGGATCGTCGCGCTGTCGCGGCCGGCGGCCAATCTCTGAAACGCCTCGTCCAATCCGCGTCGCTCCGCAGGAACCGCGCCGACGAGGATCATGCGGCGCACGCGCTGCGGGTGCTGCATCGCATACAGCGTAGCGGGGACGACACCCCACGAATGTCCCAGCAACGTCAGCCGATCGAGACCGAGGTGTTTCCGGATCGCTTCGAGATCGTCGACGTAACGCTCGGCTGCCAGCGCGGTAGCCTCGCTCACGAGCGTGGACCGACCGATGCCGCGCTGGTCATATACCAGCAGTGAATGATTTCGGGACATGGTCGTGAGATCGTCGGCGAAGTAGTCGCTGGTGAAGCCGGGGCCGCCGTTAATGAGGACGACCGGTTCGTTGCCTTTCCCGACGACGCGGTAATAAAGCTTCACTCCGTTGCCGGCGTCGATGAAGCCTTTCCTGGCCGGTGTTTGTGCCGAGGTCGTTGGCGCAGAAGCGAGCGCGATCAAGACCGTCAGAACAATGAATGAGTGGCGGAATGCTTTGGCCATTGGCTTCGAATCCTCCTCCCACACGCACGTTGCTATGAACCGGCACCTTCGATCATGGGCGCCGGCACTTCATTCGGCACCACTCGCGTGAAGCCGCCGCGCTGCATCAACTCCTTGCCCTTGCCGCCGCGGCCGGTGACTTCGTATTTCGTCGTGCTGATCGTCTGCTCGCTGCCGCGCGTGGTTTCGACGGTCAGCAGATCGCGATCGCCTGACGAGACGATCGCGCCGATCACCCTGGCGTCGGGGAAATCGATCTTGATCAGGATGACGCCGCGGCCCGGGCCCGACAGGAAGTTCACTTCGTCCGCCTTCGACAGCATCGCCCGCGCGTTCGAGGTGGCGGCGATCACGGTCTCCTCGCCGGTGGTGATGCCGACGCTGACCACTTCGGCGCCTGCCGCGGTGCGCGCGTAACGGCGGCCCGATCGCGTGCTCGCTTCGACGAACGACTGCAGCGAGAAGCGCATGGCGTAGCCGTCGCTCGTGACCGCGATGGCGTGGACCGGCGGCACGTCGCCTTCCTTCTTTGCCTCGATCTTCTTCGCGACGCGCGGATCGAGGCTGAACGCTGCGACGATCTTCTCGCCGTCCTTCAGCTTGAACAGTTTCTGCACCGGATCGCCGTAGCCGGTCGATGCGGGCACGTCGACGAAGCGGCTGGTGTAAGCAACACCGAAGTTGCTGAAAAACACCATCGTCGCCCTGGTGCTGCCGGCGACGGCCGCGAGCACGCTGTCTCCCTCACGCAGGCGCGTCGTCGACGGGTCCTTCACTTCCTTCTGCCGCTTCACCCATCCATCGCGAGAGACGATGACGACGCTGTCTTCTTCGACGATGAAGGATTCGGCGGTGTATTCGACTTCCTCGGCCTCCTCGATACGCGAGCGGCGCGGATCGACTTTCGCATTGCCGTACTTACTCTGAATCTCTTCGAGCTCCTCGCGGACCATCTTCCAGCGGCCCTCTTCGTCCTTGAGCAGCCCGGAGATCTGGCGGGCGCGCTTGCGCTTCTCGGCGAGCTCCTGCTGGATGACGAGGATCTCGAGACGGGCCAGGCGATACAGCTTGAGCTCGAGGATCGCGTCGGTCTGCTCGGCGTCGAGCGAGAACCGCTTCATGATCTTCTCCGCCGAGTCGGCCTTGCCGTCCGACTTGCGGATGATCTTGATGATCTCGTCGAGCGCGTCGAAGACCTTCTCGAAGCCCTCGAGGAGGTGAATGCGCTTCTTGAGCTGCTCGAGCTCGTGCTCGAGACGGCTGGTCACGACCTCCATGCGGAAATGGAGGAAATACCAGAGCATCTTCTTGAGGTCGAGGCGCTCGGGCCGGCCGACCTCCGCATTTTCCGTCGGCACCAGGCACGTCAGGTTGACGGCGAACGTCGTCTGGAGCGACGTGTTCTTGAAGAGATACGCCATGACGAGGTTGTCGTCGGCGCCCGGCTTCAGCTCGAGCTCGATGCGAACATCGTCGGTCGAGATATCCCTCACATCGACGAGATGCGGCATCTTGCGGCTGTTCACGATGTCGCCAATCTGATCGGCGACCATGTTCTTCTGAACCGCGTAGGGAATGCTCGTGATGTAGATCTTCTTGCCCGATCGCGACGACGGTCCGGGCTCCCAGGTCGCGCGCAGGCGAATCGATCCCGAGCCGGTCTTGTAGATCTCCTTCAGTTCATCCGGCGAGTTCAGGATGTGGCCGCCGGTCGGAAAATCAGGACCCTTCACCCAGCGGCACAACTGCAGGGTCGTGAGATCGGGATTGTCGAGCAGCTTGATCAGCGCGGAGCAAATCTCGTTGAGGTTGTGCGGCGGGATGTTGGTGGCCATGCCCACCGCGATGCCGGTGCTGCCGTTGACCAGCAGGTTCGGAATCCGCGACGGCAGGACGACCGGCTCGGACTTGGTCCCGTCATAACTCGGGCGGAATGCGACGGTCTCCTGTTCGATCTCCTGCAGCACTTCGTCGGCGACCCGCGCGAGACGGCATTCGGTGTAGCGCATCGCCGCGGCGCCGTCGCCGGCAAGCGATCCGAAGTTGCCCGATCCATCGATCAACGGATAGCGCAAGGAGAACGACTGCGCCATACGGACGAGCGTTTCGTAGATGGCGCTGTCGCCGTGCGGGTGGTAGTTGCCCATCACGTCGCCGACGACCTTCGCGCACTTGCGATGCTTGGCGTCGGCGGTCAGGCTCTGCTGCCACATCGTGAACAGGATGCGGCGCTGCACCGGCTTGAGGCCGTCGCGGACATCGGGCAACGCCCGAGAGGTGATGACCGAGAGCGCGTAATTGAGATAGCGCGATTGCGCCGCTTCATGCAGCGTGACGTTCGACGTGCCGTCGCCCGTGCCGCCCATCATTCCCCTCGGCGGCGGAGGCGGTGGCGGTGCGCCGTTGTCGTCGTCTAGGTCTGGAAGATCGAAAAGAGAAGGCTCGCGCTTGCGTTTGGCCACTGAATGCTCAGAATAACATCCGGGGCCACAGAAGGCGCAGAAAGCACAGAGTTATTCGGGGATCAGTTTTCCAGGATTCATCAAGTTGTCGGGATCAATCGCCTTCTTGATGCAACGCATGACGTCGAGCGCCTCGCCGTGCTCGGCCGCCAGGTACTTCAGCTTGCCGAAGCCGACGCCGTGCTCGCCGCTGCAGGTGCCGCCGAACCTGAGCGCCCGCTCGACGAGCCGCTCGCTGATGCGCGTCACGGTGTCGAACTCCTTCTTGTCGTCGGGGTCGAGCATGATGATCAAGTGAAAGTTGCCGTCACCGGCGTGGCCGACGAGCGGCGCGACGACGCGGGCGTCCTTCAGATCGGCCTGCGTCTCGAGAATGCATTCCGCCAAATGCGAGATCGGGACGCAGATGTCCGTGGTCCACGCGCGCGCACCCGGCCGCGATGCGACCGTGGCGTAATAGGCGTTGTGCCTCGCCTGCCAGAGCGTATTGCGATCCTCGAGCGACGAGGCCCACTTGAATCCCTTCGCGCCGTGCTCACGCGCGATTTCCTCGACGGATCGGATCTGATCTTCAACGGCAATCTCGCTGGTGCCGTGGAACTCGAAGAACAGCGTCGGCGCCAGCGGATAGTCGGTCTTCGAATAGGCGTTGACGACGCGGAGCTGCGCTTCGTCGATGATCTCGATCCGCGCGACGGGAATGCCCAGCTGAATCGTTTGGATGACGGTGTTCGCGGCGCCCTCCATCGACTCGAAGGGGCAGACCGCGGCGCGGACCGCTTCGGGCTTGCCATACAACCGAAGCGTGAGCTCGGTGATCACGCCGAGCGTGCCTTCGGATCCGACGAACAGCCGCGTCAGATCGTACCCGAGGATGACTTACGGGCGCGGCCGCCGGTCTTGATGATTCTGCCGTCGGCGAGCACCGCCGTCAGCCCGAGCACGTTGTCTCGCATCGTCCCGTAGCGAACCGCGGTCGTGCCGGAGGCGCGGGTCGCGGCCATGCCGCCGATCGTCGCGTCGGCGCCGGGATCGATCGGAAACATCAGGCCGCTGTTCTTGAGGTGCGCGTCGAGCTTGAGTCGCGTCAGGCCGGCCTCGACCGTAATGTCGAGATCTTCGGGGCTGAGGCGCAACACGCGCGTCATGCGCGTGAGATCGATCGAGACGCCGCCGTGAATGGCGTTGACGTGCCCTTCGAGCGAGCTGCCCATGCCGAACGGCACGATCGGCCGCCGATGCTGCGCGCACACCTTCACGATCGCCGCGACTTCCTCCGTTGATGTCGGGAACACCACGAAGTCCGGAAGGCCCGGCGCGTGCCACGACTCGCCGTGGCTGTGGTGCTCGCGGACGGAATCGGACACAGACACCCGATCGCCCAGGACCGCACGTAAGGCTTCCAGCACGGAAACATGATATTGCCAATTGACCGATTGACCGATTGAGCGACTGTTGCGCGATTGCCAATTGAGCGATTTCGCGATTAGATTGATCGATCGACAGATTGATTCGCGCAATCACCAATCTCCAATCACGCAACAGTCGCTAATTCATTCAATCGTCATTCGGCAATGCCATTTATTCCCAAGACCCTGTCTTTCTTGCGTTCTCTGAAACGTAACAACCGACGCGAGTGGTTTCACGAGCGGCGCGAACAGTACGAGCTGCACTGCCGCGGGCCAATGATCGAGATCGTCGAGCGGCTCAACGAGGACTTCCGATCGTTTGCGCCCGAGATGCTCGCCGATCCGAAAGTGTGCCTGCTGCGGCAGTTCCGGGACACGCGGTTCAGCGAAGACAAGACGCCGATGAAGTCGCATCTTGGCGCGACGTTTCCGAATCGCGCGCTCGGCCGCATGAACGGCGCGGGGTTCTACTTCGAGGTGGCACCGGGCTGGGTGTGGATCGGCGGCGGACTGTGGCGGCCCGACACATCGCAGCTACAACTGGTGCGCGAACACATCGTCGACAACCTTCGCGAGTTCGACAAGATCGTCAAGGCACCGGGTCTCAAGAAGATCGGCGGCCTGCAGGGCGACAAATTGACCCGCGTGCCGCGTGGATTCGTGAAGGATCATCCGGCCGCGGCGTATCTGCAGTACCGCCAGTTCATGGCGTTTCGCGAGGAGCCGGCGGTGTTCGCGACGAGGAAGGATTTCTACAAGCAGCTGCGGAACACGCTGGAGACGATCACGCCGCTGGTGCGGTTTCTGAATGAGCCGCTGGTTGCGTCACTGAAGACGGAGCGCCGCGCGCACATTCTCGAAGAATCAGATCGGGCGAACTAAAGTTCGCCCCTACGATTGATTCTTGCGCGGCGCCAGGAAGAACAGCACGGCGCCGGCGGCAAGGGCGGCGACACCGGAAATCAGCTGCTGCCGGGTCGCGCCGGCCAGGATGCCGAGGGCGACGAGCGAGGCAACGGCGGGTACCACCGGGCCGAACGGCACCGTGAAGGTCGGCGGCGCAACGGCCTGGAGCGGATCGGAAAAATGCGCGCCGACCTGCGCGGCAATTTCACGATCGCGCTTGCGCAGCACAAGCACCGACATGCACACGGCCAAGTACATCACCAGTCGCGCAATCGCGCTGACGTTGGCCAGCGCCACGAAGGAGCCCGACAACGCGAGGATCAGCGCCACCGCGGCGCCGAACAGAATGGCGTTCGATGGCGTGAGGTATTGCGGATGGATCCTGCCGAACCATCGCGGCAGATCGCCGTTCTCGGCCAGCGCGAAGATCGTGCGCGAGCCGTTGAGCAATTGGCCCATGTTATTGCCCGTGATCGACAGGACCGTGCCGATCGAGACCATCGCCGCTCCGCCCGCGCCCAGAAACATGGCCGCGCCTTCGGCGATCGGCCGCTCCGACCTGGCGACATCCGGCAGGATTCCAGTGGCGACGAGCGAAGCCAGCGACATCACGATCGAGACGATGATCAGGCAGGCCACGAAGGCGAACGGCACGTCCTGACGCGGGTTCGCCGCTTCGCCGGCCAGCACGCCGGTGACTTCATAACCGCCGTAAGCAAAGATCAACAAGAGTGCGGCGGCCGACATCTGTTCACGGCTGACCGGCGGCATGTCCGAGAAATGCGCCGGGTCGATGAACCAGATGCCGCCGACAATGAAGACCGCCAGCGGCAGCAGCTTGCCGATCGTCAGCGCATTGACGACCCACGACGACTGCTTGATGCCGATGAGGTTGATCCAGGTGAGCGCGAGCGTCAGCGTGGTGATCGTCGCGGCGCGAGGAATGCCGATCGCCAGCGCCGGCCAATACAGCGCCAGGGTGATCGTCAGGAAGTTGACCACCGACGCGTGACTGGTGACGCGCGCGAACCACATCATCCAACCGGTTTCGAAGCCGACGAAGCGCCCGAATGCGGCCCGCGCCGGAAGATACGGACCGCCGGTGGTTTCGAAGCGGCCACCAACCTCCGCGAAGCACAGCGCGATCGACAACGACAGCAATCCAACGGCCAGGAACGCGAGGGGTCCCCAGGGTCCGATCTGCACGGCGACGGTCGCCGGCAGCCCGAAGATCGCGGCGCCGATCACCTGGTTCACGCCGATCGCGGTGAGGTCCCACTTGCCGAGCGCGCGGCGGAGCGCCGGTGCTTCAGACACTCCAGCCATCGGCTTCCGTCCTTCCGGTGATCAGCTCTTTGATGCGCGCGGCGAGCGTGTCCGCGGTGAACGGCTTCATCAGCAAGTTGGTGACGCCGGTGGGATCGAGCCCCGCCCCGGCGCGCTCGGGATGGCCCGAGATGAAGAGTATTTTGAGTCCGGGCCGGATCCCTTCGGCGGCCTTCGCGAGATCGGCGCCGTTCATGCGCGGCATGACGACATCGGTGACGAGGATGTCGATGCGACCCTTCTCCCTGCGGATCAGCTCGAGCGCGGCGACGCCGTCCTCGGCCTCGAGGACCGTGAAGCCGCGGCGCGTCAGCTCGGACACCACGAGGCGGCGCACCGATCGATCGTCCTCCGCCAGCACGATGATGCCTTCGCCTTTGACGATGGTGGAGGAATATGACGGGACGGCGGGCATCGGCGCGGCCGAGAGATCGGCCTGGCGCGGAAAGTAGACCTTGAACGTCGTCCCCTGGTTCGGCGCGCTATCGAGATGGATGTGGCCGCCGCTTTGGCGGACGATCGCCTGCACCATCGACAGCCCCAGGCCGGTGCCGCGTCCCTCATCCTTGGTGGTGAAGAAGGGCTCGAACATGCGATCGCGCACTTCCGCCGACATGCCCAGGCCGGTGTCGGTCACCATCAGCGCGACGTGCGGCCCGGGAATGACGTCGAGGTTGTCGTGGCCGAGCTCGACATCGGCCGTCGCGATGCTGAGCGTGCCGCCGCCCGGCATCGCGTCGCGCGCGTTGACGACGAGGTTCATCATCACCTGGCCGATCTGCTGCGCGTCGGCGCTGATCGTCGAGAGACCGGGCTGCAGGGACAGCCGCAGGCGGATCTCGGGACCGATCAGGCGCTTGATCAGGTCTTCCATCTGCTCGATCACGGTATTGAGCTCGACGGTCTGCGCCACCGACACTTGCCGGCGGCTGAAGGCCAGCAGCTGCTGCGTGAGCGCCGATGCGCGATCGGCGGCGCGCCGCACTTCCACCGCGGCGGCGAGCAGCGTGGTGTTGGGCGCCGCTTCTTCGATCAGCTCATCGCTGTAGCCGAGCAGCACGGTGATGATGTTGTTGAAGTCGTGGGCGATGCCGGTGGCGAGGCGGCCGACGGCCTCCATCTTCTGCGCCTGGCGCAGCTCGGTCTCGAGCCGCTCGCGCTCGCTGAGGTCGCGCGCGATCGCCGTGACGCCGACCACCTGTCCGTCGCCGACCAGCACGCGCGCGTGGACGTCGACCGGCACCGGGCTGCCCTTGCGCGGCACGAACTCGGCGCGGAACGATCGCGGCGCGCTGTCGGGGCCTTCGCTGATGATCTGCATGATCGCGTCGAGGTAGTCGGTGCCGAAGATCCAGCCCGGGTCGAGCATGCGCAGCTCTTCGCGCAGGTAACCGGTGGCCTGCTCGCCGCTGCGATTGATCGTCGAGACGCGGCCGCGGCGATCGTGGACGATCATCAGCTCGCTGGATCGATCGAAGAGATCGTCGAAGCGGGCCTTCAACGCGACTTCGCGCGCCAGCTGGCGGCGGATGGTTTCTTCCTGGGCGCGGCCGCGCTGGTAAAGCACGGCGGCGACGCCGATCGCCACGGCGCCGAGCGCGGCAACGAGCCAGATCCACCAGGGCGCGTCGAGAATTTCGGTAAATGACACCAGTGTGTGCGGGGGAGGTGGAACGCCCTTCGACTCGTCGAGCGAAGCATTCGCTCGACTCGCTCAGGACGAGGCCGGTTGTATCATGAAACGCGCGATGGGAACTAGCGAGGCTCCGCGGACGCTGCGCACGACGTTGCCGGCGCGCGCCTACACCGACGGTGCGTGGTTCGCGATCGAAATGGATCGCGTGTTGGCGCGGATGTGGCTGGCGGCGGGCCGGGTGGATCAGCTGAATCACGCCGGCGCGTTCATTCGCCGCGACGTCGCCGGCGCGAGCGTGCTGATCGTGCGCGCCGGGGACGGCTCGATTCGCGCGCACCACAACGTCTGCCGGCATCGCGGCACGCGTCTCTGTGTCGAGGAACGCGGCACCTTCCAGGGCAGCATCCAGTGCCCGTATCACGCGTGGACTTACGGACTCGACGGCCGGCTGCTGGCCGCGCCGCAGATGGATGAAGTGGACGGCTTCGATCGATCGGAATTTCCGCTTCGCCAGGTGGCGTGCGAGACGTGGGACGGCCACATCTTCATCAACCTTGCCGATTCGCCCGCGCCGCTGGGCGAGCAGCTCGGCGACTTGCCGTCGCGCTTTACACCGTGGGCGATGCAGGACCTTCGGCTCGCGCACCGCATCGAGTACGACGTCGCCACCAACTGGAAGCTCGTCGTGCAGAACTACAACGAGTGCCTGCACTGCCCGGTGATTCATCCGCTGCTCAACCGGATGCATCACTATCTCGGCGCCGAGAACGTGCCGCCGGCCGAGACCTATTGCGGCGGCGCGATGGGCTTCAAGGACGGCGTCGAGACGCTCAGCACCGACGGCAAGCGCCGGCGCGCGTTCCTGCCGGGCCTGC
>Ga0137455_1000591_pt1 | contig 10034 bp, 6 predicted proteins | sample EasRivERMGT600_2_FD_102334 | JGI IMG/M metagenome (GOLD analysis project Ga0137455, IMG submission 102334) | Soil microbial communities from meander-bound floodplain in the East River, Colorado, USA - East River MetaG ERMGT600_2 | ecosystem: Environmental > Terrestrial > Soil > Floodplain ... | reverse complement strand
TCGATACGCAGGCTTGCGCCGAACGAAGATTCGAGCAAAACGCTTTACGCGTGTGTTCTGGGTAATGGGGTGCCAAGAACGTCATCTGCATTGAGAAGAGCGCATCGACTGTGGAGCAAATAAGCAACAGAGTCGACAATGCCACGACGTAAATCCCGTAGTTGTCCTTAGTGACGTAAAAAATGAGCGTGGCATTCGCCACGAAGTTTGCAACGCTTATGATGCCCTGATCGGCAACAGCAACGATCACTCTCCCTAAAAACTGTCGCTCAACATCGACGTCGAAGCCCTTAATTGTGGTCATGACCTGCGATCGGCTAGGGCGTTGCCAGATCCCGGACACAGATGGCACTGGTCACACCACCGGTTCGGCACCGCTAGGAACCCCGCTCGTGACTTTGTTTCGTCGTCCTCAAGTTGCGGTGTCAGCTGCCGTGAATAGTTTTGTAGCCATCGTTCAATAAAGTGAATGCACCTGCCACCGCGCCACTCGCCCGCGCGAGATCTTGCAGTCCACGAAACAACGTCACACGTCCTAACAGCGGAAAGGCAGTGACGCGGACTATGCCTCGTGCGGTCATCGCGAGCGTTTTCATAACGCGAACCGGGAGCCATCGAATCAACGGCTTGAATTTGCGCTCGCAATAAACGTAGTTCCCCTGCGCGCGATAGGATCGTCCAAGCATCCACATTAACGTCGCGCGCGATGGCGGAACGATCTCGTGAACTATCGCGCGATCGTTGAATACCATCCTTGCGCCGGCCAGCCTCGCGCGTACGAAGAAGTCATGATCTTCTCCTCCTGTAAGCCCGAGAAACGGGTCGAACCAACCAACTGTTTCGAATACTTCACGCACGACGAGTGCATTACCCGTACCAGCAGTTGAAAGCTGTGTTCCACGCGCTGGTATTGGACGATGGAAAAATTTCGCGTCAATCACCCATTGCGGAACGCCATGCTCATAGAAAGGCTTCACTGGTGCGGCGACGACGTGAGCGTCGTATTCAGATTGAGCAAGCAAAAGCTCGCCGAGCCATGATGGCTCCACGAATTCATCGTCGTCCACGAAGACAATTGCCTCGGCGCCGTCGGTAAGGGCGGCGGCAACGGCGGCATTGCGCGCAAATGAAATGCCCCGCTGTAACTCCTGAACATAGACAACACGCATCCCCGATTTCTTGGCGGCTTCCCACGCTCTAACTGTTGGCGCAGCACCGCCAACGGGATCGTTGTCGCAGATTACGATCCAGATCTCTTTGCCACTCAAGCGCGTGGACTCAAGCGATGATAGCGAGTCAAGAAGCGTCCGAAGCCACTGCGGACGTCCCAGTGTCGCAATGCAAATTGCGATTCGCCGCGGTGTCCGCGCAGCCGACGGCAGACGCGCCTGGGAGGTTTTGCTTCCGTTGCAATCGCGCGTATTGGCTATCTCAAGCACGTTAAGGGGCATTAACGACGCGCGCGCATGTCACGATGTGTGACGGCCCGATAAGTCGCAGACGAAGTTTGTACCTGATGGTGTGTTTGATAGCGCCGATCAGGGCGTTGAACGAGGATGGGTCGCCGGTTAAGAGCGGGGTCTGCTTTGACGCTACCAGTGCGGCCAAAAGCGATCGCAAGAAAAATCACAGTGAATAGGTTGTTGCCACTCAGACCCGTACTTTCCGTTAAATTTAGGCTACCTAGCATCCATAAACAGCTCAGCGCCCAATACGCATAGGGATCGCCGTCGCGCCGAATACGTTGCACAACAGCGACTGCCGTGCGGAGAAATACAACTGCTGCGGCTACTAACCCGACCCAACCCAGTTCCAGCAAGATATCCAGGTAGCCGTTGTGCGCGTGGGGCGGCTCCCAAGGCAATAGTTGCCAAACATAGGCAGATATCCCGTCTGAACCACCACCCCAAAATGCGTTGTAACCAGACCCGAAGGCGCGATTACCTTCGCTGACTTCAAGCAGCAAAGCCCATAGTTCGACCCGGCCAGTCAGCGTGAGATCTCGACCGAACAGTTGAAGGGCAGCGTCAACGTCAGCCGTTTCCAGCGTCACGAACAGGCCACCGACCGCCACCAAAAGGATCGCGACCGTGGCGAAGGTGATCGCTGGCCAACGGCGAGCTAACCACACGAAGGCGATGAACAGGAATGTGGTCACGCAGACTAATAGCGCGGTCACTGATCGTGTCGCCAAGAGGAGGACGGTGGTTGCGGACATCGTCGCAACAATCGCGACTCGAGTTGCTGCGCGTGAAGCGTAGAGGTAGCTGGGGACACCGGTGATCAAAGTGAAAGCGGCCGCTCGACCCGCCGAATTCTTATGTATAAAAGCACCGTTGACGGCTCCATCTTGATCGCCATAGGCGGTGCCCAAGGACGTGAAAAGAAGAAACACTATACAGGCCACGATCGTCGCGGCCATAGCTACAAAAGCGACGTCTAATACCGCTCGCCGAGAAAACCGTACCCCCAGTTGTAAACCGAATAATGAAGTACCTAACAATGCAACCGAACGCCGAAGAGTGAGGTCTTGGTCGTACGACCACAGTGACGACGATGCAACATAGGCGAGTATCAATAAAATCAGTACGAGTGTGACTTTGTGTTTGATCAACGACTGCCAGCTAGCTAGCACAAAGGCCCCTGACAAAACGTAGATCACGCCAAAAATTAGTTGCAGTGTCGGATTGCCGACCGTTGGATCAAATCGCGAATCTCCGAGACCAAGCAATATGGGCAACACCGCGCCGCTGAAAATGAACAGAGCTCCGGTGACAAATAACCATTCGAGACGGTATAGGACACCTCGAGTAGTTGCATGGCCAACCACGCGCTGGCCGATCTGAATTGGTGGGCGAAACACTTTAATTGCTGATCGCCGAGCGTGTGGCGTCAAAGGGACCCGGTTGCGGAACGCGCCGCCGACGTCAGGCTAATCGGGTACATGAACGTTGCCATAGGACGTCATCGCGCTGTGTTGGGCGACGGAATTGCCGGCGTTGCTGTCGCGGAATCAATATGCGCCACGACCAATCATTGCTGGGATCGTACGGAGCAAGATTGTTATGTCGGTTAAAACTGACCAGTTCTTGATATATTCGCGGTCTAAACGAATCACTTCTTCGAAATCCACTACGTTGCTCCGGCCGCTCACCTGCCACAACCCGGTTATCCCGGGCAGAACGTGCAGCCGCTCGAAATGATGCTTCTCGTATTTAGCGAGATCACCAGGGAAGAACGGACGTGGTCCGACCAGGCTCATTTCTCCGCGGATCACGTTGAGGAGTTGCGGAAGCTCATCGAGCGAAAACCTTCGCAATAATTTCCCAACTCTTGTCACCCGCGGATCTTCGCGGATCTTGAACAGCCGCGGATCACCCGATTCATTAAGGTGATGAAAAAGCGATTTCTCCGCATCAGCGCCGACCCGCATCGTGCGGAACTTGAACATGCCAAATGGACGCCCGCCGAGGCCGGCGCGCGTTTGGCGAAACAGGACTGGGCCCTTCGAATCGAGCTTGATGGCTATCCCAATCAGCAACAGCAATGGCCAACTCACTATCAAACCCGCGGTCACCAGGATGAGATCGACCGTTTGCTTTATCGCCAGTTGCGGCAGATCGAAGCGCAGCGGCGCCACCTCAAGCAGGGCGCCCAACACGCTATGGCGAACATCGAGGGTGCCACCCTTGATGTCCTTGAGGACGCGCGGCACCAACGACACCGTCAGGCCCATCTGGAACGTCCGGCTCATGATGCCATTCAGCATTTCGAACGGCACCGTCGAAGCGATGATGATTCCATGGGGACGAAGGCTCTCGATCGCGCGTTCGAAAGCCTCGATGCTGCCAGGGTAAACGCCCACGTCGTTGGCGCGGCGCCCCACCACCGTCGTCGCCATGCTTCCGACAATCTGCACGTCGGCCTCAGGCATGGACGCGCACACCTTTGAAAGACGCGCGATTTCTTCCGGGGACCCGATCAACAGCATGCGACGCTGCAGCGCGCCGCTGCGAAAGCCGGCCCTGATGCTCCAGTCGAGCGAGCGGCGAAACGCGTAAGAAACTCCTGTCGAGACGAACGCCATGTAGAGATACGCGGCTTTGTTCGGCAGGTCGGCGGTTTCGCGGCCGAAGAGCCGCGCTTGCACCCAGCCCATGAGGGCGGCGAGAAAAATGCCGCCGACAATGCGTCCGAGATCCAGCCGCGCGCTGCGTCCGCCGTAGGCGCCGAATGCGTACAGCGCAAGTGGCTGCAGGCAGAACACCGCTGCCAAGAGCGGCACCTCGTCCGGCAACGGCCGCGTGCCCCCGGCCGAAACGAGAATCCACGTCGAAAGGACAACGTAAACAGCGGCGGCGCCCGCCGACATGTCGGACAAAACAAACAGCAGCACCCTGAGGGCGCGCCGCGAAGATTCGGTAAAGCCTCGGCGCGCACGGTCGTCGATGCGTTGCCGCACGTCGCGATGCGGCAGCGCGACGCGAGCCGCTGCATCCAGAGCGCCGCCGGCTACTCCTTCGAGAGAAGAAGGGGGATTCACTGGGGACCTATGCGTTGTTTAAGGGTTTCCGACTAGCTCGCCGTCTTCGCGTAGTAGTTCGAATACTCTTTCCGGTAGTACTTCGAGTAGTAATAAGGGTTCCGCTTGAGGTCGACCCGGTTCAGCACCCCGCCGATGACCCGCGCGTGGGCCTGGGCGAGTTGCTCGAGGGCCTGCCGGGCCGTGTGCCGGCTCGTGGTATCCGCCGACACCACGAAAAGCACGCCGGTCGCGCGATGCGCGATCACGCACGCGTCGGCCACCGCCATCACCGGTGGCGAATCGATCAACACCCAGTCGAAATGCTCCTTGAGTGATTTCAGGAATTCGCTGAAGCGCTTCGACCCGAGGAGCTCGGCGGGGTTGGGCGGGAGCTTGCCGGCCGGCAGTATCCATAGGTTCTGGATGCGCCCCCTCTGCACGACGTCCGCGGCCTTGGCGCCGATCATCAGGTTCGACAGCCCCGGGACCTGCTTCTTGCCGAAGATCGCGTGCACGCGCGGGCGGCGGAGGTCGGCGTCGATGAGCAACACGCGCTGACCCGCTTTCGCAAGCGCCAGCGCCAGGTTGGCCGTCACCAGGCTCTTGCCTTCGCCGGGCCCGGTGCTGGTCACGACCACCGTATGCGTGCCTTGTTCGGCTGACGAGAAGAGAACGTTGGTGCGAAGCGCCCGAAACGCTTCAGAGAAAACCGGCTCGCTTTGATCGATCATCGGATCGCCGGCATTGCCCGCTGCCTTCGGCGCCACTGGAATCAGACCGAGCGACGGCAGGCCCAGGTGCTGGACGATCTCTTCCGGCGTCTTGATGCGGTTGTCGAGATAGTCGAAGAAGAACACCAGCCCGAGGCCCACGAACGCGCCGGCAAACAACGCCAGCAGCATGTTCAGCAATCGTCGCGGACGCACCGGCGAAAGGGGCACATCGGCGCGATCGACGATGCGGATATTGCTGGTCTTCAACTCTCCGGAAACGCCGGTTTCATTCGCCCGCTTCAAGAGACTGTCGTAAATCTGGCGGTTGCTTTCGGCATCGCGCTGCAGCACGCCGTACTCGATGCCCTTGCGGTTCATGCCGAGCGCTTCCTGCTTCTGCTGGTTGAGCGCGCGCATCAGGCCGTTCTCCTGCGCCTGCACCGCCAGGTATTGGTTGCGCACCGATTGGACTTCCTTGCCGATCTCGCCTTGCAGGCGTGTCTGCGTCAGCTCGATCTGCGAGCGCACCTTGATCATGTCGGGATGGCGCTCGCCGAGCTTCTCGCCCATCGACGCGAAGGTGCGCTGCAGGGTGGCGAGCTCCGCCTTTTGCTGCTGGATGAAGGTGTTGCTGAGGATCGCCGGGAACGAGTCGACCGCGCCGGGGTCATTCTGGATGCTACGCAGCTGGTTATACTGCGCTTCCTTTTCGAGCCGCTCCGTCTTGGCCTTGGTCACGGCCGCGTTCAGGTCGGCGAGCTTCTGCACGACGATGTCCTGGCGGTCATCGAGCGCCACCGCATCGTTCTGTTCGCGATACTGCTGCAGCGCCAGCTCCGACTCCTCGACGCGCTTTCTCTGCTCGGCAATCTGCTCGCTCAAGAACGACGTTGCCTCTTTCGTGGACGTGAAGCGATAGTCGAGATTCTGGTTGATGTAGCTGTCGGCGAGGGCATTGGCGACTTGCGCCGCGATCTTCGGATCGGTCGATCGATAGGACACGTCGACGAGGCGGCTATTGCGAATCGGCGCCACGTTCAACTTCGCCAGAAACGTGTTGATCACCGGCTGTTGCTCTTCGGTCTCGGTCGGCAGCGGCGGCTCGGCGGCTTCGGCGGCTCCGGCCGACGAAAACCATCCTGACACGCCGGCGAATATGCCAGCCAGCAACCCCGGGCCCTTGGCTTCCGGGGCGCCGCCGAACTCTTCGTGCTGCCAGAGTTTCAGTTTGTCGATGGTCAGCTTCGCCAGCGATCGGCTCTGCAGCAACCGGTACTGGGTCTGGTAGTAGTCCTGCCGCGACTGCGCTTCGTTGATGACTTCGGTAAAGTTCACGACCTTTGGCGTGTCGGCTTCGATCAGCAGCTGGACGCGGCCTTCGTAGATCGGCGTCGCCGTAAACGTATAGACGGCGGTGGCGAGGACGACGACGGCAAACGCCGTGAGCGCCAGGTGCCGGCGTCGGTAAATGATGCGCCCGTAGTCGAGCAGGTGCGGCTCGTCGATCGGAGCGACCCCGTAGCCACGCGGCGTGTCGGATCCGGTGACCTTCTCGAGAGCGAGATCGCTGTCGTCGGAAGCCGGCTGGAAAATTTCGAGGTTCGGTTCTTTGATCACGTTCGATTACCGGTTAGAAAAACCGCTCCGGCACCATGATGGTGTCGAGCGGCCGCACGAGGTCGTCCAGCTTCGCCTTGATCTCCACCCGCTTGCCGTCGATCATCCGCACGATCTTGATACGCCCCGTGGCGCCGCGATCGGTGACTCCGCCCGCCAGCGACAGCGCCTGCAGGACGGTCGTGTCTTTCTGCACGGGATACGCACCGGGATTCCGCACCTGGCCGAAGACGTAAACCGATTCGGCCCGCGGCACCACGATGGTGTCGCCGTCACGCAGCGCGAACTTCTGTGCGAGGCGTCCGCTCTGCAGCGCTTTCAGCTCGATGGTGGTGACATCCACATCGTCGCGATTCGGCAGCGTTGGTCCATCAGCCGCGTCCTGGGTCTTGGCCCTGACGATCAGCACTTCACCGGCCGCCGTGGGCGTGGCGGAGCCGGCACGCGCCAGCGCCTCCATCAGGTTCATGTCGCCGGTGAGCGGATACGTTCCCGGCGTGCGGACCTCGCCGACGATGTGAAACTTCTGACTCCGGTACTGTTCGACGGCGACGCCGATTTGCGGATCCTTGAAGAATCCTTCTTTCAGTCGCTTGACGAGCTCGGCCTGCAGCTGGCGCAGCGTCAATCCACCGGCGTGGACACGCCCGATTAACGGGAAGGAAAACGTTCCATCGGCGTCGACTTGGTATTTGCCGGTGATGTCGTCCTGATCGAACGACGTGATGGTGAGCACGTCTTCGGGGCCAATCACGTAGTTGGTGACCGGCACCTGCGCGTATGCGACCAGGCCAAGCGTCAAGATGCCGGCGAGGAGGAGGGGGAATCTCGAACTAGTTGCCATAAGTCACCGATAAACCGGCACGCATGTTTCGGTAGTCCCGGCTGCGAATTGGGGAGCTGCGATAGAAAGACTGGACGTCGAAGCCGACGCGCAAGCTTTCGCCGATGGTGTAGCCGATGCCGCCGCCGTAGCGGCTAATCGAATCGGTTCGTTCAAGAATGGCGGCGAGCGACTGGTAGTCAAGATGGTCCCGCCCTCCGGTCACCTGCACGTCCCAGCCGCCGACCACGCGGTGCGTCAACGTACCGCTCCACTGGGTCAGGACGTAATAGGGCGTGAGATCCTCGTAGGAGTACTGAATGTCGCGATTGAAGACGGCGTTCAGGCGGGTTTGCGTGGGCGCGGTATAGGTCACGTTGACGTTGGAGGTGAGGCCGGAGAATTCCGGAAACGCCCCGCCGGCCGCCGTGGACAATTTGCGGTATCCGACGAGAGCGGTGCCGCGAATCAACGCGAAGCGGCCCAGCTCGAATCCTGTCGTGGCGCGAAACGTGTCGGAGTTGCGGAGCGACTCGAATTCAAAACGCTCCTGCTCGCGTGTGACCCGCGCAACCCACGTGGTCAGCGCCGTCAACTGCTGGCGATAGCTGAATTCGGCGGACTCCAGCCTGCGGTTCAACGACTGATCGTAATGTCGTCCACCCAGCGACTCGTCTTCTTCGTATTCGTAATCCTGCTGCCGCAAATCAAGCCGGAGGTTGGTCTTTGGCGCGATGCGGACATCAGTTCCGGCGTGAAACTCGGTTTCATATCGCCGGACGCGCTCGTCGATTTCCCATCCCGGCCGCTCGCGCGTGTCGAGCGTTGACGCCGATGCGTACGGGCGCAGGCGATTGAATCGCCATTCGTATTGGCCTTTCGCGTAGTTGTTGTAGGCGCGCTCGCTTTCGAAATTCTGGAAGTACACATACTCGACCCACCCATTGGCGGAGAGCAGGCCGCGTCCGGTGCGCAGCCAGACGTCCGCGCCCACTCGGCCGGTGAACGTGTAGTCGCTCTGCTCGTTGGCGGTGGTGTTGAAGACGTTGTTGTCGACGCCGATGTTCTGCAGGGCGAAGCGTGGCGCAATACCGATCGGCCCGAAGCGAACTGGCGCCTCGGCGATCGGGTTGTCGGCCGCTGCTGGGACTTGTTGCGCGTACGCAGGCATGGCGGCGACAACCAGAAGGATCAATGTCAGAAGCGCAGTCACGCTGTCGCGAACTCCGTCACGTTGTTCACCCATCGGTCACATCTCAGGCAGGGCTTCGCCCCGTGACTTACAACCAAGCCGGCGCATTGGGGGGACATGCACGGTTCTTCAGGACGCTGAGACCCTGCAGAACTGGGCAATTAGCGGAATTTGTCCCAATTACTTGGTCCTAGGACTTATCGGCTTGTGTGCGGTCCAAGCACAGGTAATCGGACTCGGCTTTGGTGGAGCTGACCGTGGTGAACGGTGTAGAGCGTACCGGACGCGTCGGCGACGTCGAACGTCCCTGCGTCGGCGCCGCCAATCGCGATTCTGATCGCATGACCAGCAGGAAAGCGATACGCCGTTGGCAGCAAATCCACGGTCACCTTTTCCGCTGTGCCGGGGATCATCGGCTTCGCATCGGCCCGACGGAACGTCCGAAGCTCGGCTCGATGCAGCAACCGCAATTGACCCTCGGTCACATACCGAATGCGGCCATCGGGAGTGACATCCTCGAGATACACGAACAGTCCCCCGTCTGCCCGATTGGCACTGAGATGGATTTCAACTCGAGGATTGCCGACGATTTCGAGCGGCCGCTCAATCGGCGCCGATGTGTAGGTCAGCAGACGGGCGGAATACTCGCGACGATCGCCGTACTTGCGTGAACGACCGCTACCGGCCGCCACACCCCATCGAGCCGCACCGCTTTCGAAAGCCGGATCGACCTGGTGGCGATCGCTCGCATCGGGCGTCTTCGAGACGATGGGCGTGAGTGTTTTGGAATCACTGAAGTAGAGATACTGCGACTCGCTCGTTGCGAGCGGCCATTCATTCGCCGTGCGCCAGACTTCAGCTCCCATCGAGAAGTATTCGATCGCCAACTTTTCAACGCGCGGCTTGATGCCGCGCAAGTGCTGATCGAAGAATTCCTGGACGTCATCGGCCGGATCGGGCCAGTCGGCGCGCTCGGCATACGGGCTCGCGTTACTGAAGTCGGCGTGAAACCACGGTCCTATCTTGAGCCTGCTGCCAGGGGCCCGCGTCGCCGCGAACTGGTGAATCTGTCCCCTCACCATGGCGCCGTCGAACCACCCGGTGTAGCTGAAGACCGGGACTTTAGTGCTCGTGCCCACGACAAAGTTCGGGCTGAAGTGTTCG
>Ga0137455_1000590_pt1 | contig 10040 bp, 5 predicted proteins | sample EasRivERMGT600_2_FD_102334 | JGI IMG/M metagenome (GOLD analysis project Ga0137455, IMG submission 102334) | Soil microbial communities from meander-bound floodplain in the East River, Colorado, USA - East River MetaG ERMGT600_2 | ecosystem: Environmental > Terrestrial > Soil > Floodplain ... | reverse complement strand
GGGGTGGAGCCCGCCGCCGCTCAGCACCGCGATCCCGTCCTTCGTCTCGCGGGTCGCGCGCGTCAGCAGGCGCTGCCCCTTCTCACGCTCGAGGAAGCCGAGCGCCTCGACCTGCCTCAACAGCTCGACGCTGAGTCGGATGTTCTCCAAGGCGTTGATCACGCGAAGGAACGCGGCGACCGCGACCACCTGCGTCGCATCGAGTCGGATGCCGATCCCGTTGGGGTCGGTGCTCGCCAGGAACCTTCCGGACGGCGAGTTGTTGAACGCCTGACCGTTGTAGAAAGCCACGGCGCCCTCGATGGTCTCGACGGCGTTGTTGTGGAAGAACGGCCCGGTGTCCGCGGCTTCGACGAGCGGCGGGGTGTTGAACGTGTTGTCGCCGGGGATGCCAAGACCGTCGTCCCGCGGCACGAGCTCGCCGCTGAGACGCGCCGGCTGGTCCGGGAGGTCCTCCACGCCGGTGTTGAAGTTGGCGTTGTTCGAGTCTCGCGCGGCGTTGGCTCCGGCGTTGCGGTGACACAGGTTGCACTTCCCGAGCCCGTCGTCGAGAAAGATCGCCTGGCCACGCGGGGGGACGAGCCCGCGGAGCGCCAGCGGGAGCTGGAGGTCGGCCTGGCGCCCGAGCGAGAGCTGGAAGGCCTCGAGCGCGTCGAGCTCGTCCTCGGTTGGCAGCCGAAAGTCGACGCCTGCGACTCGATCGAGGGTCTTCGTGAAGTGCTGAATCACGGCGCCGACGGCGAACGCGCGCAGCGAACCGTCCGCCGGCGCGCCGTCGCCCGACCAGCCGGTGCGCGGACCCTGAGGGCTTCCGATCGACGTCCCCAGCGCGAGCGTGTGGGGGACACCGCGCATGGTGAACTTGCTCGCGAGGCTGTCGAACCCGTCGAGATTCTCCATGATCAGGCCGAACTCGCGCATGAGCCGAGGGCTCTCGAAGTTCTGCCGGAGGGCCGGGACGAACTCGGCGACGAACAACGGATCATCCTTCGGCAGCGTGGCAATGAACGCCGGAGTGATCGTGAAGTTCGCCTCCTCGCGGTGGCAGGTCCCGCACGTCCTGCCGTTCCCCGCGAAGGTCTCGTTGAAGAAAATCTGGCGGCCTCTGGCGATCAGGGCCGCCCTCGGATCGAGCGGTGGGGTCTGGCAGGCGGCGACGATCGCGGAGCCCGCCAGGAGCGCTCCCGCGATGCGGAGCTTGGCCGATGGAACTGGCGCGGCCACGCCGGAAGGGTCGGGCATCATCCTTCCTCCCTGAAGTAGCACGGTGTCCTGTCCGTGGACCGCAGGCGCCTGTGGGGTGGGCCCTGCGCGAGTCCGAAGTCTAGCCCCGCGCACCGCCGGATGTACATGCCGGCGAGCCGCTTCGTCGCGGCCCAGGTGAGGCGCAAACGCACCTGCCCGCACACCCCGTCCGCCGAGATGAAGGGGAGACGGCGGAGCAGAGCCGACCCATGCAACCCCAACGCACGCTGGCACGTAACTGCTGAAGCGTTGTCCGGCAGACCATTCACGTGTGGGCTGTCCCCCCGCAGTGCTCGATGTGGGCGGGCGAGGTGGCTTCGGCGCAACGTGGCGCGAGGCCATCGTTTGCAGACTTCTGAGCTGGGCTCGTCATGACGGATTTGCAGACCCGACGGAACGCGATGCCGCCTCTGCAGGATGCCTTTCCCGGCACGGTCGTGTCGGCGTTGGTCCAGATGCTCTCCCGTCTCGGCGCGCGAGAGGCGTTCGGCGTCTCGGGCGGCGCCATGGCGGCGCTGTGGGACGCACTGTCCTCGAGCTCGCTCGGCGTCTATCACTTCCGTCACGAGACCGGGGCCGCGTTCGCCGCCATCGAAGCCTGCTTCGCCAGCGGGCGGCCGACGGTGCTGTTCACGACCACGGGCCCCGGACTCACCAATGCGTTGACCGGGATCGTGGCGGCTCGTGAGGAACGGGCGCGCGTCATCGTCGTCTCGGCGTATACGTCGGCGTCGTCCCGGGGCCGGTTCGCGATCCAGGAGACCTCCCGCAGCACGTTGCCTCCGTCGCTCTACGAGGCTGGACGTCCGTTTCACTTCGCCTCGGTGGTCGACGACCCCGCGCAACTCGCCGCGATCGAGCGTGGCCTCGCGGCGGGTCTCGGTCGCCGCAGCGGGTTCGTCGCTCACCTGGCGCTCGACACCGCGGTGCAGCGCGCTCCCGCGCCTCCACTACAGACTCTGCCGTGGGTGGCTCCCGAGTCCGCGGAGGCGCCGCCGCGCGCCCAGGTCGCCGCCTGCGTCGATGCACTCAGCGACGGCCCGTTTGCCATCTGGGTCGGGTACGGCGCTCGCGATGCCGCCGCCGAGGTCGCGACGCTCGCGCGTCGCATGCAGGCGCCGGTGATGTGCTCGCCGCGTGGCAAGGGGATCTTCCCCGAGGACGACCCGCTGTTCGTCGGCGTGACCGGCCTGGCCGGACACGCGTCGGTGATGCGCTACCTGGACGAGTGCCGGCCGCGACGCCTGCTGGTCATCGGCTCACGATTGGGGGAGCCCACCTCGTTCTGGGACCGCCGCTTCGTGGCACCCCGGGGGTTCGTTCACGTCGACGTGGATCCCGAGGTTCCGGGCGCCGCGTTCGGCGCCGCGCCCACGCTCGCCATCGTGGCCGACGCCGGAGCCACGCTGCGGGCGCTGCTGGCCGAGCTGCGACCTACGGGCCACCCCATACTGGAGCTGCCGCATCCACGGATCGAACGGGTCCAGCCGCGCCGTGAGGGCCTGGTCCGCCCCGAGGCGCTGATGGACGCGATTCAGACGTGGGTGGTCGATCGCAGCAACGCCACGGTGCTGTCGGAGTCCGGCAATTCGTTTCTGTGGACGACGCATCGGTTGCGCTTCTCCGAGCCGCACCGATACCGGGTCAGCACCGGCATGGGGGCCATGGGTCACGCCGCCGCCGGTGTGATCGGCGCGGCGCTGGCCAGCGGGCGACGGGCGGTGGCGGTGGTGGGGGATGGGGCTTTGCTCATGACCAACGAGATCAACAGCGCAGTGAAATACGACGCGCCCGCCGTCTGGGTCGTGCTCAACGACGGCCGCTATGGCATGTGCGCCCAGGGCATGGACGCCCTCGGGCTATCGGCCGACGCGGAGATCCCGCAGGTCGACTTCGCATCGTTCGCACGCGCCCAGGGAGCCCGAGCGACGCGCGTCGACCACGAGGTGCATCTCGACGGCGCCCTGGCCGAGGCCATGGCGGCCGACGGACCCTTCGTCGTCGACGTTCGCATCGACCCCCGGTGCAAGGCGCCGGCGTCGCTGCGCAACGCCTCGCTGGCCGACAGACTCTCCCTGCACCGCGAGCGCACGTTCCCGGTCGCCTGAGCGCGCAGGTCACGGACACACCATGGAAAACAACACCTTCGCGACCACGGTCTACGCCCAGGCGCCTCCGGCGCGGGCGTTCGAGTATCTGCGGCGGCTGCAAAACCTGGACGAGTGGACCCTCGGCAGCCGCATGCTGACGCGGATCGACGACGACACGTTCATGGGCACGGCTTCGGGCTATCAGACGACGCTCTGCTACCACGTGCGCACGCTCGAGCACCCGCGCCTGGCCGCGATCGAGTGGCAATGCGGCTACCGCTACCGCGAGTACTTCAAGCAGTACCCGGTGTTCGTGTTTCCGTCGCAGTATGCGGATCCACGCGGTGACGAAGACGGCAGCTACATCCACTGGATCAGCGTGATCGATCCGGCGCGGCGCACCGAGATGATCATGCAGGGGATCGCGGCCGTGCATCACTACGAGGCACGCGGGCTCAAGGCCGCGCTCGAGCGCGGGGAGGGGATCGCGCAGCCCGCCGAGGGGCGGTGGTCCGTGCTCTCGGACACGATGTGGGTCGATGCGCCGATCGCCATGGCGCGCGAGGTGCTCGCCGATCGAGCAACCCTCGCCGGATGGGCGCCGCTCTTTCGTGCCGTCGACGCGGCCGCGGGATCCTTCCTCGACGAGTACGCGCGGCGTGTCCAGGTCACGTTCGCCGCGTTCGATCTCGGCGACTACGTGTTGATCGAACAGGACTACACGTACTCCGACCTGGGTGCCGTGCAGCGCTGCCCGGTCGTGCTGGTGCCCTCCGCTCGCGCCTTCGGCCCGGACGCGCCCGGGTTCCTGCTCCACCGGGTCGCGTTCGTCCGCAGCGACGGGTCGCAGACGCACGGTCGAACGACGGCCGCCGAGCTGTGTGCGGAGAGCATGGCGATCAAGCGCACGCTCGAGGCGCGCGCAGGAAATCGGTCGAGCTTTGCTCGTGGCATGAGCTATCGGCCCAGTCCTGCGGCCACCGAGGACGCGATCATGGCATCGCCACCGGACATCTTCGCCCCCGAGTTCGCCGCGGATCCCTACCCGCACTATCGCCGGATGCGCGACGAGTATCCCCTGTACTTCCACGCGCCCACCCAGGCGTGGATCCTCAGTCGCTACGACGACGTCCGCCTCGCGCTGACCGACCCGTCGTTCACCACCAGGAGCTATGCCGCGCAGACCGAGCCCTTGCTCGGCAAGACGATCATCCAGCTCGACGGACGCGAGCATGCGCTGCAGCGTGGGTTGCTGACGCCGTCGTTTCGTGAGGGGAGCATTCGAGAGCGGTTCTCGGATCTGATCGTCGACACCATCGACGAGCTGACCGGCGCCGTCGCGTCCCGCGGCGAGGCGGACCTGGTCGCGGATCTGGTGGTGCACCTTCCGGTGCGACTCATGGCGGGGTTGCTCGGCTTGCCGACGCACGACCGTGACCGGTTCCGCACCTGGTATACGGCCCTGATTCGGGGTGCCCTCAACCTCACCGGCGACCCCGGGGTGGCGGTGGCGGCCACCACCGCGCGTGACGAGCTCGACGCCTACCTGCGGCCGCTCATCACCACCCGCCGCGACAGCCCGGGCACCGATCTCATCTCCACCCTGGCGACGACCAAGGTCGAGGGTGATCGGTTGACCGACGAACAGATCATCCGGTTTGCGATGCTCATGGTCTTCGCGGCGGGCGAAACCACCGAGAAGGGGCTGGCGACCACCCTGCGCAACCTGCTGGCGCATCCCGACACACTGGCGGCCGTGCGGCAGGACCGGTCGCTGCTGCCGCGGGCGATCGCCGAGTCGTTCCGCTACACCGCCCCGACGCACATGGTGCCGCGTCAGACCCAGACGGAAGTCGAGGTGTCGGGTGGACTGCTGCCCGCGGGGGCGGAGGTCATGTGCTTCCTGGGCTCGGCCAACCGTGACGAGCGCCGTTTCGCCGATCCGGATCGCTTCGACCTGCACCGGCCCGAGGCCGACCCCAAGCGTGCCTTCACGGGCGCCGCCGATCACCTCGCGTTCGGCGGCGGCAGGCACTTCTGCCTCGGGGCCGTGCTCTCGCGCTTCGAGATCGAGGTTGCGTTGAGCCGCATCTTCGATGCTCTTCCCGACCTGCGACTCGCCGACGACACGCCTCCGCCGGACGTGGGCTTGTTCCTGCGCGGCCCCGCCACGCTTCCGGTTCGGTTCTCGAGACCGGCGTAGTCCTTCACCCGTGTCGCCATGAGCGTCCGGGCGAACGTCGACTCACCCCCGGGGCAACCACCCGTGTTTCAGGGTTCGATCGTTCGAAACATGGGGCCAACGTGGTTTGCCGCGATCGAGCCGCCAAGCCATTCGGCTGCTGTCCTGACCCTCGTCACCTGTTAGTGTCTCTCCGAGTCACCTCGGGCATGCTCGAGCCGCACGACGGCGGCGGTCCTTTCGGCCGTCCTCACACCAGCCCGCCCTCCGGGCAGGGGCCGCCATGAATCGTCCGCACCCGTCGATCGCCGTTCTCGCAGCGGCCCTCGTCACTTTCGCGGCTACCGTGGCCGAGGCGAAGCCGCGGATGCCGGCGTCGAACTCGCTGCACCAGGTCGGCATCGGCCCCGGCGCGCTGGTTCCGTACATCACGCTCATTTCGGCCGACTTCGAGGTGGCGGAGGGGTTCACGCTCGCTCCGCTGCACGGGCAGAACGGCTGCCAGACATCGGGCCCCAACTTCGCCTGGGCATCGGTCTCCAACGTGCACCCCGCCACGGGTGCTCAACACCTGCGCATCATCCGCGACGGCACGTTTGACGGGGGATCACCGCGCCTGGCTCTGACGTCACCCACCGGCCTCGGGCCCTACAGCCCGACGACAACGACCCAGCTCATCAGCATCTCGAACGATGGCGGCGCCGATTATCACGTGGTGGGCCAGACGCCGTCGCAGAATCTGATCGCCTGGCACGTCGCGTTCAGCTTCTCGGACGACACGGGGTTCGGCCCGGGCACGATCTACATCGTCCACGACTTCGGCGGAGAGCTGGACTTCCTCAACACGCATGCGCGGTGGACGCAGGGGACCCACGTTCAGCTCAAGGTGCAGTTCGATCCTCCGGCCCAGCAGATCCGGTACTACTACGGCGGCCGGCTGATCCACACCGGGACGATCTTCGCCGCCACCACCGTCGAGCAGGTCGTCTGGATCAGCGACAACTGGCAGCTGGCCGGCGAGTACGCCGACATCGACCAGCTGACGCTGATCGATGTGGCCACGGACCCCACCGACGCCGAACGCTCGAGCTGGGGGCGCATCAAGGCCGCTTACCACCAACCCTGAGACGCGCCTGCGACTGGGCCGTCTAGTAGCGGCCGTTCTTCGCCGGCGCGCCCGCGCCGGCGCCCGCCCTTGTTTGCGACTACTTCCTCTTCGCCGGGGCGTGTCGTGCCGTGCTCCCGGCCTGGCGGAACGAGGGCGACTCGGCGTCCATCTCGCTCGCCCGTTCGTCATCGAGCAGCTTCTCAATGTCATCCTGGGCCCCATTGAGCTGCAACGACTTGGCGATCGCCGTGAGCTTGTGATCCGCGGCGCCTTCCTCGTCGAGCGTCTCCTGGAGCAGCCGCTTGGCCTCGTCGTCGTCGAGCAGTCGCGCCCACGTGCGCAGGCAGCCGTAGGTCGCCAGCTCGTAGTGCTCGATCTTCTGGGCCGCGGCGATGAGGGCCGCGTCGCGGACGCCCGGTTCGCCGTCCATCTCCATCAGCTCACTGCCCTCGTTGATGAGGCCGACCATGCCCTTGCACGTCTTACGCTCGTGATCCTCTCCGAGACGGTCGAAGACGCGCTCGAGTCGGGCCACGTGCTGGTGGGTCTGCTCGAGGTGCTCCTCGAACGCGAACGACAGATCGCTCGACTCGGCCGCCTCGGCCATCCTGGGTAGGGCCTCGATCAGACGCTGCTCGGCGTCGTAGATGTCCTTGAGCTCATCGACGAACAGGTCCCTCAAGCCTTGCGCTGGCATGACTGCCTCCCTCGTAGAGTGGTTCCAGTGGTTCACTTGGTCGCGCAAGGGGACGCAATCCACATGCCGTGCCGGGGCCTTCGTGTTGCCTCGGGGTTTTCGAGATCCGGAGCGCCGAGACGGCAAGGATTCAAGGACGATTGAACCATCTACACGCCGGCCCACGGCCGGCGTTCCGATGCGCCTTGACGGCCACCGCCGACTGCATCCCAACGGCGGCGAGATCGTCAACGGCTGACGCGCCGACGCGCGGTCGATTCGATTCGCGCCGCGACGGTCCCGGTGATCGCCCCGTTCGTCGAACGGCGTGCCCGTCGCCCGCCGCACCGCGTTAGCTTCCGCACCGATTCAGGACACCTGGATACGCAAGCGGAGACCACCACGATGAAGCGATCAGCCCTGACCCGCAGCCTCGCCGCGCTGCCGCTCCTCGCGATCGCGCCGCCCCTGGGCATCGACCCCGCGTGGTTCGAAACCGCGTGGGAGGGCATCCGGGCGGCGGACCTCGCGCGCCACATCCAGGTCCTGGCCTCCGATGAGTACGAGGGCCGCGAGCCGGGAACGGCGGGAGAGGAGAAGACCCTGCGCTATCTCGAGCAGGCCTTTCGGGCCGCGGGCGCGGAGCCCGGGGTCGGCGCTACCTATCTGCAGCCGGTGCCGCTGGTCGAGCTCAAGCGCGCCGGCAAGCCCGGCTTCGCGGTGAGCGGCGAGGGCAAGCCCGGGACCTTCGCGTTCGAGACCGACTTCATCGCGGTGGCCGGCCGGCCGCTCGAGTCGGTCGCGCTGTCACGGTTGCCGATCGTGTTCGCCGGACTCGGGCTGACCGCCGAGGAGTACGGCTGGGACGACTACGCCGGCGCCAACGTCGAGGGCGCGGCGGTGGTGCTGCTGCGCGGCGAGCCCCCGGCCGGTGACTCGACGGTATTCCGCGGCCGCGCGCTCACCGCCCACGGCATGCCCAACGCCAAGTACGACAACGCCGCCGCGCACGGCGCGCGTGCCGCGATCGTGGTGCACACCGACGAGGCCGCGGGCTATCCGTGGTCGGTGATGATCGGCGGCGGCGCCGGCAGCACGCAGAACTTCCTCGAGGACTCGCCCTCCGAGCGCAAGCTCGACCTGGTCGTGCACGTCAACGCGGCGGCGGCGCGACGCCTGCTCGCCGCCGCGGGGCTCGACCTCGACAGCCTGACCGCCCGCGCCGGGCGGCGGGGCTTCCGCGCGATCCCGACGCCGCTCCAGGCGACGATGTCCTACACCGGCAAGGCGCGGCGCTTCACCTCGCACAACGTCGTCGCGCGCATTGTCGGTCGCGAGACACCGGACGAGTGCGTGATCTACACCGGGCACTGGGACCACGTCGGCCGCAACCCGGCGCTGGCGGGGGACCAGATCTTCAACGGCGCGATCGACAACGCCACCGGGACGGCCGCCCTGATCGAGCTGGCGCAGGCCTTCGCCGCACTGCCGCAGAAGCCACGGCGTACGGTCTACTTCGTTGCGACCACCGCCGAGGAGAAGGGGCTGCTCGGCTCGGAGCACCTGGCCCGCAACCCGATCGTGCCGCTGTCGCGCACGATCGCGGTGCTCAATCTCGACGCGCTGTTCCCCTTCGGCTCGTTCGACGCCATGACCGTGACCGGCTTCGGCGCCTCGGAGATCGAGGACGTCCTCGCCGGTGCCGCCGCGCGCGTCGGCCGCGTGCTCCAGGACGACTCGAGCCCCGAGATCGGCGCCTACTACCGCTCGGACCACTACCCGTTCGCCAAGCGCGGCGTCCCGGCCTTGTTCGCCGTCGGCAACCCGGGCGCCGCCCAGTCGGATGCCGACACCGTGATGATGTCGAAGTTCGCGGGCTACCTGGCGAACGGCTACCACAAGGTGGGCGACCAGTACGACGCCGCGACCTGGGACCTCTCCGGCGTCGAGGGCGACGTGCGGATCTACTTCGAGACCGGCTGGCGGATCGCCGACAACGAGCGCTTTCCGAATTGGCGCTGGGGAAACGAGTTTCGCGCCCTGCGCGATCGAATGCGCGCGCCGTAGCCGGTCACTTCAGCACCACGGCGCGCGCCGTCGCCGCCCGCCCACCCTGAGTGAGCCGCAACACATAGACGCCTGAGGCGGGCAGTGGCCCATCGAGCCGAATCGTGTGCCGCCCGGGGGAGAGGCCGATCAGATCCTGCGACCGCACGCGACGCCCGGCCAGGTCCAGCCATTCGAGCCTCGCGTCGTCGCCGCGCGGCAATGTGAAGGTCACCGTCAGGTCGCGCACCGCAGGATGGGGGCGCAGCCCGGCGATCGCCAGATCGAGATCGCCCGGCACGTCGACCCACACTTCGCCGAGGAACGTCTCGCCGCCGGCCTCGACGATCCCCAGCCGGTATCCGTAGCGCGCCCCCGGAAGGACGTCGCGATCCTCGAAGCTGATCCGGCCCGCGCCGTCGGCGAAGGCCGTGCCGACCGCGATCCACGCCGCGTCCTCGGCGCGGCGGTAGATCGTCGCGGCGACACCCTCGGTCGCCTGCCAGACCAGCCGCACCCGCTCGGCGTTGGCGTCGGTGCTGGCGAGCGCGGCCTCGGTACGGGTGATCCCGTCATCCTGCCATTGCGGCTGCCCGGCGAGGTCGAGGCGCTGGAGATAGGCCCGGCGCTCGCTGCTCGCGCGGTTGTCAGTCCAGGCCACGTAGAGACGCTCGGGCGTGGCCGTTTCCCAGG
>Ga0137455_1000588_pt1 | contig 10062 bp, 9 predicted proteins | sample EasRivERMGT600_2_FD_102334 | JGI IMG/M metagenome (GOLD analysis project Ga0137455, IMG submission 102334) | Soil microbial communities from meander-bound floodplain in the East River, Colorado, USA - East River MetaG ERMGT600_2 | ecosystem: Environmental > Terrestrial > Soil > Floodplain ... | reverse complement strand
AGCCTGATGACAGAGGTCTCGGATTTGATCCTCCCGGCTTTGCTGTGGACGTCAGGCAGGTCGATCAGAAGGAGTGGACGCTGCTCGCGGAGCTGCAGTACACGGCCGCCCGCGAACATTTCATGGTTCCCAAATACACGCCGACGGACTTTGCATCCGTCCCGCGCATCTTCGTGTGGTTCATCCCAACCTACGGCAGGTACACCAAGGCAGCCATCCTGCACGATGACCTGTGTCGCCGGGTAAAGACCGAGCACCTCAGCCGCCGCGAGGCCGACGGCGTGTTCCGCCAGGCGATGCGGCTGGAGGAGGTGGCGTTCCTGCGGCGGTGGGTGATGTGGACGGCGGTCCGCTGGGGAGCACTGGCGTCGAAGGAGAGTCGCGAGAACTGGTGGAAAGATGCGTGGCTCGTCCTGCCGATCACCTTCCTGGTGTCGTTCGTGATCCTGCCGCCGGCGCTCATGATCATCCTCGCGCTGTTGATGTGGTACGTCGTCGAGTTCGTGGCGTGGGTGTTCCTCGAAATCGCCTGCAGGATGCGGACGCGGCGAGGAGAGCCGTCGAAGAAGGTGAATCGGCCGCGTCTCAGTCTCAGGCTGTGACCCGCGGATCCTCATTGGCTCCGCTGCCGCGACGTTATCGCGAGTAGTCTCCTGACGGAAAACGGGGCGTCCGCATAATGACCTCCGTTGGGTCACAACTGCAATGCGGGACGTTCCAGCCTGAATAGCCCGAGATCAAAGCGCGTGCTTCCGTGCAAGACGAGATCGGCGATGATCTCGCCTACGACACTGCAGAATTTGAACCCGTGTCCCGAAAATCCTGCCGCGATCACTACTTGGCGAGTATCAGACAGGTGGTCGATGATGAAGTGTTCATCTGGCGTATTCGAAAAGAGACACACCTTCATCGCCAGCGTGGGGCCGTCCGCGTCGGGAAAATAGCGGCGGATGGCCTCCCGCAGGATCTTTTCGTCTTCCGGATGGCAATCACGATCGACCGAGTCGGGATCCACTTGTTCATGTCGATGGTGGTACTTCCCGATTTTGAAACCCGGGACGTGATAAATGGGAAATCCGTAGAAACGCCCTTCCGCCGCTTCCATATTGAACACGGGGAATCGCTCTGGCTGAAAATATTCCGGTCTTACGGGATGAGCCCACAACAACACCTGCCGTTCGGGAACGACGAGGGGCGCAAGCTTTGGAAGGACGCGCGCCGTCCAGGGTCCTGCAGTTACGACCAAAGCGCGCGCTTCGTAGCGATCGACGTCGGTGATTACCCGCACTCCTTCCGCGAACACCTCCCATCCGCGCACGCGCTCGCGCCCGTGAACTTCGGCTCCAAGCGCCAGAGCAGCGTTGAGGTGCGCGATGACACAGCGCTCCGACATCAAGAATCCGCCGTCAGGTTGGTAAACGGCGATCGTGTCGTTCGGAAATGCGTATCCGGGAAAGCGGCGATGCAGGTCGGCCGCGCTCAAAACCTCATGTGGAAGATTGTGTTCCTGGCACGAGCGCAGCGAACCGGTGACTATCTCGCCGTTTTCGGGACCCGCATCGATCCCTCCAGTGATGAGCAGGAGCCGCTCATTGACGATCCGTTCCAGATCCCGCCATAACTCGTAAGCGCGCCGCAGAAGCGGGACGTAATTGGGATGTTCCGCATAGGCCAGCCGAATGATCCGATTGACGCCGACGGATGCGCCGCGCCCGCTCGGCACGTCGAATTGGTCGAGGCCCAGGACCCGTTGGTGTCGGCTGGCCAGGTGGTAGATTGCCGCGCTGCCCATGCTGCCGGCGCCGACAACGATGGTGTCGTACGTCTTCACAACGCAGCGCCTGGCACGCCCAACACGTAGTGCACGAAATCGTGCCCGTCCTCTTTGACTTTCCCGTCGATCAATGCGGCAAGACGAGAATACATGACGAGACTATGTTGTCCGCGTGATGCTCGAGGTTGGGTGGAGCCGTCTTGAGTCAACCGCGGATATATCATTGACCCATGGAACCGACGGTGGCGACGAGGAAGCCATCCGCCTGCGAACCGATCCTCGAGGGACGTATTTGCTCCCGGACGTGAGTTCTGAGCAGTGCAGCACTCACGCGAGCAATTGCGGAAGGAGGGCAACGAAAGATGGCGAATGTCAATGAGAGAGCTGTAGAGGCAGTCGGGCGTGCGAAGGCTGTGATCTCACAGGCGAAACGAAAGGGCGAAGAGCTCGCGACACAGCTCGCCAAGAAGCCGGCCGTCAGGCAGGCACGAAAGAAGGTCGCTCGAATGCGAGGCCAGGCCGCAGTACTGGCCAGCAAGGTCACCGACAAGGTCACCGGACGCGCGCGGAAGCGTAAACGGGCAAAGATCGCGGCCGCTGTTGTTGTTGGCGCGGCAGCCGTGGCAACTGCCGCCGGTGTCAGCATTGCTCGCAAGCGAAAGCGCTAAAGGGCCACTACTCCGGCCCCGCACGCTTTGCGCGACCGCGACCGAACCGCTTCGCGAGCCGGATACGTAACGATCAGTCGCCAAGGGACGAGCGATGTCCGGCGGGTTAACGTCGGCGATGCCGCGCCGGCACGCGAGTCCCCTCGTCCCTACAGATAGCTCAGCCCCGAGCGAGCAGACGACCTGCTATCGCGCCGCAGGCGGCCGCACGCCGTCCTCGGCCAGCCGGGCCCGCCCGGCCGGACTGGTGAGCAGCGCGACAAACCCTTTGGCGGCGGCCGAGGCGCTTGCGCGGTGCCAGAGTGAATACGTCGTCGCCAGGTCGAACTCCTGCGGGAAGGGACCCACGAGCGCGGCGCGGTTGGCCTGAACAATCTCGCTCGTCTGTGTGACACCCAGATCAACCTGACCTTCCAGCACGAGACGCATCGTCTCCACGCCGTCCTGCGCGAGCGTCGCTTTCTTCAGCACCTCGTCCTTGATGCCCAGCGATTCGATCACCTTCAGAAAATGTGTTCCGGCAGTGGCGCCGCGGGCCGGATCGGAGAACGCGATGCGGCGCGCCGCGAGCAGCGTCGCCTTCAGCTTCTCCGCCGTGGAGATATCCGGTTTCGGGGAGCCCGGCGGCGCGGCAAAGCCGGCCACCGTGTCGCCAAGCCGATAGCTGACGCTGTCCGTGAGCCGGCCGCTCTTCTCACCCTCGGTGATGAGCGCCTGCGTCGTGATGAGAAGCGCCGCCTGCGGATCCGAGAGGAACTGCTTGTTCGTGGCTCCCGCCGTGTCGAAAACCACGTTGATCGTATGGCCCGTTTTGGCTTCGTACTCCGCCGCGAGTTTGAGAAACGGGGCCTTGACGCCGGCGGCGGCATAGACCTTCAGTTCCTCGCCGGAGGCTGACGAGGTCACGGCGAGCGCCAGGGCGAACGGCAGAACGCGTAGTCGCATGGCATGGACGTCCATTACTTCTCCTCCGTGCGGTGGCACACCCCCGCGCTGCAGTCACTTAAGTGGACGTTGTGCGGCAAGGCCGCTCGCCGTCGTGACAGTTACTACCGCGTGGGGGCGCCGCCCGCCGTCGCCCCGCCTCCGGCCGGTACCGGCGGTAGCTTGCCGCCTTCGGCGAGGATCTTCATGTTCTGGAGCGCCTGCGTGAACCTCTCGGTTCGCCTCGCCCTGTCCGCTGCGCGAGCGGCGTCGTCCGGGAGCATCGAGTTGTCGAAAAATAGCGTGTAAACGATTTTCGAAGTGGTCGCCGTCAGTGGCCTGACCTCGACCGTGCCGTGATAGAGGTTGTACGGCTGGCCTTCCTTCGGGGTCTGTGTGTAGGTGTACGAGAGCTCGGTCTTGCTCACCAGGACCTCGCCGTTGCCCACAGTACGCACGGCGCCAAATTCTCCGTCCTTACCCGACGTGATTGTGCACCCAGTCGGGATCTGCAGCCATTCGGCGACATCACAGTACTTACCGATGCGTTTCCACACTTCCGCAGCCGGGCGGTTGACGGTGATCTCCATCGGAATAGACGTGTAGGTGGGCTTGGCCACTACAACCGAACCACTCGCGCCGGCCGGCGGCGTCTGAGCATTGCCGGCGCCTGTCAAACAGGCGACCGCGAACGCGCAACCGGCGGCTGTTCGCGCACGATGAATTCCCATCGATGTCCTCCTCGCTGGTCCAATAGTGTCGCCGCATGCCGCGGCATTGGCTGGGAATCTTGTCACAGGGCGGCTGGAACGCCAACCAGATCGACTAGCCTGACGATGTCGTAGGCGGCCGCTCGCTCCCCCGTATAATCCACACAAACTGGCCCTGACTCCGGGTACTCGCCTCGGCCCGTACGAAGTTCTCAGGCGGAATGGGGCACGTGTATCCGGGCCCGCAGGAGAAGTCGATGACGATCCGTACGTTCTGGCTGAATCTCGGCTGGCTCGTCATGTTGGTGCTGACGGTTGCCGTGCCTCTGGGACTTGATGCCGTCGGACGCCTGACGTATTTCACCAGCCTGGCCTTCTGGGCTATCCCGATTCTCTATCTGTGGCCGGTTTTCAACATGCTGACGGCGGAGGGCACAGGCCGGCGTCGGCGGGCCTTGCGCTACGCCGCAGGCACGATCGTCGTGCTCGGCATCGTCCTCGACTTTGTGCTCGGATTCCTGACGTTGCGGTTCCCCGGCTGCAGCGAGCCTGCGGGCTCCGGTCCTTATCTGTATTGTCTGCCGGCCGTGAATGGACGGATCCCGATAGAGGAGCTTCTGTTCTATGTGATGGGCCCTGTGGCCATGGTGCTCGTGTACGCCTGTGCCGACGAGCGCTGGCTGAGCAAATACAACCCCAAGGACGACTTGCTCGATCTCAAACTGATTCAGCTGTCGCCACGCCTCGCGATCGTCGCGGCCGGCGCCGCCGTGATGGCGCTGGTACTCTGGCGCGTGAACGGAAACTTTCCGACCTACTTTGTGTTCATCTCCGCGGGCGCTCTACTGCCGGCGATGTTCCTGTACCGGACCATCGGCAACCTGACGAACTGGCCGGCGTTTGCCGTCACCATGTTGTACGTCATCGTCACGTCGCTGATCTGGGAGGTGACGCTCGCGATCCCGCGGCAGTGGTGGGGATACGAGCCGTCCGGGATGATGGGGGTGACCATCGCCGCCTGGTCGCGTGGCGACGCGATCTTTCCTGTTGAGGCCGCAGCGGTGTGGCTCTTCGCACCCTTCTCGAGCATTCTGACTTACGAGTTCGCCAAGGCGCTGACGCATTACCCGGGCACGACCAAAGCTGCCCTGTTCGGGTCCGTCGCGACGCAGGCGCGGACGACCATCTGAACGAGCGCGCGATGCGCGGTGACCTCGGTAAACCCTATCGTTGATCAGGACCTATCCCGACTCCCAATGGCGATCTCGCATCAGCGCAAGCGGCACGAAGCCCCCTTTATTTCTCGACTCTCCCTTGTCACGCCCTTGGCCAAGGAACTACCAAACAATCAGCCTATTTCGCGTATGCTTCGGGGCGTGAGACACGTCATTTGCGCCATCTTTCTGCTTGTCCTTCCTAACAGCGCCATTGACGCGCAGAGTCCCATTCCGGCAGAGATCGATCGGCGTGAAAGACAGATCGGAAGCAAAGTGGTCGCGTGGCGTCGTGACATTCACGAGCATCCGGAGCTCGGGAATCGTGAAACACGCACGGCGAAGATCGTCGCCGATCATCTGCGCGGTCTCGGGATCGAGGTGCGAGCCGGCGTCGCGCACACTGGCGTTGTGGGAGTACTTCGAGGCGGCATGCCGGGCAAGGTTGTCGCGCTCCGGGCGGACATGGACGCATTGCCAGTCACCGAATTGGTGAACCTGCCGTTCGCTTCGAAAGTGAAGGCGACCTACAACGGGCAGGAAGTCGGTGTCATGCACGCCTGTGGTCACGACGCGCACGTGGCCATTCTCATGGGCGTCGCCGAAATCCTCGCAGCGATAAAGGATCAGCTGCCCGGTACCGTGAAATTTATCTTTCAGCCGGCGGAGGAGGGACCCCCCAGCGGAGAGGAAGGTGGCGCGGCCCTGATGCTCAAAGAAGGCGCGTTTGACAATCCGAAGCCGGATGCCGTCTTCGGTCTGCACGTATGGGGTGCCGGCAATATTGGACAAATCGGCTACAGGTCCGGGGGAACGATGGCCAGCTCGGATGTGCTCCGGATCACCGTGAGGGGAAAGCAAACTCACGGCGCCATACCTTGGGCGGGCGTGGATCCCGTCGTGGTGAGCTCCCAGATTGTTCTCGGACTTCAAACGATCGCGAGCCGTCAACTCGACGTCACCAGGACACCCGCCATTATTACGATCGGCAGTATCCACGGAGGCGTTCGGAACAACATCATTCCCGATGAAGTGCAGCTTGACGGAACCATTCGCGCGTTCAGTCCCGAAGTCCAGGACGACATGCATCGCAGGATCAAGCTGACCGCTGAGTCCATCGCTGCGAGCGCCGGCGCCACGTCGGATGTAGTGATCACCCGGCAATCCCCTGTGACGTTCAACAATCCCGCGCTCACCGAAGCGATGCTCTCTACCCTGCGCCGTGTGGCCGGAGCGGATATGGTGTCCGAGCAGCCATTGGTAACGGCCGCCGAGGATTTTTCATTGTTCGCTCAAAGCGCGCCTGGGTTGTTCATCTTTCTTGGATCGACTAAGACGGGCGTGGACGCCGCGACCGCACCGGCGAATCACTCGCCACTCTACGAAGTGGATGAGGGTGTGCTACCGCTCGGCGTTCGTGCTCTGGCAAGTCTCGCTGCCGACTTTTTGTCGCAGCGATAAGTGTCTCGTTCTTCTCAAATGGCTCGCTCGAGACCTCTTCACCGAGCTCTGCTGCAGCATGGGTGATCGGGGCTCTATTCAGGGCTATATTCGTCTCGATGCTTCCACCGGGTCCTCGCGGGCTTCCGATCCTCGGCGTGCTGCCGGCTGTCAGACGCAATCCGACGGCCGTGTTCATGAGCGCTGCTCGTCGCTTCGGCGACGTCGTCTACTTGAAGATCGGCCCCCGACGAGGCTACCTCATAACGAACCCCGCAGACGTTCGCCATGTCCTGCAGGACAACGCGCGCAACTATCATAAGAGCCCGCTCTACGACAAGCTGCGGGTGTTGCTCGGCAACGGCCTGCTGACGAGTGAGGATGAATTCTGGCTGCGCCAGCGGCGCATTGCGCAACCCGCCTTTCATCGCCAGCGCATCGCGGCGCTGGCCAGCGTGATGGCCGAAGCGGCAAGAAACGCCGCGGCAGAGTGGCAGACGATCGCGTCAGACGGGCGGCCGGTGGATGTCGCTGAAGAGATGATGCGTCTCACGCGCACCATCGTACTCCGCGCCCTTCTGGGCGCCGACCTGGGTCCGTTCGCGGCCAAGGTCGACCATGCCTGGACCCTCATCAATCAGCATATCGGCGAGAGCTTCTGGTCGCTCGGGTTCACCGACAGGTTGCCAACCCCTAAGTACCGACGGTTCCAGGCCGCCCGGGCTGTGCTCCAGGGAGCGGTCGATCACGTGATCAGCCAACGCCGGCGCAACCCGTCTGACAGCGCCGACCTGCTTTCAATGCTGTTGTCGGCGCGCGACGAGGAGACCGGCGAGGCAATGACAGACGAGCAGCTGCGGGTTGAGGTCATGACGTTTCTGCTGGCGGGTCAGGAGACGACGTCGTTGGCACTGACGTGGGCGTGGTATCTGCTGTCGCAGCACGCGGATGCGCAACGGCGACTCGAGGAGGAGATCGACGCTGTGCTCAACGGACGTCCGCCCGAGTACGCCGATCTAGTGAATCTGCCATATACGCGCATGGTGATTGACGAAACCATGCGTCTGTACCCACCTGCGTGGGGCTTCTCGCGGGAAGCTCTGGCCGACGATGAGCTGGGCGGGTTCCATCTACCGCGCGGATGGCTGGTGTTCGTCATCCCTTACGTCCTGCATCGGCTTCCCGCATTCTGGCAGGACCCGGAAGCGTTCGATCCCGACCGCTTCTTGCCGGAACGCAGTTCGGATCGGCCAAAATTTGTGTACCTTCCGTTCGGCGCAGGGCCACGACAATGCATCGGCAACCAATTCGCGCTGATTGAAGCGCACCTGGTTGTTGCCACACTCGCGCAAAGCTATCGCCTTCATCTCGTGCCGCGACACAGGGTTGAGCCGTGGCCTCTGATAACCCTTCGTCCGCGGTTCGGCATGCCAATGATCGTCGAACGTCGGGCGGCATGGCATTCGCCTGTAGCCGACTGTGCCCGACCTCTACACGCGTGAGCCGTTCCCTAAGTGGCGGATCACGGATGGGCGTGCAGGTCGGCGCCGCACTCGGCCGCGTCCATGTGAATCAGTCCTCATAAGCCGCGTATCGGTGACCGATGCGGAGTCATATTTCGATCGTCACTGCGGCGTTACTCACGACCTTCGCGCTAGAATCCGCCCGAATGGCCATCGGCCCGCGGCTGGCGACTGTAGACGAACGCTGCGCGGAGGCGAAGACGCCTGAACGCACCTCCAACGCCTTTCACGACGGCAACGTGAACGCCTTGCGCGCGGCGGTCGACGATCCTTCAGTGATTCCCCGAACGGTCGCATGCTGGACGGGATCGGACCGTGCCTCGTCTACGCTATCTATCAGAGCCACTGGCTCCATCCGGACGCTGCTGGAGATCGGAGATCGGCGCCAACCCGAACGCTCCAATCGACGATGGATTCAGGCGCTTCTGGCCCCGCTCGGCGGCACGCGCGAGGTGCCTGGCACGACGAGGCGGATAGGACGCTTTGGATTACTGTGACCGGCGAAAGAAGGGATCCTCGCTATGACTGATGTCGACGTAGCAAACGCCGAGACCAAACCGTCCAGATTTCCAGAGGTGCTCAATCCGTGGCTCACCGCTGTGTTGTCGGGCTCCGCCGTCCTCGGATTGCTATGGGTAATTGTCCAGTTTTGGAACCCGCTCAGGCCGGTTGATGTCACTGTTGTCAGTCAAGACGCGCTCGAATTCAGCTTGCCCGCGGGCGCCAGCGTCATCCAGAAACTGGCATTGACCTATGATGGACGGCCGATCGGGAAGGTGTCGCTCATCCCTGTAACCGTTGTGAATAGCGGCAACCAGCCCATTCAAGCCCAAAAGGATTCATCGTCGAAAGAGTGGATCCTCGCTCTTCGCAGTACGAACAAGATTCCGATCGAACGTGTCGGGGAGTTGACGCGAGAGCCCCGCTACGTTCAGGCCGAAACCGAGCCTGGCCCCACCGCTGACGTGCTCCACCTCAGGGTCACCCTGCTCAATCCGGGAGAATCTGTGTCAATGCAGCTTGGGTTGATCGGGGGCGGTAACAAGTTCTCGATCTTGGCAGAAGAAATCGGCCCCCGTATTCCCAACCTGCGACTGGCGACGACCACAGGCAGCGTTCGAAACCGAATTCAAAATGCGTTCTTGCCGCCACTTTGGGTCGTGTCCGTAATAGCGTTGCTGGTTCTCGCTTCAATCGACGTCAGGCGAGGCCGTATACCCATTGGCCCGCTCTCCTGGCACTTTGTTCGGGAGGGCACTGCCGCCATGTGCCTGTTCACTTTTGCGAGTATTCTTTTCGCCGGTGCTGTGTCCTGGTTGATATCGTGGATCGTGTACTGGGTAGCGTTTCGATAGCTGCACGATCCAGTACCTTCCCACTTTCATTTGTCACTTGGAGAGCAGCGGCTTCTCCTCCGCCGTGACGAACCTCGCCTCGATGTCGACGGGCACGTCCTTCCATGCTGCGAGGGCGCGGACGCTACCGATTCCTTCAAGCATTCCTTGAGTAACCGCCGCTCGTTACCCGAGGAGGCGCTCTTCTGATCGATCCATGCTCCCCCATGGACTTGTGTTGACCCGCAGGTCGTAGTACGCCGCCTACAAGGACTAATCGCCTCCGCCCTCCCGCCTCGCCCGTATAATCCACAGCGAATTGTCCCTGACTACGGGTAACTCGCCTCGGCCTGTATGAAGTCGTCCGCCCAGATCGGCGTGGGCGGCATAGGGCGAGGTGTACACAGCCACCGACACAACAAGTTTTGAGGAGCGTTATGGCTATAAAAACGAACAGACGCGAGTTTGTGCAGGT
>Ga0137455_1000586_pt1 | contig 10085 bp, 7 predicted proteins | sample EasRivERMGT600_2_FD_102334 | JGI IMG/M metagenome (GOLD analysis project Ga0137455, IMG submission 102334) | Soil microbial communities from meander-bound floodplain in the East River, Colorado, USA - East River MetaG ERMGT600_2 | ecosystem: Environmental > Terrestrial > Soil > Floodplain ... | reverse complement strand
TCCCTGTTACTGCGGTCTCCGGAACAACCCCGCATACACGGCCTTGCCGAGGACGTGGCCCTGGATCGCCTTCATGATGTTGGCGCGCGTCTCGAACGCGTCGGTGCTTGCCGGCACGTCGACCTTCGTGTCGAGCGCGTAGATCTCAAAGGTGTAGTGATGCTGCGGACCGGTCGCCGGCGCGCCGGGGCCGCGATACACCGGACCGCTCGCGCTGATCTGCATGCTGCCGTCGGCAAGCTTCTCGCCCTTCGGCACGTTCTCCGGCAATCCCGTCGCCGTGCCCGGGATGTTCCACACCAGCCAATGCACCTGGTCGTCGGTCGTCTTGTTCCGCGCAACGTCGGGGTCGTGCATGTGGAGGAAGAAGGTGACCGTGCCCGGGGGCGTGTTGGTCCAGTTGAGGGCCGGCGACACCTGCTCGCCGGCCTGCGTGTATTTCACCGGAATCGGATCGCCGTCGGGCCACGCCGGCGTCGTCAGGGTCATCGCCGGTCTCGGCGGCTGAGCTGGGGCAGCGGGCGCCTGTGCAAACGCGACGGCCGCAAAACTGAGGAATCCAATCGAGAGACTCGCTATTCGCATCGTGGCAACTCCAAGGGGAGAAGAATACCCTGATCCCTGATCCCTGATCCCTGATCCCTGATCCCTGATCCTTGATCCCTGATCCCTATTAGAATCCCCTGCGGAGGAAGGTCCCATGCGTCGCATCCTCGTTGCCCTCGCTCTCGCCTCGTTGCCCGCGGTTATCGCCGCACAGAATACGGTCGGGAACGATCGCCTGAACCTCGATCTCTACTGGGAGTACGAGACGGTCTCGGATCCGCAGCTGTCACCGGACGGCTCGCAGATCCTGTACACGCGCGGCTGGATCGACAAGATCAACGACAAGCGCGAATCGTCGTTGTGGATCATGAACGCCGACGGCAGCAAGAACCGCTTCCTCGTTCGGGGCAGCGGCGCGCGCTGGTCGCCGAGCGGCGATCGCATCGTCTACACCGCGACGGGCGAGCCGAAGGGCTCCCAGATCTTCGTCCGCTACATGGACGCGGAAGGCGCGGCCTCCCAGATCACGCATCTCGCCGAATCGCCCTCGAACGTGGCGTGGTCGCCGGACGGCCAGTCGATCGCGTTCTCGATGAAAGTCGAAAAGAAGACGGCATGGTCGATCAAGATGCCGGAGCGTCCCGAAGGCGCCAAGTGGGTGGAGACGCCGCGCATCGTCGAGCGGCTCGATTACCGCCAGGACGGCCAGGGCTTCAATGACGACGGCTTCCGTCACCTCTTTAGCGTGCCCGCGACCGGCGGCACGCCGCGCCAGCTGACCAACGGTGATTGGGATCACAACGGCATCGAGTTCACGCCCGATGGCAAGCAGATCCTCTTCACGTCGCTGCGGGTGCCCGATGCCGATTACCAGTGGCGCGAATCGGAGATCTACTCCGTCAACGTGGACACCGGCGCGATCTCGCAGCTGACGCGGCGCAAGGGCCCCGACAACAATCCGCGCGTGTCGCCCGACGGCAAGCTGGTCGCCTACACGGGCATCGACGCGTCGCGCAATACGTGGACCGACAGCAAGCTGTACGTGATGAACATCGACGGCAGCAATCCGCACCTGGTCTCGGGCGAGTGGGATCGCTCACCGCAGAACGTGCAATGGAAGGCGGACGGCACCGGCCTCTACTTCACCGCACAGGACTCCGGTAACCAGAATCTCTACGTGCTGCCGATGGCAGGCGTTCGATCCGACGTGGTGCAGCCGGTCACCAAGGGCACCTACATGCTCACGACCACGAGCGTGTCGAAGACCGGCAAGGCCGTCGGCGTCCTGACCTCGCTGCAATTACCGCCGGACATCGTCACCTACGACGTGTCAAAGCCGGACCAGGTGAAGCAGCTCACGGCCGTCAACGACGACATCCTCAAGGGTAAGAAGCTCGGAGCGGTGAAGGAGATGTGGTACACCGCGCCGGATGGCCTGAAGATTCAAGGCTGGTATATCACGCCGCCGGATTTTGACGCGGCCAAGAAGTACCCGATGCAGCTGCACATCCACGGCGGTCCGCACAGCATGTACGGCGTCGGCTTCAATTACGGATGGCAGGAGATGGCCGCGAACGGCTACGTCATCCTCTACACGAACCCGCGCGGCAGCACGGGCTACGGCAGCGAGTTCGGCAACAGGATCAACAACGCGTATCCGAGCAAGGATTATGACGACTTGATGGCCGGCGTCGACGAGCTCCTGAAGAAGGGCTTCGTCGACGAGCGCAACATGTTCGTGACCGGCTGCAGCGGCGGCGGCGTGCTGACGGCGTGGACCGTCGGCCACACCGATCGCTTCGCGGCCGCATCGGCGAACTGCCCGGTGATCGACTGGGTCAGCTTCGTCGGCACCACCGACAGCGCGAACTGGTACTACAACTTCGAGAAGCTGCCGTGGGAAGATCCCGCCGAACACTTCCGCCGCTCGCCTCTAAGCTACGTCGGCAACGTCAAGACGCCGACGATGTTGATGACGGGCGTGCAGGACCTGCGCACGCCGATGCCTCAGACCGAGCAGTTCTACAGCGCGCTCAAGCTGCGCAAGGTGCCCACGGCGATGATCCGCATGAACAACGAATGGCACGGCACGACGAGCACGCCGTCGAACTTCATACGGACGCAGCTGTATCTGCGCTATTGGTTCGATAAGTACAAGCGCGGAGCAAACGTCACGACGACGTCCGCGCCACAGCAGTAAAAGACAAACACGAAGGACACGAAGGAACGAAGGCATCTTATGTACTTGTCTTCGTACCTTCATGTTCTTCGTGTTTGCATTTTGTAGAGGATCCCATGCGACGTTGTTTCTTCCTGACTTCTTCCCTGCTCACAATCACCCTCTCACTTAGCGCGCAAGTTCCTGGCATCGACAATGCGACGATCGCGAGAATCCGCGGCGAGGCGATGACCCAGTCGCAGGCGATGGACACGCACTGGTGGCTGTCCGAAGGCTTCGGTCCGCGCGCGACCGGGACGCCGGGCTATCAGGCGGCCGCCGACTGGGCGATGAAGAAGTTCAACGAGTGGGGATTGAAGAACGTCCACATCGAGCGCTTTCCGTTCGGACAGGGCTGGTCGATCGATCGCTTCTCAGTCCACCTGCTGACGCCGCAGCCCGCGGTGCTGGTCGGCCAGCCGCGCTGGTATTCGCCGTCGACCAAGGGCACGATTTCGTCTGACGTCGTGCGGGTGACGGCGTCGACGGAGGCGGATCTCGCGAAATACAAAGGTCAGCTCGTCGGCAAGATCGTGATCCTCCAGACGGCGCGTCCGGTGCGAATGCTCGAAGACCGCGTCCTCCTGAGGATGAACGACAGCGACTGGGCCGAAGCGATGAAGCTGCCGGAGCCACGACCTGCGGCCACTCCTCCTGCTGCCACAGGCGCTATGACGCCGCAGCAGTTTGCGCAACTCGTTCAACGATTCCTCGTCGCTGAAGGCGCCGCGGTCGTCCTCGATCGCGGCGGCGACGGCGATCTCTCCGCGGGCGGCAGCGATCTGTCGTGGCAGACCCAGCGCGTCGACGGCGGCACGATCTTCCCCGGCAACGGCGGCAGCCGCGATCCGAAGGCGCCGCAGCAGGTGCCGTCGGCGACGCTGGCGGTCGAGCACTACAACCGCCTCGTTCGGCTGCTCGAGCACGGCCAGCCGGTGCGGATGGAAGTCAACATCCAGACGAAGTTTCATCCGGAGACGAATCCCGAAGGCAACGCCTTCAACATCATCGCGGAGATCCCGGGCACCGATCTCGCGAACGAAGTCGTGATCATGGGCGCGCACTTCGATACGTATCCGTACGCGACCGGCGCCACCGACAACACCACCGGATCGTCGGCGATGATCGAAGCGCTCCGCGTGATCCAGAAGCTGGGACTGAAGCCGCGCCGCACGATTCGGCTGGCGCTGTGGGCCGCGGAAGAACAGGGCCTGCTCGGCTCGCGCGAGTACGTGCGCCGGCACTACTTCAACGCGGAGACCAAGGCGCCGAAGCCGGGTCACGAAAACGTCCAGGCCTACTTCAATCTCGACAACGGCACCGGCCGCATCCTCGGCATCTGGGGACAGAACAACACCGGCGCGATGAAGAACTTCGAGCAATGGGGAGCGGCGCTGAAGGACCTGGGCTGGAAGAACGTGAGTCCGCGATCGGTCACGCAGACCGATCACGGATCATTCGAGGAAGCCGGCATCCCCGGTTTTCAGTTCATCCAGGAACGACTCGAATACAACTCGCGCACGCACCACTCGAACATGGATACGTTCGATCACGTGCAGAAAGACGACGTGATTCAGCAGGGCGCCGTCGCTGCGGTGTTCGCGTGGTATGCGGCGAACACACCGGAGAAGTTGCCGAGAAAACCGCTTCCGGCTGCGAAGTAAGAGCCGCTCTCACATCGTCTCGGCGACTTCAGACCGCGCCGGCGAGAACGAGTCGACCCACTGGGTGACCCTCGCCGACACTGCCCGCCAAAGCGACTTGCGCTGCGCGCGCGCGTATTCCCGCTCGATCGCCGCGACACCGCCGCGGCTGTCGAGCACCCTGCAGAATCGATCGCCGGTCGGCACCGCGGCGAGCAAGTCCGCTTTCGCCAGGCGATGCACCGCATCGCGCAGGCTATGGACCGTTCGCACGCGGGCGACCAGCGATTGCGGCAATACCAGGACGCCGCAATTCGTGCCGTTGCCGTCGCCAATCACCGATGTGACGCGGCCGTTCTCGACTTGAATCAGGCTGTCCTTCCGCCGCGGTCCCTGATCGACGAGCAGCGCGGCGCGGCCGCCGTGCGCGATCGCCTCGCGCACCGTCGCGCGCAGCAGATCGGCGTCGAGGATCGCGCGCGCGTCGATGACGACGATGATCTCGGCGTTCGGCACGCCCGCGAACACGCGCGGCCAGCCGAGGATGCCCATCGTGAACGCACCGCGTTCGCGCAGCCGCTTCATCGCCGACAAATCCGGAAGACGCGACCCCATGAAGTAGCAATGATGAATTCCCGCGTCCGACGCGATGAGCGCGGCGCGCTCGTTCAGGTCGATTCCGGCGAAGGTGCGGCCGGTCGTGTCGGCAACGATGAGTGCGGCTATCGGCAACATGTCTTGATCTCCCGTTGCCAGACATAGCAACGGACACGCCAATTCAGGCCATGCGGTCTATCTTGTTGTTAAGAAATGAGTTAACCGGAAAAACTGACTGGATGGCTTTCCGGTGGGCTATGCAGTGTGCTTAGAAACACGCAACTTGCACGCGCACTTCTATTCGAGGCCGTAGCGTTTCAGCCGGACGTAAAGCTGGGTGCGCGTCAGTCCAAGCTGCTTGGCGGCCTTGGACTTGTTGAACTTTGCCGCCTTCAAGGCCTGCTCGATCATCGCGCGCTCGACCGACTGCAGCTCGCCGCTGGGCGCCGCGGGTTCCTCGGCCGCAGGTCCCTGCGAAGCCGGCGGCGGCTGCCTCGCGATCGGTGGCGGCGAGGCCGGAGGCGTGAGCGTGAGGTGCGCGGTGGTGATCAATCCGCCCTCGCACAGGATGGCCGCGCGCTCGAGGATGTTGCGCAGCTCGCGCACGTTGCCCGGCCAGTGATACTCCATCAGCCGATCGCGCGCGTCGCGCGAGATGCCGGCCGGCGGACGCCCGATGCTGCGGCCAAGCTCCTTGAGAAACGCTTCACTCAACGCGAGCACATCGTCGCGCCGCTCGCGCAGGGGCGGCAGTTGAATCGCGAACACGTTCAATCGATAGAACAGATCCTCGCGAAACTGGCCGAGCTGAATCATCTTCTGCAAGTCGCGATTCGTCGCCGCGACGATGCGCGTGTCGGTCTTGAGGATGCGGGTGCCGCCGAGGCGCTGGAACTCGCGCTCCTGAAGTACGCGCAGGAACTTGGCCTGGGCGGGCAGGCTCATCTCGCCCACCTCATCGAGCAGCAACGTGCCGCCCGACGCCTGCTCGAGCTGACCCGGCTTGCTGTTGACCGCGCCCGTGAACGCGCCTCTCTCGTAGCCGAATAACTCCGCTTCGAGCAGATGCTCGGGGAGCGCCGCGCAATTGAGCGCGACGAACGGTCCGTTCTTGCGCGGCGACGCGCGATGAATGAATCGCGCCACGACTTCTTTGCCGGTGCCGGATTCGCCGAGCAGCAACGCCGTCGTTTCCGTCGCCGCGACCTGCGTGGCCTGGGTCAACACCTGGCGCCACGGAGCGGAGTCACCGACGACGCGGCGATACCCGGTGCGCGAATCGAGCTCTTCGGTCAACTCCTTGACTCGCGCTTCGAGGCGCGAAGCGCGCTCCGACGCTTCATCGACCTGCTTGCGCAGCGCCGAGCGGCGCTCGCGCGCGAAACTTTGCAGCAGGCGCTCGCCAATGTGCCGCGCCGTCTGGACATCGGCCAGCCGATACTTTGCGGGCGTGTTCGAGAGAAAGGCAAAGGCCGCCACAGGCTCGCCGTCGAGGCGCAGCGGTACTCGCAGCGCCGATCGATAGCCGCGCTGCGTGGCTTCGAGATGTTGCTGATCGGCCTGGTTCTGAAGATCGTCAACGAGGTCGTATTCCCAATCGCGATTGGCCGCGACCGCGGGAGGCACTTCGACAACGTCGGAAAACGGTTCGGCGCCTGGAGCGCTGCTCGCATAGACGCGGGCCTTGCCGCGATCCGGCAGCGCCGCGGCGAGGACGAGGGCGTCGTGCGGCAGCACTTTCTGCGCGACCGCGGAAATCCGCTCCCATACCTCGGGCAGCTCGCCAAGCCCCGTCACCGCTGCGAGCACTTCATCAAGCAGCTCCAGCGTCGCGGACTTCGCGCGCAGCTCTTCGTTCCGCCGCTGCTCCTCCGCCAGCCGCTCGTGCGACAGCGTGAGCGCCATGTACGCGGCGATGCGCCGGGCGATCAACACGTCGTCTCGGGTGAAGGCCGATGGGGTCTTGGACTGGAAACTGACGATCGAATCGAGACGGCCGTCGAAGCGAATCGGCATCAACAGAGCCGCACGCAGGCCGATCTTCACCGACCTCGAATCCGCATACTCAGGATCGAGGGTCAGGTCGTCGATGAGCTGATGGTCCCAGTCATCGCTCAGCAGGTACGACGGGCCGCGCAGCCGCGTGGTGATGATTTGCGGCTGGTCGCCAAACCCGCGCACCGCGTAGACGGTGGCGTGTTCCCGATCGTCCGTCGGCCGGATCACGGTCATGGCGTCGTGCGCGATAACCTTCTGCGCGATCTCCGAGACGTGATCGAAGGCATTGCGCAGGCTCAGCACTCCGGTGAGCGCCGCCATGAGGCCGTCGAGCACTTCGAGATTGGCTTCGAGCCGGCGCAGCCGGTCACCGTCCGACGCGTCGAACGGTTCGCGAATCGTCATGTGGGAACTGCGGGTAGTCTCCCACACGGCCGCCGCGACTGTCATCATCGGGAACTTCGCTCATCCTTTCCTGATGACGTCTTGAAGCTGGCCTTTTGCAGTCGTGAATCGAGCTCGAAGGCAATGCGCTCCCACAAGGTCTGATCGGTCGAGAGCAACGCGGAAACCTCGATCGTGCTCAACGCCAGCCCCCACGCCGCGGCGTCGGCAAGCGTCTTCTCCGGTTCACGCTGAAATGCGTCGCGAAAATCCTCGTCGGTCGCCAGCCGGCCAATCAGCAATTCGATGTGTCGTTGCACGTGTATTCGGTCCTCTCCATCGGCATCAAGAGCAAGACTCGAACCATCGCGGCCAATTCGCGCTAACGAACAGGCGGATCGACAGTTAACCGGCGATCGGGCGGAATGTTGCGTTCGATCAGGTTCGCGCAGGCTGTTTGGAAATGCGCAACTTGCTCATCGCGATCAGTGGCGACGGAGTTCGGTCCCGCCGATCCATCAGGCGCGCGCTAGATCGTCGCGACGATTCGCACCATGAACGCGGCGTGCGCCGGTCTGGGATCGACGACAAACAACTAGGCCAAGCGCGAGAATCGGCCATAGTGAACAAATCTGTAAACACGTTTCTGATGACCCGTGTGCCGAAACGGCGCACGGGTTTCCCCTTTAGCTCATCGTTTCTTAGTCCGTAAACCATTGGGACCTAAGCCCTTTGCGGAGTTGCCCGCCGGGGCACATTTATTGCTCCTAAGACCCTAGTCGTCTATCGCCCCTGACGCCCCCTCAGCTGGTGTGAAGTCGATGGAAGATGACGCCGTTACGGCTCTTGCAAGTCGAGGACACCGAGGACGATGCGGCCCTTGTTCTACTGGCGCTGACCCGCGCCGGTTACGACATCTTTGCGCGTCGCGTGGACACTGCCGAGGGGCTCCGCAACGAGCTTCACGGATCCGACTGGGATCTCGTGATCGCGGACTACACGATGCCGGGCTTCAGCGGGACCAAGGCGCTCGCCATCGTGCGCGAGCAGCATCCCGATCTGCCCTTCATCTTCGTCTCGGGAACGATCGGCGAAGACACCGCCGTCGCCGCGATGAGGACCGGCGCTCACGACTACATCATGAAGAGCAATCTCGCGCGGCTGGCTCCCGCGGTCGAGCGTGAGCTGCGCGAAGCCGCGGTCCGGCGCGAGCGTCACATGGCCAATCAACGCGTCGCCTACCTGGCCTATCACGACTCGCTGACCGATCTTCCCAATCGCGCGCTCTTCCTCGATCGCCTGCAGCAGGCGATCCTGCGATCGCATCGCGATGAGAAAGGCCTTGCGGTCCTGCTGATCGATCTCGACGGCTTCAAGGAGATCAACGACGCGCTCGGTCATCACGCCGGCGATCTCGTGCTCCAGGAAGTGGCGGCGCGCCTGCGCGGCGCACTGCGCGCGTCCGATACGGTCGCGCGTCTCGGCGGCGACGAGTTCGCCGTGCTGTTGCCGGCGACGGATCTGAATCGCGCCGAGCTGGCCGCCCGCAAGGTGCTGCACGATTTGCAGCATCCCTTCGTGGCCGACGGCCGGCCGCTGCTCGTCAGCGCCAGCATCGGCATCGCCGCCGTGCCGTGGCACGCCGCCACCAGCGACGAAGTGCTGCAGCGATCGGACTCGGCGATGTATCTCGCCAAGAGAGACAAGACCGGCTACTTCGTCTACAGCCCGAACCGCGATGATCGCCTCACCAGCCGCGCCAGCCTGGCCTCGACGATGCGGCTGGCGATCGACGCGCGGCAGTTCGTGCTCGACTACCAGCCGATCGTTCACCTCCGCACCAACGCCGTGATCGCCGTCGAATCGCTGGTGCGCTGGAATCATCCGGACTACGGCCGGCTGCTGCCGGACGAGTTCATCCGCGTCGCCGAACACACCGGCCTGGTGAATCCGCTGACGTCGTTCGTGCTCGAGTCGGCGATACAGGAATGGCCGCGCTCGATGCGCCCGGACGCGTGCGTGATCGCCGTCAACATCTCGCCGCGGAGCCTGCATCATTCGACGTTCCCCGCCTGGATCCGGGACTTGCTCGCCGCGCACGGCGTTCCGGCCTCGTCACTCGCACTCGAGATCACCGAGAACATCGTGATGTCGGATCCGGACGGATCGATTCGCTGCCTCGACGAGCTGCACGCCATGGGCGTGCGCCTCGTAATCGACGATTTCGGCAAAGGCTATTCGTCGCTAAGCTACCTGCGGCGCCTGCCGGTGGACGAGATCAAGATCGACCGCTCGTTCATTATCGGCCTCGCCAACGGCGAGGACGACACGCTGGTGCGCTGCATGATCGACCTCGCGCACAACCTCGGAATGACGGTGATCGGCGAGGGCGTTGAGACCGAAGACGTCCTGGAGCGCCTGATCGAGCTCAATTGCGACGCCGCGCAGGGATACTTCCTCGCGAAGCCCGCCCCAGCCAGGCAGATCGCCGAATGGATTCGCCGCCGCCTGGCGGCGTAGCTTGACTCCGAGTCGAAGGGTCCATTAGGCTGTAGCCGTCATGTCGTTCGTCCACCACGCGCATCATTCCCATCATCACCGTTCCCTGAACGGACCGGCAGGAGTCTGCGCGTAAACGAATCGACATCAAGACGTTTCGATCCACGCAACCCGCCGGCAACGGCGGGTTTTTGTTTTGT
>Ga0137455_1000583_pt1 | contig 10092 bp, 2 predicted proteins | sample EasRivERMGT600_2_FD_102334 | JGI IMG/M metagenome (GOLD analysis project Ga0137455, IMG submission 102334) | Soil microbial communities from meander-bound floodplain in the East River, Colorado, USA - East River MetaG ERMGT600_2 | ecosystem: Environmental > Terrestrial > Soil > Floodplain ... | reverse complement strand
CAGCCGGTGGCCGTCGAAGCTCGTGTGCAGGTCGATGTCCTGGTAGGTCACTCCCAGCCCGGGAAGGGGGATGGTGCCGTCGATCAGCTCGATCCTGCCGCTGCCCGTGAGGCGGCGGCTCCCGCGGAGGCTGGCGTCGATGTCGAGCGTGCCCGACGGCGTGCCGATCACCCGGGGATCCAGCAGGGGTGCGAGCCCCTCGACCGGGAAATGATCGGCGGCGATCCGCACGTCGACCTCGCCCTCCGACAGACGCACCGGCGCCGGCGCGCCCGCCGAGTCGGTGGCCGCGAGCGACACCTTGAGCGGGAGGTGGCCGGTCCAGGAGATCGAGTCGCTGGCCGGCGTCGCGAAGCGGCCCCCGAACTCGAGTCGGGTTCCGTCCCAGGCCAGGTTCGACCGCAGGTTGCCCGCCGCGCGGTTCTCCGACACGAGATCGACCTGGAGGGCGCCTCGCCCTCGGGGCGCGGCGGCCGGGCCCTCGAGCGCGATGTCGGCGCTCAGCGTCCCGCTCGCGTCCTCGCGCCCGAGCCAGGTGGAGACGACGTCGAGTCCCACACCCCGCATCGTGAGGCGAAAGTCCTGATCGCCCCGCCGATCGACCGCGCCCTGCGCCGTGATACGGCCGCCGGCGGAGCGCATCTCGAAGTCCTCGACCGCGAACCGGCCCGGCCGCAGCTCGACCGTGGCCGTCCGCGCCAGCTTCCACGCCGCCGAGTCGGCCTGGACATCCAGCGTCGCCAGGGTCACGCGCGTGCCGAGCGAATCCGCCAGCGCGTGGCCGACGGCGTGCGTGCGATGTCCTTCGTCGACCATCACGGCCAGGTCGAAGTCGGTCCTGGTGTCCTCCAGCGTGGCGCGGACCGAGCCCTCGCGCACCGGAATCGCCAGACCATGGAGCCGCCGGATCGACGCCTCCGCGCTCACGTCCTTCGGGCGCCACCCGCGATCGAGCACCCCCCGGACCGAGCCGGTGGCACCGAGGAGCCGCAGCTCGTTCCAGGCCACCGAGCGCAGCGAGCCGCGGGCGTCGATGCGCCGCTCGGTGGCGGAGCCGCCGAGGCGGAGATCCAGCGTTCCGCTGCCCATCGCCAGCGTGTCGGCGCCCACCAGCGCCCGCAGCGGCGAGGCGTCGGTCACGGCGAGCGCGACCCGGAGGTCCGACGACGCCGTCCCGGTGGAGTCGAACAGCGCGACCCGCCCGCTGCCGCTGGCGACGCCGACGTTCGAGCGCGCGACCAGCGTGTCGAGCGTGAGGATGCCGTCGCGCAGGCGGAAGCCGGCGAAGAGCGAATCGAGACGCGCCTGGTCGATCGCGCCGCGTCCCGTGATGCGGCCATCCGCAGTGGCCCGGGCGGGGGAGAGGCCGGCGAAGGAGGCCGTGGCCTCGAGGCCTCCGCGGCTCGGCAGCGAGTCGCGCCCGATGACGGCCGCGAGCAGACCGAACGGGATCGAGAGTTCCGCCTGGCCGCGAGGATCGTCGTCGCGCAGATCGAGGTCGCCGCGAACCGAAGCCGTGTCGCCGGAGGCGCGCAGGCTGGCGACGACTCCGGCCCGACCCGCCGACCAGGTCGCGCGAACATCGCCACCCTCCAGATCCGCGGGCCCGACGCGCGACGGATCGAGGAGCAGCGCCGCCCTCCAGTCCTCGGCGCGGCCGGTGGCATCCCCGGGGTGACCGGCGCCGGTCAGGCTTCCTGAAATCCTCGAGGTCAACGACGGAACCTCGGTCCACGCCGCCAGATCGACGTCCTCGAAACGCGCCCGGCGCAGCGCATAGGTCGGCGCCGCGTCGAAGGGCCGCGCCTCGGCGTCGAGGTCGATGCGGCCGGCAGGCGATGCCAGATTCCCGGTGAGCTCCAAGGCGCCGCGGGCGAGGGTGAGTCGCGTCACACCGGCGATCTCCTGCCCGCGAACCCGCGACGGCTTCAAGTCGAGGCGCGCTTCGCCCGAAAGACGTCCCTGCCTCAGCGCCACGGCCGGGCCGCCCGGAGCCCCGAGCGAGGCGAGACCGCGACCCTGGGCGCTCAACGTCCCTTGGAGTTGGGTTGGAGGCGCGCTTCGCCCGGCGAGGCGGGCGAGATCGACGTCGTGGAATGCGCCGTTCACGCGGAACCGGCCCGGCCCGGCCCATTGTGCCGTGAGCGAGTCCACCTCGAGGGCGCCGGCATCGGTCTGCAGACGGAGCGAGCCGCCCAGTTTCGTCCCGTCCATGCGCGCGCGCACGCGCGCGCCGGCGACCGCCAGGCCGCCGTAGCGGGAGGGACCGACCTCGAGCGTGGCCACCGCCCGGCGCGACCCGGGGGCGACGCCCGCACCCGAAGCCGTGAGCGTGCCGCTGAGGGCGCTGGTGGTCGAGTCTCCGGCCAGAGCCGCGACGTCCAGGCGATCGAATGCGAGCCGCTTCACGTCCCACGCGAACCCGCGCGTGAGATCGAGACGGCCCTCGAGATCGATGCCGCCGTCATCGATCTCGACGCGGCCCGTGACCTCGAGGTCCGCCCTGGCGTAGCCGGTGCCCCGGATCCCGAGCTTCGCCGCGCCATCGGCGCGCTCGGCCACGGAGGACCACCCGGGCACCCCAGGGAGGCGTCTCGGCAGCCGATCGATCTCGAAGTTCAGGTCATAGCTCGGGGGGGCGTCGAGAGGTCGGATCCAGCCGCCGAGCCTCGCCAGCGCTCCCTCAAACCGGGCCGACGCCTTCAAATCCGCGCGGCCGTCGGTCAGCGTCGCATCGACTCGCGTCGGCCCGAGCTCGAAGTCCGCGAACCGCCCGCGCTCCATGGACGCAGCGATCGTCCCGGACAGTCGGTTGGCTCGAGTGCCGTGGAGGTCAGCCTCCGCCAGGACGACCCCATCGAGTCGCGGGCCGGGGATCAGCGCTTCGAGATCGCGCAGCGCCAGGGGCTGGGCCCGCAGTGTCAGGCCGACCTCGACCAGCGAGTCGCGGGCGCCGAGCGCGAAGCCATGGGCCTCGACGTCGCTCGAAGCACTGCGCATCCGCATCGACCGCAGCTCGAAGCGACCTTCGTCCAGCCTTGCCACCAGCCCGAGCGTGACCCCGCGGCCGCGCAGGCCGAGGGTGTCGAGCTCGAAGGAGAAACCCTCTCCAAGCCGCACGCGATGCGCCCGCAGCTCGACGCGCGTGAACACGGAATCCGGCGCTCCGGCATGGCCGCCGTAGCGTGCGTCGCTCACCGTCACCCTTTCGACGCGGAGCGGGGGACCGGAGTAGAACCGTCCCCGCAGGAGATCCAACAGCGTCGGCGGCGTCGCCGGCTTCCTCTCGGTTGGCCGGGTCCTGTCGGCCATGTCGGCGGTCAGGAGGACGCCCCCGACATGGATTTCGTCCACCTCGGGCCTCCCCGCGAGCAGCGACGCGAGCCGGTACCGGGCGCGCAGCGTGTCCACGGTCGCGAGCAGCGTGTCGCCGCGGGTGATACGTAGCCCGCGGAGCTCGAGGCCCGAGATCCAGTTGCAGCGCACCTCCTGAACGCTCGTGGCCGATCGGGGCACCAGGGCCAGGCGCCCGAGCGCGGCGTTCGCGAGGCCGGTCGCGATCGGCGGGTGCCGAAGCGCGAGCAGCGCGGACGCGACCAGGACGAGGAGGCCCAGACCCAGGGCCAGGAGCCACCGGCCCCAGCGCCGCCGGCGGCGCGGCGGGCCGGGGCCGACGCCGGCGCCGGGGGAGTCCGGGGCGCGGACGGCGCGCGCGATCACGACGGCGACGTGCCGGCGCGGGCCTTGGTACGCAGGGGCAGGATCATGCAGCCGCGAGCATAACGGTCGCGCGGCCGCAACGCGTACCTAGTCGGTGAGCGTCAGATCCATCCTGATCCGCCCGTCTTCGACGTGGCCGGGCGCCGGATCGAGCAAATAGACCCGCGCCTCGTCGACGCCCTGCGCGACCAGCCGGGACCGGACGGCGGCGGCGCGAGCGTTGGCGAGCGAGAGCAGGTCGGCCGGGTCGGCGGTCTGGAGGGCCGTCATGGTTTCCTCGATGGCCGCATGCATCGCCGGCTCGTTCACGACTGCCTTCCTGGAGCCTGCCTTGCAGCGCGGGTCGCTCGCGTCCAGCTCGCCGGCGGTGGTCTTGAAGCGCTCCTTGAGATCCGAGAGCCCATGCTTCCCGAACCGCTCGACGTACAGTTCCTCGAGCAGCCGCGGCGAGTAGCCGATCCCGCTCCCATACTTCTTCGGGTTGGCCACCATCCTCTCGCCTGCGAGCGCGGCGAACTTCGCCTTCCTGATCGCGACGGCGTCCAGCGAATCGTTGGTGGTGCCGCGGACCTCGAGGTTCAGCTGCGGGCGCTCGGCGAGCGCGCCGGCGAGCTTGTCGACCGACTCGTGCTGGTCGGCGGGCAGGGCGCTGGCGCCAGGCTCGAATGCGACGTGTCCGAGCTCTTCGGTTCCGCCACCGCCGAACAGGGCGCCGAGCAACGCGAAGGGAGCGGTGGCGACCTTGCCGAGCAGGCTCATGATGAAGTTCCAGATCACCTTCCCGATGCGGAACTTGGGGTCGTCCAGGTCGCCCTCGACCGGCACGTCGAGGTCGATCTTCCCCTCGCGGTCCTTGAGAATCGCGATCGCGAGCCCCACCGGCAGCCTGGTCGCCTCCGGGCTATCCACCCTTTCACCCAGCTCCAGCTGGTCGAGGACGACCTTGTTCTCTCCGACCAGGTGACGGCCCTGCAGGCGATAGCCGAGATCGAGCGACATGCGCCCCTTGTCGATCTCGCGGCCGAGGAAGTTCCCGGTGTAGGGCGTGAGCGACGGCATGTTTAAGTCGTTGAAGACGACGCGGAGGTCGAGAACCGTGTCCTGGGCCCACGGATTGACGTTCCCGCCCACGTGGGCGGTCCCGCTGGGTTGGAGGCGGCCGTCGAGGACGACGACTCCCGCCGGCGAGCCCGAGCTCGACGACATCTGCGTGATCGATCCGGCGAGCTGCTCGATCCGGGCGGCGAACGGAAGGATGAGCGAGAGGTCGGCGAAATCGGCCGAGCCGTTCACCACCTCGATCTTGCCGAGCTGGACCGGCATCATCGTCTCCGCGCTGGTCCTCATCGCCGCCAGCGTTTCCGACGTCTTCGGCTGAGCCTTCTTCGCCTTCCCCTTCTTCGCGGGCTTGCTGGAGGTCGCGACCTGCGCCTCGATCGGAGCCCCGGTCGAGTCGAGCGTGGGAAGCCCCAGGATCTCCTGGACGTTGGTGGTGCGGTCCTGGTTGATGAGCAGCCTGGCGAAGGGCTCCGTGAGCTTCACCGCGCCGATCCTCAGGTGCGACGTCGAGGCGTCGATCGCCTTCACTTCGACCGCCTTCCACGCGACGAAGCGCTCGTTGCTGCGCCGGTCGCGCGTCAGCAGGCCCCGGGAGACGACGCTCCCTCGGAATCCCACCTCGGGAGTCGACTTCGCTTCCCGGAAGCGCACCGCGCCGTCCGCCCCCAGCGTGCCGCTCACGATCTGGAGCTTGGCGATCGGATTCACGTAGGGCTGAAAGATCGCCAGCGGCAGGTCGGTCAGCCGGACCTCCACGTCCGCCGCGGCGGGCTGGGCCGCCACCTTGCCGTGGAGGTCGAGTCGCCCCTTCTCGGCGATCGTGACGTCGGATGCGAGATCGAAGCTGGCCCCGCGCCTGGAGTTGACGTTGCGGAGCGTGAGGTTCACGGGGTCGACCGCGACGGCGAAGGCGGGTTGGACCGTGCGATCCTCGAAGTCGATTCCGAGGTCGCGGATCGCCAGCTCATCGAGGCTGAGCAGCCATTCGGGCGCGCTTCCCTGGGCGGCGGCCGTGGTATCGCGGGTGTGCCCCGCCGCCGCCACGGCCACGGCCGTCGCCGCCGCGGGGGAGCGCTGCGCCACCATCGCCTGCAAGTTGAGCGTGGTGTCGGGATTGAGCCACGCCCGGATGCTGGTGCCGGCGACCAGCACGCGGCCGATGGCGGCGGACTGTTCGGGATAGCGGACCTCGACCCCGGTGATCGCCAGGGTGTCGAGCTCGATCAGATCCCGATCCCCGCCGCGCTCGCGCATCGCGAGACCGGTGATCGCGAGGGACGACTCGCGCACGCGAGCCAGCACGCTGTCGCCCTTCACGTCGGCCGAATACTCCAGCCGGCACGCGAGCCTGCCTTCGGTGATCTCGGGTCCGACGCGGTGCTTCACGATCTCCCACCACGACCGCAGCCGCGAACCGGAGATCTCGAGCACGCCGGCGGAGTGCATGGGCTCGAAGGTGAGATCACCGGTCCACTGCCACGCTCCGCCGCCGGGATCGGTGGCCACGATCCGATAGTTGCCTTCCTTCTGCGGGATGGTGGTGAAGTTGTCGAGCGTGAGATCGAGTGGGGCGAGCGTCCCTTCCTCCGGATCGGCGGACATGAGATTGGCCATGTGCACCGAGCCGTCTTTGATCTGGAACCTGCCGATCACCAGCCGCGGTGGCTCGCCTTCCTCCTTCGGGAGCATGTCCTCGAAGTTGGGTTTGCCGTCGGGCATCAGCCGCACGTTCACGCGTGGCCGATCGAGCCGGAACTCGCGCAGCGTGACCGCCCAGCGCACCAGGCTCGAGAGCTGGAGATCCACGTAGAGTCGGTCGAAGGCGACGAACGCCGTCTGGTCGGGATCGCGGAGCTCGAACCCCTCGAGGGTGAGCGAGAAGATGAGCGGGTTGACTCGCACCCGGTCGAGTCGGGCCTCCCGCTTGAGGTTGGTGCGGATGCCCTGGAGGATCTGCCCGCGCAGAATGCCCGGGAGCGCGAAGAACCCGAACAGCGCGTAGACGATGAGGAGCGCGAGCGGGATCAGGACGCGCTTCTTGCGAAGCCACTGCCAGTTCATGGGGCCATCCCATAGTCTCTTCGACGAGCCGATGCGGCGGGGACTCTCGACGTCCGCAGGGTCGTACTCGTGCGGGCCAGCGCAGCGTAACGCCGGCGAGCACCCTGGCTCAACCTGCCGCCCGGGCCATGACTCGCATCGATTCCCCCCGGATGCTCGCGGTCCATCATTCCCGGGGCGGGAGGGAGTGCCCGCCCCGGGCGTCATCCTCTTGCAGCGGCAACGGAGCGCCGGGTCTCGACCCGGACGCCCTACAGCGCCAGGAGCTCGCCGAGCGCATCCAGCCGCTCGGTCCAGAACGCCTTGATCCGAGCCATCGACTCCTTGCTGGGCAGCTTCCGATGCTGGACCTGCGCCGTACTCTTGCTCTTGTCCTTGGCGATGAGCCAGACGTCGACCGCGGTCCCGTCCTCCCACGTCATGCGTACGGACTTGTTCGACACCGCCTTGCGCACGACGAGCTTGACGCCGGGAAGCCAACGGGCGCGCACCCGCGCCACCGCGAAAGCGAGGTATAGCCTCGCTACGGGCACGGGGAAGGTGCGGCTCTTGCTGGCTTCGAAGCTTCCTCCGCGGCGCTGTCCGATCTCGCGCAGCCCGCGGATGCGCTCGTAGCCGACCGCGACCGACTGTGCCCACCAGTCCCGCACCTGGAACTCGTCCTGGACGTAGGCGGCGATCTTGCGGTGCGTCCATTCGTGCGCGCGGACGTAGTCGAGGGCGTCGACCCACCGCTTCCAGTTGCAGCCGGTCGCCGCTTCGATCGACGCATCGCTCATCCCGGCGAGCTTGGCGTAGTCGGTCTTCGTCGCCGTGGAGCTCGATCGCGCGGAAGCGCGCCCGACCTTGGTGAGGGCGGCGCGTGTGGAGGAGGGGCGCCCGTTCTTGATGAGCTGGGCGCGCGCGGCGGTGTAGGACTCGCCCGTCTTCTGCATGCGCCGGCGGACCAGGCGCTTGAGATCCTTCTGGGTCGGCATGGCTTCGGTCCTTTGGTTGGGCCACGGACACGCGCCCCCCAGCGGCGACGCACCGCGGCGTCACCAAAGCCGTCGCTCGACCGACCCGGGAGTGTGCCCCCCTTTGCCTCGCGAAGGCCCATGCTGGGGAAGGGCCGCTGAGGTTGGGCGTGGATCGCCGCCGCGCGGCAAACTATGGGACGGCTCACGTCGAATTGCAACAGCGTGTACTGTGACCGCATGGGTCGTTCCGCTCGCACGATCTGGATCGGTCTGCCGCCGCTCGCACTCCTCCTCGTCGTGGCGACGACCGAGCCCGCGGAGCCTCAGCCCGCCACGCCGGTCGTGCTGCCGGACACCGGGCTGTTCGCTCCGGTCGCCGCCCAGCTCGCGGCGGCGCGGGATCGCCTGGCGGCTCGTCCGGCCGACGAGGTGAGCGCCGAGCGCGTGTGGCTCCTGCTCGAGGTCGGCCGGCCCGCCGAGGCCGCACGCCTGGCAACGCGACTGGCTACGGCGGACGCGGATCAGGTCGCGCGCGCCCGGGCCGCCCTCGCCGTGCAGGACTTCGCCACGGCGGGCCCGATCGTGGCGCGCCTGGCCGGGCGGCCCGAGTCCGACGCGCGCGCCACCCGCTATCAATGGGAGTTCGCCCGCGACGCCTCGGCGACCGTGGATTCCCTGACCCGGGCCCGACTGGCGACCGGAGACGACGGCGCCGCGCCCGAGCTGCTGGCGGCCGGACGACTCGCCTACGACCAGCTCGACTACGCGCGGGCCGACTCGTTGTTCTCCCGTGCGCTCGGCCGGCTCCCCGCCGACTCCTCAAGGAGCGCTCGCCGCGGACGCTCGGCCGCACACCTCGGCCGCGCCCTGGTGATGCAGAAACGCCGCGGCTGGGACGCGTCGCTCGAGGAGCTGAAGCTCGCGCTGGGCGAGCGGGCCACCGCGGAGGCGCTCGAGACCCTGGCCAACACGCTGGTGCGGCTGGGCCGCACCGACGAGGCGATCTCGGCCGGCGAGTGGGGAGCGCGGCTGAACCCCTACCACGACGCGTCGCACTACCTGCTCGGCAACGGCTACGCCCGCAAGAACTACACGCAGCTCCTCGCCGCGTACGCGCGCGCGTTCGCCGACAGCGCCGGCCGCAAGGCGCTGGCGTCGGGCGACGCCCAGCTGGCCGCCGGACAGCGCGCGGCCGCACGCGCGGCCTACGAGCGGGTGGTGAAGGCGCATCCCGGCTGGGCCGACGCCCGCGTGCGCCTCGCGTCGCTGGACTTCGAGGACGGACGCTTCGCCGAGGCTCGCGATGGCTGCTTCGCCGCGCTCGCCGTCTGCCCCGAGTATGGGCGCGCCCACGCCGTCCTGGCCAAGGCGCTGGAGTCGCAGCGGTTCGTCGTCGACGTCCATCGCGCCGACTACGAGCGCCACTTCGATCGGGCCACAACGCCGAGCGTGCCCGGCATCGAGCGGTTCGTGGTCAACTGGCGCTCGCTCACCCCTCGTCACCAGAAGCGCGTGGCGCTGTCGATCGCGCCGTGGCGGGCGTTCGTCCCGGTGCTGGTGGCCGGCGGCGCGACCTTCTACATCAAGCCGCTCTACCAGCTGCTGGGCGAGTGTCCCAATCTCGAGACCCTGCGGGACCAGCGCATCAACTACGACTCGCGCCTGTGGGACGACGTGCGCGGATGCGGCGGCTACCACACCGTGACCGGCATCGAGGACGTCGAGCGCACCATCTTCGACCGCTACAACACCGTCCTGCACGAGCTCACCCACCAGGTCCACGGCGTGCTCCCGGCGGACGACTCGCGGATCATCCAGGACCACTACCGTCGGGCCAAGGTGCGCGACGACTCCACCCACGACGCCTTCCTGTCGCGCTACGCGGGCGGGAGCGTCTACGAGTACTTCGCCGAAGGCGCCAACGCGCTGCTCTCACCGCGGCGCGACGCCTACGACTCCCGCGAAGTCGTGCGCGAGCGGCTGGCCGCCCTCGATCGCGATCTCCAGGCGCTGGTGGAGCGACTGCTGCAGCGGACCGACGTCGGCGCGTCCTACCCCGTGGCCTATGCCACGGGCGGCGACGACCGCGTCGGGCGTGGCAAGGTCGAGGAGGCGCTGCCCTTCTACCGCCAGGCGCTGGCCGCCAGCCCCGACGAGGAGACCGCGCTCATCTCCTACGCGACCGCACTGGTGCTCGGCGCCCAGCCGGCGCGGGCGGAGTCGATCGCGGCGCGCGCGGTGGCGGCCCACCCGACCAGCGGTCCGGCACGGCTGGCGCTGGCCGACGCGCACT
>Ga0137455_1000582_pt1 | contig 10092 bp, 7 predicted proteins | sample EasRivERMGT600_2_FD_102334 | JGI IMG/M metagenome (GOLD analysis project Ga0137455, IMG submission 102334) | Soil microbial communities from meander-bound floodplain in the East River, Colorado, USA - East River MetaG ERMGT600_2 | ecosystem: Environmental > Terrestrial > Soil > Floodplain ... | reverse complement strand
CCGCTGGATAAGGCGACCGAGATCACGGGACCCTCGGCGCTGAAGCTGTGGGTGTCCTCGGCAACGACTGATGCCGACGTCTTCGCCGTGCTGCGCGTATTCGATCCGAAGGGAAGAGAAGTGGTGTTCCAGGGCGCGCTCGATCCGCATACGCCGATCGGGCAGGGGTGGCTGCGTGCCTCGAACCGCAAGCTCGACAAGAAGCGTTCGCTGCCGTACCGCCCCTACCATACGCATGACAGGAAGCAGCCCCTCAAGCCCGGCCAGCCAGTCGAGCTCGACGTCGAGATCTGGCCGACCTGCATCGTGGTGCCTAAGGGCTACCGCATCGCGCTCACCCTCCGCGGCAAGGACTACGAATACGAGGGCGAGGCGGCGACGCTCTCCAACATGAAGAACCCGATGCGCGGCTGCGGCCCGTTCGTGCACGACGACGAGACCGACCGGCCGCCGGCGGTGTTTGGCGGGAAAGTTACGCTACACATGGGACCCAAGCGGCAGTCCCATGTGTTGCTGCCCGTCATTCCCGCCAAGAAGTGATTCGTGAGTCGTGAGTCGTGATTCGAGGGTCAGACTCGACTTTCGCGGAGCGCCGAGGGCCTTAGGCTGGAAGGCTGCGCAGCGCCCCGCGTGAATTCAATTCGCAGCTCGCTCAGCTACGATCCCGTATGGCGCCGTCGATGATCTTGACCTTGTCGCCGGGGCGCCAGTTCGGCGGCGTGTCTTGTGTGAACAAACCCTTGGTACCGTCTTCGTAGCGTACGACGATCTGGTATTCCTTGGTCTTCTTGACGTTCTTTTCGATCTGGTGCCCGGCGACGCCGCCGCCAATGGCACCGAGCACGGTCGCGACGTCCTTGCCGCGACCACCGCCGACCTGATGACCGAGGACTCCGCCGACCACAGCGCCGGCGACCGCTCCCCCGCCTGAGGCCTGACCCGCCTTCTCGACCTCGCGTACCTCTTCGATGACTGCGCACTCACGGCAAATGGCGGCCACTACGGGTGGCGGTGGAGGAGCGACTTCCTGCGGGACCTGCTGCGGGGGCTCGGCCCTAATGACGGGCTGCGGATGGGGTTTCGCCTGCCTGGCGACGGGTTTCGGCACGACGGGTTTCACGGCTTCCGCCTGCACCTGCGGCTGCTCCGGCGCCGGTGCGGCGGGCGTGGTCCTGCCGCCGCCGATCGAAGTCGGAATCCAGCCCAACACGGCTCCGATTCCAACGAGGCAGAAAACCGTGACGGCGATGGCGGCGACAATGACGAACGGATGGGTTTGACGTGCGACGGGTGCTTCCATGGCGGCGCTCCTTTGTCTAAGTGTCAAAGCTTACTTGTAATAACGCGCGACCCGCCAGTTGGTTGATGTAACAAAGTGTTGCTGGCAGCCTGTCGGGCTTGCCATCATGTGCGGTCGGTGTGAACGCATGGGCAGTCGCGCTTGGTTAGCGGCGAGCCGACAGGCTGTAATGGGGTATTTGTTGACCCGGAACCGTCAACCGACGCCATGCGTCTGGATTTGACGACACTCGTTCACGAAAGAGAAGATCAACTGGCCCCGCGTGGGACTGCTGTATAGAATCGTGCAGTCACCGATTTACTATCGCCGTGAGTCGCGCTCAAAAACTTCCCCCTACGCTGGCGGCGAACCTGAGCCTCGACCGTTGGGTGACGCTCAACGCCGACGGCACGGTCACGGTTCGCACCGGCAAGGTCGAGATCGGGCAGGGCATCGTCTCCGCGATGGCGCAGATCGCGGCAGAGGAGCTCGATGTCGCGTACTCCCGCATCCGCATGGTTGCGGTGGACACGGCGATGAGCCCCAACGAAGGCTCGACCTCGGGCAGCCGCTCGATCGAGGAGGGCGGCGGAGCGCTCCGGCAGGCGTGCGCGGAGGTGCGCGACGCGCTGGTGCAAGCGGGCGCCCGCAAGCTCGGCGCGAGCCTTGAAAGCCTCGCGGTCGAGGACGGCACGATCCATGCGCGCGGCGGCGGCTCCATAACCTATTGGCAGCTTGCGCCCGAAGTGGACCTCGCGCGCGATGCGACGGGGCAGGTCCGGCCCAAGGAGACCGAAGAGTTGCGGCTGATCGGGACAGCGCTGCCGCGCCTCGATATTCCAGCCAAGGTGAGCGGCGCGGCCTTTCTCCACGACCTCGAGCTGCCCGGCATGCTGCATGGGCGCATCGTGCGGCCGCCCTCGTATCATGCGCGGCTCGTCGCGCTCGACGATGAGCGCGTTCGCGCGATGCCGGGCGTGCGCGCGGTTGTGCGCGAGGGGCGGTTTCTCGGCGTCGTCGCCGGGCGCGAGGAGCAGGCCGTCCAGGCGATGAAGGCGCTCGTGCGGGCGGCGCGATGGGAGGAGGCGGACGAGCTGCCGGAGGAGAGCGCCATCCACGCCTTTCTGCAGGCGCAGCCCACCGAGGACGAGATCCTGTACGAAAAATCCGCGGCGCGCGCCGCGATGGGCCAGCCGCTCGCCGCCACTTACACGCGGCCGTATCTCGCCCACGCCTCGATCGGGCCGTCGTGCGCGATCGCATGGTGGCGCGCCGGCAAGCTCGAGGTCTGGTCGCACAGCCAGGCGATGCATGCGCTGCGCGACGAGCTCGCGAAAATACTCCGATTGCCGGCCGCCGACGTCGTCGCGCGCCATGCCGAGGGTGCCGGCTGCTACGGTCACAACGGCGCGGACGACGTGGCGCTCGACGCTGCGCTGCTCGCGCGCGCCGTGAACGGCAGCCCGGTGCGCGTGCAATGGATGCGCGAGGACGAATTTGCATGGGAGCCGTTCGGCCCGGCGATGGCCGTGAAACTGCAGGGCGCGCTCGACGGGAAAGGCAGTGTCGCCGAGTGGCGGCAGGAAATCTGGGGCAATCGCCACTTGACCCGTCCCGGGCGCCATCCCAATCCCGGGCTGCTCGCCGCGTGGCACCTCGAGCGGGGCTACGAGCCGCCGCCCGCGGTGGACATGCCACTCGCGATGGGCGGCGGCAGCCAGCGCAACGCCGTGCCTTACTACGATTTCCGGGACGCGCGCGTGGTGAACCACGTGGTGAAAGCGATGCCGCTGCGCGTCTCGACGCTGCGCGCGCTCGGCGCGTATCTCAACGTATTCGCGATCGAGTCGTTCATGGACGAGCTCGCGCATGCCGCGGACGCCGACCCGGTCGAGTTCCGGCTGCGGCACTTGAAGGACGAGCGGGCGCGCGAGGTGATCCGGGCGGTGGCAAGAGCAGCGGGCTGGAATTCGCGCGCGAAGGGCGACGGCGCGCGCGGCAGGGGAATCGGCTTCGCGCGCTACAAGAACCTCGGCGACTGGGTTGCAGTCGTCGCCGAGGTCGTCGTGGAGGAAGTGGTGCGCGTGCCGCGCATCGTGGCCGCGATCGATTGCGGGCGCGTCGTCAACCCGGACGGTGTCGCCAACCAGGCGGAGGGCGGCGTCATCCAGGCGGTGAGCTGGACGCTCAAGGAACGGGTGCGTTTCGACCGCGCGCGCGTGACAACGCGCAATTGGGACGACTATCCGATCCTTACGTTCGAGGAGGCGCCCTCGGTCGAGGTCGTTCTCGTCGACCGCCCTCACGAGCCCTCGCTCGGGGTGGGCGAGGGCATGATGGGGCCGACCGCGGCCGCCATCGGCAACGCGGTGTTCAACGCGATGGGCGTGCGCGTGCGCGACCTGCCGCTCACGCGCGAGCGCGTCGTCGCGGCGATGGGCGTGTAGACCTCGCGCAACCTCTCACCGCCGAGGAGGCCTGGGGCACAAAGGAAAATCAAGAACAAAATTGAACCGCCAAGACGCCAAGAGAAACGAGACAATAATTAAACCGCCACGGCGCCAAGGCAATACAATACTAGCAGGCAGACGAACCAGGGAGGTTGCCATGAAGTCAGCCATGCATCGTATTGCCCCGGCGTTGATGTGCGTTTTGCTCACGATGGGCTCGACTCTGGCGGAGGCGCAGGCGTACCCGACGCGCCCGGTCCGCGCGATCGTGCCGTTCGCGCCGGGCGGCGCGACCGACGCCGTCATGCGCATGATCGCGCCGCGGCTTTCGGAAAACCTCGGCCAACAGGTCGTGGTCGAGAACCGGCCCGGCGGCGCCGCCACGATCGGCATGGACGCCGTCGCAAAATCGGCCCCGGACGGCTACACGCTGGGCATGGCGAACCTGACCTTCAGCATCAATCCGATCCTGCTGAAGAAGATGCCGTTCGATAGCGAAAAAGATATCGCCCTCGTGAGCCACGTCAGCATCCTGCCGTTCCTGGTCGGGGTGCATCCCTCGGTGCCGGCGAGATCGGTCAAGGAGCTGATCGCGCTGGCGCGGGCGCGGCCGGGAGTGCTCAACTACTCGTCGTCGGGACAGGCGAGCGCCACGCAGATGGCGACGGAGCTCTTCAAGTACCTGACGAAGACCGACATCGTGCATATTCCCTTTACCGGTGGCGGGCCCGCGCTGGTCGCCGTGCTGAGCGGCGAAGTCTCGGTCTATTGGGGCACCATTCCGCCGCTGCTCGCGCACATGACGTCCGGGCGGCTGCGTGTCCTGGGCGTCACCACGCTCAATCGCGATCCTGCGGTTCCGGACGTCCCGACCGTTGCGGAGGCAGGAGTGCCGGGGTATCAAGCCGCCGAGTGGGGTGGCATCGTGGTGCGCGCCGGCACGCCGGCGGCGGTCATTGCGCGGCTCAATCAGGAGATCGTGAAGAGCCTGAAAGCGCCCGACCTTGCCCAGCGCTTCGCGGCGGTAGGCGCGCAGGCGATCGGCAGCACGCCCGAGGGTTTTGCCGAGCACATCAAGCGCGAGCGGGAGACCTGGGCGAAGGTGATCCAGGCGGCGGGCATCAAGATCGAGTGACGAAATCCCCCCGGCTTCGCCACCCCCCTTTGACAAAGGGGGGGCAGGGGGGATTGGGTGACGAAAACCCGGTCGAATCACGACTCACGAATCACGACTCACGCTTCTCAAAGATCGGCGCGAGCCAATCGGCGATGTAATCGACGCCGACCTGGCGGTTGTCCACCTGGCAGTGCTCCGCGCCGCCCTCCGTGGCGCTGAAGATCTTGAGGTGTTTCCGCTTCGAGCCGGCTGCCGCGTGGAGCTTCTTCGCCGAATCGAGCGGAACGATGCGGTCGTTCTCGCCGTGCACGACCAGCAGCGGGCACTCGATCTCGCCGGCGACCCCGGCGAGGTTGAAGCGCTTCGCCATTTCCACCGCCTGGTCAAGATCCTTGGCGCCGAACGCCCACGGCACCTGGAAATGCGATTGCGCGCTCGTCTTCGCGTCGGTCCGCACTGCGCGCCGGATGCCGTCCACCCACTCTTCCATGTTCCAGTGCATGGCGCCGAACGCGACGCACGCGCAATACCGTTTGTCGAACGCGACGATGCGCGGCGCGTAATAGCCGCCGAAGCTGTAGCCCATCACCGCCACCTTCTTCGCGTCCACCTCCGGGCGCGCGGCAACCCAGTCGTACGCGGCCGTGCCGGCGACCTCGTAGTCGTGGCGGGTCCTGATGTCGCGCAGCCGCAGCGACTCGCCCTGTCCGGGCCCGTCGATCGCAAGCGTATGCCAGCCGCGTGCCGCGAACTCGAGGCCGTTGAAGAGCACGCTCATCTCCTTGCAGTTGTCGAGCCCGTCGAATGCGACCATCGTCGGCGCGCGCCCCGCCGCTCCCGGCGCTTTCATGAACAGAGCCGGCAACGTCCTGCCCTCGTACGGCACCTCGACGCGCTCGACGTTCGGGTAGCGCCGCAGGATACCCTTCGTCTGACAGTCAATCGCCTTGCGGCCCATTTCGCGCTTTTCCGGGCCGGGCACGATGAAGCGCTCGGCGGTGAAGTAGTACATGCCGGCGCGCAGGTAGTAGTTGCCCGCCGTCATCCGGCGTCCATTGGCTTCCGCGGCGTCCGCGACCTTTTCCAGCCGCGCGCCCAGAGCGCCCCATTCCTCCCACCACGCATGGGGCTCGCTCTGGCGCTTGCGCAGCCGCTCGCAGACCTCGTCGATCTCGCTGAGGGCGACCGCGCCGTTGGACGCCATGCCCTTGGTGACGAGGGTCGCGTTCGACCACATGAAGTTGCCGGGGAAATGATCGATCCAGGTGGGGTGATCGGAGGCCATGCCGTTCTCTCGCAATGATCACAATATGGAAAGTGCGCGGAGGCGTTCCGCGCGCCGGAAATCTTATGTCAACGCTATGGCGCTACTATACTGGTATCTTTGGTACCGCAGACGAGCGCCCGGTTCCGTTCATCATTCATCACTCATCATTCATCATTCATCATTAGGTTCCGATGCCCGTCTCTCTGAAGAAGCCCGCCGCAGCGCTGAACGAGCTGACCGCGACCGAAATCGTCGCCGCTGTCGCTGCGGGCAGGACCACTTGCGAAGCGGTCGCGCGCGCCTGCCTCGAGCGCATCGCGGCGCGCGAGCCGCGGCTACAGGCATGGGCACACCTCGATAGCGATCGCGTGATCATCCAGGCACGCGCGCTCGACCGCGGCGCCGCGCGCGGGCCGCTTCATGGCGTGCCGTTCGGCGTGAAGGACATCATCGATACCTGCGACCTGCCCACCGAGTACGGCACGGTGATCCACAAGGGCCACCGGCCGGCGAGGGATGCGGCCTGCGTCGCGCTCTCGCGCAAGGCGGGAGGCATTCTCATGGGCAAGACCGTTACCACGGAGTTCGCCAACATAACGCCGGGTCCGACGCGCAACCCGCTCGATCTCTCCCGCACGCCGGGCGGTTCCTCGAGCGGCTCGGCCGCTGCGGTCGCCGATTGTCACGTGCCAGCCGCGATCGGCACCCAGACCACCGGCTCGACCACTCGGCCCGCCTCGTTCTGCGGCGTGTTCGGTTACCGCCCCACGTACGGCGACCTGCGCACGTCGGGGGTCATGGAGGCGTCGGGATCGCTCGACACGCTGGGCATCCTCGCGCGCTCCGTCGAGGATGTCGCGCTCTACCGCGACGTGCTGCTCGGCATCGAGCCCGCACCGCTGCCCGGCGTTGTGGCGGCGCCGCGCATCGGCTTCTGCCGCCCGTATTTCTGGGAGCGGCTCGAGCGCGCGACGCAGAAGCTGCTCGAGGACGGTGCGCGGCGCCTCGCGCGCGCCGGCGCGATAGTGGAGGAGGTGATGCTGCCGGCCGCCGATTACGAGGGACTGGAAGCGGCGCACCGCTGGATATCGGGCTTCGAGATGGCGCGCAATCTCGCGTGGGAGATCGAAAGCCACTGGGACAAGATCAGCAAGAAATTCCGCGACGGGCGCCTGAAGGACGGCCTTGCCTGCAGCTACGAGCGCTACTGCGAGATGCGCGACCTGGTCGCCCGCTGCCGCCACTTGCTGGCGCCGGTGATGGCACGCTACGACGCGCTGCTTGCGCCGGCTGCGGCGGGCGAGGCGCCGGTCGGCATGAACCCGATCCCCCATCCGTATGTGTACATGATCTGGACCGCGATGCACGTGCCCTCCATCACGCTTCCGGTGTTCGAGGGGCCGAATGGCCTGCCGGTCGGCGCGCAGCTCGTCGCGAAGCGCTGCGACGACCGGCGGTTGTTCGCGGTGGCGCGGTGGGCGTATCCGATACTGCGTGATTCGTGATTAGTGATTCGTGATTCGAGAAGGAGCGAAACGATGAAACGGCCAACCCGACTGTTTTTCAGCTTGATGCTCTTTCTTATAGGTTTGTGCCCGGTCGTATGGGCGCAAACCTATCCGACCAAGCCGATACGGGTGATCGTGCCGTTTCCAGCGGGCGAGTCGATCGACGCCACCGCGCGCCTGATCGCGCAACCGTGGATGGCGGCGCTCGGGCAGCAGATGGTGATAGACAACCGCGGCGGCGCCGGCGGCACCATCGGTACCGAGTTGGCCGCCAAGGCGCTGCCCGACGGCTACACGATCTCCTACGGCAACCTGGGGCCGCTTTCGATCGGCCCCAATCTCTACCAGAAGCTCGGCTACGACCTCTTCAAGGACCTCGCGCCCGTTTCGCAGGCGACGAGCCTGCCGTTCGTTCTGTTCGGGAGCACGACGCTCCCCGTGAATACGGCCCAGGAGCTGGTCGCCTACGCGAAGGCGCGGCCCGGCCAGCTCAATTTCGGCTCAACCGGCGTTGGCTCCGGGCTGCACCTCATGGGCGAGCTGCTCAAGCTCACTGCCGGGGTCGACATGGTGCACGTGCCCTTCAAGGGTGTGGCGCAGGCGGTTCCCGAGATCATGGCGGGACGGCTGCAGCTCGCGTTCAACACCATTCCCGCCTTCCTGCCTCACGTGAAAGCGGGAAGGCTCAAGGCATTCGTCATCACGGCGCCGAAGCGCTCGCCGCTCCTGCCCGACGTGCCTGCGTGCACCGAGGCCGGCCTGCCGGGGCTCGACGCCAATGCCTGGCACGCGGTGGTCGCGCCCGCCGGCACGCCGAGGGAGATCGTGCGCAAGCTGCAACAGACGCTGGCCGCGACGCTGGCGTTGCCTGAGGTGCGCAGCCAGCTTGCCGCGGTGGGCGCCGAACCGGTGGCGAGCGCTCCGGAAGAATTCGCGAAGTTCATGCGCGCTGAATCCGACAAGTGGGCGCGGGTCATCAAAGCTGGGGGAGTTAAAGTCGAATGACGGCTAATAGGACATTCCACCTATCGAAATTGAGTATTGCCACCCATGGTGTGCCGCACGGAGGGGGGTAGGCTAATAGAGGGCTCGCAGGCGCCCTCCAGGTGACGCGTAACGTGGCGCTCAATACCTCGGCCGGAAGGTTCGGGGAATTGTCACAATTGTCGGCGCCTGGACCCAACAAGAAGGTGAAGGAACGTGCTGCCGCTTTATTCAAACTCACCGGCAATCGGTGTGGAAGGAGGGGCTATAGACGAAGATCACTGCAGTTTCACGCCAACGCCGGTGCTGATGCCCCGGCATACGTCGTGGTGACGCGACGAAATGAGGCCACAGCGATGTGGCGATCGTGCGAAGCCCTGCGATCATCGTGGGGCTTCGCGTTTGCGTGGATGCTTCGCCGGCCGGCTGCCATGAGTCGATTCCAGAATCACCGTAAGGCGCTTGCATGAGGATCGCGAGACTTAAGCCCGGCCGCGCAGCGTATGGTATTCGAGACAAAGTGAAAACGCGTCGCGGCGAAGGTATCATCAAGTACGTATATCCACGAGGTCCGAATGGCAAGAATGCTTACTCTGTGGACTTTGGCAATAGGCCCGTTGGCGTGATATTCAGCGAAGATGAGATTACTCTCATACAAAAAAGCAATGAATGACTTCGAGTAAAGCAGTCGTGACCTGACGAGTATTCGCTAACTCGTCACTTCGTCACCCCGTCACTGCGTCACGGAATTTGAATCTTCCCGCCACCCGGCATCCCGCCGCCGGGAAGGCCGCCGAGCCCGCCCATGCCGCCCTGCGGCACGACGATGGAGGACGCCGCCTGGCGGCGCAGCTCCTGCAGGTCCTTCATGGTGCGCTCCACCGCCTCTTTCGCCACCTCGGCGAACCGGGTAACGGCCTCGTCGAGCGTCTTCGCCTCGATCTCGAAATTGATCGGGAGCGTGCCGACCGAAGTGAGCAGCTGCGCCTCGCCGATATAGGTGACTGCCCGGCCGGAGTCGGGCGAGCCATCGGACTTGATCGGGGTCAGCACGCGGATCGTTCCGACTTTGCGGTCGGTGATCATCTCCTCCCGGTAGAGGGATTTCGGGTCCATTTTGGGATCGCCGGCTCTGTCATCGGTTCTTTGGGCCATGTCTGCCTCGTTGTTCCGCATTGCGATAGCCTCAAGCGTAGCAGGGAGGCATGGAACGTTGCAATGAAGTCTCATTTGAGGAATGTGCCAGGTGAAACCTGGCAAACTCCTTCCAGCGCATTGCACGCGGCACTGGCTCCATCTTCCCGCATGACTTCCTCGCCGATGGCGCGGGCGCGCGGATTGATATCCGGCGCGGCGAGCAGCCAGCCAAGCTCCCGCACCAATGCGTCTGCGCTGGTTTTTCCGAAGGGGATGCTGCGCGCGATGCCGAGCTTGACGGCACGCCGGGCGTTGTCGGGCTGGTCGAAGGCGACCGGCACGATCAGCTG
>Ga0137455_1000581_pt1 | contig 10108 bp, 11 predicted proteins | sample EasRivERMGT600_2_FD_102334 | JGI IMG/M metagenome (GOLD analysis project Ga0137455, IMG submission 102334) | Soil microbial communities from meander-bound floodplain in the East River, Colorado, USA - East River MetaG ERMGT600_2 | ecosystem: Environmental > Terrestrial > Soil > Floodplain ... | reverse complement strand
GCCCTCGCCGCAGAGCATCTTGAAGCGGTCGGCGCCGAGGCGCTTGGCACTCGCTTCAGGCGTCAGGTTCTCGATCAGGCTGGGAAAGCGCCCGATCGCGCGCGCGCCGAACACCCAGCCGCCGGGCACGTCCACGTTGCCGGTGAGCGCCGGCAGCAGCGAGACCGCGCGCACCGTCTGGATGCACTTCGGCGTGTGCTCGATCGCGCAACCCCATTCCATCATGGCGGGGCGCGTGCGCGCGAAGAGCCGCGCCGCCGCGCGGATTTTCTCCGCCGGCACCCAAGTGACCGGCTCGGCCCATTCGGGCGTGAAACGCTCGACATGCGCGGCGAGCGCGTCGAAGCCGTGAGTGTGCTGGCGCACGAACGGCTCGTCGTAGAGCCGCTCGCCGATAATGACGTTCAGCATGGCGAGCGCGAGCGCGTCGTCGGCGCCGGGACGCACCTGCAGCCAGACGTCGGCCTTTTCCGCGAGTTCCGTGCGGCGCGGATCGACGACGATGATTTTCGGGTTGCGATCGAGCGCTTCGCGCACGTTGAAGCGCGTCTCGCCATCCGGGCCGGAATGGATCGGGTTGTGGCCCCAGAACAGCATGCACGCCGGCGGCGTGCCGCCGGTGTAGTCGCACACCGGAAAATCGCCAAAAGTGAGGAGACAGGTGTTGACGCGCGGATGGAAGCACTGCGCGAATCCCGGCTCGCACCAGTTCGGCGTGCCGATCGCGTGGCCGAAGCGCGACACCCAGCGGATGTGGTGGCGCCCGGTGCCGGTGCCCAGCGCGATCGACTCCGGCCCGAAGCGGCTGCGGATGTCGAGCAGGCGCTGCGCGATGGTGTCGAGCGCTTCATCCCAGCTCATCCGCTCCCACGTTCCCGAGCCGCGCGGACCAACCCGGCGCTGCGGATATTTCAGGCGCTGCGGGTGATTGACGAGATCGACCGTCGCCGAGCCGATCGGGCAGAGCCGTCCGTGATTGAGCGGCGAGGCGGGGTCGCCCTGGATCTTGACCAGGCGCCCGTCGCGCACGTGCAGCAACGCACCGCAGCCGCCGTGGCAGGAGCGGCAGACGCTCTTGTAGACGCGCGTATCACTGTCCACGGTTCCGGTTCCTTGGTTGCTGCGGGGCAAGCGATCCATCTTCCTCAACGTGAGGATGCTGTTCCAGTATCATAATTCGGTCGGACTCCGGGTCAAACTCGAATTTCGCGACTTTTCATTTCTCGTTCGCGGAGGCGACGAACGGCTCCATCCGCGCGCGAAGATCGTCCGGAATCGGAACCGACATCCAGGTTTCACGCGACACCATGCACAGCGTCCAGGCGACGCGCAGGCGCTCCTCGGCCCCGACCTTGCCCGAGAGCGCCAGCCGCATCGAGCTGCGCCCGAGCCGCGTCAGCCAGAGATCGAGGTCCAGCCGCTCGCCCAGGCGGCAGGCGCGCCGGAACTCGCAGCCGATGGCGAGCGAGGGCGTACGCAGGTTGCGCCTGCCCACCAGGTCGCCGCCCCACGGGCAGTCGAGACCCTCGGCAAACCAGTCCTCCAGCGCGGCGTCGAACATGCCGAAAAAGCGCGCGAAGTAGACGATTCTCCCGGGATCACAATGCGCGAAGCGCACCAACTGCCGGGAGCGGAAGGCGTTCGGCGGCGTCGCCCCTGTCCACATCGGCAGCGCGGGGCCGGGAGACCGGTTGTCCCGCGGGACGAGAAAAGTCTCCGCCCGCGCCCGCAGCGCCTCGGGAATCGCGATCGGACGAAAGCTATCCATCGAGATCATCGCGGTGCGGTGGTTGAGCCGCATGCGCTCCTCGTTCCCCACCCTCGCCACGATGTGCAGCTCAATGGAGCTGTGTCCGATCCGCGTGGGCGCCAGTTCCAGCGTCAGCTCTTCCCCGAAGTGGCAGGGGCGCAGGAACTCGCACTGGGTGGTGACGACGGGATTGCCCAAGCCGTGCTCCATGTGAAAAGCGTCGAAGGGCATGCCGAGACCGGCCTCGAACCAGTCCTCGACCGCGGTGTTCACGAAATCGAAGACGTGCGGAAAGTAGAGAACGCCGGCCGGATCGCAATGCGCGAAACGGATCTTCTGCGCGAGGTGAAAACTCTTGTTCATCCCACCGTCCCTTCTTAACCCGCCAGTCTGGCCCGGGTTCACGACTGCTCCTACATCAGCAGCAAGAGCCCGCCGACGATGCCGCAGTTGGAGTAGATGAAGGACACGTGCAAGTGGCGGCGCAGGGGGTCCTCGATGCGCCAATACTGGTGAAAGATCGCCGTGGCGAGGACCGTGAATACGATCAGGATCAGCGCACCGAGGGCGCGGTGCCAGTCGAGCGCAACCAGGAGGCCGCCCATGAATTGCATGGCAAAGCCCGCGATCAGCGCGGGCTTTGCATACGGCACTCCAATCGCCAACATCCGGTCCAGGTGCTGGTGAAACTTGCTGCTGACGTTCACGAGCCCGGTTCCGAGAAACAGGAAAGCGATGAGCAGCTGGCCGGCAATGTGGAGCGGGGTCTGATCCAGGTACATGGACATCGTCCTCCTTCGAGCCGGCGTCACGCCCGGAGTCAAAGGGGCCTGGCTCGATCTATTCGGACAAAAATCGACAACCGGCCACAGACGACACGGAGATGACAGAGCGAATGATGAGGTGCGAATGTTCAGACTCTATATCACAAAATAGGGTCAGTGTAAGATTTCCGTCAATTGTTCGGACCGGGGAAAAGTTACACTGACCCCATTTGTCAATTTGTCACCATTTGTCAGACTCTGGGGTCTGAGGCAAGCGCTGGAAAGAGAAGGAATGAGTACCGGGCTGCGCTCGCGCATCGAAGCGTTCCTGCAGGAGCACCATGTGATGAGCCTCGCGACCTCGGGGCCGGAGGGCCCCTGGTCGGCGGCGGTGTTCTATGCGAGCGACGGCCTGACGCTCTACTTCATCTCGGCGCCGGGAAGCCGGCACAGCCGCGACATCGAGGCGAGCGGACGCGCCGCGGCGACCATTCACAGCGACGTCGGCGACTGGCGCGAAGTCCGCGGGATCCAGCTGGAGGGCGAGGCGGCGCGCGTCGGCGGGACCGAGCGCGCCGCGGCGCTCGCGCGCTATGGGCGCAAATTTCCGCTGATCGCGGACCTGGCCTCGGCGCCGCGGGAAATCGCGGCCGCCATGGCGCGCGTGGAGTGGTATCGCCTGTCGCCGCAGCGCGTCCGGCTGGTGGACAATACGCTCGGCTTCGGCCACCGCGAGGAGCTGGATGCGGCTACTTGACCGGGCCGGTTTTCTTCGCGATCTGCCCCACGGTGCGGCGCTCGTCGCGGATTTCCTTGTCGCGCGCCGGATCCTCTAGCAGCGTGTCGGACTTAGGTGTCCGACACGCTGCTAACAGCAAAACCGCCCGCGTATCTTGAATGAAATCCAGGGTAACGACCCCGATTCGCCTCTGATGGGCACGCGCGTAGGCTGGAAATAAGGTTTTCACTGTCATGGACTCCCGTTATCGTGCGGGCGGTTTTGCATAAGGAGTTTGTCCGACCTAAGTCCGACAAACTCCTAGCCGTGCAGGCTGTGATACTTCGCCAGCAGCTCGTCGCGGCTCTCGCGGAAGTCGGGGTTCTCGGGGATGCAGTTTGAAGGACACACCAGCTTGCACTGCGGCTCGTCCTCGGCGCCGACGCATTCGGTGCAGCGCAGCGCATCGATCACGTACGGCTGTCCGGCCTTGATCGCCTCGTTCGGGCACACCGGCACGCAGGCATCGCACAAGGTGCAGTCATCGTTGATCATCAGGGCCATGTGAATCTCCCTAGCAGCCTGTCGGACTTAACAGTCCGTACAGGCTGCTAATAGCAAAACCGGCTGATTATGCCGCCGCGCGGCTTTGCAGCTGCGCGAGCTTATTGTGGCGGAAAGCGCCCCAGATCGCCGCGCCGATCGCGCCGGCATAGATCGAGTCCGGGTGGCTGACCGCCGCCAGGTTGAGCTTCTCGTTCACCATCTCCTCGCCCATGGCGGCGATGAGGCCCGAGTCGAGCGCGAGCCCGCCGGTCACCAGCGCCGTTCCCTCCTTGATGCCGGTCACCTTGAGCAACTTGACGATGCGCGATGCCATCGACAAGTGGATGCCCTTGAGGATGTCCGGCGTGGCGATGCCGCGCGAGACCATGTTGATGACGTCGGTTTCCGCCAGCACCGCGCAGATCGAGCTGACTTTCTCCGGGTTCTTCGAGCTTTGCGACAGGGGCCCGATTTCCTCGATCGCCACGCCGAGATAGCGCGCGATGTTTTCGAGGAACTGCCCGGAACCCGATGCGCACTGGCTCGTCATCTTGTACGACACCACCTTGCCGCGCTCGTCAATGCGGATCGCGCGGCCGTTGAGCGCCCCGACGTCGACCACGGCGCGCGCCTGCGGATTGAGGAAAATGCCGCCGCGCGCGTGTGTGGTCATCGAGTAGAAGTGGCCGGTGGCGAACTTGACGTTCTCGCCCTCGCCGGTGGTCGCGACGTAATCAATATCCTGCGGCTTGAGCTTCGCTTCCTCCATGACTTCGTCGTAGCCGGCGCGCGCGAGCTGCATCGGGTCGCGCCGACGAATGCGCTCGGCGCGCCGTGCCAGCCACGCGAGGCTCCCGCCGTCGCTACGGAACAGCACGGTTTTCACGACACCCGAGCCGACGTCGATTCCGACAGTGAACGTCATTTCGCCCTCGCCTCCGCGGTCCTGCCCTCCTCGACCACCGCGCGCCACGCAAATGTGGCGCCGCCGAGCGCGCCGGTGTAAATCGACTCCGGATTGATGTTGAGCGTCAATGCGCCGTAATTTTCGCTGACCAGCGCTTTCAGCGCCTTCACCGCCGCTTCGTTCTTCGCCACTCCACCGGTAAAGGTGAACTCGTTGCGGATGCCGCCGGAGCGCGCCAGTATCGACATCGCGCGCAGCACGATCGCGCGGTGCAGCCCGGCCATGATGTCCTCGCGCTTGTCGCCGAGCGCGAGGCGATCGCGCAGCTCGGCGCCCGCGAATACAGTGCACGTCGAATTGATCTTGATGGTCTTGGTCGATTTCATCGCCATCGGCCCGAGCTCGTGCAGGCCCATGTTCATCTCGTCGGCGATATAGCCGAGGTAACGGCCGCAGCCTGCGGCGCAGCGGTCGTTCATCTGGAACGATTCGACGATGCCGTGCGGGTCGACCTGGATCGCCTTGGTGTCCTGGCCGCCGATGTCGAGCACGGTGGCGGTGCCCGGATACATCACGTGCGCGCCGAGGCCGTGGCACAGGATCTCGGAGCGGACGTGCTCCTTGGAGAATGGCAATCGCGCGCGGCCGTAGCCGGTGCCGACCACGTAGGTCTCCTCCAGCACCGTGTCGAGCACGCCCTGGATCGGCGCGCGGATCCTGTCGCTGCGCGCGGCGGCCTCGGGCATCGCCTTGAGGGCGCGGTCCATCGCGGCAAGCAGGTTGCGGCTGATCGCATCGCCGTACTCGCGGTTTTCCACCTCGATGATCGAGCGGTCGAACACGTTGAGCAGCATATCGTAACGCACGCCCGCGTCCTTCGCGACCGCCTCGCCCAGCGCGAGGTACTGGGCGCCCGCGATGTCGCGGAAAAAATCGCTCTTGCGCTTGGCGTTGGGAATGAACAGCGCCGGCGAATCGTCGCGCAGGCGCCTGAACAGCTCGGCGAGGGCCTGCGCCACTCCGCCGGCGGAATCGCCGAAGCGAGTGCCCGCCGCATTCCTCTGGCAGGTCGCTTCGAGGTCGGCGAGCTGCTCGAGAAACTGCTCGAGACGGAAATCGCGTTCGAGCTGGCCGATGAATTCGTCGAGCTTGCCGTTCAGCGCGCCGCTCGCCGCGAGGGCCTGGCGGAACAGCTCGAAGCGCGCCGAAACCAGCGCCTCCTGCTTGGCCACCGTCGCGGCGGTGTCGTAATTGGAGCGTGAGTTGGTGATGCCGCGGCCGAGCACCTCGCGGCGCTCGTTCATGACCACCGCCTTGGTGGTGGTCGATCCCAGGTCGATGCCGATGAAGCAGCGCATGCGCGTCCGCCGTCTAGTGCAGGGCCGCGGCCTGGGTCGAGCGCTTCTGCTTGATCATCTGGAAATAGCTCTCCAGGCGGTTGCGGATATTCGCGGCCGAGAAGTAGCGCGGATCGACCAGGTCGGACTCGATGAACGCGGCCGGCTTGCCGGTGCGCTTTTCCACTTCGCGCATGATCAGGAGTTGCCCGGCCGAGAAGCTGTTGCAGCTCTTGATCGAGTTGATCAACAGGCCGTCGGCCTGGTACTCCTCGAGGTAGCGGCAGATCATGTCGATGCGCTGCGGAAAGTTGAGATTCGTGTAACAGCCGAGACAGTACTCGGCGAGCGATTCCAGCGGCCGGTCGGGGTCGTGGCGGAAACCGAAGTCATAGACGCCGCCAACCTTGGAGTAGGTCGAGGCCACCACTACGGCGCCCTCGTCGGAGAACATTTTCCAGAATTCGCGGAAGTTGGTCCAGTTCGGCGGACCCTCCACCACCAGGCGGAATTTTTCCTCGGTGATTTCGCCTTCGGGCGTGATCGGGCCCTTGCCTTCGCGCATGCGGGCCTCGACCTCGCTCCACAACACGTCGTAGTAGCGGGTCGCCTCCGGGGTGCCGCGGAACGCCGTGAACATCGGCCCGATGTAATAGACGGCGCCGAAATAGCCATCGATTGGCGACGGCCGGTGCTTGGCCGACTGCAGCACCCTGACCAGGTTCTCTTCGGCCTTCTGCGATTCGCGCATGTACTCCCGCAGGCGATCGATGTCGAACTTGACGCCGGAGATGCGCTCCAGCGTCGGAATGACATTGTCCTTGATCTGCTTGACCACATAGTCGCGCATGTTCGGCGCGATCCTGCCGTCGCCCTGGTAGGGCACGTGCAGCATGATCGCTTCACCGCCGTACTTCTGCCGGATCAGCTCGAACCACTTCATGAACGTGAAGCAGCCGGTGTAGGAAAGCAGCAGCACGTCGGGTTTGGGCAACGGTTCCCCGGTGGGGCCAAGGTTGCCGCCGAGCATCATGCCGAGATCCGCCTTGACGTAGGTGCAGACGTCCTCCGAGTGGCCGTCGCGCTCGGCGTCCAGGATCATCTTTCCGGTGCGCTTGCGCAGTGCGTTCTGCAGCGCGTTGGTTTCGGGCAGGCTGCGGGCGAAATCGAAGCACATCAGCAGCTCGTTCAGGTTGCCCGGCACGAAGGTGGCGGAGATCTTTCGCCCGCTGTCATGCGCGACCGCCAGGTCGTGGTAATTGCGGTTGATCATCTCCTTCTGCAGCAGCATCGCGTCCTCTTTCTGGACCGGCGCCGCCGGCTTTTTCGTCGCGGGCATTGCGATCGGGGTACTCATGGGTGGCTTCCTTTACCATTGTGGTGCGATGGCTGGCTGCTCATCGCCACCTTGCCGCATTCGCCGGTCGCATCCCCGCTGGGCGGGGCCCCTGCTCCGCGGCTCATGCGGCACTCCACAGTTTGATGGAATCGGCAAACGTGCCGGCCTGCTCGCGGATCGGCGCCATCTGGCCGGTATTTTCCGCGTACTTGAACGCGGTGCAGGGGATGCCGTGCTGCGCGAGGACGTCGAGCAGCATCGGCCGGTCCAGCAGGGCGGGATCGCAGAATGACGGCGCCGCGAAGATCACGCCCTCGGCGGCGGTGTCGCGCACCTGCTGCACCAGGTACTTGCCCTTGTCCTCGCGCCGCGCTTCGAACTTCGACGCGGTGGATACCGAGCGGTGCAGAAACGACTGCGCCAGGTTGTGCAGCGGGTCGCCGCTCTCCGGCACGTCGTCGAGCAGCCAGCGCAGCACCAGCATGAAGTCATCGTCGACGATGTAGCAGCCCGCCATTTCGATCGACTTGATCAGCGCGAGCGGCGGCTGCTCGCAGAACGCGCCGGTCAGCGCCACACGCGCGTTGTCGCGCTTCGGCCGTGGCTTCGCCGCCGTGGCGGCGAGGTAGTCGCGCACGAGCTGCGTGTGCTCCTCGACCGGCAGCAGCATGCCGGCGCGCAGCACCAGGTAGACTTCCGAGGTCGGCGCCTGCCACGGCTCGCGCGCGCGGTAGGCATACAAATCGCGCACCGTGCGCCGATTCTCGTTGTAGAGAGCTATCGAAGTGCGCAGCGCCGCGTCGCCGATGTCGGCGCCGGCGAGCTTCGCCAGGTCCTCGCGCAACACCTGCAGCTCGTGAACGTAATACTCGCCGCCGATCGCATCGTCGAAGTTCTGCGGCACGTCGAAATAGCGCACGTACTTGCCCTGGAACATGATCTGCCACATGCCGGAGAGGTTGCGGATCACGTCGCAGATCGAGGGAAACAGCATGCCGTCCAGGCAATCGAGCTTGCCGGTCAGCCCCAGTTCTATCGTCGAGCGCGGAATGCGGCAGATGTAGCTCTGGTAGTACGCGTCGCCCTGGATGACTTCAAGCTGGTCGCCGCCGCCGAGGATGCCCACCGGCAGCATGCCCGCCGCGTGAATGATCTCGCGCGGCACGTAGAGCGGCATGTAGCCGATCGCCTTGCGGCCCGGCGCGGCGGCTTTCCAGCGCTTGACCGCCTCGAAATTGAGGTCCTCGTACAGCGCCTGACAGCGCTCGATGATTTTCGCCACCGCGTCAGTCGTCATGCGTGCTCCCATTTCGGCGCGCGCTTGGCGAGGAAGGCATTGAGCCCCTCGCTGGCATCGCGCGTTTTCATCAGCCGGTCGAGATAGAGCGCCTCGAGGTCCCGAAGGCGGCGCCGCAGTTCGGCCCCACGCGCGGCACGCACCGCGGTCAGTGCGAGCGCGAGCGAGCTGGCGCTCTTGTCGGCGAGGTGCCGGTCAAACCAGTCGAGCGCGGCCGCTTGCGCGTCGTCGGCTATCGCGGTGACGAGACTCAGCGCGAGCGCCTCCTGCGCGTCGACACTGCGGCCGGATAGCAGCAGGTCTTCGGCGGCAGCCTGGCCGATGCGCGGCGGCAGCAGGCAGCTTGCCGCCGGCGCAAACACGCCAAGCTTGATTTCGGGCTGGGCGAATTTTGCGTCCGGCGCGGCGAAAATCAGGCTTCCGGCGCAGGCGAGCTCAAGCCCGCCGCCCAGGCATTGCCCGTGCACGGCGGTGAGGATGGGTGCCGGCCATTCCAGCATTTCGCCCAGCAGGCCGTGCAGTGCGGCAAGCATGCCGGCGCACTGCTCGGGCAGGTGCTCCTCGACCGAGGCGCCGAAACTGAAGTGCGGACCTTCGGCATCGAGCAGCGCGCCGCGCAGTCCCGCGGTGGCGTGATGCGCGCTCAACGCGGCCCGCAGCGCCGCGACCATCGGCGCATCGATGATGTTGGCTTTCGGGCGCGACAAGCGCAGCCGCAGCAGCGCGCCGCCACGGTCCAGCCAGACTTTGAGCGGGGTATCGCTCATGCGTTGGTCTTCTTGCGGCCGGGCTGGATGCGTTCGGTCAACTCGTCGCTCCAGCCCTCGCCTCGCGCCAACGCCTGCCGCAGCGCGATGAAATCGACCTCGCGGTCGTCCTTGGGACCTTCGTTGAAGGCGCGGAAGCCGGCGCGCCCTTCGGTCATCATGTTGAGCCCGAGCCATGCGCGGTGATTCTCCTTGTTGCGGTTCCACGCCTCGAGCTTGGGCTTGCGCAACTCCTCGATCGTCTTCGTCGTGCAATCGGGAAAGGTCAGCAACAGCTTGGCGCACATCTCCTCGACCCGGGCGTCGAGCAACGACAAATCGACCTGGCCGCGCGCCATCAGCGTTTTGCCCTGCCTCGCCGCTTCCCCGGTCTTGAAGTCACCGAAAACGATGCGGCCGTATTCGTCGGCGAAGCGCTGCGTTTCCACCAGCGGATTGGCGATGAACTGGCCATCCACTTTCAGGGCCGGCGCGATGTCGGCGAGGATGCCCCAGTGGTAGGCCTTGTGCGCCGAGAACGGCTCGCACATCACGCATGCGACCATGGCGCGGTCGGCGCCGATCAACGGCGGCAGGAAATCGGTGGCGCCGCCGATCGGCGCGGAGCCATGCTTCGGACCGGCCTGGCCGAAGCGGGCGAGATCCTGTGCGATCGAGAAGTCGCAGGCCATCCCGATCTCCTG
>Ga0137455_1000580_pt1 | contig 10112 bp, 4 predicted proteins | sample EasRivERMGT600_2_FD_102334 | JGI IMG/M metagenome (GOLD analysis project Ga0137455, IMG submission 102334) | Soil microbial communities from meander-bound floodplain in the East River, Colorado, USA - East River MetaG ERMGT600_2 | ecosystem: Environmental > Terrestrial > Soil > Floodplain ... | reverse complement strand
GGGCTGGGACAAGCTGCGCGAGCAGACGCTGGCGCGGCAGATCGAGCTGGGCGTCGTGCCGGCGGGCACCAAGCTCACCGCGCGGCCCGAGGAGATTCCGTCCTGGGATTCGCTGACGCCGGAGCAGAAGCGGTTGTTCGAGCGGCAGATGGAGGTGTTCGCCGGGTTCGGCGAGCACACCGACCACGAGGTGGGTCGGCTGGTCGAGGCGCTGCGCGACATCGGCGCGCTCGACAACACGCTGTTCTTCTACATCGTGGGTGACAACGGCTCGAGCGCGGAAGGCGGCCCGGATGGCACCTACAACGAGACGCTGGCGCTGAACGGCATCGTCAGCGACGTCCAGTCGCAGCTCGCGCACATCGACGAGTGGGGCGGGCCCAACACGTTTCCGCACTTCGCGGTCGGCTGGGCGCACGCCGGCAACACGCCATTCCAGTGGACGAAGCAGGTGGCTTCGCACTTCGGCGGCACACGCAACGGGATGGTGATCTCGTGGCCGGCGAAGATCCCGAACGCCCACGGCGAGGTGCGGTCGCAGTTCCATCATGTGATCGACATCGCCCCGACCGCGCTCGAGGCCGCGGGCCTGCCGGAGCCAACGATGGTCGACGGCACGCGGCAGCGGCCGATGGACGGGGTCTCGATGGTGTACACCTTCGCCGACGCGAACGCGAAGGACCGCCGGACGACGCAGTACTTCGAGATGTTCGGCAACCGGGCCATCTACCACGACGGCTGGGTCGCGGGGGCCCGGCACTCCATCCCGTGGCTGATGGGCAAGCCGCTCCCGGCCTTCGACCAGGACCGCTGGGAGCTGTACAACGTGGCCGAAGACTTCAGCCAGGCCAACGACCTCGCCGCCCAGAATCCGCAAAAGCTCAAGCAGCTGCAGGACCTCTTCACCAAGGAGGCGATCCGCAACAATGTGTACCCGCTCGACGATCGCCGCGCGGAGCGCTTCGACGCCAGCATCGCGGGGCGGCCGGATCTGTTGGGGCCGAGGACGTCCCTGACGTTGCACGAGGGTATGAAGGGCATCTCCGAGAATGCGTTCATCAACGTCAAGGGACGCTCGTTCAGCGTTGCCGCCGACGTCGAGGTGCCGGCCAGGGGCGCCAGCGGCGTGATCATCGCGCAAGCGGGACGCTTCGGAGGTTGGAGCCTCTACATGAAGGGCGGCCGGGCGCACTTCGTCTACAACTTCGGCGGGCTCGATCGGACGACGGTGTCGTCGCCGGCGATCGCGCCGGGGCGCCACACGATCAACTACGAATTCGTCTACGACGGCGGCAAGCCGGGGTCGGGCGGCCTGAGCCGGCTCAGCGTGGACGGCAAGCCCGCCGCCGAGGCGCGTGTCGCCCGCACGATGCCGTTCCTCTATATGGAGGCCGTCGACGTCGGCGTGGACGATGAGACGCCGGTGACGGAGGAATACAGCGCGGGGCCCGCCAGCCGCTTCACCGGGAAGATCGTCAAGGTGGTCGTCGAGGCCAAGCCGCCGGCCAAGCCGGCGTAGGCCGCGCAGACTCGTGAGAGGGGCGGCGCTTCGGCGCCGCCCTTTCCGTTTCCGGGTTAGAACCTTGCGGTGAACGAGTACATCACGCGGAAGGTGCTGACCTTGAGGCGGGTCTCGACCGGTGGTGCGGCCGTGCCGGCGAGCGAGGCGATCGGGTCGGACTGGCCGGTGGAGTAGCCGAAGCCGAGCGAGCCGCCGAACGTCGTGCCCTGGTACGACGCGCCCGCCGTGCCGCCGACAAGGTTCACCTTGCGGAACGCCGAGCGCTGAGGATCGGCCACCGGCGAGCTGTCGCTCGTGATGCCGAGATGGAGGCGAAGGGCGTCGGTCCATGCATAGTTGCCGCCGACCGCGATGTTGGTGACCTCGCGCCAGGCGTTGGGGATCTCATCGACCGCCACCGACGTGACCGTCGGCGGGCCGCCCCCCGGCGCGTCGACGCGCGTGGCGAGCACCTCCGTCGAGATCATGTCGTGATCGTCCACGGCGCCGTAGTACCTCACGGTGGCCTCGATCGCGCCCCGCGCGAACAGATGGGCGATCCCGACGCCGGCGGTGAACGGTAGCCGGTACTCGAAGTCCGCCTCCTCGTCGCGCAGGCTGACGTCGATGTAACGATCGTCGCTGCCGTAGCTCGCCGCGCTGTAGGTGACTCGCGTGGAGCCCATCATCTGCAGACCGGGTGATGCGGCCACCGCGCCGAGGCGCCACCGCTCGCCCAGGTCCCACTGAACGCCCAGGCGGGGGACCAGATGCCACGTGGTGCCCGCGACCGTCAGCGTGCGGCGCAGCGTGGACGCCGAATCCGTTGAAGTCGAGCGCAGACCGAGGTCCTGGGTGAGGTCCATCGTCGTCACCGACACCCCGACCGAGCCGCCGAGCCGCAGCGCCTCACCCATGCGCATGCCGATCGCGATGCCCGGTTCGATACGCGACAGGAACGCCTCGCTGCTCCCCGTGAAGCGGGTCTGAGGATTCACCGGCAACTCTTCATCGAGGGCGCCCGACTGCCACGCCAAAGGCTGGGCGATATAGACGCCGTAGCGCATGCGGTCGGAGGAGGTGATCGGCTCCCCGATCGCGAGGCCGAAGAAGCTGCCGAGCGGGGAGAGGCGCAGGTTGCTCGTCTCGCGGCGCTGGCCCGCGACCTCGAGCGAGGTGCCCTCGTAGGCGCTCGCGCTCAGATTCGCGGCGGTGCGCTCGACCAACGCGAGCCCGGCGGGGTTGTACCAGTTGGCGTTGGCGTCGTTGGTGCGGGCGATGTAGGCGCCGGCCTCCAGCGCCTCGCGCTGGCCGACCGGGATGCGGTCGTAGTTGGGGAGCATCGGCGGCCCCGGGATCGAAGGATTCTCGGGCTGCGCTCGGACGACGGCGGGGAGAAGGAGACAGGCGATTCCCAGGGAGACGGCGACACGCATGGGCTTCCTCCGTGTGCTTGGGGGCTCGGACGACCTCGCGGCTTCCACGATTCGGGTGTCGCGCTCGGCGCCACCGTCAGGACGACTCATCGTCTCCGGCCGCCGCCGCCGCGCATGCCTCCGCCACCTCGCGACGCGGAACCCGATCGCCCGCCGCCGCTATAGCTGTTGCTCTGCTGCGCGCCCCGCTGCCGGCCGGCCGCGTCGTTGTTCAGGTGTCCCATGGTCGCCGAGCTGGGCTGTTGCGCCGGCCTCGTCGCGGCGCCGCCGGCCGGCTGAGTGGAGGGCCTGGTGCCGGCGCCGGCGCCGGCGCCACCGGCCGGCTGCGTGGAGGGCCGGGTGCCGGCACCGGCGCCACCGGACGGCTGTTGCGAGGGCCTCGTGCCCGCGCCGCCCTCGCCGGGCCGCGAGCCGGATCCCCCGACGTCGCTCCACTCGCCGTTGTTGTGGGACTGCCACCCGTCGTCGGTCTTGCGATAGACGTTGCCGTCGCGACCGGCGTAGATGTCGCCGCTGCCGCTCTGCCCGATGAAACCGCTGCCCTGATCACCGCGGCCGCCGACCGCGGAGCCGCCGCCGCTGCCCTGCGCCGCCCATTTGGTGTTGCCCTGGGAGTCGGTCACGCGCGCCGTGCGCGCCCAGTCGTCGCCGCGCTTCACGGCGCTCGTGCCCCAGCTCCCGTAGACGTTGCTGCCCTGGCGCGTCGCCGCAGAGGTGCCGGTGCGGGGGTTGTAGGCCACCGCGCCCCCCTGGGCCCCGGTGGGACCCCAGGCCATCGAGCCCCTGGCGTAGGTGCCGGTGCGCGGGTTGTAGGTCGAGGCGTGCGCCACCCCGCCGTAGGGTCCGTAGGCCGCCTGGTAGCTCCCGTAGCGACCCGTGGCCGGGTTGTACATCGCGCCGGAGCCGTAGGTGATCGGATAGGGGTGATAGATCGGATAGCCGTGGGGCGGGTAGTGGTAGTAGGGCGGGTAGTAGTAGCCCGTGCCCCACATGGCGCAGCCGAAGGCGATCGTGACCCCCGTGTATCCGGCGGTGGTGGCGTAGGTGGGATAGTCCGGGTCGTCGTCCACCACGGTCACGTAGGTGACGTGATGCATCGGCGAGCTCGCCGGCATGTCGTAGATCGCCGGTGGCACCGCGGTCGTGACCACCCAGGGTCCTTTCGGGTTCTTCGAGACGAACCACACGCCCTGGGCGCAGAGGTAGTAGCTGTCGCTCACTTTGAGCACGTCGCTCGACGTGTTGACCGCGTACGACACCCCCTTGGAGCCCTCGATCGCCTTGAACTCGGGATCGCCCGAGTACACGACGTCCGGGGGCTTCAGCTGCTTGGCATCGACCGTGGCGGTCTGCGGCACGCTGGCGAGCAGGACAGCCTCGATGGCCTCGTCCGTGCCCGGCACCGACGACCGCACACGCGCGCGCGGGTGGTCTGCGGGGATGGTCGCGAATTCCGGCGACAGGCTCCCGCTCGCGAACTTCCACGGGCCGTCGGGGTCCGGCGCGCTGAACCAGCGCCCGGCCACCAGGAAGTAGAAGTCCTTGTCCTTGATGCGGAACAGGTCGCTCTCGGTGTTGGTCACCCACAGCAGCGTGGCGTCCTTGGACTTCTTGTCGATCTTCTCGTACTTCGGCTTGCCCTTCAGGAGGATCAGCTCCGCGGGGCGCTCGGTGACGATCACCTTGGGCATCTTGCCCTTGTCGAGCTTCTTCACCGGGACGTTGTCCTTGACCTTGCTCCAGTTGTCGGTGGCGGGGAGCTTCGCGAACGTCTCCGGGAGCTTCTTCACCGGCTCCCACTCCCCCTTCAGATCAGCGGTCTGCATCCACGTCGATCCATCGCGCAGGTAGTAGAGGTTCGTGCCGCCGACGTCCTGGAGCACGTCCCAGTTGGTGTTGAGCACGTACTTCAATGTGGTGCCGTCGATGCCGCTCATGATCGCTGGGCCGTCGAACTGCACCAGGATCGCCGGCTTCTCGCTGTAGAAGATCGGCGGCGGGTTGGTCGAGACCTGGATGCTGCTGCCGCGGATCTGGCTCTTGTCCACCGCGGCGAGGATTCGGTCCAGATCCATGAAGACGGCGTTGTCGGGGACCGTCTTCTGGATCTCGGCCAACGCCTCCTGGGCCTGGGCCTTCTCGAGCGAGGGGAACTTCATCTCCGTGATCCTGATTTTCTCGAGCTTCACCATCCGCTCATCCATCGCGACGGAGGTCGGTGACTCCAACGTGAGCGTCCCGAGCGAGGGCTTGGTCGCACCCTTGGCCTGGTGCGAGATCGCGGCCATGGCCTTGAGGTCCCGCTGTCGGTCCCAGGACAGGACCTGGGGCTGGTAGATGATGATCTTCGACCCCGCCGCCGTCTCGATCAGGCGTGGCCAGCCCGGCGGCTCGGGGACCGCGTCCGCCGGCGCCGCTGCCGCGGCCGCAGTCGCGGGCGCCGGTGTCGCGACCTGAGGCGCGGGCTCGGGCGTCGGTGCCGGAGTCGTAGGCGCGGGCGGCGAGACCTGAGGCGGGGGCACGGCCGTCGAGTCGGCGGCGCGCGCGGTGGAGATCGCGAACGCCACGGACGATGCGAACAGCAGGAGGGCGGCCATCGGGACTGCGCAGGCTCTGCTCATCGAATTGCACCTCAATCTCTGAATGGATCGTTCGAAGCGTCGTGAGGATCTGAACCGGCAGCCTATCGCGATGCCGCGGGGGCCGCCACCCCATTCGGGCACAGACGCTAGACTGCGCCTCCCATGAATCCGCCCGCGATCCCCAGCCGGCCCGCCGTCGCCGACTTCGCCGCGCTGGTGCGCCTGGCGACGCCGGTGGTACTCGCCCAGGTCGGGCTGATGGCGATGAACGTCGTCGACACGATGATCGTCGGCCGGGTGTCGGCGACGGCGCTGGCCGGGGTGGCGATCGGCACGGTCTACGTCTTCGCGCTCGGCACCTTCGGCATGGGCATGCTGATGGCGCTCGATCCGATCGTGTCGCAGGCGGTCGGCGCCCGCGACGAGCCGGCGGTCGCGCGCGCGCTGCAGCGCGGGCTGGCGATCGCGGCCGGCCTGGGGGTGCTCGCGGCCCTCGCGGTTATCCCCGTGCGCACGGTGCTGCTGGCGCTGGGTCAGCGCCCCGAGCTGGTGGACGTCGCGGTGCCCTACGTCCTGGTGCAGGCGCCCAGCCTGCTCGCGTTCTACGTCACCATCGCTTTCCGCCAGACGCTGCAGGCGCTGGGCCATATGCGCCCGATCGTGATCAACATCGTGATCGCCAATGTCGTCAACGCGGTGCTGGCGTGGGCGCTGGTGTACGGGGAGCTGGGGGCGCCGCGCCTAGAGGCGATGGGCGCCGGCATCGCCACCACGATCGCGCGCTGGCTGATGGCCGTGCTGCTCCCGGTGCTGGCGTGGCGGCACCTCGCGCCGCGGCTGCGCTGGCGCCCGGACGCGATCCGCTGGGCTCCGATCGCCCGGATGCTGCGCATCGGCCTGCCGATCGGGCTCCAATACGAGCTCGAGACCGGCGTCTTCGCCGCCGTGGCCCTGATCATGGGCCGGCTCGGGCCGGTGCCGGCGAGCGCGCACCAGATCGCGATCAACATCGCCTCGCTCACCTTCATGGTGCCGCTCGGCGTCTCCTCGGCGGGCTCGGTGCTGGTCGGACGCGCCGTCGGCGCGGGGGATGCCGGCGCCGCGCGCCGGGCCGGGATCGCGGCGCTGATCGCCGGCGCCGGCTTCATGGCGCTGAGCGCGGCGGTGCTGGCCGCGGCGCCGCGGCTGCTGGCGCGGGCGTACACGCCGGATCCGCTGATCGTCGGCCTGGCGGCGACGCTGATCCCGATCGCCGGCGTGTTCCAGGTGTTCGACGGCACGCAGGTGGTCTCGATCGGCGTGCTGCGCGGCGTGGGCGACACGCGGGCGCCGCTGATCGTCAACCTGCTCGGCTACTGGGCGTTCGCGCTGCCGCTCTCGTTGTGGCTCGCCTTCGGCCTTGGTTGGGGGCCGCTCGGCCTGTGGTGGGGGCTGGTCGCCGGGCTGATGGTGGTGGCGATCGTCCTGCTGCTGCGGGTCCGACATCGGCTGTGGCGGCCGGTGGAGCGACTCATGGTCGACCACCCGGCCGAGATGCCGGTCGATGCCTGAGCGCCGGCGTCTACGCCTTCGAGGTGTTCGGCGAGGATCGGTCCTTCGTCCTGTCCCTCGGCCGCACGTGGTGATTCCGAGCTAGAAGTACTCCACTCGGAATGGGGCGCGGCTCTCGTTCTCCAGGGCGAAGCGGCCGCGCAGGCTGGACTCGACCCAGACGGTGTCGATCCCGTCCTCGCCCGGGACCACCAGGATCGCCGACAGGTCGGCGCGCGCCCGCGCCTTGCGCCGCGCCTCCTCCGGGCCGAGCACGAACAGCGCCGTGCTCCAGGCGTCCGCCGTCATGGCGCTCGGCGCGATCACGGTGACCGAGATCAGGCCATCGGCGGGCTGCCCGGTGCGCGGGTCCATGATGTGGCCGTAGGTACGGCCGTTGTGGGCGACGAACTGCTCGTATTTGCCCGAGGTCGAGATCCCCTCGCGGGAACCGAGCTGGAGCCGAGCGAAGTAGGGCACGCGATCGCGCGGGTCTCGGATGCCGATGCGCCAGCGGTCCGCGTGGGCCGGCGCGCCGAGCGCGAACATGTTGCCCGAGATGTCGACCAGCGCGTCGCGCACGCCGCGCGCGCGCAGGGATTCGGCGGCGGCGTCCACCGCGTAGCCCTTGGCGATGCCGCCGAGATCGATCCTCACGCCCGGCCGGCGGAAGCGCAGCGTGTGGGCGAGCGAGTCGAAGGCGAGCTGGGTCCCGCTGCCCACCAGCACCCGCGCCGAGTCGGATTCCGCCCGGGACGGCACGCGGCGCGGCCCGCCGATGAACCCCCAGGCGCGCACCAGAGGCTCGACCGTGATGTCGAAGGCGCCGTCGCTCGCGCGCCAGGTGCGCATCCCCTCGGCGACCACCGCGGACAGCTCGTCGCTCATGTGCGCCGGACCGGCGGCGGCCTCGCGGTTGATCCGGGCCACCTCGCTGGTGGTGGTCCAGTTGCTCATCAGCGATTCGACACGCGCGAACGCGTCTTGGGCGGCCCGCGCCGCCGCCGCCGTCGCCACCGAGTCGGAGCCGACCAGGATGATGCTGCCGGCGGTGCCCATCGAGCGGAAGGGATGGTGGATCGAGCGGCGCGGGTCGTCCGCGTCGCGGACCGGCGCCGTCCGCGGCGCGTACGCCGCGGTGGCGGCCGGCGGCGGCGACGGGTCGGCGACGGCGCCCTTGCGGTCGGGGCGCGGCCGCGTCAGCGCGCGCCGGGCCGCGCCGGCCGAGCCGGTGAAGACCTTGCGCGCCGTGGCCACCGTCACGCCGGCGACGCGGCCGCCGAGCGTGGCGAGGGCGACGAACTCGGGGCGCTCGGCCAGCCAGGCGTTGGCCATGGCGTTGGTGCCGGTGCGCTGGTCACGCAGCCGCTCGCGCCAGGTGATCGGGGATCCGACTCCGGTCGCCGGGATCTCGTCGGCGACGAAGCCCTCGGTCCCCGCGGTGCGCACCAGCATGCGGGGCCCCACCCACACCCGGTCGACGTCGGGGGAGGGCGGCGCGAGGCCGTACCACGCGAGCGTGCCGAGGTAGCGCGAGCGCGGCTCGCCGGCCGGTGGGATCGCCGCATGGGCCCAGTGGCCGCGACGGTCGAGCAGGCTCGCCCAGCGCTCGATCGCCGCGAAGTCACCGCTGTCGAGATGGACCGAGTCCTGCGCCGCGCGCCGCGCCGCCGCGGCGAACGCGAGCATCGCCCGGGCCTCGCTCGTGCGCCCGAGCCCGGCGAGTCGCTCCGCCTCGCGGGGGATGAAGCCGTCGCTGTCGTTCAGCGCCAGCCGGAAGAAGTTGGCATAGAGGCGGTGCGTGCCCTGAACCGCCGCGAAACGCGCGGCGTCGTCCTCGTCGGCCATCACCACCGGCTCGAGCAGCACCCGCCGCCAGGCCTCGCGGGCGATGGTGCGGCCGAGCCCCTCGGTGGCGAGCACGCGCTCCTGGACCGCCTTGTTGCAGAGCGATCCGCTCCACGTGCCCATGCGGTAGCCGATCGAGTAGCCGGACAGGATGCCGAGGGCGCCGGTGAGGACCGAGACCGGCTTCACGAAGTCGAGCGTCGTGCGGTAGAGCTCGGCGAACTGCTCGGGCAGCAGCGAACGCCCCGCCGCGTTCGGCACCTGGAGCCAGAACCCGTCGCCGACGTGACCGCGCACCCGCAGCGGGCCGTAGTGGGTGCCGGTGATGATGCGGCTGTAGGCGCGCCCCCGTTCCGGCGGCAGGAAGCGGCGCGACTCGACGTCGTAGCGGCTGAACACCTTGCCGCACGCCGCGAGCTCGACCACGAAGTGCGCCCCGGTGTCGGCGGGGGCGTCGCGGTACGAGAACACGCTGAGATGGTCGAACAGCTCGCCGTGCGGGATCGCGGCGGGATCGGGACGCGTCTGCGCGCCGACCCAGAAGCCGAGCACGCTCAGCACCAGGAACAGCGTGAGCAGCTGGCTCTTGAGCAGGAAGCGCGCGAGCCGGCCGAGGAGCGGCGCAAAGTGATGGAGGCGTAGCCGGCGTCTCTTCACGCGGACCTGGGCTCCCCTGGATGGCGGTCGTGCTCAACAGAATGGAGGAGCCGCGGGCCGGCATGGACTGCCCGGCCGCGGCGATGCTCCCGGGTTATCGGCAGGGGGGCGGGAACGTTTGACTCCCTGGCGCAGCCCGCGCTCGGGGCGCGTGTATCCTCCACGCCGCCGCGGTGTTGCTGGCGCTGGCGCGGGGCCCGGGCCTCGGCGCTCCACGAGTGGGCCGAGATTTCGACCAGCGAGATTTCGACTAGTATGAGGGCCGACCGACCGCCCGGGCGGCGCGCGCTGCGCCGGGACACTTCGATACGCGGAGGACGTCGATGAATCGTGAACAGACCCAACTGATCGGGCCGCTGGCCGCATGCGCCGTGCTCCTCGCCGCCGGCTCCACCCTCGGTCCCGCGCCGCCCGTGGCCGCGGACATCACCGTGGTCGGCCGCTACGTGTTCATCAACGGCGACACGGCGACGCGGTCCTCGGCCTACACGTCCCGCCGCTCGCGGATGACTGCGCCGGACGGCCGGGAGTTCATCTACGACACCAAGTCCGCGATGG
>Ga0137455_1000579_pt1 | contig 10133 bp, 7 predicted proteins | sample EasRivERMGT600_2_FD_102334 | JGI IMG/M metagenome (GOLD analysis project Ga0137455, IMG submission 102334) | Soil microbial communities from meander-bound floodplain in the East River, Colorado, USA - East River MetaG ERMGT600_2 | ecosystem: Environmental > Terrestrial > Soil > Floodplain ... | reverse complement strand
GGGTCCTTGAGCGATCTGATCGTCCCCTCACGTCCCCGGCTGCGGATACGATGGGCGCGAAGGACGCGTCCTTTGAGGCATTCCTAAGTGCGCTCGGCATCGACACCCAGATGGCCGCTGTGCGACTCGCCAATCTGCGGGTCGGCCTATTCGGCTTGGAAGCGCAGGGCTGTCAGGTAGCTGTTCTGCTGGCGAGTGCAGGAATCGGCCAGCTCCTCCTGGTAGATCCGTTTCCTGCGACACCGACAATCCGTTCTCGTGACGATGAGCGAGTCGTCACCCGCCAGGAAGCGGCTGCGCTCCAGGTTCGCGCGCTCAACCGACCTACGTCGGTGCGGACGTGCGAAGCAATCGAACTGAGCCGGAGCGTCGTGGCTGGGTGCGCAAAGGACGTAGACATCCTCGTCGGCTGTTTCGAGCGCCGTCTTGACGCGATCCATCATTGGATCAACCGCGCTTGCATTGAGCAATCCAAGATAGCGCTCTTTGCGGAGGTTGGAACACATGTGGCCCGAATCGGGCCGTGCGTCGTGCCGGGACAGACGGCCTGCTACATGTGCTACCGGATGCGGGCGGTCGCGTGCGAGAGCAACTACGACGAAGCGATGGCCTATGAGCGATTCCTGAATGAGCAGCGTGCGCCGGCCTTACGGGCGCGCCCCATTTTTCCGACACTGCCCGCCTATGCCGCGTCACTCCTTGCCGGCGAGGTGATTCGGACGGTCACGCTCGAGCAACCGTCGGCCGTAGCGGGGCGGGTCCATGAATTTGATGCGCTCGCTCTCGAGAGCCGCCAGCACGCTGTGCTGCGGCATCCCCAGTGCCCGGTATGTCAGGCGACAGATGGCAATAGTCCACCCCGGATCAATCCGACGGCCGCAGTGTTGACAACGCCCGCAGCAGAGGACCTCCCAGGCGATCTGCGGCGTGCCGCAGAAGTGCTCGTCAGCAAGCACTGCGGAGTCGTCAAGCGATGCGAGCCATTTATTAAGGACTCCGTTGAGCCGGCGCGCCCGTACATCGTGCGAGCGGACGTGGCTGATCCGCGCATGGCTCCAAGCCGGCACTCAGAGTCAGACATCTGCTCCGGGAAGGGTATGAGCCTGGAAGCAGCCAGGACGACGGCGCTGGGAGAGGCGGTCGAACGCTATTCCGGTGGCCTGTATCGAGCCGAGGAAGTGAGGTACGCGCGTCGCGAGCAACTTGATGGGGTGGCCCTCGATCCAAGGTCACTCGTCCTCTACCACGAGTCCCAATACGCCGGCCTCCCATACAGCCGGTACGAGGACAACGTGCTCGGCTGGGTTCCCGCCCGCTCCCTTCTCTCCGGTGACGAGCTCTTCGTTCCTGCGATGGCTGTGTTCATGGGGTACCACGCTCACGCGGATGAGGAATACCTGTTTCCGATCACCTCCAACGGTCTGGCGACCGGGCCGACACTGGGTGAGGCGGTGCTCAACGGGATATGCGAGATCCTCGAGCGCGACGCATTCATGATCGCTTGGCTGGCGCGGCTGCCGATGCGGCGCCTGTCTCCGATGAGCCTGCCGGACCAGGACATCGTCGACCTGTGTGAGACCTATCGGCGGCGCTCAGTCGAACTTCGGCTGTACGGCTGCCCAACCGACCACCCGTGTCATGTATTTGCGAGCGTGGCACTGGAGTCGCCGGACACCGGTGGCCCGGCGGTTGTGGTGGGACTTGGCGCCCATCTCGACCCAATCCGTGCCGCTCGAAAGGCGCTGCTGGAGGTGTGCCAGGTTCGGCCCGCTCTGCGCCGACGTTTGCGCAGCCCAGAGGGCAGGAATCGGTTGGACGAGCTCCTCCATGATCCCACGCGGGTGTCCACCATCGATGACCACGACCTGCTGTATGCGAGCCACGACTCGCTCCCAGCACTCGGGTTCATGCTGGATCGGGCCGAAGAGCCTTGCTCGTGGGAGCGGCCATTGGAGCACTCGCCGCAACAGATGCTTTCGGCCCTCCTGGATGACTTTGCCGCCAAGAACCACGATCTCTGCTACGTCAACCTAACGCCTCCCGACATGGCGGCGCTCGGCCTCCATACGGCGCGAGCAATCGTACCTGAGTTTCAACCTATTGACTTTGGGTGGAAGGAGCGCCGACTGGGTGGCGAACGGCTCTATGCGCTCCCGCAGCAGCTCGGACTGGCGCCTTGCACTCTGGGACTCGACATGCTGAACCACGCCCCGCATCCGCTGGCCTGATGCCAAAGGCATTCCGCGACACTTGCCCAGTCGCATGGAGCTTCCATGCGAACACATCACGGTGGCCGTTCAACACGCTAGAGCCTCCCGAGATGCCGTACGCCGACGGATTCTTCAAGGAGTTTCCACAGGCCGAGTCCAGCCCGCTTCCGCCGGCAAGGATCCTGGCGATGTCTCTTGGTGAAGCCGTGACGGGACGACTCTCGTGCCGGCACTTTGCCCAAGCATCGGTGCAGCTCGACGAGCTTGGCACCGTGCTCAAGGCGGCGTACGGCGTTCAGGGGAAGGTCCAGATGGGCGCATTGGAGCATCTGGAGCGCCCCGTGCCGTCAGGCGGCGGCTTGTATCCCCTCGAGATCTATGTTCTTGCGCGTTGGCTGGAGGGGTGCCAGGCGGGGGTGTATCACTACGTGCCACTGAACCATAGCCTGGAGCGTCTTCGCATCGTCGCACTTCACGACAGCGTCGTGTCGCAGCTGTTCCTGGGCCAGCCATACTTGGCGGGAGCAGCTGCGATCGTGATCCTGGCTGCTCTCATCGAGCGAACGACGCACAAGTACGCCGATCGCGGATACCGCTACGTTCTGCTCGAGGCGGGACACGTTGGGCAGAACATCAACCTCGCCGCCGTTGCGCTCGGTCTCGGTTCCTTCAATCTTGGTGGCTTCTTTGACCGCCCGCTCGCCGAAGTGTGCGGGCTCGACGCCGACCGCGAGGTGGTTGTGTATGCGGTCGCGTTAGGCCGGCCAGCATTGACCGACCGCGCCGCGGTGCGTCTGGCGGCCGATGTGTCGTGAGGGGATCCAGAGCGCACGACAATCGCCCGAGCGTGCAGTCCTACATTGCATCACGAGGGAACACCATGACCGTTCACCGCAGCTGAGTGCCGCGTTGGTGTGCTACGTACTGGCGTGGCCTGACTTAGCGGAAGTGCGGGTCGTCTCTCGATACCGCGACTCAGATAAGGGGACTTCCCCTCGCGAGATCGTGGATCTCGTCACGGGTTATCCCGTCGGAGAGGATCATGCCGCTTGTGTTCGTTCATGGAGTGAATGTCCGCAAGGACGCGCAGTACGTTGATCGCGAGAAGGCTCGCAATGAGCTCTTCTGTCACGTGGCCATGAAGGACATCGTTGCAACCGCCACTTTGGCCGACATCCTCAGTCCGTATTGGGGAGGTGATGGCGCCAATGTGGATGGTCTGAGCATGCCAGACCGAGACTACCAGAACTTTGGGACGAACGATGGTGAGTTCGAGCGGCTTGCCTACGAGCTGGCGATAGCCGAACCCTCGAGCGAGATGCTCCTGTCGATCGCGCGAAAGGACTTCGGCTCCGCAGTCGATCTGCTTTGGAGCGCATCTGCTCTGTCTGTCGATGGAGGCAATGGTGAAGACCTCGGAAACGTGGGGGTTTCACTGGCCACGTACGTCAACGCAAATCCGAAGCCTGTGTGGTTGGACCACATGAAGGACGATCAGGATTTCATCAACCGTCTCGTGACGGAGACCAAGGCATTCCAGAGATCAGCGGGAACGCCCGGTGGGCAGACTTTCGGTCTGGATGGGGCCTGGAGCATCGTCAAGAAGGCTGCAGGTAAGCTCGCCAGCGCTGCTGGAGCCAGTGGTCTCAATCCGATCGTCAGGCGAGTGCGCCCATGGCTTAACGATGGCGCCTCGCGCTTCCTGGGGGATGCCTTTGTGTACATCCAAGGGCGCGGCCAGCCCAATGCTGAGGGCCCCATTACCAAGATCGTGGCTGACGCGCTGGACACCGGACATCGTCGCCGGAGCCCAACGAACGATCCCTTGATCGTGGTCGGCCACAGCATGGGTGGCAACATCTGCTACGACATACTCTCCTCCTTCAGGCCATCCATCACGGTCGACTATTTCCTTACAGTCGGCTCGCAGGTCGGGCTATTCGAGGAGCTTGGGCTGTTTCTCGCCAGCCGCCAGGGGCCACGCCCACGGACAACCAAGACGACAATGCCCAGCAACATACTCAGATGGCACAATGTTTTTGATCGCGCCGACATCCTCGGATTCGCCTGCGGCGCCATCTTCGATGGCGTCGTGGACCATGACTTCAACAATCACGCAACGACCTTTACTGCGCACGGCGAGTACTTTCAGCACCCGACGTTTTACCGGCGCATGAACGCACGCATGAAGGAGCCAGTTCCGGCCACTTCGGGGAACCTGACGTGACACTCGTTGTCGACAGACCAAGGACGACGCCCACTCAGTCCCAAACCCATGCACTAATCATCGGGGTTGGTACGTATCCCTACCTCCCCGGCGGTGGTCAAACACCGGCCGCGTCCCCTTTCAACATGGATCAACTCGAGTCACCGCCGGTCTCGGCTATGGCCTTCGCAAACTGGATGATCGACAGCCATAACAATCCCCAGGCTCCGCTCGGCAGTGTCGAACTTCTGGTCTCCGGCGGTCACTTTCGCAGAACCGACGGGACAACGTCTCCCGTGGACGACCCGGCCTTCGAAGCGTGCCGGACAGCGGCCAAAGCATGGAACGGACGGCTGCAACAGCCCGATGACGTGGCCGTCTTCTATTGTTGCGGCCACGGACTTCAGCCAAACGCTGTCAAGACGACGCTCTTAGCGAGCGATTTTGCCAACCCAGCCGAAGGCGATTGGGAGAATGCGATTGACTTCGATCACACGCTCCTGGCAATGAATGCCAGCCGATCCCAGCGCCAAGTCTACATTCTCGATGCGTGTCGCAACGTCGCTGATCAGGCGCAGAACTATACCGATGTGAAGCCGCGGGCGTTGGTGACCCTATCGCGCCCGAGTGCGTCAAAAGCACAGGACCTGCTGATCCTAAGTGCTGCGATGGCCGGGCACACGGCCCACGCAGATCCGGGAGCAACCGTCAGCTGGCTGACCACAGATCTGATCGCTGCCCTTAACGACTCAGCCGCATGGAGTACTGTGCGCGGAGGCTTCGCAGTCACGACGTCCTCACTGAAGGATGAGGTGAGTCGTCTGATGCGATGCCGCGTGCAACCAAACGGCGATCCCGCTTACTGCGATCCTAAGCATCAGGCGAATCTATCCATCACGCGTCTCCATATCACGAAGCAGCCTCCGCTGGTAACGGCCACCGTGGACTGCTTCCCGGATTCGGAACTGGAGCACGCCGAGCTCCATGCGCGCCCCAAGACAGCCGGTTTGACTGGATCCTCGCGACCGCCCACGCCCAGACCGTGGAAGGTTGATCTGCGCGCGGGGCTCTACGACTTTGAAGCCCGTTTCGCGAGTGGGCGCCCCTCGGGCGTGGAATCGAACGTCATCGTCTTCCCGCCAGATCCTGAGTGCACCATCACGGTCTAGGACATGGGCCTACTGAACATTGTGTTCAACGAAGGCGGGCCAAACCTGGAGAACGCAGCTGTCCCAGGAGAGGTCATTGGTTCGAATCTCGCCCCGGTCTGGGACGGCAATTTCCATATGGGCAAGATCAGCGCGGTCAACTGCCCTCCAGGACCCTACCTGGTGAGGGCGTTCCTACCATCTGGCGAGGTCGTGACACAGCAGGTGCTGGCCAAGCAAGATGAGGATGTCAGCGTGTTCCTAGGGCCTGCGGGCCCCTCCCCTCGCGAGACGCTTCTCCGCAGCATGGTGTTTCAAGGCTTCTCACGATGGCCACAGGTCGGACCCGAGGTCGCAAGACTCTCGGTGGAGGCCGACCGGTCAGACAGCGGGTGGATCCGATTCTGGCATCACTCCGGCAGTAACTGGATGGAGGAGCGTCTTCCTGTCATTGGCCAGCCCGACACCAACCTTCAGCATCCAGGCCCCAATGTGCTGACCAGCGCCGAGCTCGATATCCCCCTTGGGTGCTATTGGATGCAACTTGGCGGCGAGGCGTGTCCGTGGAAACTTGTTGCTCTGCCAGGGCAAGGACGTGTGCAGATCGTTGTCACACAGGATGCGCTGCCGAATCCCGCGGCCAGAAGCGATCCGGTCCATGTCATCATCAGTTCCGGCCGGCCAGAAGCCGAGGCCATGCTCGGATTCCTCACACGAGGTGACGTCGAACGAGCGCGAGGTCTCGTACGAGCCGCTGATTGGATGCTCGAGGAGAAGATTGCCGATCCATTCAGCGCTGCGATCGGCGGGTACTTTCTCTTATTGGCCGGCGAGCTCGATAGGCTTGAGACCCGATCATCCAACCTAGCTGAGTGGTTCCCATGGCTGGCCGATGGGTCCGTCATTGCGGGCTGGCACATGTTGCGACGAAGCGACGAGTCCCTACCAGAAGCCCGCAAGTACTTTCTCAGGGCGGCAGAAATCGGACCGCCCATGTTCGGCTATGGACTGAAGCTCCTGGTTGATGGCCTGACTTACTTTGCGGAGGCTCAGGCTGAGGCTGGTGAGCACGACGCCGAGGCGTTACGAGCACTCGACGCTGTACGAGAGTTCTATGGGGCGCGCGTAAAGTCACCAGCCGCCACAAGCTACTACGGGCCACACCCCGCCCAGCCTTCTCGCCAACGCAGGCTCGGCCGCCGTGACGACGCGGAGCCTCCACCGCTCGAGTTTGGCGCTCGAAGGGACAAGCCGGTTCCAGCGGGTGTAGGGGGATAGCCGCCACACGCGCGGCCCTAGGGCATTCCAATAGCGGTACTCACGCTGAGACCCGTGCTGATGGCCGTGGAAGCTCGGAGCCGATGGTCTGGCCATGGTCGAGTGACGTGATGCCACGCGTTGCGGGGGCCTGCGAAACGTCTGTTCGAACGCGACCAACGTTGACTCATGACAGCTTGACGCCCGCCGCCCTGCTGAGCGTCGCGTCGGATCGAGCGTGCGGCGTTCTGGTCGATCAGGGCGCGACGTGAGCGTTCCTGCCAGGGGAGGGCCGCATGCCTAAGCACACTGTCTTTCTGATTCACGGGATCGGCGCTCATGGGCGCGATTGGTCCGAGAAGCTAGATGGCCCAATCGAGACCCTTAAGCGGATGAGCGAGAAGTACGAGTACTTCGCGCAGAAGCCGCTAGTCGAGAAGGTCGACTTCGTACCCATCCACTACGACGACATCTTTCAGAAGGCAACGACGCGATGGCAGAACGACGCGACGTTCCTTCGAGAGCACGATCCGACAGGCCTCAGCGGTGAGCTTGTCGGGTGGCTCGGGAACGCTTCTGCAACCGAGAAGAACTTCTGGTGGACGAACGTCTGCGACCTTGTGCTCTACCGCCTCTCCTCGTCCTACCGATCGCTCGTCCGCACACACGTCATCGATCAGATGGCTCAGCGAATCCAGGCGCTGTTCGACGTCGACCGAGCGGCGACCTGCTCAATCTTCGCCCACAGCATGGGCACCGCCGTCGCCCATGACAGCGCACACCTGCTTGGAAGTGTCCGCTGGGGCGGAAGGGCAAACCCCTTGGGACCCACCCACTGGCGCTTCAACCACATCATCATGGTTTCCAACACCAGTCGTCTGCTGCAGACCACCGATGCCAACATGAAGCGTGCGTACGAGTCGATCGTGCGGCCCGGCCCGAACGAGGACGCGGCCAGCTACTGCAAGACCTACCTCAACATCAGGCACGAGGCGGATCTGGTGCCGTTTCCTCGCATGTTTGATCCTGCCGGCTGGGGAAACAGTTACTCGAACGTTCGTGTACTCCACTTTCGCGGCTTTGATGTGCACAACTTGAGCCATCACCTCATCAACCCACGCGTCCATATCCCGATCCTGCGTAAGATCGCTCAGCCAAAGGCGGTGACCCATGACGAAGAGATCCGAGAGGTCAACGAGGATCGTTTTCCCCAGTTCGCTGGACCGTTGGAAAGAGTCCAGCAGCTCAAGGAGCTGCCCCAAAAGCTCAAGGCGATTGAAGCAGCATTGGGATCCGATCCCTCCATCGTCCAACTTGCGCGCTCCCTAGTGAGCTTTTGCTCCGTGATGTCGGAGATCGTGTGAAACACGCCATCACCAGCGTACTCGTGGCGATCTTCGGGCTTCTCCCGCGGTCCGCGATCGCGCTCGATCCCCACGAGTGGGACGCGGATACGACGGATGAACGCGCGTACGAGCAGGTGGTTCGCAAATACGCCGACGAGCTCGCGTGGTTGAACTATCCGCGCGTGTTTACGGACCTGGAGCAGGACCTCAAGGGTGCCAAAGTGTGGAGCGGAGAGACGAGTGTTTACCCACGTCTGCTTCGTGCGATGAGTGTCCTGAACCAGCGCTTCAACGGCTTCGAGATGGCCCTGCACGACTCGGCTCAACGGGGAACACGCTTGGACGCGTTCCTCAATGCTTGGGAGACAGGCGGCTATCAGTTCCCCTGTACCGGTGACGAGTGCTTTGCAGCCGACTACGTCGTTCGCTACGCGGAACTGGAGCAATTGTCCGACGCGAGGGCCGAGGACTTCCTTCAGAGAGTCCGTACGGTGAATAACCTTTTGGTGGACTTCAAGAGTCCCGCTCTGAAACGCACTACCGTAGCGATCCGCCAGGCCAAGGAGCGCTGGGAGACCTTCGTCGAGCGCGGCCGATCCCAATACCCCTGGGAAGTCCTGCTCAACGGGCCCATTTTCAAGAGCACGATCGAATACCCGCCCATGGCCCAACTGGTTGCTGTGCATCCCGGCATCGCCGTCGAAATGACGACGGAAGATCTGAAGGAACTACGGGCCAAGGAAGCGCTGGTGATCGAGGTCATGGGCTTCATCTGGTATCGATGGAAGGACAAGACGCGGCCCAAAGCCGGACTCCACTGGTGGGGTTTGTCCGGAACCGTTTCGGCACGAGACGACTTGCGGCCTGGGGTCGGGGTACTGGTGCACTACGGGCACATGGTGACGGTTGGTTTGAGCTGGCACGATGACGACCGGGACGACCAGTGGTTCGATCAGGCGCCATATTTGCTTGCCGCCTTCGACCTGTTTCAACTCGCGCAGGGCCGAGTGCCTGAGAAGCAGAAGCAGTTGGCCCAGTGGGCGGCATCCGTAAAGGCGCTCACAGAGAATCGCTAAGAGCTGGCATCCACTACGGGCTGCATCAGCGTTGCTTCGGTTGGAACATGAAGGAGGCCGCCAATGGAGGTAGTCACACGGAGATCAGGGTCTGCGGCAGCGTGGGATCGAGCCTGGACGACTCGCTATGTGGTGCTGCTTCTTGCGTTGCTCGTCGCGGCCATGGCAGCCGCCGGCGGGTTTGAGAAGTACCTCTTCAACCCGATCACTCGTGATGCGGTCGTCAACCTGCTTACGCCACTCTTCATTATCGCGCTCTTTCTTGAACGCGGCCAAGAGGTGTTCATCTCCGCGTGGCGTGAGCCTGGCAAACGGAGACTTGAGAGCGAGATCGAGTCTTACAAGAAGGTTGACCCCAACGCCGATACGCGCGAGCAGGACCTTCGACTTGCCGACTACCGGGCCCACACGCAGCAGGTCGCGTTCTTAGCCGGGCTCGCCGGCGGAGTGCTCGTGAGTATCGCGGGGGTCCGCGTGCTGTATCCGCTCGTCAACCATGACGCGGATGTCGCGGGGGCGCAGAAGCTCGTATTCGATACCGTCGACATCTTCCTGACCGGGGGACTGCTTGGCGGCGGTTCCGAAGGAATCCACCGACTGGTGTCCGTGATAACGGACTTCCTCGAGGCCACTCGAGACCGGATCAAGGGTCAAGCATGAGGCCGCCGCATCCAGGGAGCAAAGCGTCGGTTGGCTTGCTACTCGCCGGACTCCTCGCCGCAGAAACGGCCTGTGGCCAGCCGCCGGCTGGATACTATGGATCGGCCGAGAGTCTGAGCGGCACGGCCCTTCGGCAAGCACTCCACGAGATCATCGACGACCACCGCGTGTGGAGCTACGCCGACGCCCACCGCTGGGTGGACATGTTGGACGAAGATGCAACGAATGCG
>Ga0137455_1000578_pt1 | contig 10135 bp, 9 predicted proteins | sample EasRivERMGT600_2_FD_102334 | JGI IMG/M metagenome (GOLD analysis project Ga0137455, IMG submission 102334) | Soil microbial communities from meander-bound floodplain in the East River, Colorado, USA - East River MetaG ERMGT600_2 | ecosystem: Environmental > Terrestrial > Soil > Floodplain ... | reverse complement strand
TGCTGCTTGAGCAGCGTGTCGGCGGGGTCGCCGGGGGTGGCGAACAGCGCCTCGAGCGCGTGCAGCGGATCGGCGGCCATGGCGCGCAGCGCCTCGGGCAGCGAGGCGCCCCAGGCGCCGTACATGCTCGCGTACGCCTCCTCGCCGCCGGCGAGCATCGGCTTCAGCACTCCGAAGTAGAGGCCGAGCGAGAGCGCGGCGCCTGCCAGGCAGGTCAGCCCGAAGCGCGCCGCGCCGGCCTGACGCAGCGTGAAGGCATAGAGGCCGAGCGCGCCGACCACCAGCGCCACGTCCTCGCGTGCCAGAAGGGCGATCAGCGCCCAGGCGGTGGCCCAGCGCCACGAGCCGGCCCGCACCGCGGCGAAGGCGGCGATCAGCATCGGCGCCGCCAGCGACTCGGGGTGGAACTCGAACAGCGCGACCCAGCCGAGCGCCGGCTGGAGCAGCCAGACCGCGGCGAAGGCCAGTGCCGCCGCGTCGTGGCCCAGCTCGCGGCGCGCCAGCGCGAAGACCGGCAGCGCGCCCAGCCCGAGCGCCAGAGCCTGGACCGCGAGCAGCGTGAACGGGAATGGGAACAGCGCGTAGAGCGGCGCGAGCGGGAACAGGATCAACGACGCGTGGTCGCCCAGCCATCGCATGCCGCGGATCGAGGAGAAGCCGGAGCCCTCGAGCACGCCCTCGATCGCCTGGACGAAGATGGCGAGGTCGATGTCCTCGTAGAGGAAGAAGCGCAGCTTGACCACCGCCGCGGCGGCGAAGCCGAGCACGAAGAGCCCGACCAAGGCGGCCGTCAGCACATGGGCGTGACGCTCGCAGAAGCCGAGCAGGCGCGGCACCCACGCCGGCGGCTCCGCGGACGGGGCGTGCGCGGCCTCGCGCCGGCGCGACGGCGCCGGAGCGAGCTCGGCCTCCCGCGGGGTCAGCTCCTCCGGCTCGGCGGGGAGCGGCTGGCGGCGGCGCGCGAGCGCCATGTCAGCGTCCCCCGGCCAGGGCGAAGGACGGCGCCATCGGCGCGAGCTCGACCCACACGACGGTGAAGCCATCGCCGTGGGTCCGCCAGGCCCGGACGTCGCGCACGTTCCAGCCGGGGTTGGCGCGCGCCGAGCCGGGGTCGCGCACCAGCTCGTCCCAGCCACGCCAGGCATGCTCGACTTCGCGGAACGCGATCACCACGTGCCGGAACGGCAGCCGCGCGCGGCAGGCGTCGACGTCGGCGGGGGTGAGCGCGAGGTGCACCACCGGCCGCCGCGCGTACCAGGCCAGCGTCGGCCCCAGGTTGCTCATCACCGGCTCCCCCGGCGCCAGCTCGCGGCGCAGCCGGTGGCCGAGGTCGCGCAGCGTCGAGACGCTCGGCAGGCCGCGGGACGCCACCGTCGCGGCCGCCTCGGCGTTGCCGCGGGCCGTCTGCCAGCCGCCCCAACCCAGCGCCAGCGCCACCACCGCCACCCGCGCCGCCTGCACCGCCTGAGGCCCCAGCGCCTGCGGCGGCACGCGGCCGAGCAGCGCCCAGCTCGCCAGCACGCCGGCCGCCTCGAGCGGCACCCGCGCCGGGAAGAGGTAGCGCAGCCATCCCGCGCCGAGCCCGGCGACGATCACGGCGATCGCGGCATGGACCAGGACGATCCACCCGGCGACCTTGAGCGGCCGCGCCCCGCCGCGGACCGCGACCAGCCAGACCACGATGGCGCCGATCCAGAGCCCGCGCGGTCCCACCGTCATGCCCAGCAGCAGCGGGCCGGTGTTGCGCGCCAGCTTGCCGGCCACCGACGACACCGCCTCCCAGCCCCGCGGCAGATCCGGCATCGCGGGCAGATGGGTGAGCGAGAACCAGGTCCGGGTTCCCACGCCGTCCCACAGCGCCAGCGCCGAGAGGTCCCAGGCGGGATGTCCGAAGGTGCGCCACTTGTAGATCCACCACGGCAGCAGCGGCAGCGCGTAGCCGAGCATCACCAGCGCGAAGGCGCGGCGGCGGCGGCCCTCCGGCGCGAGCGCGGCCGCGCCCGCCGCGAGCCAGGGCGCGAGCCACAGCAGGTTGCCGCGGAATGCCCCGGTGACGCCGAGCAGCAGCCCGAACAGCAGCGGGGCCGGGGTGCGGCCGATCGCGATCCACGCGATCGCCGCGACCAGGCCGAGCGTGTACGGCAGCTCGGTGAAGGCCCCGATCGCAAAGTGCTGGGCCTCGGGATCCAGCAGGAAGGCGCCGCCGACCGTCAGCGCGGCGGCGGCGCGCTCCACCGCGGTCGCCGCGGGCGCGTGGCGGGCGATGAGGCGCGCGGTGAGCAGCGCGAGCAGCGCCGTGAGCATCAGGTAACTGACGAACGGGATCACCAGCGTCAGCCACTCGCGCTGGTGCGGCATCTGCAGCGTCAGGATCGGCCGCTGGCGCGAGCCGAGCACCGGCGGCACCAGTCGATCGACGGCGGCCTCGGCCAGCACCAGCCCGGGCTGGACCGCCGCCAGCGGCCAGGGCGGACTCGGGTGCTTCACCAGCTCGATCGGCAGCGCGAACGTGGTGCCGAGCTTGCCCTGCTCGGCCAGCGTCCGGGCGGCGAGGGCGTACTGGGCCGCGTCGAAGCCCAGGACCGGCGAGCGCCGCCCCAGGTCCCAGGCGCGGGCATGAGCCAGCCAAAGCGCGAAGCCCGCCGCGACCAGGACGAGCATCAACGCGAGGTGAAGCGCGGACCTCCGTGTCGCGGGCACGTGCACAGCCTATGTGTTCGGCCGGCGCGGTGCGAAGCGTGAGAAACGCCCCGAAATGAGGGCCGCCGCCGCGCCTGAGGCGCGACGGCGGATGATCTACTTCCGAGGGTTCGCAGGCAATCCGCCGCGGGGCGGGAGGCGCTGATTGGGCGCCGTGGTGGAGGGGGGTGACCGGATTACGGGTGATCCAGGTCTCGTGTCGGTTTGCGGCGGCTGCCTGTGGGGTCCCTCTCTGGCAGGGTTGTACCGCAAGCCGCGGACCAGCGGCCGAAGAGGCGTAAGTCGTTGCCAGGGCGTGAGAGTTCTGCGGCGCCGGGCGCGGGCAAACGCGGATATCCGCGCCCGGTGCGGAAGCACCTACAATCCACATCCGTGCACTACCGCTCGATCTCCCCCGGACCCGCCCTTGCCCGCTGGGTCGAGTGCTTCTGGTCCCTGACCTCCGACGGGCGTCCCTCGATGGGCCCCGAAGCCGTCTGGCCGGACGGATGCATCGAGCTGATCGTCCACCTCGGCGATCCCTTCCGCGCGCAGGCCGACGGCGCGCTCGCGGCCCAGCCGATCTCCTTCCTGGTCGGCCAGATGGTGCGGCCGATGGTGCTCCAGCCCGGAGGCCGTGTCGCCACCTTCGGCATCCGGTTCCGACCCGGCGGCGCGCGACCGTTCTTCGGTGTGCCGCTCGGCGAACTCGCGGGGAGTACTACGCCGCTGGAGGCGCTCTGGGGCACGGAGGCCGGGCGCTTCGAGGCGGCGCTCGGGGCGGCGTGGAGTGATCGCGCGCGCGGGCCGCTGGCCCCGGCGCCGGTCGGTGAACTCGCTCTGGAGCGAGTCGGACGGGTGGCCGAGCGAACCTTGCTCCGGCGGCTCGATCCGCGCCGGCGTCCGCCGGCCGAGGTCCAGGCGGCGGTGGCGCGCGTGTTGGGGTCGCGCGGCGCCGTGCGAGTCGAGCACCTCGCCCGCGAGGTCGGATGGGGCACGCGTCGGCTCGAGCGCCGCTTCGCCGCCGCCGTCGGCATGGCGCCCAAGCCCTTCGCCCGCGTCGTGCGTTTCCAGTCGCTGCTCGAGCGGCTGCCCTCGCGCGAGCCGGACTGGGTGTCGCTGGCGCTCGACTGCGGCTACTTCGACCAGAGTCACCTGGCCGGCGAAGTACGGAGCCTCGCAGGCGTCACGCCGTCGGTGCTGGCCGCGGGCGACCGCCTGGCCGCCATCTTCACCTCGCGCGAGCGCCTGGACGCCTACTTCGCCGGCTGACGGCCAACGTCGCATTTCTCCAATACATTCATCGCGCGCCAGCGCGATCATTCGGTCTCACCAAGGAGGCTCAATGACGCGAATGACCTGTCTGTTGATGTGCTTGGTCGCCCTGCCGATCGAAGCGGCCGAGGCCAGCGACATCCAGAAGCTGGCGTGGATGACCGGCTCGTGGGCCGGCGAGAAGGACGGGGTCAGACTCGAGGAGCACTGGATGTCGCCGAAGGGCGCGACGATGCTGGGCATGCACCGCGACCTGCGCGGCGGGCGCACGGTGAGCTTCGAGTTCTTCCGGGTCGTCGAGGACTCGCTCGGCCTGGTCTACCTGGCGCAGCCGCTCGGACGGCCGCCGACGCCCTTCCGCGCCAAGGCGCTGGAGGAGCGCCGCATCGTGTTCGAGAACCTGGAGCACGACTTCCCGCAGCGCGTCATGTACTGGATGGGGAAGGACGGCGCACTCCACGCCCGCGTCGAGGGAATGATGGGCGGGAAGCTCGAGTTCGAGGAGTGGCGCTGGGGGGCGGCGACGCTGAAGTGACACGAACAGCGGCAGGGTCGGCGACACCCTGTGACCCGCATTCAGGTAGCTGGACCGTCAGCGTCTCGAGACGCGAGACAGTGTCGCTAAGGAAAGGCGTCCCCCTCGTCACCCGCATCGGATCGCCACATGGAGTAATCCCCGAAGCTGCCCCCGAGCGAGAGTCTTCCGTACCAGCGTATCCGTGTGAGATCGGGGGCTGCCGTCAAGCTCGCTATCCCGAGGGGCCGGCCGTAGAACAGGTCCAGCCTGCCGTCGCCGTCGCCATCGCCGAGCCGGAAGTGATCGCCGGCATCCCCGCCGTCGCTACGCCAGACTACGAAATCCCCGAATGCGCGACCGGTTGGGACGACGATCGAGGGCCGGTAATACCATTTGACTCGATAGGACGCCACAGTGCGCCCGTAGACGAGATCAGCGTCGCCATCACCGCCTGCATCACCCAGGTAGAAGAGGTCTCCTGCGTCGCCGGCGTTATTGCGCAACGTTAGATAATCTCCAAGAGCGCTACCGCTCGAGCGGCGCACGTACCAGGTTACTTGGTCCGAAGAAACGATCCGACCGTAGGCAAGGTCGTCGTCCCCGTCGGCGTCCACGTCGCCAACCATGAAGATGTCGCCCTCGTCTCCCGCGTCATTACGCCAAGTGGAGACATCCCCGAAGCTGTCGCCCATAGACAGCCGCACGTACCAACGGATCTCCGTCGAGGCGATCGGACGCCCATAGACGAGGTCGTCCCGCCCATCGCCGTTCATGTCGGCGAGGCGAAAGATGTCGCCCGCGTCTCCGGCATCGCTCCTCCATACATTGAGGTTTCCGAAACTGGAGCCTCGCGAGAGGCGCACATACCACTTCACCTGTGTCGAGGAAAGAGTCCGGCCGTAGACGAGATCGGCACTCCCATCGCCGTTCACGTCGCCGCTGAGGAAGATGTCGCCAGCATCGCCCGCATCGGCGCGCCAGGTGGTATAGCTGCCGAAATCGACGCCGCTTGAGAGCCGGGCAAACCATTCAATTGTCGACGGCGATTGAAGGCGGCCATACAGAAGATCGGCACGGGAACCCCCATTCAGAGTGCCCAGTGGCTTCCAGTGGTTGCGAGCCTGGAGAGCTCCGTAGAGGACGCGGCGCTCGGAGTGCGGGCCGAAGACGAAGTCGAGCGTGGCCGCCTGAGTGCCGTTGATCGCCCCGGCCCACTGGCTCGTGAACGCCATGATGTGCGTGCCCAGGTTCTGATCGTTCGTCGTTCCTGGCGGATCGCTGCAATCGATCGAGGCATCATCGGCAGCGTGGCAGTGGCTCAGACCCAGAAGGTGACCCAGCTCGTGGCTTGCCACAAGACCGACAAGGTTGGCAATTCTCGCCGTAGTGGCATTGGCGCCCTGCAACGCTGCGAACGCGGCGACTTGCTGGAGGTAGACCTCGGCGTGGCTGACGGCCGAGGTGTTCCAGGAGCCGAACCCTGTGCAACTCGCACAGCATGCCGAGCACCCCACGAACGTGCAGTTGGGGGAGCAGAGCTGGGGCAGGAATCTGACCCGACTATACCGGCCGTTATCCGGCTGGAACGTGGTGAAGTAGATGTCGAAGGGTGCGTAGTCCTTGACCATGTTGGCGACGACGAGGGCTTGCACGGCAGCCGCGTCCGCTGCGGTCGGTGGCGTGTTTCCGTTCACCGCAGCGAAACTGTTGAGGTTGAAGCTGCCGAAGTCGAGCCAGACGACGTGGTGACCGAAGGCCGGAGCCGCTGCGAGGGAGGCTCCAAGGACCGCACCGATGAACACGCGATGTCGCTTCATGGTTCATGGCCTTTCGCAGATCTTCTCTCGCTCACTCGCCTGCTTCGCGGTGCGACTCTCCGTTCCTGGCGGCGATCAACGGCGGACGCAACGCCGGTTACTCGATCAGCACCAACGCGCGCACCGCCGCGAAATGTGTCGACCTGAGCCGACAGTAGTAGACGCCGGCCGCAAGCCTGCGGCCTGCAGAATTGCGCCCGTCCCAGTAGACCGAGTGTGGTCCGGCTGCTTGGACTCCGTTGACGAGTGTTCTCATCGGTCGGCCGGCTATGTCGAACACCGTGAGTCGCACCGTCGCTCGCGCGGGAAGATCGAAGGAGATTCGAGTCTCCCGGACGAATGGGTTGGGAACGGCATGATGCAGAGCCCAGGCGCCGTCTTGATTCCGAGAGACCGCGACCGTCGATCGGAGCAATGTGCGTTGAGCCTGATCCCGGACGTATTCGTTGGGATGGTTCTGACTGAGGTCGATGAGCGGCGCGATCACGGTCTGACCGCCGATGAGGCCCAATGCATGGACGACCGTGGAGTGCAGAGCCAGGTCGTCACCCTCTTGCGCAAGGTGATGTAGATCCGAGACGGCTCCTTGATCGCCGATCTTCCCGAGCGCCAGGACGACCGCCAGCGTCAACCCGAGATCGGATTGACGTGCTCTCCTGTCATCGCTGGGAGCGGTGTCAGGCTCGGTCTCCCCATCGGGCTCCCCTGGATGCGGGCCATGATTCCCCCCCGCGGGCTGGTCGTCGGCCGAGTCGGGAGGAGCGACCTGCTCAGGGTCTTGGGGCTGCTGAGTGACGTCCTCGGGGTCGTTCTCGGGTCCGAGCGCCGAGACATCCAGCGTGTCGGGCTCGAGGCTGAAGGGGAGCTGTGGCCTGATGAGCGTGAGGAGCAGGGGAACGCTCGCCATATCCCCCAGGTCGCCGAGCGCTTCCGCCGCGGCGATACGCTGGACCGGGTCTGCCCCGGAAATCATCCCTTCCAGGCATGGCCTTGCACTTGAGACGCCCAGCGGCCCCACTCGCGAAATCGCCCAGAGCCGGGCGTGAGGCAGAAAAACGTTCGTGGGGTCGCAGGCCATCTCCGCCACCAGCGTCGCCTCGGACGTCGTGACGCGGAGTGTGAGCTCCTCCCACAGGGGGCCGAGTAGGGCGAAGGGGGCAGGGTGTGGCGATCGCCTCAAGTCGTCACGAACGTCCGCAAGCCTCAATGCACTTCTGAGAATGATCGCCTTCAGGGCGATGCTTCGAGTCACGCCGACCGCGCCATCGGCCAGCTCGATCACCCCATAAGGGCCGTGCACGGCGGTGAGCGGTGCCGGGGGGGAAGGCCGATAGAGGAAGGCAAGAATCTTCACGCCGGCACGAAATTCGGGAAGCCGATCATCCTCCATCTTGCCACGAATCGTGAACATCGCTGGTGCAACACCAAGAAGATTCTCCTGCACCTGGATGTGCGCATCGTGAGTTCCATCGCCACCCACGATGGTCACGCTGGTCACATTCCCGATCACGATGTTCTGGGACTGATCGACGAGCTCCCCGAGAGTGATCTTCTTGATCGTGGCGACCGATGAATCGACGAACGCCATCAGAAACGCGAGGCTCATGGCCGTGGTCAGCGCCGTCGTCACGAGGCGACGGAACGGTCGAGCCGGGGGAACGGGAATGGCGTCGAAGGTCGACCGGTCTCGCGAGGATCTGGACACTCGCTGATCCGGCAACGCCGCGACTCCCGGGGCCAGCCTCGGGTTGCCCGAAAGGATGCCTGGCTCGGGAGGCATTGCGGTACCAGCATCCCGCACAGCGGCCTCCACTGGATGCACGCCGTACGGCTCAGGCAGGAGGTCCCTTGCCGCGTCAGGGCGCGATCGGATGGAATACCCACGTCCCTAGCGGGTCAAGAAGAAACGGGACGGTAGTCCCGTGGACGAGGCCGTCGCCCGACACCCTGCTCGCAACGTCGTGTCACGGAAGGGCTTTCCGGCGCCTCGCTCGTCGTGTCGCGCTCGCCGCACCCGGTGACGCTCACGAGCCACGAGGAGTTTCGGCTCGCGGGCCTTTCTCGAGTGGGTTCTGGCCGCGGTTTCGCGACCGCTAGACGATCTGCAAGGCCGGCTGGTTGGCGATCGCCCCCGCCGCCAACGCGCGCCGTAGAGCGTTTCGTGCGCCCGCCCCCCGGTCTCGCCCAGGTCGAGGGTCAGCGGGTTGACGTACATGCGCACGAACCGCCGCCCGCGCTCGACATCCAACCCGCGGCCGAACTGCAGCCCGTTGGCCAGCGCCTCGTCCTCGTGGTCAAGCGCGTCCTGGATACTGGCGCGGAATCCCTGGCTCACCGCGCGCATCAGCTCGGGCGACTCGTCGAAAGGAGGGAGCCCCTCCGGCGATCTCAGGCCAGTTGCGCCTCGCCGGACTCGGTCGGCAGCGTGGCGCCGAGCCAGCCGGCGATGCCCGCCGACATGACGTGAACCTTCCGGTACCCCATGCGCTCGGCACGGCGGGCCGCGTTGGGCGCCTTGCGGCACATGAAGCCGGAGCAATAGAACACCAGCGTGGCGTCCTTGTCCGACGGGAGATCGCCGTCCTGGTAGCCCACCGGGTCGAGATTGAGTGCGCCGGGGACACGAGCCCTGAGCCAGCTCGGTCGAGCGTTCACGTCGATGGCGGTCACGGGCTCGCGCTGCATCAGCTGATGCAGCCCGCCAGGCGAGATCGTCTTCAGTCCCATCAATCGCGCAAACACGGTGTCCTCCCGGTCATAGCCAGCGAAGCCGGACGATCTGTCCGACGATGACGAGCATGCCGCTCATGAGCAGCGCCAGCGACACCGGCTTGGCCAGATCGAGGGGCAGGGCGAGCCAGGCGACCGCGTAGCCCAGGCCGGTGATCACCCAGATCCAGCCGCTGAGTCGCTGGAAGGCCTGCACCCTCGCGGGGTCGCACTTCAGCGCGGCCAGCGGCGTGAGCGTCTTGGGCAAAGCGTTCCCGGTGAACATGAAGAACGCGCCGATGACGACCATCGAGGCGCGGGTCGAGAGATCGGCGCCTTGGCCGCCGCCCAGCGTCGTGGCGAGCTTCGCGCCGAGGGAGATCGCCATGATCGATCCCGCGAACACGACGCCGCTCCGGATCGAGTCGGCGGCGCCGCGCCGGGCGGGGTTGCTCGTCAGGCGACGTGCGACGAGAAGGGCCACGGCCAGACCGCCGAGGAGAAGCAGGGAGGCCGCCCAGGCCGTCGACCGCTGCGGTTGGAGATACCAGTTCGCTGCGGCGAGAACCGCGCCGAGCACGACGAGTGCGGGCGCGACCGCGTGTGAGACCGACTGGGGAATCATCGTCACGCCTCCTTGAGGCGGCGCCGCTTCACGCCACGGTTCGCGGCGAGGCGGGTCCGCGCTTTCATTCGCGATCCCAGAGTCTGGACGAAACCGAGCAGCGCATCCTCGAGCACCGACATTTTCAGACGGTAGATGATCATGCGCCCGCTCTTCTCGGCCTCGATCAGGCCGGCCTCCTGCAGCACGGAGAAATGGGCCGACATGGTCGGTTTCGAGACCGAGAACTGATCCGACAGCTCGCCCGCCGTCATCGGCCGCTCGCGCAGCAGCTGGAGGACGCGGCGGCGGGTCGGGTCCGAGAGCGCCTTGAACACACCGTTCACGGCTCGATGTTTAGCTAATCATCGAACAGTTGTCAAACGGTCTCTGCGAGGGGGGCCAGGGGGTCTAGGGATAGACGTCGAGGTCGCGGCCCGAGACCACGCGGCCGGAATAGCCGCGCCCGACCTCGCGCACCAGGTCCTCGTCGGTCGCGCCCCAGAACAGCTGGTGGTAGAGGACCAGCAGCTT
>Ga0137455_1000576_pt1 | contig 10136 bp, 8 predicted proteins | sample EasRivERMGT600_2_FD_102334 | JGI IMG/M metagenome (GOLD analysis project Ga0137455, IMG submission 102334) | Soil microbial communities from meander-bound floodplain in the East River, Colorado, USA - East River MetaG ERMGT600_2 | ecosystem: Environmental > Terrestrial > Soil > Floodplain ... | reverse complement strand
ATGGCGTCCATGGTGCCGGAGCGGCGCGATGAAATTGTCGCGCTCGGGCTGCGCTCCATCGTTGCGGGCACGCTCGCCACGCTGATGACCGGCGCAGTGGTGGGAATGCTTGTTTACGAGTGACGGGGAGAGCCAGTGAGCAAGATCACGGAAGTGAAAACGCATCCTGTCCTGGTACCGCTGGAGCACGCGCTGTGGACGGCGCACGAGGAACTGAAGGACTCGAGCCTCATCCTCGTGGAAGTTCGCACCGAGGACGGGATCGCCGGCTACGGCCAGATCCACGGCTCGCCGCAAAAAGCGATCTGCGAGTGGGTGGCGCGGTTCGGAGAGGTCATCCGCGGCATGGAGGCGACCGCCAGCGTCGAGGTGTGGGAAAAGCTGTTCGCGCTCACGTCGCCGCGGCCCGGCGGCATGGGCGGACGCGACGGGCAGCCGCCGCCGCTGCCGCGCGGCGCGCGCCCGCAGATCATGGCGGCGATCGCCGGCATCGACATCGCGCTGTGGGACATCCGCGGCAAGAGCGCCGGGCTACCGGTCTACCGCCTGCTCGGCGCGGAGAAGCGGCCGATTTTCACCTACGCCACGGGTGGCTATTACCAGCTCGGCGCACCCGACAAGACTTATGCGGACGAGCTCGCCCGCTTCGTCGCGGCGGGCTTTCGCGCGGTCAAGCTCAAGACGGGCGGCGGCACCGTCGCGGAGGAAGCGAGGCGCGTGCGCGCGGTGCGCGAGGCCATCGGCAAGAGCGTTTCGTTGATGCTCGATATGAACGCCCCCTACGATCTCGACGACTGCATCGCTTTCGCGCGCGCGGTCGAGCCGCTGGATATTTTCTGGCTGGAGGAGCCGCTGCACTGGTACCTCCAGCCGGCCGACTTTGTGCGGCTCGCCAACGCCACCCGCATCCCGCTCGCGCATGGCGAGCGCGAGCTCACGCGCTTCACCGTGCGCGACTTCATCGCCTCCGGCGCGATCCGCTACGTGCAGTTCGACGCCACGCGTTTCGCCGGCTTTACCGAGGCGCTGCGGGTTGCCGCGCTGGCGGAGCAGCACGGCGTCATGATTGCGCCGCATACCGCCCCCGAGCTGCACGCGCACTTGGTGGCGGCGTTCCCGCGCTGCAGTTTCGGCGTGGAATCGCACGGCGACGCCGCCCGCGACCCGGCTTCGTTCGGACTCTACCGCGAGCGCGTGCAGGTGCGCGACAGCCACGTCCATCTCAACGACAAGCCGGGCTTCGGCGTCGAGATCGACTGGGAATTCGTCAAGCGCCATCGCGCTTGACGAATAAGCGACGGTATATTATTCCTGGCGAGGGAGGTGCCGCATAAATGCTCATCAACTGCGCCGCCTATCAGGACGGCAAGAAGCTCGGCGATATCCGCAAGGAGGACATCCATAGCTACCTCGGCCGGCCCGGCTGCTTCGTCTGGGTGGCACTCATGGACACGACGGTGGAAGAGCTGATGGAGATGCAGAGCCAGTTCGGCCTGCACGAGCTCGCAGTGGAGGACGCGCACCACGGCCACCAGCGGCCCAAGATCGAGGAGTACGGCAACTCGCTGTTCGCGGTGCTGCACATGATCGAGCCCGCGGGCGACGAGCTGCGCGTGGGCGAGCTGAACGTCTTCGTCGGCAAGAACTACGTACTGTCGGTTCGCAATCACGCCGAGCAGGGCTTCGCCAACGTGCGCCAGCGCAGCGAGCGCGAGCCGCACCTGCTCAAGCACGGCTCGGCGTACGTGCTCTACGCGCTGATGGATACCGTGGTGGACCGCTACTTCCCGGTGCTGGACGCGCTGGAAGACGAGCTTGAGCTCCTGGAAGAGCGGATTTTCGCCAATGAGCCGGTGCGCGAGAACATCGAGGCGCTCTACGGCTTCAAGCACAAGCTGATGACGCTCAAGCACGCGGCGGGGCCCCTGCACGAGGCCGTCGGCCGCCTCTACGGCGGGCGCGTGCCCGAAATCTGCGCCTACACCCAGGATTACTTCCGCGACGTCGCCGACCACCTGCTGCGCATCAATCAGTCCATAGACAACCTGCGTGACATGGTGGCCACCGCCATCTCGGTCAACCTTTCGCTGATCACCGTGCACGAGAACGAGACCGTCAAGCAGCTCGCGGCCTACGCCGCGCTGGTGGCGGTGCCGACCATGATCGCCGGCGTCTACGGCATGAACTTCGAGCACATGCCGGAGCTGAAGTGGGTGTGGGGCTACCCGCTGTCGCTCGCCCTGATGGTGGGGATAGACGGCTACCTGTTCTACCGCTTCCGCAAGGCGAAGTGGCTCTAGGATTCGGCGATTGCCTTTTGGAATGGGTGGGGAGTTAGGACTGGGGTTTGGCATCTGCCGAATCTGCAGCGCCGAATCCTGAATATTTGGAATGCTTGCAGGGTGGTTCTTCAACCGCCCATCTGAGGTTCTCCGCGACCTGTTTTCCAACACCCGTGACGGCTCGTAGTGCTTCGGGACGGGCGTTGACGATGGCCTCGACGCTGCCAAAGCGAGCCAGAAGCCGGCGTGCCCGTTCAGGTCCGATATTTGGAAATCCCTGGAGTATGTAGAGTTGACGCGCATACTTGCCGCGTGGCCGCCAGCCATGTCGCGGTAGCGCTCCTGCGGCGTAGGTATGCGCTTGTCGTGCGGCAAAGAGCATCGTGCGCACGGTTTCCTCGGGTGCTCGCGTCCTCAGAAGCGGTACCCCGAGAAACAGCGATACCGTTACCAAGGCACCTTGGACTCTTTCCCATCGCATTCCGCTCCTCTCGAGGTCCCGGCTGGTTCCCTCGAGAACTATTGCCGGTCGAAACGTTGTTCCCGCAAGCCTGAGAGCTTGATGGAACAATCGGCCATCGTTAATCGCCGCAGCTAGATCCACGAGGCTTTTGCGCTCAAAGAGAAAGCGGTCATCGACCAGGTAGTCGCCAAGCTCTAATCGCGTTATCGTCAGATGGAAATTAGGCGATTGCCGCAATAGAGAGACAACCGGGCCTTGAGTCTCGCGGTCATCTGCCTGAACTGAAATCGGTTCCATTATTGACCGGCCGTATCGTATCTATGCCGGCAACGCACCAGGGCCGAATTCGTTGACTCTTAAGGTGGTTCTTTCAGAAAGTGCGGGAGTAAGAGCGAGGGGGCGTACAACTCGATTTCTTGCCGTACCCGATGACCGCTATTCAGCGAAAAATTCCCGCACTTTCTCCATCCAGGACTTCGCCCTCGGATTGTGCCGGCCGCCGTCCTTCTCGTTGATGGACTCGAACTCGGCGAGCAGCTCTTTCTGGCGCGCGGTGAGGTTTACCGGGGTCTCGACCGCGACGTGGCAGATCAAGTCCCCGTGGCTCGATGAGCGCACGCCCTTGATGCCCTTGCCGCGGAGGCGAAACATCTGCCCGGTCTGGGTGCCCGTCGGCACCTTGACCTTGGCGTAGCCGTCGAGCGTCGGGATTTCGATATCGCCACCCACGGCGGCGGTCGTGAAGCTGATCGGCATCTCGCAGTGCAGGTCGTTGTGGTCGCGGTTGAACACCGGGTGCGACTTCAAGTGGATCACCACGTAGAGATCGCCGGGCGGGCCGCCGTTCATTCCGGCCTCGCCTTCGCCCGACAGGCGGATGCGATCGCCCTCGTCCACGCCGGCCGGGATCTTCACCGACAGCGTCTTGTGCTGCTTGATGCGCCCGGCGCCGCTGCAAGCCGCGCAGGGGCTGACCACGATCTTGCCGCTGCCGTGGCAGCGCGGGCAGGTCTGCTGGATCGAGAAAAAGCCCTGTTGCATCCGGACCTGGCCGTGGCCGTGGCACGTCGGGCAGGTGCTGGGGGAGGTGCCGGGCTTGGCGCCGCTGCCGTGGCAGGTGGAGCATTCCTCCATCGCCGGTATGCGGATGCGCGTCTCGGCCCCGCGCGCGGCGTCCTCGAGCGAGATCTCGAGGTTGTAACGCAAGTCGGCGCCGCGGTAGACGCTGGAACGCGTGCGGCCGCCGCCGAAGATGTCGCTGAAGATGTCGCCGAAGGCGTCGGCGAAGTTGCCGCTGAAGCCCGCACCGGCGCCACCAGCCGCCGCGTGGTCGACGCCCGCGTGGCCGAACTGGTCGTAGGCCGCGCGTTTCGAGCCGTCCGACAGGATCTCGTAGGCTTCCTTCGCTTCCTTGAAGTGTTCCTCTGCCTTGGGGTTTTCCGGGTTGCGGTCCGGATGCCACTTCATGGCGAGCTTGCGGTACGCCTTCTTGATCTCCTCTACCGGGGCGTCCCGGTTGATTCCCAGCACTTCGTAGTAGTCTTTTTTCGCCATTTCTTCTTGGTACGCCCTAAATGGTCAACGGCCGAGTTGAACGGCGGCGCTTGCGCGCCGTCCGTTCGAACTCGGCCAGCTAAACCGGCGCGTTACCTGCGCCGGATTTAGCCTTTCTTGTCCTTGACTTCCGTGTACTCCGCATCCACGACGTTGCCTTCTTCCTGCTTGGCCCCTTCCGCAGGCTTTTCCCCGCCCGCCTGCTGGGCCTGCTGTTTCGCCTGTTCTTCCTTGTAGACCTGCTCGGCAAGCTTGTGACCGGCCTGGGCGAGCGCCTGTGTCTTGGCCTCGATCGTCGCCTTGTCCTCGCTCTTCAGCGCTTCTTCCGCTTCCTTCAACGCGGCCTCGATCTTTGCCTTGTCATCGGCGCCGACCTTGTCGCCGTGCTCCTTGAGCGACTTCTTCACCGCGTGCACCATGTGATCGCACTGGTTGCGCGCATCCACGAGTTCGTGGGCCTTGCGGTCCTCTTCGGCGTTCTCCTCGGCGTCCTTCACCATGCGCTGGATTTCCTGCTCGGTGAGGCCCGAGCTTGCCTGGATCTTGATCTTGTTTTCCTTGCCGGTCGCCTTGTCCTTGGCGGAAACATGCAGGATTCCATTCGCGTCGATGTCGAAAGTGACCTCGATCTGGGGCAGGCCGCGCGGCGCGGGCGGAATGTCGGTCAGGTTGAACTGGCCGAGGCTCTTGTTGCCGCGCGCCATCTCGCGCTCTCCCTGGAGCACGTGGATCGTGACCGCGGTCTGGCTGTCTTCCGCGGTCGAGAACACCTGCTGCGCCTTGGTCGGGATGGTGGTGTTCTTCTGGATGAGTTTGGTCATCACGCTGCCGAGCGTCTCGATGCCGAGCGAAAGCGGCGTGACGTCGAGCAGCAGCACGTCCTTGACGTCGCCCTTCAGCACGCCGGCCTGGATCGCGGCGCCGACCGCTACCGCTTCGTCGGGATTGACGTCCTTCCTCGGCTCCTTGCCGAAGAACTCCTTGACCCGGTCCTGCACCTTCGGCATGCGGGTCTGCCCGCCGACCAGGATCACATCGGAAATGTCGCCCGTCTTGACGCCGGCATCCTTGATTGCGGTGCGGCACGGCTCGATGGTCCTCTCGATAAGTTCCTCGACCAGGCTCTCGAACTTGGCGCGCGTCACCTTTATCGCCAGATGCTTGGGTCCCGACTGGTCGGCGGTGATGTACGGCAGGTTGATCTCGGTCTGCGCGCTGGAAGAGAGCTCGATCTTGGCCTTCTCCGCGGCGTCCTTCAGCCGCTGCAGCGCGAGCATGTCCTTGCGCAGGTCGATGCCGCTCTCCTTCCTGAACTCGTCGCACACGTATTCGATCAGGCGCTGGTCGAAATCCTCGCCGCCGAGGAAGGTATCGCCGTTGGTCGAGAGCACCTCGAACTGCTTCTCGCCCTCGACGTCCGCGATCTCGATGATCGAGATGTCGAATGTGCCGCCGCCGAGGTCGTAGACCGCGATCTTGCGGTCCTTCTTTTCCTGCTTGTCGAGTCCGAACGCGAGCGCTGCCGCGGTCGGCTCGTTGATGATGCGCTTGACGTCCAGGCCCGCGATGCGGCCGGCGTCCTTGGTTGCCTGGCGCTGCGAGTCGTTGAAATAGGCGGGCACCGTGATCACCGCCTCGGTGACCGGTTCGCCGAGGTAGTCCTCGGCGGTCTTCTTCATCTTGATCAGCACCTGCGCGGAGATTTCGGGCGGCGCCATTTTCTTGCCGCGCACTTCGACCCAGGCGTCCTTGTTGGGGGCCTCCATTATCTTGAACGGCACCACCTTGATCGACTTCTGCACTTCGCTTTCGCCGAAACGCCGCCCGATCAGCCGCTTGACGGCGTAGAGCGTGTTCTTGGGATTGGTGACCGCCTGGCGCTTCGCCGGTGCGCCGGTCAGGATTTCACCGTCCTCCATGTAGGCCACGATGGATGGGGTGGTGCGCGCGCCCTCTGAATTCTCGATCACCTTGGGCTGTCCGTTCTCCATCACGGCCACGCACGAGTTGGTCGTTCCCAGGTCGATGCCGATGATCTTGCCCATGTTCTACCTCGTTGGTTTTTCTGCAATATTCGTCATATCCCCGATATGGGGGTCAGTTCTGGGGATTCAATGGCTAGGAGTTTGTCGGACTTAGGGCCGACAAACTCCTAAGGCAAAACCGCCTGCAAGAAAACGGCGGGAAAGGACCGTAGAGACACGACCTTGACTCCGTTGGCGTCCCCAACAGTTGGCCAAGAAGGGTCTTTGGTTCAATTTCATCCCAAATACTCAGGCGGTTTTGCTTTTAGCAGCCTGTCGCGGCGTCAAGTCCGACAGGCTGCTAGGCGTTCGCGCCGCGGGCCTTCGCCACCAGTACCAGCGCGGGACGGATCACCCGGTCGTGAAGGAGATAGCCCTTCTGCAGCACCTGGACGATCGTGTTGGGCTCGGCCTGCGCCTCCACCGCGCTGATCGCCTGGTGGCGGTGCGGATCGAATTTCTGCCCCACGGGATTGATCTCGGCGAGGTTGAAGCGCTCGAACACGCCGGTAAGCTGCTTCAGGGTCAACTCGATGCCGCTCCTCATGCTGTCAACCGACGCGCTCTCGGCGGCAAGCGCCGCCTCCAGGCTGTCCTTCACCGCGAGCAACTCGGACGCGAAGCCCTCCACGGCGAATTTGTGCGCGCTGGCGATCTCGCCCCGCGCGCGCTTGCGGATGTTGTCGGCCTCGGCCTTGGCCCGCAACCACGCATCGTGATGCTCGGCGGCGGCGAGCTCCGCCTTCTTCAGGCGCTCCTCGAGGCTCGCCGCCATATCGAGGGCGGGTTCTGGTGCGGTCTGCTGTTGAGCTCTCTGTTGAGGGGCTTGCGAATCGGGAGCAGCGAGCTCTCCGGCTGGAGTTTCATTCGCGTTGTTGGTGGCTTCGGGTGTTTCCTGCATCTTCCTCTCCGCGCTAACTGGTTAGATATTGGGCCTGGCCAGCCCAATTCAAGCGCCAAATCCGGCGCCTAAGCGCCTGATTGAAATGGACTCTCAAGGGATGAGGGCCTAGGACGGGTGCAAGCGTGGAAGCAGGCCTAACGCGACCTTGAGTTCCCGCATCCCTGGTCTTCGACCCCGGCTCACCCCTTAGCGCCCATTTGATGGGCGCGCAGGCGGGACATCTCCAGCGTCTCATGCGTCGCGCTGTCGCTCCAGCCGAGCAGGTTGCCGGCGACGATCTCGGCGAGCGCCTGTATCCAGTCGTCCCGCTCGTTGAGGCAGGGGATGAGGTGGAATTCGCGCCCGCCCGACTTGAGGTAGATGCTCTTCCCCTCGATCCCGATCTCCTCGAGCGTCTCCAGGCAATCGCTCACGAATCCCGGGCAGATGACGTCCACCCGCCCGGACTTGCGCTTGCCGAGATCTTCGAGCGTGCTCGCGGTGTACGGCTTGAGCCACTCGGCAGCGCCGAAGCGGGACTGGAACGTGACGCGGTATTGCTCCTCCCGCAGTTCCAGTGCTTCCGCCAGCAGCCGCGCGGTTGTCTGGCATTCGCAATGGTAGGGGTCGCCCTTGTCAAGCGTTGCGCGCGGCGCGCCGTGGAAGCTCACCAGCAGCAGGTCCGGCCGCCCGTTCCTCGCCCAGTAGTCGCGCGCGCTCCGGGCGAGCGCCGCGATGTAGCCCGCGTGATCGTGAAAGCTCCGCACCGTCCGCACCGACGGCTGGTTGCGCAGGCCCTGCAGGCAGCGGAAGGCGGCGTCGAAGGCGGTGGCCGTGGCGCTCGCCGAGTATTGTGGGTAGAGCGGCAGGAGCAGGACGCGGTTGCAGTTGAGCGCTTTCATCTCGCGCAACTTGTCCGGGATCGAGGGCGCGCCGTAGCGCATCGCGTAATCCACGATGAGCGGCAAGTGCTTCGCGCGCTCGCCGAGGTGGCCACGCACCCGCGCAACCTGGCGCTCGGTGTGGACCCGGAGCGGCGAGCCTTCGCTCATCCAGACCTGGGCGTAGCGTCGTGCGGAGGCCTTGGGGCGAGTGGTGAGGACGAACAAATGCAGGATCGGCCACCAGATGAAACGGGGAATCTCGATCACCCGCGAATCCGACAGGAACTCCTTCAGGTAGGCGCGCACCGCCGCTACCGTCGGCGCTTCCGGCGTGCCGAGGTTGATCAGCAAGACCCCGATCCTTGGCTGAGTCCCGTGCGTGTACGGCGGTTCAGGGTTCATGGTTTCGAGTTCCGGGTTAAGCCCGATTCGCTGATGTCATGGGACGTTAACTCGGAACACGGAACTCGGAACCCGGAACTTGGAGCTCAGCGCTGCGTGAGCAAGCTGGAGAGCAGCTTGGCCGTGATGTCCACGATGGGAATGACCCGCTCGTAGGCCATGCGGGTCGGGCCGATCACGCCCACCGTGCCCACGATCCGGCCGTCGACCTCGTAGGGCGCGGTGACCACGCTGCATTCGTCGAGCGGCGCAACGCCGGCCTCGCCGCCGATGAAGATCTGCACGCCCTGCGCCCGATTCGAGATTTCGAGCAACTGGAGGAGCCCCGTCCTGCGGTCGAACAGTTCGAACAGCTTCCTCAGGTTCACCATGTTGGAAGAGAGGTCCTGCGAGTCGAGGAGGTTGCTTTCGCCGGAGATCACGACTTCCTCGGCCGATTCGCTGGCGGCCTGGCTGCCGGCCTCCAGCGCCGCCGTCATGAGGCGAGTCATGTTGGCGGTGAGCTGCTTCAGCTCCTCGCGTATGCGGTGCCGGATCTCCTCGAAGGTGAGCCCGGCATAGTGCTGGTTGAGAATGTTCGCGGCTTCGACGAGCTCCGCGGGCGTGTAGCGCTTCTCGGTCAGCAGGATCCGGTTCTGGACGTCGCCTTCGGGCGTGACGAGTATCAGCAGGATGCGCGTGTCCGAAAGCCTCAGGAATTCGATATGGCGGAAGCCGGCGCTTTGCCGCGGCGTCATCACGACGCCGGCGAAGTGCGTGAGGTCGGACAGGAGTTGCGAGGCCGAGACCACGAGCTTCTGCGTGCTCTCCGCGTGAAGCTGCCCCTCGAGCTGGCTGATCTCGACGGTGTCGAGCGGCTTGACGGTCAACAGCGTGTCCACGAAGAAACGGTAGCCGCGCGCGGTGGGCACCCGTCCCGCCGAGGTGTGGGGGCTCGCGATGAAACCCATCTCTTCGAGATCTGCCATTACGTTGCGGATGCTGGCCGGGGAGAGGTCGAGCCCCGAGTACTTGGACAGGGCACGCGAGCCGACCGGCTGGCCGTCGGCGATGTAGCGTTCGACCAGGGTCTTCAGCAGGATCAGTGCGCGCTCGTTGAGGCCGGAAGTGTCGACAGGCATCAACTCATTCTACAGAAAAATTGGTAATGGGTGAGGGGTGATGAGTGATGGGTCAGACCCGCTTAACCCACGGATGCCTTGGGATTTTCTCATCACTCATCACTCATCACTCATCACGCCTTTTATGGTTTAATGCGGCCATGAAATCGTCTTTCAAGACCGTCGCGCTGATCGGCAAGTACAAGAGCCCCGAAGTCGCGGCGCCCCTGTTGAAGCTCGCCCGATTCCTGGAACGGCGCAAGGTCGAGGTGCTGATGGACCGCGTTGCCGGTTCCCGCGCGGGCAGGGACCGCTACCCGGTCCTGCCGCTGGAGGAGCTCGGAAGGAGGGCCGATCTCGCCATCGTCATCGGCGGCGACGGCACCATGCTCAACATCGCGCGCACCTTCGCGCCGCACGACGTGGCATTGATCGGCGTGAACCAGGGGCAGCTCGGCTTCCTCACCGACATCTCGGTCGAGACCATGATCGGCACCATTGGCGCGATCCTCGACGGCAAGTTCGTTACCGAAAAGCGCATGCT
>Ga0137455_1000575_pt1 | contig 10144 bp, 8 predicted proteins | sample EasRivERMGT600_2_FD_102334 | JGI IMG/M metagenome (GOLD analysis project Ga0137455, IMG submission 102334) | Soil microbial communities from meander-bound floodplain in the East River, Colorado, USA - East River MetaG ERMGT600_2 | ecosystem: Environmental > Terrestrial > Soil > Floodplain ... | reverse complement strand
TCGTCGCCGCCACCACGGCATCGAAGGACGCATCAGGAAATGGGAGGGCACGACAGTCACCCGCCTTCAACTCAATTAAGTCACCAAGCCCGGCTTCCACCGCAAGCTCGCGCGTCACCTTGAGCAGCGCCGAACTCGCATCAACGCCGACCGCGTGCCCGCCAGGCGCGACCCGCTGTGCGAGCGTGCGCGTCACCGCACCGCTTCCACAACCCACGTCGAGCACGCGTTCTCCCGGCGCGACGCCGAGCAGCCCCACGTACTGGTCGCGCACCGCGACCTCGCTGTCGGCCCGCGCACGCAGTTCAAGCCGCGCCGCGTGCTCGCGCGCCTGCTTATCATCAAGCCCCGCGCTGTCGCGCCAAGAGCTCAGTCGTCCGAACTGGACTGGCTTAGTCACGAGCCCGCGCTCCAGGATTACGCAGTCTTGTAGGCGATGAAGTTGGCTCCCTGCACGCCGTATTTCCGGGCCACTCCTTCCTTGGTGGTTCCCGAGAAACTATTGAAGAAGTGCCAAACGCGGACCCTCAGGAACCCCGTCTGCTGAAGCGCTTCGATCATCTCTGCAACCTGCAGAGCGCCGGCAATTCACCCGGTCCAGAGGTCAATGTTGTTGCGTGCCTCCTCGGACAGCTCGGTGCTTACGATGATGTCGGCGAACTGCAACCTGCCGCCTGGCCTCACCACCCTGAATAGTTCGTTGAATACCTTTTGTTTTTCCGGAGCGAGATTGATGACGCCGTTGGAAATCACCACGTCGACGATCCCGGAGTCGAGCGGTAGTTCGGTCATGTCCGCTTTCTCGAATCGGGCTTGAGGCAAGTTCGCCTCTGCCGCGCCGCGGCGCGCCCGCGCGAGCATGGCGTCGGTCATGTCGATGCCCACGACCCGGCCCTGCGGGCCGACCCGTCTCGCAGCGAGCAGGCAATCCATTCCCCCGCCGGAGCCGATGTCAATGACGGTCCCGCCCGACGGCAGCGCATCCATCATGAACGGATTCCCCACACCCGCGAAAGGTGCGGTGGCGATCGGCGGCAAGGCGTTGAGTTCCGCAAGATCGTAACCCAGGAGCCGCGCGGCATACTCCGGTCCACGATGGAAATGAAACTCGCCCTGCGGGTTTTCGGCAACCTTGGCGTAGGTCGCCCTGACCTCGGACTTGAGCTTTTCGCGATCCAGACTGACGGGACATACGATCGACATAGAGACCTCCTGGCCCAGTGGAATGTTTCGAACGATCGCTCGGCATGCATGACGCACGCTCGGCATCGGGATTTTTCGGATCGTCGTCAGCCAATATATGCCGGTGACGAAGTCGGCGCAACCGTGGCTCTCTGTGGATGATTGCTCTTGATCTTATCGGCGTGTATCGGCGGCTCAAAAACCGTGAGTCGTGATTCGTGAGTCGTGATTCGACCCAACCCCGGTGACCAATGACTAGTTCCTAAACCCGCGTGTTGAATGGCGAGGGTTCGTCCGTTCGAACCCCTGCGGCCTCGGAACGGCAATCGCTGGAAACGGGCCGCTCCACGTCGGCCGCCTTGCGCGCCTCCGGGGTCGCACCCGCACGCGGGCACCTGCTCCGCCCTCCGGCGCGCTAGTTAAACCGGCGCTTCGCGTCCGGCTTTAACGCGTTTTATCTGCGGTTCCATTATTGTTTTTCTTGGCGTCCCTTCGACTTGCTCAGGACAGGCCTTGGCGGTTCAATTTCTACGTCACCCGGAAATTCTTGAACTGCCAGGGGTCCAATTTGTCCATCTCCTCCTCGAACAGCCACCCGCGGTCCTTCAACGGCGTCCAGTCCGTGTACTCCCCGAGGACTTCGCCCAGATAGGGATCCGCGATGTCGAGCACGCGCCGGTAGTCGATATCATCCGGCTCCACCACGCCGGCTCTTGGATTCTCCATCGCCCATACGACCGCGCCCAGCACGCCCGCCGCGACCTGCAGGCTCGTCGCATTGTTGTAGGGCGCGAGCTTGCGCGCCTGCTCGATCGAGAGCCGCGAGCCGAACCAGTAGGCGTTCTTGCCGTGACCCATCAGCAGCGCGCCGAGCTCATCCACCCCGTCGAAGATCTCGTCCATCAGGACGCGGTACTTGGATTGCGCGACCCAGTTCTTGCCGCCCATCTCGTGGTTCGACAGCACGGCGTCGTCGCACGGGTGGTAGGCGTAGTGGCAGGTCGGCCGATAGACAGCCTTTCCCCGCCTGCGGACGGTGAAGTAGTCGGCGATCGAGATCGCCTCCGCGTGCGTGATGAGAAATCCGTGGTACGGCCCCTCGCTCGGCGTCCAGGAACGCACTCTCACCGACATCCCGGGCCGTCCGAGGTAGATCGCGGCGCGGCTGCCCGCGCTGTGGCGCAGGCCATCGCGCGGGAAATGCTTCTCATGCGTGCCCCAGCCGAGCTCCGAGGGCTGCCGCCCCTCGCTCACGAAGCCGTCCACCGACCAGGTATTGGCGAACTCGAAGCGCTGCTTGCGCGGCTCGGCGACCTGGGTGTCGCGCTCGGCGCAATGAATCACCTTTACGCCAAGCCTCATCGCGAGACGGCCCCACTCCTCCCGCGACCGCGGGACATTCACTTCCTTCTTCCACAGGTCGTTGGCGATGTTGAGCATGCCCTGCTTCACCCAGTGCGAGATCAGACCCGGGTTCGCGCCGTGAGTGACCACGGCGGTCGGCCCCTTCTGGAATATCCTTCCCAGCGCCAGCGCTTCCTCCCGCATCACGTAATTGGACCGCTTGCCCGGCGGCAGCGTGCCGTCCGTGTACATGCCGTGCCACGGCTCGATGCAGGTGTCGAGGTAGAGCGCGCCGTGCTGCTGGCAGTACTCCATCAGCACTACGCTGGAAACGTCCACCGACAGGTTGAGCAGGAAATCCCCCTTCCCGAGCAGCGGCGCCAGGATCTTCCGGCAGTTGTCGCGCTTGATGGGGTTGACGACGAACTTGATGCCGTATTGCTCGGCTTCCTGCCGCCCGCGATCGTCGGCCGTGAGGATGGTAATGCGCTCCCGCGGCATGTCGATGTGCCGCAGGATCAGCGGCAGTGTGCCCTGACCGACCGAGCCGAAGCCGACGAAAACCAGTCTTCCCGTGAACCTCGCGTGTTTCTTTTCGTCCATTTCGTTCAATGGCTTTCGTTCTTCTGCCGCGAAGTCTAGCATTTTCCCGAGGTGACGTCGCCACTGCGCGCGCGTTCGCGCATGACATCGGGCTCTCCGGCAATCGCTTAGAGCGCCTAACATAATGAAACACACGCTGCGCTGTCACGGTTTTGGCGACGCGGGACAAGCAGCACGGTCAGGCCTCGCGATGGGCATGCACCGAGTGGGTGGTTGCGGGCCAAAACCGCGCCAGCCCACGAGGGGTTGCGGCCAGAATCGTCAACGCGCCGGAACGTGGAGCAGGGGCCCCGGTTTCCGGGGATGCGACCGTGTAGGTGCGTGTGAGGACCGCGTGATTAGGCGCTCCCATGTCCCGCTCCGGGGTCGCATCCAAGCACGAAACGCTTGGAACCTGCTCCGCCCTGCGCGGGACGCTTTGTCGCGAGACTTGCCAATACAGCGAGTATTGGCTGCACCTCGCTTCGCGCTATCGACAATCCTGGCTCGCAACGCACGCGCGTTTCATTATGTCAGGCGCTCTTAGCATTCGCCGCGATCGTGGCCGCGAGTGGCGCTCACGCGGTATCATCATGGTTTCCGAAACTCGCGCGTCCAGGGACAGGGAATGGCAACCCGGATCGAACCGGCCAGGAATCCTGGCACCGCCGCCAACATCGTCGCCGCGCTCGTCGCGAAGGCGCGGGCCGCTCAGAAGATCTTCGCGCGCTCGACCCAGGAGCAACTGGACGAAGCGGCGACGGCAGTCGGCTGGGCGATCATGAATCCGGCTCATAACCAGGCGCTCGCCGAGCTCGCGGTAAAGGACACGGGACTCGGCGTGGTCTCCGACAAGATCGCGAAGAACCATCGCAAGACCCTGGGGCTGCTGCGCGATCTCAAGAGTGCGAAATCCACCGGCATCATTGCCGACTACCCTGGGCGCGGCATCACCGAAATCGCGCGCCCGGTGGGCGTGGTGGCGGCGGTCGTGCCCTCGACCAATCCGGCGGCCACCCCGGCGAACAACATCATCAACGCCCTCAAGTGCGGCAACGCTGTCATCGTGGCGCCCTCGCCCAAGGGCCACAGCACCTCCACCCTGCTCCTCCAGTTCGTGCACGCGGAGCTGAAGCGCATCGGAGCTCCAGCCGACCTGGTGCAGCAGTTTTCCGCGCCGGTCACCCGGGAGCTCACCGCCGAACTCATGAAGCAGGCCGACCTGGTGGTGGTGACCGGCTCGCAGAACAACGTGCGGGCCGGTTATTCCAGCGGCACGCCTGCGTTGGGCGTCGGCACCGGCAACGTCGCGGTTATCGTGGACGACAGCGCCGACTGCGCCGATGCGGCGCGCAAGATCATGGCCTCAAAGGTCTTCGACAACGCCACCAGCTGCTCGTCCGAGAATTCCATCATCATCCACGATCGCGTTTACGACTGGATGGTCGCCGCCCTCAGAAAGGAAGGGGGGATATTACTTACCGCCCCTGAAAAGGAAACATTGCGGAAGGCAATGTTTCCTGGCGGCAAGCTTTCTCCCGCGATTACAGCGCAGCCGGTAAGAAAGATCTGCTCCGTGGCGGGCCTCACGCGCGCCGAGCTCGTCAGCGCAAAATGCCTGTTGGTGGAGGAGACCGGCGCCGGCAGGGAGTTCCCATTTTCCGGCGAGAAGCTTTCTCCCGTGCTGGCCCTCTATCGCGTGCGCGATTTCGATCAGGCGTACGACACCGTGCGCGCGATCTATGACCACCAGGGCGACGGCCACTCCTGCGGCATCTACACCGAGGACGAGGCGCACATTCGCAGGCTCGCTCACGACATGACGGTCTCGCGCGTGATCGTCAAGCAGGCGCACGCGTTCGCCACCGGCGGCAGCTTCGACAACGGCCTGCCGTTCTCGCTCTCGATGGGCTGCGGCACCTGGGGCGGCAACAGCTTCTCCGACAATCTCAACTACAAGCACTTCCTGAACATCACGCGCATCGTCCGCGCAATCCCCGAGAACAAGCCCTCGGAAGAGGACCTGTTCGGTCCGTTCTGGAAGAAATTCGGGAAATAGCTGGGCAAGACCAGTGGACTTCGAGGAACACGCGGCCAAGCCGCTCCTGGCCGGGAAGGGCATCGCCGTTCCCAGGGGCGGGCTCGCGAAAACGCCCGACGAAGCTGCCGAGGTCGCGGCCCGGATCGGCGGCGCCGTCGTCGTCAAGGCCCAGGTCCCGACCGGCAAGCGCGGCAAAGCGGGCGGCGTCAAGCTGGCCGCGACGCCGGACGAAGCCCGGACCCATGCCACGCCCATCATCGGCATGGAGATCGCCGGCCACAAGGTCGAGAAAGTGCTGGTCGAGGAGCAGGTGCCGATCGCGCGTGAACTCTATGCCGCGGTGCTCAACGATCCCTCAAGCAAGGGCCCTCTGGTCATGTTTTCCACCGAGGGCGGCATGGATATCGAGGAGGTGGCGGCGACGGCGCCCGGCAACCTCCGGCGCCGGCCCGTCGATATCCGCCGCGGCCTCTCCCATGCGGATGCCGCAACGCTGGTCCAGGGCCTCGCGCTCCGCGCAGCCGAAGGCCGGGTCACGGACGCGCTCGTCAAGCTCTACGAGGCCTATGCCGCCTTCGACGCCGAGCTGCTGGAGATCAATCCGCTGATCGTTGCCAGGGACGGCCGTATCGTCGCACTCGATTGCAAGTTCGTGATGGACGATTCCGCCATCGCCCGCCAGCCCGTGGTCTCGCGCGCGGGCACGCCCGAGAAATTGACCGGACTCGAGGCCAGGGCCAAGGCCGCCGGCCTCAAGTACATTGATCTCGAAGGCAACGTCGGCGTGCTCGCCAACGGCGCCGGGCTGACCATGACCACCATGGACGTCGTCCGTCATCACGGCGGCCGCCCTGCGAATTTTCTCGAAATCGGCGGCGAGTCCTACACCCAGGCCAGGCCGGCGCTCGAGCTGCTGCTGTCGAAACCCGGCATCAAGAGCCTGGTCATCAACTTCTGCGGCGCCTTCGCACGCACCGACGTGATGACCCAGGGCGTCATCGAGGCGATCGAGGCTTTGCATCCCAAACTGCCGATCTTTTTTTCCGTGCACGGCACCGGCGACGAAGAAGCGATCAAGCTCCTGAAGGATCGCCTGGGCGTCACGCCGTTCGCGACCATGGATGGCGCCAGCAAGGCGGCGGTGGAGGCAGCGGCATGAGCGGCGGAGCAGGGGCCCCTCAGGGGATGCGACCCGCGAAGGACGCAGGCCGCCGACATGGTGCATTGGGAATTGCGGTGACGACGGTGGAGGAGGCGGCATGATTGTCCGCGGCGCCGATCGCGTGCTGGTGATGGGCATCACCGGCAAGCAGGGCACGTTCTGGTCGGAACGCATGCAGGCCTACGGCACCAAGGTCGTCGGCGGCACCCATCCGGACAAGGCCGGCACCACGCATTGCGACGTGCCGGTCTTCGCCACCGCCAGGGACGCGATGAAGGGCGCCGGCTTCGACGTCGCGGTCCTCTTCATCCCGCCCCTGATGGTCAAGGAAGCTGCGATGGACGCGATCGAGGCCGGCGCGAGGGGCCTGGTCGTGCTGACCGAGCACATCCCGGTGCATGACGTGATGTACTTCGTGGCCGCGGCAAAGGAGCGCGGCGCGTTCATCCTCGGCCCCAATACCGCCGGCGCCGTCACGCCCGGCGAATGCTTCGCTGGTTTCATGCCCGCTTTCAACCCGCGCATCTTCAAGAAGGGCTCGATCGGCGTGATTTCCCGCAGCGGCAGCCTGGGCACGCTCTTGTGTCTCAACGTCGTCCAGGCCGGCTACGGCGAATCCGCCTTCGTCGGCATCGGCGGCGATCCGGTCATCGGCACCACCACGCGCGAAGCGCTCGCGGCGCTCGATTCTTTTCCCGGCACCGAGGCCATCGTAATGGTGGGCGAGATCGGCGGTTCCATGGAAGAAGAAGCGGCCGATTACGCCAGGACCATGGCGAAGCCCGTGGTGGCCTTCATCGCCGGCGGCGCCGCGCCCAAGGGCAGGAAGATGGGCCATGCCGGCGCGATCGTCATGGGCGACAAGGGATCCTATGCCTCCAAGCGCTCGGCGCTCGAAGCCGCCGGCGTCACCGTGCTGGATACGCCTTCCGAGGTGGGGGTGGCGCTGAAAGCGAGGCTCGGACATTGATCTGTGAACCCAATCGCACCTATGCGGTGCGCTTGCCTATTGGATGCACCGTTTCCGGGCACTCAATGCAGAGTCGGCTTGAACGTATTTATCGTTTCGTAATTTTTATCAAAGAGTTAGCATCCCACCCCTACCTGGCCCGTTAGTTGCTCAACAAAGCTTCGTTTATGGAAGCCGTTTGAGCACGATATGCGGGAAATTTGGACTCTGGCCAGTTTTGCGGTCGCCTTCTTATTAGTTGGCTCACCTGCGCTAGCAACAGGTTTAACACCTTCGGCCAGCCGGATCGCGATCCATGTCAAGCAGGGCGATTGGGGAACAGCGCGGACACAGGATATAGAAACGGTCCTGACGTCCGTGGCAAATGTGCTCGTACCCTATTTTCCGCACCGCGCATCGATCCGAGTGCTGGTCGCTTCCAGCAGGCAGGGCCCGCGAGTACTTCTCGAAAAATCTCCGGACGGAGCGCATCTCGTCTTGTTGAACGTCCAGGACACGCGCTGGGATCAGTTTGCATACCAGTTTTCCCACGAGCTTTGCCACCTCTTTGCCAATTCCGAGCATCGGGAAATGAGCAGCGACGTGGTGGCCCGAAACCACCAGTGGTTTGAAGAGGCGCTATGTGAGGCGGTGTCGCTTTTTACACTGAAGCAGATGGCATCGAGCTGGGAACATTCCCCGCCGTATCCGTACTGGAAGGATTACGCCCCCGCTTTTCGGGAATACGCGGAGCGCCTGTTAGGCGAAAAGCACCGGCGCTTGCCGCTGGACAAATCCGTTGCGGAGTGGTACGCGGAAAATCGGGAAATGCTCGAGAGTAATCCGTATTTGCGAGAGAAAAACGAGTTCCTCGCCACCCAGCTGATTGCATTGCTCGGGGTAGCCCCAGGCAGCCTGGGGGCGATCGGATATCTGAATCTCGAAAGATCGTCCTACAGTAAGAGTTTTGAAGCGTATCTGGAGTCCTGGTACAGCTGCTGCCCCGAAGCAATCAGCGATTTCGCAAGGCGGGTCATCTCGCTCTTCACGCGCGGCGATCATGACGGCACAGCGATTGCAGCCGTAACGGTCTCGGGCGGAACCCCATATTGATCGTCGGGCAGGCGCCGGGCAGCAAAAAGAAAACAGCCCGGTTTCCCGGGCTGTTCCCCTAGACTGCTGCTGTGGCTCACGGGTGAGCCGTAGGGTCCCTTCGGGGTCCCGTCGCTCGTGCTCCTGGCCCGACCTTGCCCGGATTGCCAGTCGCTCCCGCAAACCCTTTCTGTCCTTGCCTTTCTTGAGCAAGCTGCTCAGCCTGCGTTGCTTTCATCACGCGCTGCTGTTCCATGATCTGTGACAGATCGCGACCCGCAAAAGCAGGGCTTGCCGCGACGAGTGCCATACTGCCGAGAAAAACAGCCGTAAGTAGTTTCATGGTATGCCTCCGTTTGCGTTAGTGCATCATCATCGCCTCGCACCGAATCGCGAGGCGAAAACGTACCGAGGCGCCGCTTTCCGACGCGCCCGTTAAGGGATCAGCTTAAGTTTGGAAACTGCAGAAGAGTATCTGCAGCGGTGGCCCGCTTGGACAATATGGAGCGGGCGCGTGAAATGCCGGATGATCAACCTGCCGTAGCGCGGCTAATTCCGCAACCGGTGAGGCCGGCGGCAGAATTACATCAAAATGGACTTTGGCGGAAAAGCCGGCTTGATCGGTCTTGAGACAGTCGGCGAGGCACGTTGCCCTATCCATCGGGACGCCTTCACACTCGCCGCCCGCCATGGCGTCGCTAAAGGCATGCGCCGGATTGGGCTGCGGCATCATGCATGCATGCGCCGCAAGTACGAGCTGCGTGAAAAGAAGCAACCCACCCGTCAACTGGGCGAGCCGCCTGAGCAGCTTTCTTGTAGCAAACGCAGCCATATCTCTTTCGATTGTCGCGAACCCCGGAGGTTCCTCCGTTCCCTTAGGCGTGCCTGTCAAGTCAGCCCTATAACATCTGAATCGCCGCCCAAGGCGTAATAATGCTCCGGGACTCTCTCCGCGACTTTGATCCAGATCAAACCGGCCGTTGCGCAGCGTTTGCGTTCCAACGTTTGCGCGGCTAGTATGCACACCATGTTCCGGTTTTCCAAATCGGCACGACGTTTTGTGGCGGGCACCGCCGCCGTGTTTTTCCTGGCGTGCCAGGGAATGGCGATCGTGTACGCCCATTCCAATGGCGCTCCCGGATCGAGCGCCGGTGTGGCGCAGGGATCATGTCATGGCACTGGACTGGACGCCGACACGAACACCGATAGCAGCTTCTATCAGGCACCGTGCCAGTTTCAGCACACTTCGTCCTCGGCTTCCAGCGCCAACATCTTCGCCGCGGCCGACTTGCCCGCGATCACGGCTCGCGTTGACCGTATCGTCGCCGTTGCAGACTCAGTGCTTCTGCCCGAACCACCCCTGCTGCGGGTGAAGCCCCCTCCCTTAGCCATCCTCCACTGCTGCCTGCGTAACTAGATCCTCCGCGTTGCATCGCGGCGGCTGCATTTGCCGCCGTCGTCTCGATCTTTGCCTACGGAGGATTTATGCATTTCATCTTGTCGTACGCTGTGCTCGCGCACTGGCGCGCGGTAGTCAAGCTGGTTCTGGTCGTAGCGATCGCGCCGCTCGCGTACGCGGCCGAGCCGCCCCGTGGACGCGGCGAGCAACAACCGGAGCGGCCCTCGGCACAGCCGTCGGCGCCGCAGCAGCGCGCCACACCCCTGGCGCAACTGGTCGCGGACGCGCTGCAGAACAATCCCGAAATCCAGGCTGCCCGCAAGGAAAGGGAAGCGACGGCGCAGCGTGTCGCGCCGGCGGGATCACTCGATGACCCCATGCTGGAAGCAGGCG
>Ga0137455_1000574_pt1 | contig 10154 bp, 9 predicted proteins | sample EasRivERMGT600_2_FD_102334 | JGI IMG/M metagenome (GOLD analysis project Ga0137455, IMG submission 102334) | Soil microbial communities from meander-bound floodplain in the East River, Colorado, USA - East River MetaG ERMGT600_2 | ecosystem: Environmental > Terrestrial > Soil > Floodplain ... | reverse complement strand
TGTGGCGCGCGATCTCCGAGCGCGTGGTGCAGCGCGCCGTGAGCGAGGCCCGGGCGGGACGTCACAGCGCGGACGTGATCGCGACCAACGGCCCCGAGATGGAGTCGCTCGCCCGCGAGGGGATCCTGACGACCTATTACACCCCGCACGCCGCCGACCTGCCTCCCGCCAGCATCCCGAGGCACCGCCTGTATATGCCCGACCGCCTGCAGATCTTCGTCGTCGGCTACAACACCAACCTGGTGAAGCGGGAGGAACTGCCGAAGAGCCTAATGGGATTTGCCGACCCGAAGTGGAAAGGCAAGATCGGCATCGAGGCCGGCGACGCCGAATGGATGGCCACCCTGGTAAAGAAATGGGGCGACGCGCAGGGCATGGCGTTCTTCAGGAAGCTTTCTGAAATGCGGCCCGAAGTCCGCAAGGGGCACGTGCTGCTCGCGCAGCTGATCGCAGCGGGCGAGATCCCGGTGGGCCTCACCACCTACAGCGGCAACGCGGAGACGCTGAAGCGCAAGGGCGCCCCCATCGACTGGGCGCCGATCGACGCGGTCGCGCGCCCTCAGGGAATTGGCATTGCGCGCAACGCGCCGCATCCCGCCAGCGCGCTGCTCTACGCCGATTTCGTGCTCTCGGCCGAGGACGGCCAGAAGATGTACGAGGCCATGGGACGGCCGCCGGTCAACACCAAAGTCAAGTCCAGCCTGACCAACTTCAGCATGACCTTTCTCGACCCGGTCGCGGTGATCGACGAGGCGGACAAGTGGGACAAGCTCTGGGAAGAGCTGTTCCTCAAAAGATAGGTATGAGGGATGAGGGACGAAGGATGAAAAGTTTGCAGTGGGCAGTTTGCAGTGACTGCCAACTCCCAACTTCTGGTCCAGTCCCCACTCACGCTGCTGGGCTGGTGAGATTCCCCTGACAATTCCCTGCCGAAGAAAATTGTGTCTTCCCATATAGAAAAAGAGGGGGTGCCGCTGTTTCGCGCACCCTCTTTTTCTTGTGACAGCCATTTCCACGTATTCGGCCCGGCGGGACGCTATCCCTACGGGAGCGACATCCGCTACCAGCCGCCGCTTGCGCCGCTCGAGGACTATCTTCAGCTCGCACGCCGATTGGGAATAGAGCACACCGTGTTCGTGCAGCCGAGCGCCTACGGCCGCGACAACGCGTGCATGCTCGACGCGATGCGCGAGATGGGCGCCAAATGCCGCGGCATCGTGGACATCGACGAGAACACGCCGGACACCGAGCTCCAGCGCCTGAACCAGGCGGGCGTGCGCGGCGTGCGCGTCAACGTCAACCCGATCAAGCCGCCGGAGCCGGGGTTTTCGAGCACGATGCTCGCGCGCATCGGGCGCCTCGATGCGCGCTGCGCGGAGCTCGGCTGGATGCTCGACTTTCTCACGCCGGGCTGGCTCACGCGGGAGCTGCTGCCGGTGATGAGGAAATTGAAGTCGCGCCACACGGTCGCCCACATGGGAATGTTCCTCGCGAAGGATGGGCCGGCGCAGCCCGGCTTCAGGCAGTTCCTGGATTACCTGCGCGGCGGCGACCGCTGCTGGGTGAAATTCACCGGCACCTACCGCATGTCGGTTGCGCCGGGCTTTACCGACGTCGTGCCGATGGCGCGGGCGATCATCGAAGTCGCGCCTGACCGCATCATTTGGGGCAGCGACTATCCACATCTCTCGTTCGCCGACAAGGTGGGCTCGGTGGAACTCTTCAACCTGCTCGGGCAGTGGGCGCCGGATGCTGCAACGCGGAAAAAGATCCTAGTGGACAATCCGCAAAAGCTATTCGGCTTTTGAGACGGCGAGTAAGATACACGTGCGTCAATGACGAGGAGCGGGTAATTCAATAACCAACCCGCCGAGCGGCGCGCATTGCCGCGAATCAGCGCGCTCGGGAACGAAATATTCGTGGCGGCAATTTCGTAGAAGGAGGACTCGTGGACGCAAAGAATCGCTCTTCGCGGGCGTCGGTCGCGCGCCCGCATCAGGAAGAATCGGAACTCGCAGGTACGAACGCCAGGAAGATGGACCGCCGCACGTTCCTCGCGGGCGGCGCGGCGGCGGCGGGCGCAACTGCCTTCGCCGGCCTGACGCAGGACGCAAACGGGCAAGGCCTTGCGGGCCAGCCCTGGGAGCGCACCTATGGGGCCGGCTTCAGGGGTTACGGCCAGCCCTCGCGTTTCGAGCAGCCGGTCCAGCGCCATATCGGGCGCCCCTACGGTGATCTCGCGCCGGGTTCGGGCGCAGCGCTCTCGCCGATCGAACGGCTCGAGGGGATCATCACTCCCGGTTCGCTGCACAACGACCGCAGCCACAGCGGCACGCCGGACATCGATCCGAAACAGCACCAGCTGCTGCTGCACGGCCTGGTGGCGCGGCCGCTGATGTTCTCCGTGGACGCGCTGTCGCGCTATCCGATGACTTCGCGCATCTATTTCCTGGAATGTTCGGGCAACAGCAACCGCAATCTCGTGCCACAGCCGGCGCAGGTGCCGGCAGGCGCCATCCACGGCAACATCGCCTGCAGCGAATGGACTGGAATCCCGCTCTCGGTGCTGCTCGAAGAGGCGGGTCTGCTGCCGCAGGCGAAATGGCTGCTCGCCGAGGGCGCCGACTCGGCGCATATGAGCCGGAGCGTTCCGATCGAGAAGGCGCTCGATGACGCGATGATCGCGCTCTACCAGAACGGCGAGCGTTTGCGCCCCGAGCAGGGGTATCCCGTGCGCCTGCTCCTGCCCGGATGGGAAGGCAACATGAGCGTGAAGTGGCTGCGGCGCCTGAAGGCGACTGAGGGGCCGACGTATACCAAGGACGAAACCTCGAAATACACCGACCTCCTGCCAGACGGCAAGGCGCTGCAGTTCACCTTCGAGATGGGCGTCAAGTCCGTCATCACCAAGCCATCCTCGACGATGACTTTACCGCAGCCGGGTTTTTACGAGATATCCGGGCTCGCCTGGAGCGGCGGCGGCCGCGTCCGGCGGGTGGAAGTGTCTGCCGATGCGGGCGCGACCTGGAGCGACGCCGTTCTCTACGGAGAGGAGCGCCCGAAGGCCTTGGTGCGCTTCCGTCTGCTTTGGGAATGGAAGGGTCAGCCGGCAGTTCTGCAAAGCCGCGCGACGGACGAGAAAGGCAATGTTCAGCCGCCACGCAAGGAGTGGCAGGCGCGCTACTCGCCGGACAACCGCTTCCACAACAACTCGATCGTCAGCTGGTCCGTGGATGCGGACGGGAGCGTGAAAAATGTTTACGCCTAGACGCTTGGTAGTCGCCGTGGCCGCGGCGCTCTCGGCGTGCGCCGCTCAACCGACGTCCGTGCCGGTCAAGGCGCCCGCATTCGGCTCGCCGGTGAGCGCGGCGGAAATCCCGCGCTGGGACATCAGCATTCCGCCCAGCGGAGCCGGGCTGCCGGCCGGCAGCGGAGACGTAAAGCGGGGCGAGGCCGTGTACGTCGCGCAATGCCAGGCGTGCCACGGGCCGAAAGGTGTGGGCAAGCCGGCCGATCCGCTCGTCGGCGGAATCGGTTCTCTCGCCACGGGGAAGCCCCTGCGCACGGTGGGCAGCTATTGGCCGTACGCAACCACGCTGTTCGACTACACGCGGCGCGCGATGCCGATCAGCAATCCGCTTTCGCTGAGCGACGACGAGGTTTACGCAGTGACGGCCTACGTGTTGTACCTGAACGGCATCATCGCCGAGAGTGCGGAGATGAACGCACAGACGCTGCCGCAGGTGAAGATGCCCAATCGCGACGGGTTCGTGAACGTTTCGAAATAGCGACGGCCAGCGCTGCGCCACCCGCACCGCTGCTTGCGGACGCAGTGGCGCTGCGGTGAGCGGCTTTGATTTGCGATCACCCTTGCGTCCTGAGGGGGAATCATGGTGCAACGCTTCCTGATTGTTCTTGGCTGCTTCTGTGTTGGTGCCGCCGTTAACGCCCAGGACTACCCGACGCGGCCCATCCGCATGATCGTGCCGTTCGTGCCGGGCGGCTCGTCGGACTTCGTCGCGCGCATCATCCAGCCGAAGATGATCGAGCTGCTGCGGCAGCAGGTCGTGGTGGACAACCGCGCCGGGGCGTCCGGCAACATCGGCGTCGAGATCGCCGCGCGGTCGGCCCCCGACGGCTATACGGTCTTTCTCGGCAACGTCGGCAGCACCGCGATCAACCCGAGCATCTTTCCCAAATTCCCGATCCTGCCCGCGCGCGATCTCATCGGGCTGACCTTGCTGGTGGACGTGCCGGGCGCCTTCGCGACGCACCCGTCGGTGCCAGCCAACACGGTGAAGGAGTTTATCGACTACGCCAAGGCGCGCCCCGGCCAGCTCAACTACGGCTCGTCGGGATCCGGCGCCGCCCAGCGCCTCGCGTTCGAGTTCTTCATGAGCAAGGCGGGCATCAAGCTGGTGCACATCCCCTACAAGGGCGGTGCCGGCGCCGCGACCGCCGCGGTGCTGGCGGGCGAGGTCACCGCGACCATGGTCACTGTCGCGTCATTCATCCCTCACGTGAAGAGCGGCAGGGCGAAGGTACTGGCCGTCATGGCGCCCAAGCGCAGCCCCGCGCTGCCCCAGGTGCCGACGATGGCGGAATCGGGGTTCCCCGAGCTGACGCTCGGCTCCTGGCAGGCAATGTACGTTCCCAAGGGCACCCCGCGCCCGATCGTGAACAGGCTCTACACGGTGATGATCAGGACCATGGAGGACACGGAGGTGGTGAAGCGCATGGCGAACGGCGGCGCAGATGTCGTGACCAGCAAGTCACCCGGGGAATTCGCGGCTTTCCTCGAGAACCAGACCGCGTTCTGGGCGAAGATCGTGAAGGACGTCGGGGCCACCGCCGAGTGACGCCGGAAGCCAGAAGGGAAGAGAGACACTACCCAACTGTTCTTACTTGCAGGAGTCGCGACTTGATCTGACAGGTAGTACGCAATTTCGACCGTGATCGGACATTCAATAAATCGAACCTGGCCCCTTTGATATCTAGAATTTGAATACGATACCGAGACTCAACACGTCGATATCTTTCTTACCAGTGGTGGCTTCGTCACCAACATCCTTGTATCGCTGATATTGCACTCTCGCTGCGACAAATTTCGAGAAATTGAATTGTGCTCCAAGCCCGTACGTGAGATCCGTTCCCGTTTCGCCCTGGGAGCCGTACAGGCACGACGTCCCCGTGCAACTTTGATTAACATCCCAGAAAAAGGCGCCCACCTTGCCGTAAACGTCAAAATACGGATTGATTGGAATAGTGCCTACGCCGAGCAACTCCACGCCCTTGACTTTCCAGGTAACAGCTGTCGCCGAGTCAGACACTTTATTATCGTTGATGTCGGTGTAGCCAAGTTCCACCCCAAGGTACTTGTTGACTTGATAACCACCGAAAACGCTGTAGGTGCTACTGGTGTCATCGCAGCTCGTTCCGACAGGTAATGGATTCTGGCAAAAATCCTTGATGTTCGACTGACCACCACTTCCGCCGAGGTACCAGCCGCTATCCTGCGCGAAGGCGAGCGGGGAAATACCCGCGGTAGCCGCAGCTAGCCCGGTCAAAGCAATGGCTTGTTTGAAGTTCACGGAAGTCTCCTTTCGAAGAAAGCTTTGTTGGACTCAATCCATAGACCAGGGTCGCTGAGAAGCCTTCTTTCTGTAGTCCGTGGCCATATCTGCTGACAAACATAGCGGACATTGTCTGTCAGATCAAGTCCCGACTTCCAAATTTCGCTTCATCCCTCATCCCTGGCCTCTATAGCAGCTTGGAGCGGTACGTCTTCCCCAGCTTCTTTATCTTCTTCTGCTCTTCGAGTATCTCGGTGAACTGGCGCACGGCGTTGGAGAGCGTCGGCCAGCCGGCGTAGTGCCCGACCTGGATCATCACTTCGCAGATCTCCCGCTTGGTGATGCCGAGGTGCATCGAGCTCAGGTAATGCGAATGATTGCCGCTCGGGCGCGCGAGCGCGATGTTCGCGGCGAGCGTCACCAGCTGCCGCTCGCGCAGGCTCAACCCGGGGCGTCCCCACACGTCGCCGAAGAGGTGCCCGACCGACATCTCGTACATATCCGGGTAGAGCGCCTTCTGATTCAGCATCAGGTTTTCCCGGCCCATTTTCTTCAGCACCCGCATGCCGCGCTCGAAGCGGGCGTCGTAATCGCGTCTCGTCGTCTTTCTTTTCATCATGGCTGGCCTCACACTATGGAACCCGATTGGATGGAACGCGCGCTGTTCTCTTGTCGTTGCTCTTGTGTGATCATGTCATCGTGACCTATGCGGCGCAAGCGCCTGGAGCGGGCGTGCGGCGGCGCCGTTCCTGGAGGAGGAGTGATGCCAATGCGACGATCGGTCGAAATGTGTCATGCCGTTGGACCGCGCTTTGTGCCGCGTCACGGCGGCGGGCGGCGATGGTATTGGATCCCGGCGCTGGCGATTGCCGTGTTGCTGCAGATCGACACGGCATCGGCGCAGCCGGGTGCCGCCAGCTACCCGAACAAGTCGATCCGGCTGGTCGTGCCGTCCGCGCCCGGCGGCGGCACCGACATCATCGCGCGCCTGATCGCGCAAGGGCTGACAGACAGCTGGGGCCAGACGGTCGTGGTCGACAATCGTGGCGGCGCGGGCGGCATCGCCGGCGTCACGATCGTGGCCAAGCAGTCCGCAGCCGACGGTTACACGATGCTGCTCGGCAGCGTGGGGCATCTGACGTTCGCGCCCGCAATCGAGCGCAACCTCGCGTACGATCCGCGGCAGGATCTCACCCCGATCTCGCTCGCCGCGAATCAGCCGTTCGTCGTGGGCGCGTCGCGCTCCCTCCCGGCCAATTCGATCCAGGAACTCGCGGCGCTGGCGAAGAGCAAGCCCGGCGCGATCAGCTACGGATCCGGCGGCAGCGGCACCGCGTCGCACCTGGGCACCGAGCTGCTGATGCTCACCGGCGGCTTCACGATGCTGCACGTTCCGTACAAGGGCAGCAATCCGGCTGTAATCGCGATGATGGGTGGTGAGATCCAGATTGCCCTCGCGGGCCTGGCGACCCTGCTGCCGCACGTGAAGAGCGGCAAGGTCAAAGCGCTCGCAGTAACCGGGGCGAAGCGCGCGCAATTTGCGCCCGAGGTGCCGACGGTCGCTGAATCGGGGGTGCCGGGATATGCATTCGATGTCTGGTACGGTCTCGTCTTCCCCGGCGGCACGCCGCGCGCCATCGTCAGGAAAACCAACGCGGAGGTCGTGAGGTTGCTGAAATCACCCGAGGTGAGCAGCCGGTTCGCCGGCGCGGGCGTCGAGCCGCAGACCAACACGCCCGAGGCCTTCGCCGAACTGATCCGGCGCGAGATCGTTACCTGGAGCAAGGTGGTGAAGGCCGCCAACATCCGCGTCGAATGACGCGGAGAGGCAAACAAGATGTAAAGCTTCACCGCCAAGTAAGCTTCAGGATACGCCGTCGCAATACGGATGCCCATGAAAAGCCCTTGAGCCGGGCGGCAATATGACCAGAATCGTTTCTTGTATGCCACCCTTGGCGCGGTTCCTTCGCGACCTTCAGGTTTTGTGTTGGTATTTATTGTCGTTTTCTTAGCGTCCTTGGCTTCCTTCGCGGTGAGGCTTTTGTTTTCCTTTGCGGGTTAGCGTCCTTTGCGGTGAAGCTGTTATTTTCCTTAGCGGCCTTTGCGAGCTTGGCGGTGAGGCTTTTCCACGAGATGAGTGACGGCTGATGGCGGAGAGGCGAGCGGCATTTGTGACGGGGGCATCGCAGGGGCTGGGTGCGGAGATTGCCGTCGCGCTCGCCCGCGATGGCTGCGACGTCGCCGTCTCCTCGCGGCGGGTGGAGAACCTCGCCGACACCCTGGAGAAGATCGCCGCGGCCGGCGCGCGCGCCGTGCCCGTCGAGCTCGACCTGCGCTCCCACCCGAGCATTGAAAGGGCGATGGCGCAGGCAGTGAGCGCGTTCGGTCATGTGGAGGTGCTGATCAACAACGCCGCCGTCACGCTGCGGCGCACGGCGCTCGAAGTCACCCCGCAGGAATGGGACGAGGTGATGGCGGTCAACCTGACGGGGACTTTTTTCATGAGCCAGCAGATGGGTCGGCATCTGATCGCGACCCGGCGTCCCGGCTGCGTCATCAGCCTGGCCTCGACGCACGGGATTGTCGGCTACGCGCAGCGCTCGACCTATGGAATCTCCAAGGCGGGTATCATCCAGATGACGCGGATGCTCGCGATCGAGTGGGCGGAGCACGGCATCCGCGTCAACGCGATCGCGCCGGGCACGGTGGATACCCCGTCGCGCGCCGAATTCTTTTCGGCGCACCCCGCCGCGCGGCAGGCGATGATCGAGCGCATTCCGTTCCACCGCTTCGGCACGCCCGGCGAGGTGGCGGGAATGGCGTGCTACCTCGCGAGCCCGCAGGCGGCGTACGTCACCGGGCAGACGCTGGTGCTGGATGGGGGGCTCACGGCGTATTGAGTGTCGAGTAACGAGTCACGACTCGGGAGGGTCCATGAAAAGCTATCCATGTTCCTTGTTGATCGCCGTCGCGTCGCTGTTGGCGACGGCGAATCCGGCGTGGGCGCAGCCGTATCCCAGCCGGGCGGTGAGGATCGTGGTGCATGCCCCACCTGGCAGCGCGCCCGACATCCTGTCGCGCGTCCTGGGGCAGCAGCTCACCGACGTGCTCGGGCAGCCGATCGTTGTGGAGAACCGCACCGGCTCCAACGGCAACATCGCCGGCGAGCTGGTGGCGAAGAGCACGCCCGACGGCCACACGCTGGCGCTGTGCGTGGACAGCCAGCTCGCGATCAACCCGCACGTGTACTCGAAGATGCCGTTCGACCCGCTCAAGGACCTCGTGCCGATCGCGACTATCGCGACCAACGAGTTCGTCCTGACGGTCCACCCGTCGCTGCCGGTGAAGGACTTCCGGGATTTCATCGCATTCGCGCGCAAGGCGAACCCGCCGCTCACCTACGGCTCGGGCGGCAACGGCAGCCAGCATCACCTTACGATGGAGATGCTGCAGTCCCGCGCCGGCATCAAGCTCGTCCACGTGCCGTACAAGGGTGGCGGGCCGGCCACCACCGCCATTCTCACCGGGGAGGTGTCGGTGGCTTTCGCGGGCTCGTCGGCGGCGCCGCAGGTCAAGGCCGGCCGGCTGCGCGCGCTCGCCACCGCGGGCAAGAACCGTCTGGCGTACCTGCCCGATGTGCCGACCATCGGCGAGTTCTACCCGGGGTTCGCGAACAGCATCTGGTTCGCGCTGTGCGCCCCGCGCGGCACGCCCGAGCCGATACTGACCCGGCTGCGCACGGAGGTGAACAAGACGCTCGCCTCGCCCGACACCCGGGAAAAGTTCAGCCGCGGCGGCGCTCTGACGCCGTACATCACGACCCCCGAGGAGATGGCCGAGCTGATCCGCTCCGAGTACGCGAAGTACGGCAAAATCGCGAAAGAGATCGGCGTCAAAGTCGACTGACGACTGACGATTGACCGCAACGACGCAACACGTGCTGGATCAGGCAAACTACAGCACCCATCACCCATCACGCCTAATGGAATATGCAAGGGTCGAAAGAACTTCGGGAAAAGCTCGCCATCGCCTGCCGCCTCCTCTACATGGAGGGGCTGATGGACCACGCGGGGCTCGCCGGCGCGCGGATCCCCGAGACCGGTAACCTGCTGCTGAACCCGCGCGAGATGCGCGGCACGCCGGGACGCCACCCGGGAATCATGTCCGCCGACGATCTCGTCGTCGTGGACCCGGACGGCAGGCGAGTCGAGGGAGCGAACAACCCGCCGAGCGAGACGCCGATTTTCACCGGCGTGTTCCGGGCGCGCTCCGACGTCATGGCGGTGCTCCATCTCCATCTTCCCACCGCGACGCTGTTCAGCATCGTCGGCAAGCCTATTCTCCCCATCGGGGTCATGGGCTCGCCGTTCGGCGAGGCGGTTCCCGTATGCCCCGACGGCACGCTGATACAGCGGCCCGAGCAGGGCGACGGCGTCGCTCGCTCGCTCGGCAAAGGCCTGGCGGTTATCCTCCAGGGTCACGGCGCCGTGATCGTCGGCGCGAACGTGGAAGAAGCCTTCGTCGCGTCCGTCCTGCTGGAGGACAATGCCGTGCGCCAGTACCGCGCGTCCATGATCGGCA
>Ga0137455_1000573_pt1 | contig 10163 bp, 6 predicted proteins | sample EasRivERMGT600_2_FD_102334 | JGI IMG/M metagenome (GOLD analysis project Ga0137455, IMG submission 102334) | Soil microbial communities from meander-bound floodplain in the East River, Colorado, USA - East River MetaG ERMGT600_2 | ecosystem: Environmental > Terrestrial > Soil > Floodplain ... | reverse complement strand
GGATCCGACGCAGGCCGAGCCGGTGGTGCAGAAAATGATCTCGCTCGCGCCGAACGAGCCGACCAACTACTTCCAGCTCGCGAAGATCTACGAGGACTCGGGCGAGTATCAGCTCGCCGAGGAAACGTATCTCAAGGGCCGCGACGCGAAGCCGAACGATCCGGCGGTCTACCTGACGGTGGCCGGCTACTACAACCGGCAGGGCGACTTCGACAAGCTGATCGAGAACATCCGGAAGAACATCGAGCTCGAACCGAACAACCCGGAAGCGCACTATCGTCTCGCGACCTACAGCTGGGACAAGGCGTCGCGTGATTTCCGCCTCTCCGACGCGCAGAAGAGGGAGATCATCCTAAGCGGCCTCGAGTCTGTGGACAAGGCGCTCCAGATCAAGCCGGATTACGTCGAGGCGATGACCTACAAGGGCCTCCTGCTCCGCACGCAGGCGCTGATCGAGAAGGACCCCAAGAAGCAGCAACAGCTGATCAAGGAAGGCACCGAGCTCAGCGACAAGGCGAATGCGATGCGCAAAGCTCGTCAGAGCGATTAAGCCCAGTCCCTTGGGCGATCGCCCAAACTATTGATAACGGGCCGGTTGCGCGCCTTGCGCGCACCGGCCCGTTTTTTCTTTTACGTGCATGTCACTGGCGGGTGATAATTTCTGCCTCTGTCCAGGAGCCCATAAATGAAGATTGCTTTGACTCGCCTTGTCTTGTCCCTCGTCACGGCGTGTGCGTTCGCGGTCACCGCATCCGCGCAGGTCACCACTGGTTCACTTAACGGCAAAGTTCAGAACGCGACACAGCAGCCCGTTGCTGGCGCCAGCGTCATTGCGATTCACCTTCCCTCCGGCACGACCTACGAAACCACCACGCGCTCCGATGGCCGGTTCCAGATCAACAACGTGCGCGTCGGCGATCCGTACTCGGTCACCATCGCGTTCACCGGCGGCGGCGGGACGGCGTTCGCTCCGGAGACACAGGAGAACATCAATGTGATCCTTGGTGTGGCCACCGAGCTGGCCTTCACCGTCAAGGAGATCGCCGTGACCGAAACGGTGACCGTCACGGCGCAGAGCGACGCGGTGTTCGCGTCGAACCGCACCGGCGCCGCCACCGCGGTGACTCGCCTGGACATGTCGCTGCTGCCGACCATCAGCAATCGCATGGAATCATTCGTGCGCCTGACACCGGCGATGGGCGGCAATATGTCGTTCGCCGGCCAGGACAACCGCATGAACAACATCACGGTTGACGGTTCCTACTTCAACAACTCGTTTGGCCTCGGCGGCCAGCCTGGTGACCGTACTAACGTGGCGCCGATCTCGATGGACGCCATCGAACAGATCCAGGTCAACGTGGCGCCCTTCGACGTGCGTTCGGGCAACTTCGTCGGCGCCGGCGTGAACAGCGTCACCCGCAGCGGCACCAATACCTTCCGAGGATCCGGTTTCTACCAGTTCCGCGACAACGGCCTGGTCGGCAAGGAGGCCAAGAGCCTCACCGTCAACCCCGGCACGTTCGACTTCACCAACTACGGCGGCTGGGGCGCCGGACCGATCGTCAAGAATCGCCTGTTCTTCTTCGCCAACGCGGAAAAGGAAAAGACCGAGCAACCCGGCACCACGTGGCGCGCCAACAGCGGCGGCGAAGCCGTCGCTGGCGGCACCACACGCGTCCTCGCCTCGGACCTCGACACCCTGAGCGCGTTCCTCCAGCAGCGGTTCAACTACGAGACCGGCCCCTACCAGGATTATTCGCACCTCACGCCCGGGCGCCGCGTCCTGGCGAAGATCGACATGAACATCAACAACCGCAACAAGCTGAGCTTCCGCTATAACCAGCTGGACTCGGACACCGATGTGCTGCTGTCGAACTCGTCGTCGCTCGGCTTCGGCAACCGCCGCACGCTCTCGACCGGCCTGAACTATCAGGCCTCGAACTACCAGATTCTCGAGAACCGCAAGTCGGCCATCACCGAGTTGAACACGGTGATCGGCAACACGATGTCGAATTCGCTGATCTTCGGCTACAACAACTCGGACGAGAGCCGCTCGACGCGTCTCGGCAGCTTTTTCCCGTTCGTCGACATCCTGAACGCGAGCACCGTCTACACCTCGTTCGGCTACGAGCCGTTCACGCCCAACAACGAGCTCCGTTACAACGAGTTCCAGCTCCAGAACAACTTCAACAAGTTCGGCGAGAAGCACTCGATGACGGCGGGATTCAGCTTCGAGCGTTACAACTCGGAGAACGTGTTCTACCCCGGCGCGCAGAGCGTCTACGTCTACAACTCGCTGCAGGACTTCTACGACGACGTCAACCGCGTGCGTCCGGTCGCGCTGAACCGCTTCCAGGTCCGCTACAACAACATCCCCGGCCAGGAGAAGCCAATCCAGCCGCTGCAGGTGACCTACATGGGCGCCTACGCGCAGGATGAGTGGACCGTCACCGACAAGTTCAAGCTGATCGCCGGCGTGCGCATGGACGTGCCGATCTTCGGGGAGACGGGGTACCAAAACGCCAACGCCGATGCGCTGACGTTCCGCGACGAGACCGGCGCCCCGGTGCAATACAACTCCGCCAAGTTGCCGGATGCCAAGATCCTGTGGTCGCCCCGCGTCGGCTTCAACGTCGACGTCAGCGAGAACCGCACCACGCAGCTGCGCGGCGGTACGGGCATCTTCACCGGCAAGCCGCTGTTCGTCTGGATCTCGAACCAGATCGGCAACACCGGCGTGCTCACGGGCTTCAGCGAAATCACTGGCGCCACCGATCGGCCGTTCAACCCGAATCCGGATGCCTACAAGCCGGCGACCGTGACCGGCGCGCCGGCGGCGAACTACGAGCTCGCGCTGACCGACGAGAACTTCAAGTTCCCGCAGGTGTGGCGCTCGAACGTCGCGGTCGATCAGCGGCTGCCGTGGCATATCACCGGCACGGCGGAGTTCCTCTACAACCGCGACGTCAACGGCGTCTACTACATCAACGCCAACCTGCCCGCGGCGCAGTCGACGTTTGTCGGCGCCGATAACCGCATGCGCTGGACGGGTCCGGCCTGCGGCGCCAACGGCACCGCCGGCGGCTGCGTCAATCGCATCAATTCGAACCCGGGCAACAACGTCTCGAACGCCACGGTGATGAAGAACCAGAACGTCGGCCGCTCTTGGAACGCGGTGTTATCGGCGCGGAAGAACATGACCTATGGCATGGTGGCGACCGGCTACAACTACGGCGAGAGCAAGAACAGCGTTGACCCGGGTTCGATCGCGTTCGGCTCGTGGAGCGGCAACGAGCACTCGAACGATCCGAACAACCCGGGTCTCGCCTACGCCGACGCGTCGCCCGGCCATCGGTTTTTCCTGACCGGTTCCTACCGCAAGGAATACTTCGGGTTCGGCGCCACGTCCTTCTCGGCGTTCTGGGAGTCGCGCACCATAGGCAACCAGAGCTTCATCTTCGCCGGCGACCTGAACAGCGACGGCGGCACCGCCAACGACCTGCTCTACATTCACCGCAACGTCGGCGAGATGAACTTCTCGGCGATCCCGGCGGCCGGCACGGTGCGGGCCTTCACGCCCGAGGAGCAGGCCACGGCGTGGGACGCGCTGATCGCACAGGATCCGTATCTCAGCAAGCATCGCGGCGAATACGTCCAGCGCGGCGCCGTGTTCCTGCCGCTCGTGCATCGTCTCGATTTCGGCATCACGCAGGATGTGTTCACCAACATCGGCGGCGATCGCCACCGCTTCCAGTTCCGTGTCGACATCATCAACTTCGCCAACCTGTTGAGCGACAACTGGGGTGTCTCGCAACGGCTCGTGTCGAACCAGCCGCTCACCAACCCGGGGGCCGACGCCCAGGGCCGCGCCACGTATCGCCTGCGCGTGATCAACGGGCAGTTGATGGACAAGACGCTCGAACAGACCGCGGACTTGAACGACGTCTACCGCGTGATGTTCAGCCTCAAGTATTTCTTCGGATCGTAGCCGGGAGCCAGGAACCGGAAGTTCGGAGGGCCGGGGCTTTTGCCCCGGTCCTTTTTCTTTCAGCTAGAATCGCTCTATGAAACTGCGCGCATGCTTCCTCGGCGCCGTTCTAGCTGTTGCCTCCCTGCTCTCTCCGGTGGTGTCCGGCTTTAGCCGGATTGATCAGCAGCTCGGCACAATCGACTTTCCAACGTCAGGAAACGCCGCCGCGCAGCCCCTGTTCATCAAGGGCGTGCTGTTGATGCATTCCTTCGAATACGACGACGCGCGGGAGGCGTTCGTCGAGGCGCAGAAGGCCGACCCCGGCTTCGCGATGGCGTACTGGGGCGAGGCGATGACCTTCAATCACGCGGTGTGGCAGCGCACGTCGCCCGATCTCGCCAAAGCGGCGCTCGCGAAACTCGCCGCGACACCCGACGCTCGCCGCGCGAAGGCAGCGACGGAAAAGGAAAAGGACTGGCTCGGCGCCGTTGAGAAACTGTTCGGGCCCGGAGAAAAACTCGCGCGCGATCTCGCCTATGCGGAGTCGATGCGCCGCATGCACGACAAGTATCCGGCCGACGATGAAGTCACCTCGTTCTACGCGCTCGCGATCCTCGGCACCAGCCACGGCGGCCGTGATTTTTCGATCTACATGCGCGCCGCCGCGCTCGTCGAGCAGGTGTATGCGAAGAACCCGCAGCATCCAGGCGCCGCGCACTACCTGATTCACGCCTACGACGATCCGGTGCACGCGCCGCTCGGCCTGCGCTACGCCGACGCCTACGCGAAGATCGCGCCGTCGGCGTCGCATGCGCTGCACATGCCGTCGCACATCTATGTCGCGATGGGCATGTGGGACGAGTCCGCGGCGATCAACGAGCGATCGGTCAAGGCCGCCGATGCGCGACGCGAGGCGAAGAAGCTCGACGTCGATCAGCGCGGCTTCCACGCGCTGCTCTGGCTCGTCTACTCGTACACGCAACAGGGCCGTTACGAGGACGCCCGCGGCGTCCTCACGCAGATTGAAGCGGCGGCGAAGGAAAGCGGCTCGGAACGCACCCGCACGCACCTCGCGCTCGCGCGCGCGGCGTGGTTGATCGAAACCCGCAAGTGGGGCGAAGCGAAGACGCCGGTGGTGGCGAAGGGCCTGCCGAAGGACGCGGCGATCGCCGAGCTGTTCGCGATCGGGTTCGCGGCGGTGCGATCGGGCAACCGCCCCGGCGCCGCGAATGCGATGCAGCAGATGGCGGCGCTGATGGAAGAAGCGCCGGTCAACGGCGCTCCGGTGCGGAGTACGCCGGCGGCGCCAGGGCGCCCTGGCGTCGCGCCCATCGTGAAGGGTCCGGTCGCGGTGACGCCGCCTGGCGTGAAGCCGATCGCGCCCACGACGCCCCAGCCGGGCCACGAGACGCATAACGCGCCCGCTGCGGCCACCGGACTGCCGACGGGAGGCGGAGGCGACCCGCGCGTGCCGCAGGTGATGGCCCAGCAGCTCGAGGCCGCCCTCCTGTTCGTCGAGGGCCGTCGTGAGGAAGCCCTCGTCCTCGCCCGCCAGGCCGCCGTCGTCGAGGCGGGCCTGCCGTTCGAATTCGGCCCGCCGGTGCCTGTGAAGCCGGTCAACGAGCAGGTCGGTGAGATGCTGATGGACTTGCGCCGCCCGCGCGAAGCGATGGAGGCATTCGAGCTGTCGCTGAAGCGCACGCCGCGCCGCACGCTGTCACTCCTGGGCCTCGCCCGCGCCGCGATGGCGGTGAAGGACATCGCCACCGCCCAGCGCGCCTACGGCGAGCTGAGGGACATCTGGAAGAAGGCGGACAAGACGCTGCCGGAGCTGAAGGAACTCGGCCTCGTTCCGCCACCAAGTTACTGATCGCTGTCGCCGACCCCGTTCGTAGGGGCGAACTTTGGTTCGCGCGCCCATGCGCACGCGCCCCGGCCGATCGTCAGCGGGACTACCCGTCGTGACGGTGCCGCTGACGATCGTCCGAAGCGCAAAGACGGCGCGTACAAAAATAAAGGCGGGTCTGAAGACCCGCCTCTACAAATCTCACAGGAGCGCTGGCGTTATCCGCCGACACGTCCGGGCGCGGCCGCGGCGCGGCGCATACCCTCGGTGATGATGCCGACCTTCTCGACGCCCGCGCCCTTGGCGGCGTCGATCACTTCGACGATGTCGCCGTAGGTAAGGCCGCCGTCGGCGGCGATGAACAGGGTCTTGTCCTTGCGCTCTTCGTAAATCTTGCGCAGGCGATCCTCGAGCTCGGCGATCGGCGTGTCGGACTTGTTGATCGACAGCTTCCGCTCCGCGGTGTACTCGATCACGATCTGCGAGACGTCGACCTGGGTCTGCTGCGCGGTCTTGGTTTCCGCCGGCAGGTTGACGTCAAGACCGCGCTGCGACAGCGGCAGGGCGGCCATGAAGATCACGAGGAGCACGAGCAGCACGTCGATCATCGGCGTGATGTTCATGTCCGACGAGACTTCGAGCTTCTTCGCGGTGATGACGCGGTCCGCGCCGAGATGCTGGTGCGCGCGATGGCCGGACATTAGTTACCACCCCCGCCGCTCAACAGGCTGGCGCGATTCTTCGGATCGGTGATGAGGCCCATGTCCTCGATCCCGCTGGCGCGCAGCTCGTCCATCAGGTCCATCACGGCCGAGTACTTCGCATCCACATCAGCCTTGATGAGGATGATGCGTTCCTTCTTGGTCTCGAGAATCTCTTCGACCTTCGACCGCAATTCTTCCTTGCGGACCGGCAGGCCGTTGACGAAGTAGCGATCGCTTCTGTCGACCGCGACCACCGTCTGGTCCTGCGTCTCGGGCTTCTCCGCGGTGTTCGCGGCGAGCGGCAGCCTGACGTCCGCGCCCTTCTGCAACAGCGGGGCGACGATCATCATGATGATCAGCAACACCAGCATGACGTCCACGAGGGGCGTGACGTTGATGTCGGACTTAATTCCGCCTTTACTGGCGCCGACGTCCATTGACATAGAAAATCTCCTTGGGCTTTCGGTCCTGCGGTCCTGCGGTCTTACGGGAATTTCAAGCCCGTCGTCCGCAAGCCCGCAAGCCCGCTTAGTTCAGCCCGATTACGCCGTCTTCTTAATAAAGTAGTCGACCATCTCCGACGACGAGTTGTCCATCTCGACGTTGAAGAATTCGAGCTTGCCCGACAGGTAGTTGTAGAACCACACCGCCGGGATGGCCACGAACAGGCCGAGCGCGGTTTCGACGAGCGCTTCCGCGATACCGGCCGAGACGGCGCCGATGCCGCCCGAGCCCGAGGACGCGATACCGACGAACGCGTTGATGACGCCGACGACCGTGCCGAGCAGGCCGACGAACGGCGCGGTCGCGCCGATGGTCGCGAGGCCCGAGATGCCCTTTTTGAGGTCGTTCGCGGTGAGCGCGGTGGCGCGCTGAATCGAACGGCGGACGGTGTCGAGCAGGTCTTCACGCGACAGGTTGGCGCCGCTCTCCTGCTGGAACTGGTATTCCTGCAGGCCGGCGAGCACGACCTTCGCGAGGTGGCTGTAGCGGTATTCCTTCGCCGACGAGAGGGCGATGGCTTCCTTGAGGCGGCCTTCCTTGAGGTGCTTGGCCACGAGGGGCGCATACATCTTCGACTGCTTGGTGGCCTGGTTGAACGTGTAGATGCGCTCAATTGCCACGCCCACCGACCAGAACGACATGATGAACAGAATCACCGCGACCGCAATGGCCGCGGGGCCCATCGACTGAAACATGTCGACGAGATCGAGTCCGCCGCCGCCCTCCGTCTGCGCGAACGCAGGCGCGCTCATGAGCAGCATTGCGAAACCGGCACCGGCAATCCGACCAAACTGAAGCTTCCGACCTTCCATCGCATTCCTCCAGAATAAAAACGTTGGTCCGCCTATAAGGCGGACCCTACTCGAAACCTATTGCAACGTGAACTGGACCGTGACCGTCATGATGACCGGCACCGGAACGCCGTTCAGCAAAGTCGGTGTGAATACCCACTGACGCACCGCGTCGAGCGCCGCCTGATCGAGCAGCGGGATCGAGCGGAGAACCTTCGCATCCTTCACCGCGCCATCGGGGCCGATCGTCGCCTCGATGATGACGATGCCCTGGACGCGCGCCGACTGCGCGATCGGCGGATACACGGGACGCACGTCGCGAGTCTTCTGCGGCGGCTTGATGTTGCCGCCGACGCGGACCGGCGCGGCCGGCGGCGGCGGGGGCGGCGGCGGTTCGGGGATGCCGCCGGTGATGCCACCGGCAACGCCGCCGATGATGCCGCCTTCGACACCTGACGCGCGCTCGAAGCCGGCTTCAAGACCGGTCTCGGCTTTGATTTCTTTCGGAGCTTCAAGAGGCGCCGCATCGGGGCTGACGTCCATCGGCGGTGGCGGAGCCTTGGCCTCGGGTGGCGGCGGAGGCGGCGGGGGTGGCGGTGGGGGCGGCGGCGCCGCAACAAACGCCATCATCGACGGCGTCGTCGGCAACACCCCCATGGCCATCAACGGCACGATCACAAATGCTGCGACGACCGCTGCCTGAAGCAACATCGTGAGTGGCACGGTGTACCACATCTTGTTGCCCATCTTGATGGACGGATCGACGACATCACCAAACATGTCGCGTGGCACTGAATCCTCCTACCTGACAAAGTCCCTAGGTCAAAGACCGGCGATTATGCTCTTCGACTCGCCCAATACGCAAGCGCATTGGTGTCGCATACGGCAAGGCCTCTGAGGGGGGCCTAGTCTTTCAATTAGACACCGGAAAACGAGCCGGGCTCCCTACAAAAACATGACAAATCGAAGCGGCTTACAAAAACGCCGAGAGCCCGGCGATTCTAGTCGGGCTTGAAAGGCATCGTCAACCGAAGAAGCCCTCAAAATGCATCGAAATTACGGATGGTGACGAACTCTTACAACAGGTCGCCAGGTTGTCAGGTGGTCAGGTGGTCAGGTGGTCAGGTGGTCAGGTTGTCAGTTGTCGCGCTGTAGGTTGACTACCTGACGACCTGACCACCTGACGACCTGACTTATCAGCTCTCGATCCTCATCCCGTAGAACGATCGGTAGACGAAATACATGCTGACGACGAAGAAAACCGCCGACAGGCCCAGCGTCAGCGCCGCGCCAGTGCCAAGGTAGACGCCCAGCTCGACGGCGAGGAGCCCGAACAGCGTCGTGAACTTGATGACCGGGTTCATCGCCACCGATGAGGTGTCCTTGAACGGATCGCCGACCGTGTCGCCGACCACCGATGCGTCGTGGAGCGGCGTGCCCTTCATTTTCAGCTCGGTCTCGACGATCTTCTTGGCGTTGTCCCACGCGCCGCCGGCGTTGGCCATGAAGATCGCCTGGTAGAGGCCGAACAGCGCGATCGAAATCAGGTAACCGATGAAGAAGAACGGCTCGACGAACGCGAACGCCAGCGTCGAGAAGAACACGCCGAGGAAGATGTTCCACATTCCCTTCTGCGCGTAGATGGTGCAGATCTCGACGACCTTCTTGCTGTCGGCGACCGACGCCTTGGTCGAGCCATCGAGCTTGATGTTGGCCTTGATGAACTCCACGGCGCGATACGCGCCGGTGGTCACGGCCTGCATCGACGCGCCGGTGAACCAGTAGATCACCGCGCCGCCGGTGATCAGGCCAAGCAGGAACGGCGGATGCAGGATCGACAGGTTCTGGATCGCCGCCTGGTTCTCGAGACCCTGCGTCAACGCCATGATGATCGCGAAAATCATCGTCGTCGCGCCGACCACCGCGGTGCCGATCAGCACCGGCTTGGCGGTCGCCTTGAACGTGTTGCCGGCGCCGTCGTTCTCTTCGAGCAGCTCCTTGGCCACCTTGAAGTTGGGCGCGAAGCCGTACTGCTTCTGGATCTCGGCCTCGATGCCGGGGATCTCTTCGATCTGCGACAGCTCGTAGACCGACTGTGCGTTGTCGGTGACCGGGCCGTACGAGTCGACGGCAATCGTCACCGGGCCCATGCCGAGGAAGCCGAAGGCGACCAGGCCGAACGCGAAGATGGCGGGCGCGACCATCAGCGGCGCGCCGGCGATCGTCGTCGACGACAGATCCCACGACGACACGATGTAGGAAATCGTCATCAGGCCCATGATGGTGAGGCCCAGCCAATACGCGCTGAAGTTGCCGGCGACCAGGCCCGACAGGATGTTCAGCGACGC
>Ga0137455_1000568_pt1 | contig 10220 bp, 8 predicted proteins | sample EasRivERMGT600_2_FD_102334 | JGI IMG/M metagenome (GOLD analysis project Ga0137455, IMG submission 102334) | Soil microbial communities from meander-bound floodplain in the East River, Colorado, USA - East River MetaG ERMGT600_2 | ecosystem: Environmental > Terrestrial > Soil > Floodplain ... | reverse complement strand
GCCAGGAACCCGCCCGCCCGTAGCGGACCCGTTCACATCGCCCGGATGCTCCCGGGCCCCCGGCGGAGTCCGACATGCACATTACCGAACGCAAGACTCAAGACGTCGTCGTTCTCGATCTCGAAGGCCGTCTCACCCTCGGCGAAGGCGCCGAGTTGCTGCGCGACAAGGTCGCGAGCGTCGTTTTCCAGGGTAACTCGAAGGTGGTAATCAACCTGGCGGGCGTGCCTTACATCGACAGCGGCGGCCTCGGCGAGCTGGTGCGATGCTCGATGGCCGCGAAGAAGGCGAACGGCTCGGTGAAGTTGATCGGCGTGTCGGGACGGGTTGTCGATTTGCTCACAATTACCAAGCTGATCACCGTGTTCGACACGCACGACAGCGAGCAGGAAGCGCTCGCGAGCTTCATGGCCACGGCCTGAAGGGGTCACTCGACGGTTGGAAAAGTGATGGCGCGGGGGCGTCTAACGCATCAGAAGGAGCCCCTCAAACATGCTCATCACCGAACGCAAAACCCAGGACGTCGTCGTGCTCGATCTCAAAGGCCGGCTCACCATCGACGATGGCGCCGACCTGCTCCAGGATAAGTTCAGGAGTCTCATCTTCACGGGTCATTCGAAGGTGTTGCTGAACATGGGCGCGGTGCCTCACATGGACAGCGGCGGCCTCGGCCAGCTGGTGAGCTGCAAGCTGACCGCGCGAAAGGCGAAGAGCTCGGTGAAGCTGGTCGGGCTGACCCGCCGCGTCGTCGAGCTGCTCACGATCACCAAACTGATCAACGAGTTCGACACTTACGACACCGAGCAGGAAGCTCTGGCGAGCTTCATGGCTACAGCCTGAAGAGATAACTGAGCTTGAGGAAGAATCCGTCGACGGTGCGTCGCAGACGCGCTGTTCGCGGATCTTCGTCGAGGCTGGCGAGCGTGTTGCCGTATCCCGCGAACAACACGGTGCCCGGCGTCGGTTGATACGAGAACAGCCAGTCGGCGCGGAACGACTTCACGTACGACTTCGCGGCGCGCTCGTATTGTCCGGCCGGGTTGCGGATGTAGATCGGCAGGTTGGTGTGCGAGTCGTCCCGGAGATCGTCCTGCCAGTCGCTGTTGTACTCGCCGACCACGCGGACGAAGATCGGCCGCGAAATCTGATACTCGGCCTTGACGCGCGGGATGCGGCGGATGCCGACGATTGAATCGTCGGTTCGGCGGCGGAATGACTGCAGCTGATACCGCGCATCGACGCGCAGCTTGTCGGTGGGCTTCCACGCCGCGCCGACGTTCAGGAAGATGATGTCGGCCGACGACCACTCATAGAAGTTCTCGTCCTTGCCCCACAGCACCAAGGCATCGAACTCGACGCCGGCGCGCTGCGGCGTCGTTGCCGAGAACACGTAATCGAGATTCGGCAAGCGCGGGCCGTCCGGGAACTTCTCGAACTCCAGGCCGCTCGCCGTCTCGCGACCGAGGTAGTAATTCGCATAGAGCGGCTCGTCGTAGCCGAACGTCTCGATCAACACCGATCCGCCGACGCGCCATCCGCCCTTCAAGATGAAGTTGTTGTTGAAGTGCAGCTTGCGATCCTGCGAGGCGCGGCCGGCCATCAACTCGTCGTATTGCCAGGTGCCGTCGACGACGACGTCGCTCGACCAGCGCTCGAGGGCGCTACCCGGCTTGCCGTAGGTGATGAGGGCGTGATTGAAGTTGCCCGATGCGACGCCGGTTCGCGAGATGAATCCGGCGGCGGCGCGGAAGTCGGGATCGACGCCGCGCACCGTGTAGCGCATCGCGAAGCGCCGGCCGGCGCGCGCGAACACGCCCTGCCACAGCGGCGCCGTGGTTACCGTATCGCTGATCGCGTTGCGGCTCAACGCGCCCTGCATGGTCAGGCTGTAAATGTCTTTCCAGACGAAGCGGGCGTCGCTACCGATGACACGATTCGATCGATCGCCGTCGATGCGATCGGTATAGACGAGCGCGGCGCGTGATTTCGCGCCGACGTCCTGCTGCACGCGCAGGATGTTGAAGATCGGATGATCGTCGCCGCTCGCGGAGAGCGATGCATCATCAACCGCCGCGAGGTACGCCAGGTTGGTGCGGGCGCCGACCTTGCCGGTGATTTTCGTCGCCGCGATCGGCGCGACGACACGGCGCGTGTAGATCAGGTTGTTCGGCGTCGAGAACTGCTCGATGCCGTCGAGGAAGAACGGCCGCTTCTCGGGAAAGAACAGCGCCTGGCGCGGATCGAAACTGAACTGCCCCGCGTCGGACTCGACCTGCGAGAAATCCGGATTCACTGTGCCGTTCATCGTCAGGTTTGGCGTGATGCCCCACCGCAGGTTCATGCCGAACTCGGGACGTGACGCGTCGTAGTTCCATCCACTGGCCGCGGGTTGACCATCGAGCTTGGCGGTCGCAATCGGGTTCAGATCGAGCACGAGGCCGCGCTGCAGATCGGTGAGGTTCTTGAGCCGGCCGGCTTGCGCGAGAAACGAGGCTTCATTGCGCTTGGCCGGCGCCCAACTATCCTCAGTCCCCTGGTGCGGCACGAGGCGCGTGACGTGAATGCCCCAGTCCTGGTGCGGCTGCGATTGGTAGCGCAGGCTCTTGAACGGGATGCGGAGCTCGACCTCGTATCCGGAATCGGTGACGCGGCCCTTCGACTGGAAGACGAAGTCCGGGCTGAGATCGGGCGTTTCGCGTCCCGCGCCCAGGCCGCTGAAGCCGCCGCCACCCGTGCCCCGCGTGCCTTCCGCGAGCGCGCCGTCGAGCTGCACGCCGAGCGGGTTCACGCCAAACACCATCGCCTGGCGGCCGTCGTTGTAGGTGCTGAGAAAGATGATGACGTGATCGTCGGACTGGATGCGATCGCGATCGGCGAGCGTCGCGCGCACCGCGCCGGCGGGCGCGAACGCGCGAATGCCGAAGTGCATCGCCGTCGGCGAATACCAGACGAGCACATCGGTCGCATTGTCGGCGGCCGCGCCGTCGACGGGCGCGTAGCGCGAAAACCCGGAGAGCACAGCAGCCTGCGACCACGCCGCTTCATCGAGCTTGCCGTCGATCTCGATGGACTGATCGATGCGCGGCGGCTCGACATCAAGCGCGCCGCTGCGCCCGTCATACGTCCGCGCCGCGGGCGCTGCCGCCGGCGCCGACGGCTGCGCCAGCGCGCCGGGAGCGGCCGCCAGCAACATGCTGACCACGAACAACAAACGCATGGGTCTCCCGACGATAGCACGCGGCCTCGCCCAGTGACGGGAGGTGGTACGAACCACGACGGGAATTAACTCTTGTCGGGAGGTAATGCTTGTCGGGAAGTGATGCTTGTCGGGTCCCGACAAGTGAGCATCTCCCGACAAGAATCATTTCCCGACAAGAATCATTTCCCGACAAGAATCATTTCCCGACTAGAATCATTTCCCGACAAGAATCATTTCCCGACTAGCATCATTTCCCGACTGGACGCATCACGACCAGGCTCTAAACGATCCGTTCCTTGAGTCCAGGATCTCGCCGATCGTGATCGCCGCGTGAATCAGGCCGACGTGCGTGTAGGCCTGCGGGAAATTTCCTAACAGGGCGCCGGTCGGGGGCTCGATGTCTTCCGAAAACAATCCCAGCGGGTTCGCGTACGTCTCGAGACGGTGGAACAACGCGACCGCTTCGTCAACCTCGCCCATCATCGCGATCGCTTCGACCCACCAGAACGAGCAAATCGAAAACGCGCTCGTGGCGTGTCCGAAGTCGTCAGGATGCTTGTAGCGCAGCATCAAGCCGTCGGGCGCGAGCAACTTCTCATAGGCGCGCACCGTCGATCGAAAACGCGGATCGAGCGGATCGATCAAGCCAATCGCCGGCAGCAGCAGGTTCGACGCGTCGGCCTGGTCGCCGTCGAAGGCCTGCGTGAACATGCCGAGCGCCTTGTTGTAGGCGCGATCGATGACGATGTTCTTCTTCTGATTGGCCCAGGCGCACCATTTGCGGGCGCGATCGTGCATGCCGAGAAACTCGGCGAGCTCGGAGCCACGATGCGCCGCGACCCAGCACATCGCCTTCGAAAATGTGTAATGGCGCGGCTGCGTGCGGTATTCCCAGAGACCGGTGTCGACGAGGTCGAACGATTCGATCGCCTCCTCGACGAGACGCTCGAGCAGCGGCGCGAGCGTGGCATCCTCCCACACCACCCGCGGATCGGTGAGGATCGTCTCGAGACACAGGACCATCTCGCCGTCAACGTCGTGCTGCCGCTGCGTGTAAGCCGCGTTGCCGATGCGGACGGGACCCACACCGTCGTAGCCGCGGAGATTGGGGAGCGTCTCCTCGTGCAGATCGCGCTGGCCGGTAATGCCATACATCGGCTGCAGCGGGCCGCTGTCGGCCATCTCGCGAAGGTAACGCACGAACGCTTCACCTTCGGCGAGGTGACCCAGCCGCCGAAGCGCTTCGACAACGAAGGCGGAGTCGCGGAGCCAGCAGAAGCGGTAATCCCAGGTCCGACCAGAGCCAAGCGCTTCCGGAATGCTGGTGGTCGCCGCGGCGATAATCGCGCCGGTGTCGTCAAACACGTGCAGCTTGAGACAAAGCGCCGATCGCAAGACCGACTCGGGAGCGAATTTCGGCAGCGCGCAGGTCTTCGCCCAGACGCGCCAACCCCGAATCGTCTGCTCGAGCGCGGTCTGTGCGTCCGGCGCCGAATCCAGTTCAGGCGGCTTGCCCGCGCTCAACGCGAAGAAGATCGGCCGATCGATCCTGATGGCGCTGCCATCGAGGATGTACGGCGCGGGCACATTCGACGCCAGGTACAAGCGAGTCGGACCACCGAACACTTCGATGCCGTGCCCCGAGGCGACGACTTCGACGTCGGCGCGCGCATAGTCCGGCTTCGGATCGAAATGCACGCGGACGCGCGGCGTGCCGGCGATCGGAATCAGCAGTCGGCAGATCTCGATCGGCGCATGGATCTCCATGCCCGACATGATGCGTGGCGCGAAGTCGTACAGCTCGAATCGGCCGTCGGTCGTCTCGATCTCGGTGCGCACGACGTTGGTGTTGCGGACGTAACCGGCCACAGCGCGCCAGTCCTCGACCGGCTTGAACGCCCACGCGCCGCCGCGCTCTTGATCGAGCAGCCGCGCGAAGACCGACGGGCTGTCGAAGCGCGGCAGGCAGAGCCAGTCGATGCTGGTGTCGGGAGCGACGAGGGCGAGGACGCGGCCGTTGCCAATGGCGCCGTGATGCAACGGCAGCGGAATCACCGCACCGGCTCCATCCGGCGGCTGGCAGCGGAGAGAAGTGCGTTCGCCCAGTCGAAGACCGTGTGCGAGCCGACGCGCTCACGCAGGGCACGCATCCGCCGCCGCTGTTCTTCGGGCGACATCATCAGCGCGGTGTGCAGGCTGTCGGCGAACGGATCGACGGCGAAGGGATTCACGTGCACGGCATGATCGAGCTCGCGCGCGGCGCCGGTGAATTCCGAGAGCACCAGCACGCCATGCTCGTCGTTCCGAGAGGCGACGAATTCCTTGGCGACGAGGTTCATGCCGTCGTGCAGCGACGACACGACGCACACGTCGGCAGCGCGATACATGCCGGCGATCACTTCCGGCTGGTGATGCTGCGGGCGGTAAATGATCGGCATCCAGTCGTCGGTGCGGTGCTTCGCGTTGATCTGCGTGACGCAGGCTTCGACCTCATTCATGAGCGACTGATAGCGCTGCAGGTGCTCGCGGCTCGGCGCCCCCACCTGCACCATCGTCACGCGGCCGCGCCACTCGGGATACCGCTCGAGCAATCGCGCGAACGCCTTCAACCGATCGGGAATGCCCTTCGTGTAGTCGAGGCGATCGACGCCGAAGATGATGCGCTCGCCGTTGAGGCCGAGCATCTTTCGAACGCTGCGGCTCTCGTTGGCGCGCTCGCTGGCTTTCGCGGGGCCCTTCCAGAGCGACGGATCGATGCTGATCGGAAACGGCCGCACGTAGGTCGGCCGGCCGCCGCGCCAGGCCGCGAAGTGTTCGTAGTCGACGCGCGACTCGAGGGCGCGATCGACCGTGTCGAGGAAGTTGTTGCAGTGATACTGGATGTGGAAACCGAGCAGATCGTTGCCCAGCAACCCGTGCAGGATGTCCTCGCCCCAGGGGCAGACGCGAAACGACTCGCGATTCGGCCACGGGATGTGCCAGAACTGGCAGACGGTGACGTCGGGCCGCGCCTCCTTCACGAATCGCGGCAGCAGCGCGAAGTGATAGTCCTGCACGAACACCACGGCGCGATCGTCGCCGACCTCCTCGATGACCGCGTCCGCGAACCGGCGATTCACCTTCACGTACTGATGCCAGTCCGCATCGTCGAATTCGGGACGCGCGTAGGCAATGTGGCAGAGCGGCCAGAGGGCGTTATTGGCGCAGCCGTAGTAATAGCCCTGCTCTTCTTCCGGCGTGAGCCACACGCGCCGCAGCGTGTACGACGGACGATCGGGCGGCACCTGCACATGGCCATGCCGATCGGTGGTTTCGCGATCGGCGTTGCCGCTGCCGTGCGCGATCCACGTGCCGCCGGTCGCGCGCATCACCGGATCGAGCGCGGTGACGAGGCCGCTTGCCGGCCGCATCCACTCGATGGCTTCCATCTCCGTCCGCCCACGCAACCAGTTCCACAATCCGCGCGCACTCCGCGTGCGGCGCAGGTGGATGTACGGCTCGCGGTTGGCGACGACGATCAGTCGCGTGCCGCGGAGGGAATCGGAGAGGGTCGAACCCAGCTGAGCCGCATTCATGTCGCTGTCCTGACCTTACCTTCTGTCACCAACCATCTCAAGAAGCGATCGACATCCACAATACCGTCGAGCTTGAATGTGGCAGAGGTTGGACGCAGGCCGACGAGGACACCGATGCCGCACTCGATCGCGCGAAACGCATCCTCATCCGTAATGTCATCGCCGAGGTAGGCGACCCAGGCGCGGCGCGAGAAATGTTTCTCGACGCTCTCAGTAATCCACTTCGTCGCTTCGCCCTTGTGACCGTGGATGTTCGGCAGGTATTCAACGACGGCGTTGCCTTCGAGACGACGGACGTGACCTTCGGCGATCCACGGAACCGCCAGCACATCGGCGCGCGCGAAAATGCGTTCGTACATCTCCCACGGAAGCGGTCGAGTATGCACGGCCACGCTCGCGCCTTTGTCTTCGATCAGCACGCCTGGGAATTCGTCGAGCAAGCGCGTCAGGCACGCCGCGAGTCCTTCGACACGCGCCTCCGCCGCCGACAGGTCGGGATGGGTCGTGCGATCGCCGTTGATCTCGATCTCGAGACCGTGCAGGCCGGCGTGATAGACGTGATCGGGCAGGCGCGTGCGCGCGCGCAGATCGTCGAGCCGGCGGCCGCTGACGATGCCCAGCGTCACGCCCGGCTCGCGGCTGATTCGGTTCAACAGCTCCCATCGCTCGGGCGTCAGCTCCGGTGCGGCAGGATCGGCATGGAATTCCGCCAGCGTCCCGTCGAAGTCGAGCAGCAGCACAAACGCGGTGTCGGCCGGGCGTCCCGTGACCTGGGCCTGCACTTCCGCAAGCATGTGCTTCTATTGTGTCGGGAAGATCACGCCGGACGCGAGTGAGCCATTGGGATCGAGGCTGAGCTTGATCGCGCGCATCGCGTCGATGCCGGCACTTCCGTAAAGGTGTCTCAACAGTTGCTGCTTGACCGGATTGCGGCCGACGCCGTGCTCGGCGAGCGGACATCCGTCCATCGCGATCACCATGGCGCCGAGCTCGAGAATCGCCTCGCGCCCTTTCGTGACGTCGTGTGCGCTGCGCGGGATCACGTTCGGATGGACGTTGCCGTCGGAGATGTGTCCCCACACAGCGAGATCGAGATCGCGCCCGGCAAAGAGCCGGCGGCACTCGCGCATCATGTCGCCGAAGCGATCGAAGGGCACGATCATGTCGGCGGCTGTCTTCGAGATCGCATCATCGCGTTGCTTCGCCTGTGCGACGCGGCGATTGACGCCGGCGGGGACGGCTTCGCGCAGCTCGGCAAACGCCGCCGCGCGCGCGCGATCGTCAGGAAGCGCGATCTCCGCATCTTCAAGCACGCCTCGGCGATCGAGCAACCGGCAAACACGCACGAGCGGCGAGTCGGCGGTGTTCGACTCGCGGATCGATTCGAGCTGCGACCAGAGGTTCATCGTCGCGGCTTCCGGCGACAACTCGAGATCGATCAGCAATGCCACCGCCGACCCCGACGGCAGTGCGATGTCGAGTTTTCGATCGATGCCGTCTTCGCGAATCACCGCGATCGATCGGGCGTCGAGATGCTCGATCGCCGAGATGTCGATGCCGAGCGGGTCGCGAGTCCGCCACGTTTCGATGGCAGCCGCGCGCAGCTCGCCGGCGAGCGCGATCGCAAGTTCTTCAGACGGCACTGGAACAAACGCGCGGCACAGGCCGGCCGGCAAGGGCGCGGTCCTGAAGCTGGCCTCGACGATTGCCCCGAGGGTGCCCTCGGATCCGATGAAGAGATCGATCAAGTCCATCGCCGGCGCGCAGTAATACCCCGCCGATCGTTTTGGAACATCCGGCATGCGGATGTCGGGCACCCGGATGCGGCGGACGCCGGCCGCAGTCTCGATCTCGAAGACGCCGTCAGACGAAGCGATGCACTCGCCTCTCGACACCGTCAGCACGTCGCCGCCCGCGAGCACGATGGTCAGGCCATCCACCCAGTCGCGCACGGTGCCGTACTTGAACGTGGCCGCGCCAGCCGCGCAGGTGGCCACCGCCCCGCCCGCGAAGGCGCCGAGATACGTCGGCACTGGTGGAAACCATCGACCAGTTTTCGCGAGCTGGTCCTGCACGACTTGCAGGGGTACGCCGGCGCCGACCTGCAGGCGATCGCTCTCGATGGCGATCGAGTTGAGACGATCGGTGCTGAGAACGACGTCGCCGAATGGCGTGGCGCCGCCGGTCAGCGACGACTGCGCGCCGACGACCAATATCCGCCCGCCGTTGCGCAGTGACGCAGAGACTTCGTCGATCGATCGCGGTCGGATGACGCCGGCGGCGGTTCCGCCTGGATAGTGCGACGCATCTTCGAGAAACGGCGTCGCGTCGGTGTCGAGCGTGGGAGCGGCGCCCTGCGCAGGAGGACGGGCCGCAATACGGTAAGGAGGACGAGGTTCCACAGGTTCCAAGGGGTTCCAGGGTTCCATGGTTTCGTTCTGAAGGTGGTTCGCAGTTCTCAACGGGTTCCGAGTTCTTTGAAGCCGACGCTCAGGACCTTGCGATTCTTGCCCGACTGAACGAACGAAACCACGCGCAGGTCATCGTGGCGCCAGCCAGGTAACAGCTTGATCTCGATCGGCACCGCCCGATCGGCGTTGCCTGCGCTGCGAAGCACGCGAACAACACCCGAATGCTTCAGCGTCTTGTTGGCATTCTCGCCGCGCTTGACCTCTATCGACAGGTGATCTTCGGTGATCGCAAACCACACTTCGGCATCGGCCTCGACTGTGAGCCCTGGTCCTGTCGCGGATACCGTGATCGCTGAATTCGTTTCGATTGCTGTCACGGTCAGCGAGGGTTTTGTTGCTTTGGCTGCGTCGCGAAACGCGCGTTCGATCGCTAGTTTGTCGCTGCCGACCAATTCATGCGTGCCGTCAATCACCAGTTGTGGCGTGTAACTGCTGTCGAGATTGAACCGCAGTCCGTATTGCTGCTGACGCGTCGTGAACTGCGGCGATCCGAAAGGATCCTTCCAACCTTGATGATCCCAGTACGTGACGTGCTCGCTAAGGGGCACGACGTAGATGCCTTCGAGCGGCTGCTCCTCCAGAAACATTTCGAGCAGACGGTCGGCCGGCGGACAACTCTCGCACCCCTCCGAGGTGAAGAGTTCCGCCAGGACTGGCACGCGCGATTGCGGCTGCGATTCGCCGAATCCGGCGAAGACGAGCAGAAGAACCGGCAACCGCGATAGAACGAAGCCTTTGGAACGTCTGGAACGCATTGGAACCTATTGGAACTCTAGATCAAGATGCGAATGGCGAGCCCGATAAGAGCGAGTCCCGTCCCCGCCTGCAACAGCCGTCGCTTCCACGGTGCGACGAACCAGCGGCGCATCGCGTCGAGCGCCGTTGCCCACGTGGCGTGGCACGCGATCGCCAGGCCGACGTGCGTGGCGGCGAGGCCCGAGTAGTACAAGCGTGATGCGCCCGCCGGAATGAATG